>Ga0302276_10005180_pt1 | contig 10868 bp, 6 predicted proteins | sample III_Bog_N2_3_FD_198768 | JGI IMG/M metagenome (GOLD analysis project Ga0302276, IMG submission 198768) | Peat permafrost microbial communities from Stordalen Mire near Abisko, Sweden - III_Bog_N2_3 | ecosystem: Environmental > Terrestrial > Soil > Wetlands > Peat | place: Sweden: Abisko... | reverse complement strand
GTCGTCGGCCGCCAGCAGGGCCCCAAGCAGGCTGAGCAGGTATTCCTTGGCCCCGCCGGACTCGTAGTCCAGAACCCGGGCATTGACGCCGATGCGCATGTCGCTCCCTGGAAAAGAAATTGCCCGCGGCGGCCAAAGGGGCCATTGCCCCTTTGGAATCCCTGTCAATTAATCGGGCGCGGCCGTGCTGGCAAGGCCGTCTTGGTGCAGCAGGCGGCCGTCGAAATCGAAGACGTAGAGGGCCAGGGCGGGCGCCGGACCGGCATGAAGCCGGGCCTGGGCCAGGGCCTTGGCGGCGAGCAGGTCGAGCGCCTTGGGCCGGGCCGGATCGCCCTCCAAAAGTTCCAGCACGCGGCGGGCGGTGATGGCCTCCAGGCAGCCCGCGATCGTTCCCGCCGCTGCCCCGGCTTCGGTCAGCCACTCGGCCAGGACGGCGAAATCCACCGCCCCGCTCGTGGCGTGGGTGTAAGCGTAGCCCAGGGCCATCTTGACCAGCTTGCCGAAAAAACAGCTCAACGTGATGCGCGCAAATCCCCGGCGGGCGGCCTCGGCCAGGGAAAAGGCGAAATAGTCCGCAGCCTGGACAAAACCCTGCTCCGGCAGGCCGGGCATCTCCCGGCGCAGGAAGCGCTCGCTTTTGCGGCCCGTGGTCAGGGCGATTTCGGTCAGCCCCACGGCCCGGGCCACGCTCAATCCGCCCTCGATCGTGGCCTTCCAGGCCGAATGGCTGAACGGCTTGACGATCCCGGTCGTACCCAGGATGGAAATGCCGCCCAGGATGCCGAGCCGGGCGTTGAGCGTCTTGCGGGCGATTTCTTCGCCGTTCTCGACTTCCACGGTCAAAAGGACCGAGCCCGCATAGCCGGCGGCAGTCAAGGCCTCGGCGGCCGCCTCGCGGATCTGGCGCAGGGGGTCGGGATTGATGGCCGCGTTGCCCGGCGCCACCGCCAGTCCGGGCAGCGTCACCCGGCCCACTCCGGCCCCGCCGGCGACGCGCACCCGCTCTCCGTTCGACCCCGGAGAGAGCTGCGCCCGGCACATGATGCGCGCGCCGTGGGTGGCGTCCGGGTCGTCGCCGCCGTCCTTGATCACGCTCGCCCGGGCCTGGTTCTCGCCGAGGATCTCGTAACCGGCCAAGGGGACGACGAGCCGGCCTCCGGCGGGCAAGGGTATCTCGATGTTTTCCAATGTCTCTCCGGTCAAAAGCCGCCCAATCGCGGCCTTGGCCGCCGCCGCCGCCGCCGAGCCGGTGGTGAAGCCCTGGCGCGTGCCGCGTTTAACCATGGGCGCTCTCCGGGGAGGACGAGCCGCCCGGGCTTCCGTGCCGGCATCGTTCTCCGGGGCGTTTAATCATGGGCTTTCTCCCGGGACGCCTGGCCGGCATGGTGCGCCGCGCACTGGCGCAGGAAATGCCCGGGGATTTCCGGGCTGCCCGCGAAATGCAGGTGGACGTAGCTTCCCAGGACATTGCTTCGGGTGAAGCCCTCCGGGCCGGGCAAAGCCCCCCGGCCGCCCGTCATGCGGTAGATTCCGGATGGCCTTGGCCCGCTGTCTTGGACGATCCGGGAATAGTGGAATTCGTGCCCCCTGGCAGTGGTCCCGGCCGGTCCAAGCAGGCTCGGGGTTTGGGTCACGATCTCGCGGTAGCCCAGGGCCTGGCGTTTTTCGCCCATGGCCGCGAGAAACGGGAACACCCCGGCCATGGGAAAGACTTCGCCCCGGGCGTCGCGGACGGCGCGCATGAGATACATGAACCCGCCGCATTCGGCGTAGACCGGGCCGCCGGCAAGGGCAAAGTCGCGCATTGCTCCGCGCATGGAGAGATTTTCGCTCAGAGCGGGCGCGTTGAGTTCGGGATAGCCGCCGCACAGGTAAACGCCGCCGATGCCCACCGGCAAGGAGGCGTCGCGCAGCGGGGAAAAAAATACGATGTCCGCCCCGGCCTCTTCCAGCAGGCGCAGGTTCTCTTGGTACATGAAGCAAAAGGCCCGGTCGCGCGACACCGCCAGCCGCGTCCGCTCGAGGCCGGGGGCTGGGCCGGGGGAGGGTTGCGCGGCCGCAATGGCGCGGCCGCAGCGGGCCAGCAAGCCGTCCAGGTCGAGGCGGCGTTCGGCGGCGCGGGCCAGGGCGTCGAAAAATTCCTCGTTCACGTCCGCGTCTTCGGCCGTGACCAGGCCCAGATGGCGCGAGGGCAGGCTGAAGACGGGGTCGCGGGGCAGGGCGCCGAGAAAGGGGACGCCTTCCAACCCGGCAAAGGCCTGGCGCAGGATGCACTCGTGGTTGTCGCTGGCGACGTTGTTGCAGATCACCCCGGCGAGTTTAAGGCTCGGGTCGAAGCAGGCGTAGCCCAGGGCCATGGCCGCTGCCGAACGGCCCATGGCGGCGGCGTCCAGAACCAGCACCACCGGCAGTCCGAGCAAGGATGCCGCCTGGGCGGCGCTGCCCTGGCCGGACTCCCCGGAGACGCCGTCGAAGAGCCCCATGGCCCCCTCGACCACGGCCGCGTCGGCGTCCGCCGCGAAGCGGGCGAACGTCCGTTTGACGGCCGCCTCGCCCATCATCCAGCCGTCGAGATTGTGGCTTGGCCGGCCGGTAACCAGGGCGTGGTGGCCCGGATCGATGAAGTCCGGTCCGGTTTTGAAGGCCTGCACCGTAAGCCCGCGCCTGGTCAGGGCGGCCATGATCGCCAGGCTGACCGTGGTCTTGCCGCAGCCGGACTTGGCCCCGGCGATCAAAAAAGCGGGAAGGGTTCGTGCGTCGCGGGTCATGGCGGGTTCAACCGCGCCCGGCCCGGGGCGAGCCAAACGCCGCCGGGAGGTCATCGCGGAGTCCGGCGCACGGGCGTACCGGAGCGAGGAACGCGGTGGTTTTCGCGAACAGGGCGGGATCGTTCATGGCGCACACAGCATACCTTGCCGGACGGCGCATGAAAAGCGCCAAACGCGGTCGGACTCCGATTGAAAGGCAAGTCCAAAGGGGCTATGGCGTGTATGCCGTTAAACACGGCGCGGGGCCCAGGGAGTTTGTCTTGCCCGGGAGGGCGCATTTACCATGAAAATATTATGCATCAACTACGAATATCCTCCGGTCGGCGGCGGGGCGGGCAACGCCACCGCCTTTTTGGCTAGGCAGTTCGCCGCCGCCGGCGTCACGCCGGTGGTCTTGACCACGGCCTTCGGTTGCCTGCCAAAACGGGAGAACGAGGACGGCGTCCTGGTGGCCAGGATCGCCACCGGCAGGCGCGTGGCCGACCGCTGCTCGGTCCCGGAAATGAGCTCATTCATGCTGCGGGCCATCCCGGCAGCGCTTCGCCTGCACCGCGAATTTTCCTTCGACGCCTGCCTGGCTTTTTTCGGCATTCCCGGCGGTCCGGCGGCGTACGTCCTCAAGCGCCTGCGCGGGGTGCCGTATGTCGTGTCCCTGCGCGGCGGCGACGTGCCGGGCTTTTTGCCCGGCGACCTCGGGGGCTTCCACGCCCTGACCCGGCCCGTGATCCGCCATATCTGGAAACACGCGGCCGCGGTCGTGGCCAACAGCCACGGCCTGGCCGAGCTGGCGGGGCAAACCGCCGGCGACCTCCCGGTGCCGGTTATCGCCAACGGCGTGGATACGCAGCGCTTTACGCCCGGGCAGGCCAAAAATACGTCCGAACCGGCCCGGCTGCTCTTCGTCGGCCGGGTGGTGCGGCAAAAAGGCCTGGACATCTTGCTGCCGGCCCTGGCCGCATTGACGCCCGGGCGCGGATTCCACCTCGACGTGGTCGGCGACGGCAGCGAAGTTAAGGAGCTAAAGGCCCTGGCCGAGCGCCTGGGCATCGGCGACAAGGTGTCCTTCCTGGGCTGGCGCGACCGCGACGCCTTGCCCGGCCTGTACGCCCGTTCGGACGTCTTCGTCTTTCCCTCGCGCGACGAGGGCATGCCCAACGCGGTTTTGGAAGCCATGGCGAGCTCCCTGCCGGTGGTGGCCACGGACATCGCCGGCAACCAGGAACTGGTGCGCCATGGCGTGACCGGCCTGCTGACCCCGTGCGAGGACGCCCCGGCTCTTGCCTCGGCCCTGGACAGCCTGCTCGCGGACCGGGACCTGGCCGTACGCTACGGCCAGGCGGGCAGGGACTTGGTCCAGGAGCACTATTCCTGGCGGGCGGCCGCCCAGGCCTATCTCGATCTGCTCGGCAAAGCGGCCGCCAAGGCGGGATAATGCCGCCCAACCCCTTGATTTTCCCCGGGCGGGCCTTATCTCAAACCTTGTCGTCAAAAACCAAGGTAATAATCACCAGCGATTAACTGAAAGGGGATTCCAAAGGGCGCAGCCCTTTGGCCGCCGGAGGCTTTCTTGCCCAGCCCCGGCCCCCCGCCGCCGGAGGCTTTCTTCATCATGCGCGAATACGGTTTCATCCACATCGAGGGGGCGCGGCAGCACAACCTCAAAAATCTCGATCTCGACATTCCCCGCGACAAGATGGTGGTGGTCTGCGGCCCGAGCGGTTCGGGCAAGTCCACCCTGGCCTTCGACATCGTCTATGCCGAGGGGCAGCGGCGTTACGTGGAATCGCTGTCCGCGTACGCCCGCCAGTTTTTGCCCCAGCTCGACAAGCCCCAGGTGGACAAGATCGAGGGCCTGTCCCCGGCCATTTCCCTGGAGCAGCAGACGGCCACCCGCAACCCCCGTTCGACCGTGGGCACGGTGACGGAGATCTACGATTTCCTGCGCGTGTTCTACGCCCGCCTGGGCAAGCCGCACTGTCCGCAATGCGGCCGGGAGATTGCCGCCCAGACCACGGAGGCGATCGTGGACGCGGTCATGGCCATGGCGCCCGGCACCAAGGTCATGCTGCTCGCGCCGCTGGCCGAGCACCAGAAAGGCGCCCGGGCGGACATGCTCGCCAAGCTCAAGGCCCAGGGCTTCGTGCGCGTGCGCGTGGACGGCGAGGTCGTCTCCCTCGACCCCTTGCCCGAGCTCGACAAGAATAGGCGCCACAACATCGATCTGGTCGTGGACCGGTTGGTGGTCAAGGAGGGCATGCGCAACCGCCTGGCCGACTCGGTCGAGCTGGCCCTGGCCCACGGCAAAGACCGCGTCATGGCGCTCGTTCCGGGACAGGCGGACATCGTCTATTCCACCTCGGCGGTCTGTCCGGTCTGCAAGATCTCCCTGCCGGCTCCCAGTCCGCAGCTTTTTTCCTTCAACAGCCCCCAAGGGGCCTGCACCGCCTGCGGCGGCCTCGGCACGACCGAGTATTTCGAGCCGCGCCTGATCGCCCCCAACCAGGGCCTGTCCATTTCCGGCGGGGCGATTTTGCCCTGGAAAAGCCCGCGCGCCCTGTCGCGCTACCGCGACGCCCTTGCTTCGCTCGGGCGCAAACACGGGTTCAGCCTGGACACGCCGTTGCGGGACTTTTCCGCCGCGGCCCGCGACGCCCTGTTCGACGGCGACAGGGAAATGGGCTGGCACGGAGTGGCCGGACTTTTGGAGTCCGCCCAGGAACTGGGCCACATCTGGCGCGACGAACTCTCTCGCTACCGGCAAAGCCGCCCCTGTCCGGCCTGCCAGGGCGCGCGGCTCAAACCCGAGTCGCTCGCGGTTCTGGTCGGGGAACTAAACATCCATGCGTTCTGTTCCCTGCCCATCGAGCGGGCGCTGGCCTGGCTTTCGGAGCACGTTTTCACGGGCACGGACGCGCTGGTGGCCGTGCCGTTGATGAAAGAACTGACGCACCGCCTGGGTTTTCTCAACAACGTCGGGCTGGAATACCTGAGCCTGGGGCGCAACATGTCCACGCTCTCCGGCGGCGAGGCGCAACGCATCCGCCTGGCCGGGCAACTCGGAAGCGGCCTGGTCGGGGTCACGTACGTGCTCGACGAGCCCAGCATCGGCCTGCACCCGCGCGACAACACGCGCCTGCTTGACACCCTGCGCAGCCTGCAAGCGCGCGGCAACACCGTGCTGGTCGTGGAGCACGACGAAGCCGCCATCCGCGCCGCCGACCATATTCTCGAACTCGGCCCGGGCTCGGGCCTGCTCGGCGGTGAAATCGTCTATCAGGGCGACGTCGCCGGCCTGCTCGCCGCCCCGGATTCGCTGACCGCCAAATACCTGCGCGGCGACCTGGTCATCGAACGGCCGGACAAGCGGCGCAAGCCCAAAAAATATTTGACGGTCAAGGGCGCGCGCACCAACAATCTGCAAAATCTCGACTGCCGCATCCCGCTGGGTTGCCTGGCCTGCGTCACCGGCGTCTCGGGCTCGGGCAAAAGTTCGCTGGTGGTCGACACCGTCTACAAGCATCTTGCCCTGTCCCAAGGCGTGAAGGTGGACAACCCGGGCGTGGTGGACGGCTTTGCCGGGGCCGAGACAATCGAAAAAATCATCAGCATCGACCAGACCCCCATCGGCCGCACCCCTCGCTCCAATCCGGCCACTTACACCAAGATCTTCGACGATATCCGGAACATCTTCGCCACCACCGCCGACGCGCGCAAACGCGGCTACAAACCCGGCCGCTTCAGCTTCAACGTGCGCGGCGGGCGCTGCGAGGCCTGCCAGGGCGACGGCCAGATCCGCGTGGAAATGCACTTTCTGCCCGACGTCTTCGTCACCTGCGAGGTCTGCGGCGGCAAGCGCTACAACCGCGAAACCCTGGACGTGCACTACAAGGGCGTGAGCATCGCCGAGGTCCTGGACATGACCGTGAGCCAGGCCAAGGCTTTTTTCGAAAACTACCCGGCCCTCAAACGCCGCCTGGAAGTGCTGGAGCAAGTCGGCCTGGAATACCTGCGCCTGGGCCAGCCGGCCACCACCCTGTCCGGCGGCGAGGCGCAACGCATCAAAATATCGCGGGAACTGGGCAAACGCAGCCTGCCCGGGGCGCTCTACATCCTCGACGAGCCGACCACCGGCCTGCACATGCACGAGGTCGGCAAACTCATCCACGTGCTGCACCAACTGGTGGACAAGGGGGCTTCGGTCCTGGTCATCGAGCACAACACCAGCGTGATCCTGGCCGCCGACTACGTGATCGACCTGGGCCCCGGCGGCGGGGAAGCCGGCGGCCGCATCGTGGCCGAGGGAACGCCCGAGGACATCATCGCCAACCCGGACTCGGCCACGGGGAAGTATTTGGAGAAGTAAAAGAATCCGAGGGAAGCCGGGGGGGAAAACCCCTTTTGTAAACAAACGAGGTTCTCCCCCCAGACCCCCCTTGCCTCAAAAAACTTGGCTCTCGTTGCTTTATATGATGACGAGCCTATCTATCCGATATCAAATATAAAACTAGAACAACTGGTTTTTCCCCGAGGGGCTTCGCCCCTGGACCCCGCTCAAAAAAAGAGCGGGCGATTCGTGAATCGCCCTTACATGATGTATGTAACAAGTTTGAATATTTGATTATATTAAAAATAACGCGGGTCGCGAAAGGTATGCGCCAAGGGTCCCACTTTTATCGAGGTGGCGTAGGGGCGATTCACGAATCGCCCGTCTTTGGATAGCAACAGGTAACGCAACTAGAGCCAAAAACTTTAAAGTTTGGGGATGTCCCGACCAAGGAATTTTTGGGATTGGTACGCTGTATGTTTAGAGGCTGTTCTGGCGAAGGAACGCAAGGTGATTTTTAAAATTATATTTTCACTTCGCTGGTAACAATTTTTTGGCTTGATGCGGGGGCCGGGGGCGGCAGCCCCCTGGAAAAATAACAATGGTTCTGGTTTTTCAAACGCTCAAAACCAGGGTTGGGGCAGCGTCGCGGGCTGTCGTCCGGCGGGCGCGACTCCCAATGAGCCTCGCCTCGTTTTAAGAACGGCCGTGCCGACCCGTGGCCACCCGCGCGAAGCGCACATGCGGCAGCCCAAAATCTTTAAAGAAGTTTCCAAGAAGCCTTGATCGCGCCGGGCTAAATTTGCTAGGAGGGAGTATGTTTTTCTCGGCAATGCACTTCTCCCCGGAGGCGGCGTGAAGCGGAAAACGGCGCCAAAGAGCGCCGAGCCGTTTTCCCGGTCGCTGTTGCGGCGGCACCTCTCGGTTTTCGTCATTCTTATCAACGCCTTGGTCGTCATCCTGGCGGTATTGGAGCTGCGCGGCAGCCTGACCCAGTATCAGGAGCGCGCCAGGATCGCGGCCGGCAACCTGACCCGGGTCATGGAAGAAAATCTCTCGGGTTCGTTCGACAAGGTCGACCTGATCCTGCTTTCGGTCGCGGACGAGTTTGAGAGGCAGACGGCCGCGGGCGGCATCGACCGGCAAGCGTTCAACGATTTTATCACGCGGTTGAGCGCCCGGTTGCCGGAACTCGACAGCCTGCGGGTAGCCGACGCCCAAGGGATCATCCAATACGGCGTGGGCGTCGATCAAGGCGCCGGGATCACGACCGGCGACCGCGATTATTTCATTCGCCTGCGCGATGATCCGGGGGCGGGGCTGGTCTTCTCCAGGCCGATGCGGGGCCGGATCAGCGGCAAATGGACGATCGCCGTGTCCCGCCGCCTCGGCGGCCCGGACGGCTCGTTCGCCGGGATTGTCTATGCGGTCATCACCACCGAGTATTTCGCGGATAAATTTTCCCGTCTCAATCTCCAGCATCGCGGCTCCATCGCCTTGCTCGGCGAGGATCTCGTCCTGATTTCCCGCTATCCTCCGCCGGCCCGAGGCCCGGACGTCACCGGCCAAATCAAGCCCACGCCGCAAGTCCTGGCGCTGCTCCAAAGCGGCCGCAAGGAGGGCGATTACCTCGCCGCCTCGCCGGTGGACGGTGTCGAGCGGCTGTTTTCCCTGCGCGCAATTTCCAAATATCCCTTTTATGTCATCGTCACCCTGGCGCTCGAAGACGCCCTTGCCAATTGGAGAAATGAGGCCCTTTTCGTGGTCGCGCTGGTCATTGGGCTGTTCATCGTGACGCTCGTGTTGTCGCGGGTTATCTATCAAGGCTGGTCGGGGCAGGCCCTGGCCGCCCGGGAACTCGGCCTGGCCCGGGACAAACTGGAGGAACGCGTCGCCGAACGCACCTCCGAACTTGTCGAATCGATCGCGGCCTTGGAGGTGGCCAAGGAACAGGCCGAATCGGGCATTCGCATGAAAACGGCGTTTTTGGCCAACATCAGCCACGAACTCAAGACCCCGCTCAACCCGATCATCGCCTTCACCGATCTCGCCCTGGACTCGGACCCGACCCCGGATATGCGCGAAAACCTGGTCGAGATCCGCAAGGCGGGCGAAAAACTCCACGGCATGATCGAGAACCTGATCGAACTGACCAGCCTCGATTCATACCAGCCCAAGCCCGGCCCGGTCGGCACGAAATCCATGCTCGACATGCTCATGCGGGAACTCTCCCCCGAAGCCCGGGGAAAGGGAATCAGGCTGGCCGGTGCGATCGAGCCGGAAACGCCCGAGATATTCGAGGCGGATATGAACCTCGTGCGCCTGGTGCTCATGAAAATAGGGGAAAACGCCGTCAAATTCACCAACGAAGGCCAAATCGAACTGCGCGCCGCGGCCGGGAAAAACGGAAACGCCGCCACCGAGGTCCGCTTTGCGGTCCGCGATACCGGCATCGGCGTTGCGGCGGATAAGATCGACTGCATCACCGCCGGCTTTTGTCAGGCCGATTCCCCTCTGACCAAACACTACCGCGGCCTGGGCCTGGGTCTGGCTGCGGCGCACAAGGCCCTGGAACTGCTGGGAGGACGCCTGGAAGTGGCCAGCGCGCCGGGCCAAGGCTCGACGTTCACGATCGTTTTGCCGTTGCGGGAGGGACGGAGCTTCCACCCGGAGCTAATCGTACTTGACCGAACTGATCTGCATGAGCTTGTCGAAACACAAATGCGATTCCATATAGCGCACCGTGCCGGTCTTGCCCCGCATGACCAGCGAATGCGTCACCGCGCCCCGGCCGGTGAAGACCACGCCGTTTAAAAACGTGCCGCCGGAAATGCCCGTGGCCGCGAAATAGACGTCGTCCGAATTGATCAGCGTGTCCACGGTCAAGACCTGCTTCAAATCGATCCCGGCCGAGACCACGGCGTTGCGCTCGCCCTTGGACTGGGGATCGATGCGCGCGAACATCTCCCCGCCGGTGGACTTGATGGCGCAGGCCGACAACACCCCCTCGGGCGTGCCGCCCGTGCCCATCATCACGTCCACGGCGTTTTTCGGATCGACCACCATCAGCGACCCGGCCACGTCGCCGTCGGTGTGCAACTGAATGCGCGCCCCGGCCTTGCGGATATCCTCGATCAGGCCCTGGTGCCTGGGCTTGTCCAGCACGAACACCACCAGGTCATTCACGTCCTTGCCCAAGGCCTTGGCGATGTTTTGCAAGTTGTCGGCGACCGGCGCGTCCAAATCGACCACGCTTTTGGCCTCGGCCGGAACCACCAGCTTCCGCATGTAATAACTCGGGCCCGGATCGTACATCGATCCGGCCGGGGCGATGCCCACCACGGAAATGGCGTTGGGACGGCCCAAGGCCAAAAGATTCGTGCCCTCGACCGGGTCCACGGCCACGTCCACCTTGGGACCGAGGCCCGAACCGACCAGCTCCCCGTTAAACAACATCGGGGCCTCGTCCTTCTCGCCCTCGCCGATGATCACCTTGCCGGCGATGTTGATGGTGTTGAAAGACAACCGCATGGCGTCCACCGCCGCCTTGTCGCCGGCCTTGCGGTCGCCCTTGCCCAGCCACCTGGCCGAACTGAGGGCCGCCGTCTCGGTCACGCGCACCAAATCCAAGGCCATGCTGCGTTCGGGATCTTCCATGCGTAAAACTCCTTTTTGGGGAAGAGGGGAGAGGGAGGGGAGAATCGGGGGGAAAACCCCTTTTGTGGACAAAAGGAGTTTTCCCCCCCGGCCCCCCTTTCCCCAAAAAACTTTATTCT
>Ga0302276_10005176_pt1 | contig 10871 bp, 6 predicted proteins | sample III_Bog_N2_3_FD_198768 | JGI IMG/M metagenome (GOLD analysis project Ga0302276, IMG submission 198768) | Peat permafrost microbial communities from Stordalen Mire near Abisko, Sweden - III_Bog_N2_3 | ecosystem: Environmental > Terrestrial > Soil > Wetlands > Peat | place: Sweden: Abisko... | reverse complement strand
CGTGTCCCCGCCGTACTCCTCGGCCACGAGCCCGAACTCGGTGAGCTGCTGGCGCACCTTCGCGGGGTTCGCACCCGCCTTATCAATCTTGTTCACCGCGACGACGATCGGCACTCCGGCCGCCTGCGCGTGATTGAGTGCCTCAACGGTCTGCGGCATGATGCCGTCATCCGCCGCGACAACCAGGATCGCAATGTCGGTCACCTGGGCACCACGGGCACGCATAGCGGTAAACGCCTCATGGCCCGGGGTGTCGATGAAGGTGATCGCACGGTCGTTGCCTTCGTGTTCCGTCCACACCTGGTATGCACCAATGTGCTGGGTGATACCACCCGCCTCGCCTGCGACGACGTTCGCCTTGCGGATCGCGTCAAGCAGCTTGGTCTTACCGTGGTCGACGTGGCCCATGACGGTCACGACGGGCGGACGAATCTCGAGGTCGGAGTCGTCTTCGTCTTCGAGTTCCTGGTCGAGGTCGATGTCGAAGCCGCTGAGCAGCTCACGGTCCTCATCCTCGGGGGACACCATCTGGATCTTGAACCCGAGTTCCGCACCGAGCACCTCAAAGGTGGCCTCGTCAAGAGACTCCGTCGCTGTGGCCATCTCACCAAGGTGGAACAGCACGGTCACCAGGTTGCCGGGGCTCGCGTCGATCTTGTCAGCGAAGTCGGTAATGGATGCACCGCGGCGCAGACGCACGACGGTCTTGCCGTCACCACGCGGAACGCTCACGCCGCCGAGCGACGGGGCTTCCCTCAGCTCGAATTCGGCGCGCTTCGTACGCTTCGACTTGCGCGCCTTGCTCTTGCCGCCACCGCGGCCGAACGCACCTGCGGTTCCACCGCCGGGACCACGACCACGCCCGCCGCCACCGGCGGGACGCGGGGCACCAAACCCTGGGGCGCCGGCTGCCGGAGCACCGGGGCGCTGGAAGCCTCCACCTGCGGGCCGTCCGGGGCCACCCGGGCGCTGTTGGAACGGTGCGCCACCGGGTGAACCCGGGCGCTGCCCGAAGCCACCGGGGCGAGCGCCCTGTCCGGCACCGCCCGGGCGCGGTGCGCCGGGGCGAGGAATGGAGCCCGGCGTCGGGGCTCCGGGACGCTGCATGCCCTGGTTGCTCGCGAACGGGTTATTACCCGGACGCGGAGCGCCGGGACGCTGCATGCCCTGGTTGCTCGCGAACGGGTTATTACCCGGCCGGGGCACACCGGGGCGCGGGATGCCGGCCGGCGATGCGGGCGATGCCTCAGCGGTGGCCGAAGCCGGTGCCGCTGCCGCGGGGCTCGGTGCCGCAGCTGCGGCCACTGCCGCCGCCTGGCGTTCTGCAACGGTCAGCGGTGCCGGGGCGACTGGCGCCTCGTCGTGTTCCGCTTCGGCGATCGCAACGGGGGCCGGGGCCGCAGCCGCGGGACGCGGTGTTGCAGCCTTCACGGCGGGTGCCGCCGCGGCAGCGGGCTTGATGCCCGCGGCCTCGAGTGCGGCCTTCAGTCGCCGGGCAACCGGCGGCTCAATGCTGGATGAGGGTCCCTTGACGTATTCGCCCATTTCTTTGAGCTTGTCGAGGGCAACCTTGCTGTCGATGCCGAGTTCGGCAGCGACTTCGTGTACACGTGGTTTGGCAGCCACTTTTCTCCTGTTCGGGCCTGCACCCGTAACAGGGGCAGACCATTAAAGACGGACGGATCTCATTTCGAGCCGCTCATTAGTTGTCCATTGGTCAATCAGCCATTTCGATAGTGAATTCTGATGGGGCAAGCGCGCGAATCCGCTCAGTGTCCAGCGCGCCGGACACCTTGAGAGCCCTGCCGAACGCCTTTCGCCTTACGGCGAGTTCGATGCAGGATTCTGAGGGGTGTACCCACGCGCCCCGACCTGGAAGCCTCGCGGACGGATCCGCGACCACTTCACCGCCCCGAGCAACAACCCTCAAAAGAGAGGATGGCTCTGCTCGCGCGCGACAGCCGATGCAAGTTCTTACGGTGACTAGTGTACCCACACAAGCTGCCACGGGTTGGGCAGGCGCATCCGTTGCTCGCTGCGGCGGGAGATACTGCTGCTCGCTGTGGCGGGAGATACTGCTGCTCGCTGTGGCGGGAGATACCGCCTGTTACGGGCGGAGACGTATGCCCTTGGACGGAGATACGACTCCATCCATTGGCCCGTTTCTCCCGCCAGACGGGGGCCCTCCCTCGGCCGCCGGCATCGCCAACCTTCAACTATCTAGCGAAACTTTACGTCTTGTGTTGTTCATCCGGCGTTCACTAATGTCTTCTCAACGGCAAGGGGCAACCCGAACCGTAGAAGAAAGGCTTCAGAAGCTGAAGCGGCGCAAGCTGCGAGGCAGACGGGGCCTTTCATTCTTTAACCGGTGGTTCTCCATTGCGGCTTATTGGCCATGAAGTGCATAGGGGCCGTTGCCGCTTGCAAACTAAGGACGAATTGGCGCAGCGGCTGATGTGAAGGACTTTTTCCGGGAGGCGCACACGTTCCTCCTAACCTTTCGATTTCGCAGGTACCGGGGACACCGAAACCCTCAACTATCTAGCGAGACTTTAGGGGTTGTGTGGGGTTGGCGCTGCTTACTAATGTCTTTTCAACGGCAAGGGGCAACCCGAACCGTAGAAGAAAGGCTTCAGAAGCTTCAGCGGCGTAAGCTGCGAAGCCGACGGGGCCTTTCATTCTTTAAAGCGAATTATCTCGGCAGCAAAACATCCCTGCAGCGATTGACCCCCGTGGCGACCTATTCCTGCAGTAATCATCCCGCCGTCGAGAAACCTCGCACCCGAGTCGCCCCGCCACGTCACCCGAACCCCGGCCGCACGGTCGGACACACAGATCGCGCCCGACATTTTCGCCGCGATGGCGTGGCGTGGCGATCTGGGTGACTCAGCGGTCCAGCCCCGCCGCGCTTCCGCGCTTCGCCCGTGCAGCGCTCCCGCCGCGCTTCCGCGCTTCGCCCGTGCAGCGCTCCCGCGGCGCTTCCGCGATTCGCCCGCGCAGCGCTCCCGCCCCGTCCGCTTCGCCCGCGAAGCGCTTCGCTCGTGCCGCGCGTTAGTCCCCGCCATCCATGACGGAATCGGGCTGGATGTCGATGCGCGCACCGGTCAGTTTGGCCGCGAGACGAGCATTCTGGCCTTCCTTTCCGATCGCCAGGGACAGTTGGTAGTCAGGAACCAGCGCCCGCACAGCCTTGAGCGACTCGTCGATAACGAACGCGCTCGTGACCTTGGCCGGCGAAAGGGCGTTAGCGACGAAGGTCGCCAGGTCGGTCGAATAGTCGACGATGTCGATCTTCTCGTTGTTGAGTTCCGCCGTCACCGCGCGGACCCGCTGGCCCAACTCACCGATACACGCGCCCTTGGCATTGATACCGGGCTGGGTCGCCCGCACGGCGATCTTGGTGCGATGGCCCGCCTCGCGCGCCAAAGAGGTGATCTCGACGACCCCGCTCGCGATCTCAGGAACCTCGAGCGCGAACAGCTTGCGAACCAGGGACGGATGCGTGCGACTGACCGTGATCTGCGGACCCTTGAGCCCCTTGCTGACACTTGTGACATAAACCCGGATGCGCGTGCCGTGCGCGTACTCCTCACCCGGAACCTGCTCCTCCGGCGGAAGGATCGCCTCGACCGTTCCCAGATCGACGTGGATCATGCGCGGATTCGGCCCCTGCTGGATAATCCCGGCGACAATATCGCCCTCGCGTCCCTTAAACTCCCCCAGCACCTTGTCGTCGCCAATGTCGCGCAGCCGCTGGTTGATGACCTGCTTGGCTGCGAACGCGGCAATGCGGCCGAAGTCGCTCGGCTCCTCGATGGCTTCGCCGACCAGGTTGCCGTCTTCATCCAGTTCTTCGACGAAAACGGTGACATGTCCCGTCTTTCGATCAAGAACCACCCGGGATGCCGGGTGCACAACCGCGGGATCAGCCGACTTGTGGCCGGCCGGCTTGTCGTCGGACTGGCCGATGTGCTTGAGGTACGCCGTGTGAATGGCCTGCTCGATGATCTGAACCAGTTCGTCGAACGGAATATCACGCTCGCGCTCCATGATGCGCAGCACGCCCAGGTCGATGTCCACTGAGGGCCTCCACTATTCAGATCTTGTAACGTCGCGATCCCATGCTCGGGTGCGCTGTCGACTCCTAAGGTACCAGTGCCGGGGACGGGCCGCTCGGCGAGCAGCTACGGGTTCGATGCGGTGAGACCCCGAGGGACGGTCAGTTGCACGATGAGGTCCTCGATCGTGATCGCGGTGCGCTCCCCGGTGCGACGATCCCACAGTTCGACGGTGCCCTGCACCGCATCCCGCCCGACGATGACGATGACGGGAACGCCGATCAGCTCGGCATCACCGAACTTGACTCCCGGCGACACCTTGGGCCGGTCGTCGTACAGCACGTCATAACCCAGGCTCGTCAGGCGCGCGTAGAGGTCATCGGCGACGGTGGAGACGACCTCCTCGCGACCTGCGGCCACGATGTGAAGGTCGAACGGCGACACATTGGACGGCCAGATGAGGCCCTTGCCGTCGTTGTTCGCCTCCGCGATGACGGCGAGGATGCGAGTGATACCGATGCCATAGGACCCCATGGTGACGGTCACGAGCTTGCCGTTCTCGTCGAGCACCTTGAGGCCGAGCGCCTCCGCATATTTGCGGCCCAGCTGGAAGACGTGCCCGATTTCCATTCCGCGCGCCAATTCGACCGGTCCCGATCCGTCGGGGGCAGGATCACCGACCTGAACATCGGCAACCTCAACCGTGCCATCCGATGAGAAGTCGCGGCCCGCCACAAGCCCGAAGACGTGGTGGCCGTGCTCGTTCGCACCGGTGATCCAGCCGGAGCCCTCGGACACCCGCGGATCGGTGAGATACCGGATGCCTGTGGCCGAGTCCTCACCGAGCAGTGCGCCGGTCGGCGTCCAGGGGCCGATGTAGCCCTTGACCAGCCCTGGGGTGCTGGAGTCCGCTTCGAGCGCCAGAAAGTCAGCCTCGGTGGCGGTCTCCACCCCAGCGGGCGCGAACGCAACCTCGGCGCGCTTCAGGTCGACGTCCCGGTCGCCGGGGAGCCCGACGACGACGATCTCGCGTCGGCCATCCAGATGCGTGAGCGCGAGCACAATGTTCTTGAGGGTGTCCGCCGCGGTCCAGGCGCGGCCATCCGGCCGCGGATGCTTCTCATTGGCCACCGCGACGAGGGTCGCGATAGTCGGTGTGTCCGGGGTCGACAGGACCTCAGCCGGCGTGAGGTGCTCCCAGGAGCGACCGGCGGGCGGCTCCGTAGTGAAAGCCTCAACGTTGGCGGCATAACCTCCGGCGGAGCGAACAAAGGTGTCTTCGCCCACGACGGTCGGATGCAGGAATTCCTCGCTTCGCGATCCACCCATTGCGCCCGCATCCGCCTGGACGATGACGTAATCAATCCCGAGCCGATGGAAAATTCGCTCGTAAGCGTCTCGCTGCTTCTGGTAGCTGACATCGAGGCCGGCATCCGTGTAGTCGAAGGAGTAGGCATCCTTCATCGTGAACTCGCGGCCCCGCAGGAGCCCGGCTCTCGGTCGCGCCTCGTCGCGGTATTTGTCCTGGATCTGGTAGATCGACAGCGGCAGGTCTTTGTAGGAGCTGTAGAGGTCCTTGACCAGGAGTGTGAAAACTTCTTCGTGCGTGGGTGCAAGCAGGTAGTCGGCGCCCTTGCGGTCCTGGAGCCGGAACAGCAGGTCGCCGTACTCTTCCCAACGGCCCGTGGTTTCATAGGGCTCGCGAGGCTGCAGCGCAGGGAAGTGGACTTCCTGCGCACCGGCAGCGGCCATTTCTTCGCGAACGATGGCCTCGATTTTGCGCCGAACCTTCAGGCCGAGCGGAAGCCAGGCGAAGATCCCGGCGGCCTGGCGACGGATGTAGCCGGCGCGAACCAGCAGGCGATGGCTGGCCACCTCGGCGTCGACGGGATCCTCACGAAGGGTGCGGACGAACAGTTCAGAGAGGCGAGAAGACACGCGCCCCATCCTACTGAGTCACCCTCGGGCGCTCCGGCAGCTGGCGATACCCGCTGACGCTAAGGGGGCGGATGGAGAAACCCACTCGCGGAGGGAGAAACAACTCCGCCCGCGGCGCAGTTTCTCCCGCCACGGAAGGCAGTTTCTCCCGCCACCCGATGGATTGGGGAGGATGCGGGGCTGCCGGTTAACGGGCGAACCCCGGAGGAGTCGCCTCCCCCGGGGCCCATGATTTGCAGACTGTTCGGGCCGCTAATCGTTTGTTAAGGCTAGTCCGCGGCACGACGCGGCGAAGCCCCCATAGGGAGGGGCATAAGCCACCTCACGAGCACCCCACGGCGCTCAAGCCCAACAACCCGGGAGGGGCATAAGCCACCTCACGAGCACCCCACGGCCGCCAGCGAGGGTGGGTCAGGCCGTGACGACCTGCGGTGAACCGAGCTCCCCGGCGGGCATCTCAGCCGCGAGGCGATTGGCCTCCTCGATCAGGGTTGCAACGATCTCGGATTCAGGAACGGTCTTGATGACCTCGCCCCGCACGAAAATCTGTCCCTTGCCGTTGCCGCTGGCGACCCCCAGGTCGGCCTCGCGAGCTTCACCCGGTCCGTTGACAACGCAACCCATGACGGCGACCCGCAGGGGCACGGTCATGCCCTCGAGCCCCTTGGTGACGTCGTTGGCCAGGGTATAAACATCCACCTGGGCGCGACCGCAGCTCGGGCACGAGACGATTTCGAGCTTGCGTTCCCGGAGGTTGAGCGACTGCAGAATCTGAAGGCCGACCTTGACCTCCTGCACCGGTGGTGCGGACAGGGAAACCCGGATGGTGTCGCCGATTCCCTCGGAGAGCAGAATGCCGAACGCGGTGGCGCTCTTGATGGTGCCCTGGAATTCGGGGCCCGCCTCGGTCACCCCGAGGTGCAGCGGCCAGTCGCCCCGCTCCGCGAGGAGGCGGTACGCCTTGACCATGATGATCGGGTCGTTGTGCTTGACCGAGATCTTGAAGTCGTGGAAGTCGTGCTCCTCGAACAGGCTGGCCTCCCACACGGCGCTCTCCACGAGGGCCTCGGGGGTCGCTTTGCCGTATTTCTGCAGGATGCTCGGCTCAAGCGATCCAGCGTTGACTCCAATCCGGAGACTCACGCCAGCATCCTTCGCCGCCTTCGCGATCGCGCCCACCTGGTCGTCGAATTTGCGGATGTTTCCCGGGTTGACGCGCACGGCGGCGCAACCGGCGTCGATCGCCTGGAAGACGTATTTCGGCTGGAAGTGGATGTCGGCGACGACCGGGATCTGGCTCTTCTTCGCGATGATCGGAAGCGCGTCCGCATCATCCTGGCTGGGCACCGCGACTCGCACGATGTCGCATCCGGATGCCGTCAGTTCGGCGATCTGCTGCAGGGTGGCGTTGATGTTGGTGGTCGGGGTGGTGCACATCGATTGCACGCTGATCTGGGCGTCGCCCCCGACCAATACCTTTCCCACCTTGATCTGACGGGATTTACGCCGCGGGGCAAGAACTTCGCGGGCCTTGGGCAGACCAAGATTAACAGCGGGCATAACTCAACTCTACGGTGCGCGCGCCCTTCGTGCCGGGGCTCAGCCTTCCTTCAGATGCGCCGTCAGCGCGGCCCGGAACTCGACGGGATGCTCGAGGTGTGCGGAGTGTCCGCAGTTGTCGTAGATGATCTCCCGGTAGTTGCCGTAGCGTTCGAGGACCGCCCTGGTCTGGGTCACCATGGGCTGCGGGGGTGCGACGTCGGCACCCGGCCAACCGGGCACCGCACCGAGCTGGCCGAGAAAATTGAGGTCGAACAGCGAGGTATCGGAAACGATGACGTCGTCGGCACCGTGCACCCACAGGATGGGCGGCCTGTCCGCCAGTTCGACGATCGAGGATACGTCGAAATAGCGCGGCACCATGGTGTTCAATACTCCTCGGGTTCCGGGCCCGAAGCCGGGCCAGGCCGTCGTCGCGGACCCGTCGCCCGGGTAGTTGTCCACGCCGGTCTTCGTCGACAGCATCGACTCCACCCAGAGGTCTTCATGGGTTGTATCGCTCGGATCCTTGACGTAGGTGGTGCGGTAAATCGTGCGCGGCGACGTCGGGTCGTCTCCGGTGTCGCCGCGGGCGATCCGATCGACGAAGTCGGCGTTGCCTCCACCGCCGCCGGACCCGGCATCCTCGTCGCTGAGGCGATGCCCATCGGGTCCGTCGGTCGCGCCGAAACCGTAGGGTGACACGGGCGAGACGAGCGTCAGCGAGAGCACCCGATCGGGATGGTCGAGGAGGTACTGCAGCACAACGCCTCCTCCCATGCTCCACCCGACCAGGTTCACCGCACCCAGCCCGAGTTCGGCTAGCACGGATGCGACGTCGTCGGAGAAGTCGCGTACCCCCCTGGTCGCATCGACCGGGAGGGTCTGGCTGTCACCGAACCCCCGCAGGTCGATGGCGAGCGCCCGGATGCCAGGATCGAGCGCCAGCATCGTCGGCTGCCAGAACAGCGACGACGACACATTTCCATGAATGAAGACCGCCGTTCGCGCGGCCGAAGCGCTCGGGCGCTCAAAGACGGCCGCCGTGAGGCGAGGCGTCACGACGGTGTGAGCGGTGATCCCTTCGAGCAGGGTTGACGTTATTGCAGCTCCTTTGCCTTTGTGATGTTTGCCTGGGTGATGGCGGCGGCAATGGCGCCGGCGCCCCGCGAATTCAGCACGATCGTGTAGTGGTTCACATCCGGTACCTCGATTACCGAGAGAAGCGGGTGGCGGCTCGCAAAATCGGCGAGAACGTCGGGCGTGTAGAGCGGATCGGCATTCAAGAGGCCGCGGGGAGCTCGCAGGAAGGTGACCGGTTGTGTCACTGTCGCCCACGGCTGGTCAGCGACGGTGCCCTCTCCCTGCTCGACGGCATCCCCGAGAGCCGCCGCTGCGGACGCCGAGGCACGCAGGTTCGGCTCGGTGCCGACGAGGTCGTAGTCCACGTAGGCCTCGACGTCATCGCTCCACTCCCCCGCGAAGGCGGGGTGCGCCCGCCAGAAATCGCGGTAGGCCTCCCGGGTCGGGTAGGGCTGCTCGAGTCGGGCGAGTGCCGGGCCGAGCGAGGCTTTCATGAGGTCCGCGATGGGGATGCCCACGGGCAGCCGAAGAGGAATGCCTCCGTCGATCAGGGTGATCGAACGAACCCGCTCGGGGTAGTCGGCGGCGAACCGCATGGCCACGAATCCGCCCATTGAGTGGCCGACAATGTCCACAGGGCCCGCAACATCCACTGCGGCGAGTACTGCGAGCGCGTCCTTGGCATGCTGCGCCATCCCGAACGGCCCCACCAGTGCTCGTGAGCCGCCGCGACCGCGCAGGTCGGGCGCGATGAACGTTCGCGATGGCCCGAGCTGCCGGGCCACCGCCCGCCAGGACACGTGTGAGGCTGTGATGCCGTGGAAGGCCAGCACGGTGCCAGCGGCCTCCTCGTTCCAGGCTCCAGCGACGAGGGTTCCACCGTCGACCGGTACCTCGATGAGACGGTAGGTCATCGCGCGCTCCAGCCGCCATCCATCGTGTACGAGGCCCCCGTCACCATGGCGGCGCTGGGCCCGCAGAGCCACAGCACGAGGTCGGCGACCTCCCACGGCTCCAGCAGCCGTTTGATGGCGCTCTCGGCGAGCATGATCTTCTCGATCACGTCGGATTCCGGGATGCCGTGGGTGCGGGCCTGGTCGCCGATCTGCTTCTGCACCAGGGGCGTGTTGACGTATCCGGGGTTGACGCAGTTGCTCGTCACGCCGTGCGGGCCTCCCTCGAGTGCCGTGGTCTTCGACAGCCCCTCAAGCCCGTGCTTGGCGGTGACATACGCGGATTTGTACTCGGATGCCCGCAGCCCGTGCACGGACGAGATGTTGACGATGCGGCCGAATCCGCGCTCGTACATCGCAGGCAGAGCCGCCCGGATGAGCAGGAAGGGCGCCTCAACCATGATCCGCAGCAGGCGAGAGAATTGGGCGGGATCAAAGGACTCGATCGGGCTGACATGCTGGATGCCCGCGTTGTTCACCAGGATGTCGACGTCGAGTGGGTACCCGGCGAGCGCTGCGGTATCCGAAAGGTCGACCTCCCAGGCGGTTCCGCCAAGTTCGGTCGCGAGACTGGCTGCCCGGTCCCCGTCAAGGTCGGCGACGGTGACGACCGCACCGGCCGCCGCGAGCGCGCGAGCGCAAGCCTCACCGATCCCGCTGGCCCCGCCGGTGACCAGGGCGCGGCGTCCGATCAGATCGATCGTCATCGACAGTCCTCGATCGTCATCGACAGTCCTTTGCGATGCCTAGTTGGGCAGGCTGATGGGTTTCACAATATCGGCATACACCAGCAGCAGGCTCATTGCACCGAGGACGATGACCACCGCAAACGTGAGGGGAACGACCTTGGCGGTGTCCACCGGCCCGGGATCCGGCCGACGGAAGACCTTCGCCGTTCCCCGCTTCACGCCCTCCCAGAGCGCGCCAATGATATGGCCGCCGTCGAGGGGCATGAGAGGGATGAGGTTGAACACGAAAAGCGCGATGTTGAGCGAGGCGAGCACCGCCAGTAGCTGCTCGACGCGCAGCGATACCGGGTCCCCGTCGGTCGCGATCTGACCCGCGATCCTCCCCACGCCGATGAGGCCGATCGGCCCGTTCGGGTCGCGTGGCGCGCTGCTGAACGCGGCGTTCCAGACACCGACCAGCCGGCTGGGGAGGTTCAGCACGACAGAGCCGACCCCCGTCGTCGTCGTCCAGACCGTTGGCCCGACAGCTGAAATGGGCTGGGCTTGAAGCACCTGGCTGGCCACGATACCGAGGTAGCCGACCGTGACCACCTTGGCCGTGCCGTCGGGGT
>Ga0302276_10005171_pt1 | contig 10876 bp, 10 predicted proteins | sample III_Bog_N2_3_FD_198768 | JGI IMG/M metagenome (GOLD analysis project Ga0302276, IMG submission 198768) | Peat permafrost microbial communities from Stordalen Mire near Abisko, Sweden - III_Bog_N2_3 | ecosystem: Environmental > Terrestrial > Soil > Wetlands > Peat | place: Sweden: Abisko... | reverse complement strand
CGTGGCATCTGTCCCGGCGAAGCTCGAGGCCGTCGCAGTGTCCAGGTTGCCATTGCTCAGAATGACAATGTTGCTGGTGCTGTTGTCGCTCGCCCGCCGGATGTTGATGGCGTTGTTACTGCCGGTGGCGTAAGCCGCGTTGTATCCTCTGAGGCCGTACCAGGCGGTAGCACCAGATACCACGTCGCCTGGACCCTGATACCCCCCACCTCCAGAACAAACAGCCGGTTGGCAGCCCGCCCCGGTAGTTAGGAGTTGCGCCGACGCGGGGCACGTCAGCAGTAACAGCAGAGCGAGCCAGCGCAGCATGTCACGAACCCTTGTAGCCTGACGCATTGCAATACAGCGTCGTGGTCGCGGAACCAGCCTGGATATACAGCGCCGTGTTCGCCGTCATGTTGTTCACGCCGCCGATCGGCACGGGGAACGTGTGCGTAAAGCCGCCGCCCGTAGGCGCCGCAACGCCTTCCCATATGGTCGTCCCGCCCGATCCATTCTGAAACAAAACCGTCGTTAGCGTGGACCCTGAGTTGAAGCACGAGACTGCGGTTATGTAGAGGTAGAGGTTCGCACCCGGCGCAGCCACGAGAGACGTTGACGATGTGCCGGTGACGGATACCGTGCCGCCGACAAAGTTCTCCTTGTTGGCATATGGGGAAACGATCAGCCGCCCCACGAGGTCAGATGCCAGCCCAACAGCCTGCCCGTTCGTTACCGCTGTCTGTTCCGCGTTCTGCGCCCTGCCGCCGTTGAGGATCGGATTGCCCGATACGCTCGCTCCGGACGCCGCAAGACCGCCGACATTGGCGAGAAGGTTCGCCGCTGTGCTCTGAACCACAGTGGCGTTGAGGTTCCCCGCCGTTGCCTGCGACACCTGAACCGGCGTCATGGAGGCAATACCCTGAACCGTCAGCACCCCGCTTGCCGCCGTTCCGGCGCTGCCACTTCCGGTTGCCAGCACCTTTAGGTTCTTGGAGCCGTCAACCTGCAACTGATCCCATGTCGTGCCGTTGAAGCCATAGAGCCATGCGTTCGTCTTGCCGTTCGTGCTCGACGTGGCAACGCCGGACGATGCGTTGCTAGCGGTTCCGCCAGCACATCCGACGACGCAGTTGACATCCAGATTACCGTTTACACCGTCAGTGCTCGCGCCCGTCAGGTTCCCGCCGAATACAAAGCCTGATGCCGTTCCCGCCGTTGGAAAACTCGCACCGAAATTCGATGATGTGCCGCCCGATGCGCCTGCTGGACTGCCCGGAACCGGCTGCGCATGAGCAACGCCACCCATGAACAGAAAGACCGTCAAAAGCCTGATAAGGCGGGTCAACCCATATACTCCACCGTGTAGGCGGACGTGGAAGACGTGCAGAAAATCGCGATGGATTCCGTGTGGCAGGTTGTCCCGTTCAGGTAATACGAACCGCCGTTGTTCGCTAACAGAATACCCTGCGTTGCCGATGGCGCGGCACATCCGAATGGATCAAGGTTGTTGTTCTTGACGATAACTTCTGGCGGATTGACGTAACCGAAGCCAGGATCGTCAATGACAACGGATGAGACGGCGCCGCCGGAAAGAACGAAATGCGCCTTGGCGGGCCGGTTGTATTTGGTTGTTCCCGTCGTAAGTCCCTGCGTGGCTAATCCCGATGGTGAATTAGCATCAGCAATGCCGCGCCCATCCCAAACCGAATTGACCACATAAGGCGCAAAACCGCCCTCAAACTGAATTGTTGGCGCCATGGTGTAACCAAATCCGGCGTTTAGCACCGTCACGGCCGTCACTGCGCCGCCTGATATCGTGGCAACGGCACGAGGGGGGCCATGATCAAGAAACATGTTCGACGCGGAGATGTTCATCACCAGAAGCATCGCCCTGGTTCTCGCCACGGGCAGAACCAACTGCGGCGTGCTGCCCGTCGTGATCGTGCCGTCCGCGCGTCGGGATGGGTGATAATCCCCTTGGTGGCGAGTGTTCGGAAGATACATGCGATCCTACTGCGTAATTGTGCCGACAGTGTTCGAGCCGACGTTGAGCACGGTGTTGGTGCTACCGGAATAATTGTTCAGCGCCACGATCCAGCCGCCCGTGCTGGCGCCGAGCAGGTTGATGCCGTTGCCCAGCCCGTAAAACACATTGCCGGTAACCACGCACGTATACCCGGTCGCATTGACGTTGATGCCGAAGCTGCCGGAGACCGACATGCCGGAAAAGTTGTTTCCGATGATGGACACTTGGCCATAGATCGCGTTCAGCGCCAGACCGATCTGGTTTGCCGCCACGAAAATCAGGTTGCTGCTCATCAACAGACTGGCCAGCGCCCCGTTCAGGATGATGCGCTCTCCAGACCCGGCAAACTGGCTGCCGGTAATGGTGAGCTGCACGCAACCGACAGCGCCGGTCGGGATGAGGATGTCCGTCGTGCCGTTGGTGAAATTACACTGAGAGACCGTGACGCCCTGGACGTAGGTTCCATAAATCAGGCCCTCCGCCAGATTGAACCATGAGCAGGAATTGAAATTGTGGATCAGGCTGTATTTGAAGCCGCCCGAAGCGACACCCTGTAGCGACACGCCGATGCCAGACAGCCCTGCGGTCGGGCCGTAAAAAACACAGGACGTATGGGTGAAATTGCCCCACCCGGTCACCGAAAGCGATGTGTTCCAGTAGTCAGTGAGCGCGCCGCCATCGGCGCCGCGGAAAGTCACGTTGATAACGTCGTTCTGGCCAAAGTCACCGCCCTGCACGCTGTTGGTGAGGGAAATCCCGACAGTGCTGCCGCCGGCCGCGCTGGTCGAGCAGGTGAAGTTGCGCAAATGCACGGTATGCAAGGGGCTGCTGGCGGAAAATGACAACCCGCTTCCTGACGGGAAGCTGAGTGTCGTTACGTCCTGACTTTCGCCATTTATAGCAACGCTGAATGGTGTCGTTGCAGGGTAAGTATAGGACGGAGAAGAAAGGAAGGTGTAAACGCCCTTGGGGAAGAAAATAACCCCGCCATTTGTGGTGAGCGATGCCAGGGCCGCGACATAGGCTGAGGTGCAGTCCGCGACCGAGGGATTGCCGCCGAACCAGCGGATGTTTTTCTGAGCGCCCGACGCCTCGCGATACCAGCGGCGAGAGGACGCATCCACAATGATCGTGCCGCCGTTGTCAGCCGATGATGTGTCGGCTGCATTGTTCCAGAAGATGCCCTCGCCGCCATCCGCTCCGACGAAGTAGCCGTCGACGAACACCACCGTTCCGGTCAGGGTGGTTGTCGTCTGCGCCCGCAGCGAGGCAATGTTGGTGACGGAGCTGATGACCCCGCTGAGCGAGCAGCCAGCAGCCAGCCACCACGCCGTAAGGGACGATTGTCGTGACCCCGCCATCGTCCGTCCCGGTGTTGGTCGACCAAACGAATGTGCCCTGCCCGCCATCGGACTGTGCGGTGAAGCCGATCATCTGCACGGTCTGGTTGGGCAGGCCAGTGAAAGTGCGGAGGTTGGCGAGATAGCACCCGCCCTGCATAAACGTGTTCAGGCTGGCGGCAGGGATTACGCCTTGGCCGGGCGAGAACGTTTGCAGGTACGGGATAGACGTGCCACTCATGGCAAAACTACAAGCCCCCTCTTTGTCGCGTAATGACATCTAGCACGGTGAGGGGCAACACCGTGAGACATGTGTATGCCACGAGAACCCACCATCCGGGCGTTCCGTCCGCTTTCATTGCCAGCACGAAAGCGCCGATGACGGCCAGCAGCAGGATCAGGCGGGATGCCAGTATTGCGCCGATCGCGGCCAGTGTGCCGACAAAGGCTCGGTCAGCTATCGGTTCACGGGCGGCCTGGGCCGGTGGCGTGGCAGTCTCTGGCGCGCGAGAGGGGGCGAACCCGGCAAACTCAGCCGGCGCCGTTGGCTGCTGACGAACCAGCGGCACCACGCCCTCCCTTTCCACTGATGGCGCGGCGGCGGGCTGCTGCAAAGGCATCTTCTTCTTCCTCTGGATTGACACGGTGTTTGGTTGCCACCCACCGGACTCCGCTGTCAAACAGCCGCACCCGGTCGACAAACCCAACCCTGCCTGCGGCGTCGTCTTCCGGCGGCGCGCTGGCGGGATAGGCTTCTTCCATCAGCCGCAGAAAGAATGTGTCGAGATGACCGGCGAGACTTTCTTCCGGACTGGATTTTGACTTCACGGGGCGCTTTTCTGATCGGGGGTTGTCGCGGCGGCCACGCCGGGCACCGCATTGGGATAGATGCGAATGGTCGGCATGCCCTTGGTCGCAGCCTGGAGCTTGGCAATGGTATCAGCCGGCGGGGCCGTGTACAGCTTCGCCTTGGCCATGGACAGGCGCGGATCTTCCGGTTTCAGGTAGCGGCCAACGGCTTGCAGCCCGTGCCCGATCGCCGGCAGCCAACGCCCCTCGGTTGCCGCGTGGAGGCCCCTGACACCGTGAGAGGCGGCGGTTGTGTCGGCCCGCATATCTTCGGCCAGCTTGTCAGCGGAATTGGAACCGGCATAGGTGGATGCCCACGCCTGCCACATCTTGTGTTCGGCGTTCAGCGAGGCGAAGAACCGCTCGAACGAAGCGTCGTCGGGGAACATCGCGCGCATCTGCCGCTTGGCGTACGGCAGCATGAGCTGCCTCACCTCGTCGCCCTTCTCGCCGGTTTTCTGCACCATCTTGCGCATGGTGTTCGCCGCGCCGAGCTTGAAAAACTCCCGCTCGTTACCCGTCATCTTCCGAAATGAATCTTCGATTTCCTCCGGTTCCATCTTGAAGATATTCTGCCCCTGCCGCATGGCGGCCATGCTGACGGTCGGGCCGCCCCACGCTTCGCGTGCGGCCCTGTAGTCGGGGCTAAGACGGTCAAGCTCCCGCAGAACGCCGTTCTTTAACTTGGATATGGCAACGCCCTCTTGCGTCAGCCGCCCAGTTAGCGGGTCTTTGGCGGCTTCGATCTGCGCATCCAGGCCCTTCTTCACCACATTCCACAATTTGAGATTGGGCACCTGGCCGAGATTGATCGTGCCATCCGGATCTATGCTGGTAATGCCATAGCTCGTTGCGTCGAGCGGGCGCCCCTCGCCCTGCGCTTCGTCACGCTCGATGGCCCAGCCCTTTTTCATGCCCTGCTGAATGCGCGGATTGGTATCCAGCAGCTCCTCCAAATAGGTGCTGTCGAGCGGCTTGTGATTGGCGAATGCCTTTTCGTACAGCGGCTTGGCAGCCTTGGACCGGGCATCCTGTAGCGCCTGGTCGACGTAATACCTCGCCCCGCCGCCCAGTTCATTGCTAATGTCAGTGCTGACGCGCGTGCCGGTATCGATGTCGCGGTCACGGAAGAATTTTGCGATGTGTGCTTTGGCATCGCCTGGCGCGCGGGCGATCTTGCCCAGCAGCCCCTTGGCGTTTTCATCGGCCACGTCGGCAAAGGCCATGGGCTTGCCCGGCGTGGCGTTGGCAAGATCGAGCATGTCCTGGAATGAGGCGCCGCCGCCCTTCTGGTCAGACTGCACGCGCGCCAGCACCTGCTGAACCGCCTTGTCGTTGACGGCATCCTGCCCATGCACACCCGTCACCCACCGGGCAAGATGCGCCACGGGCTCGGCGATTGCGCCCACGGCCCCGCCGGTGACGGTGCCCGCGATAGCCTGCTCTGCCTTTTTCTCCGCGAAACTCCCCTGCGACGCAACCGGCTGCATCATCCCCGTTGTGGCGCCCTGGATGGCGGCTGAGCCGATGCGACGGGCCATGTTCGCATCCCCCAGAACGCTTGCCGGGCCGGCGTAGTTGGCCGGGCTGGCGACATCACCAGCGATCCGCCACCAGTCAATGCCCTTGGGCGTCTGTGCCTGGATCGTCTTCTCGCGTTGCTCGGCTTCCTCATCCATGCCGCCCGGCGGGAGTTTTTCAACCAGCCCGGTCTTGTCCGCGAGCCAGTTGTTGAACTGATTGACCGGCTTGACGATGGCATCCGGCAGCACGTGCGTCAGCAGTTGCGCCCCGCCCTCTATCGGGTCTTTCAGCCCCGTGCCGAACCGATCCAGGGGAGACATCGTGGGGGCGTCAGAGGCTACGGGGGGCGCGGCCTTGGGCTCCTGCGGTCTGACGACGGTTGTTGGTATTGGCGTTGGGGCTGGCGTCTGCGCAACGGGCGCCTGCATCCATGCCGGCACGCGCGCCGGTGGCGCGCCGGGCTTGGGCGGGCGCAATCCGTTCGGGTCGAGACCGGGCCTGAGCAGGGGATTATCCTGCTGCGAGACGACAACCTGGGCGTCCTGCCATCCCATTAGGGCTTCTTCCGCACGATGCCGTCCGGACCAACGAACAATGTGCCGGACGGCAGGGCGTCATAATCCCCATCCTCACGTCCCGGCGTGAGAACAACGGGATGGGAATCGCCCTTGATCAGCGGGACGTCATGCGCCGCCTGCCCCTGCTGGGTCAGGTCGGGCTTGAGGCCGGCGCGGAAATTCGCCTGACTGTCCTGCCTCGCTTTCGCGGTTCCGGTCAGCATCGCCTGTGCCTCTTTCTCCAGGCGGTCCATCTGGCGCTGATAGACGGCGTCGGTTCGGGCGATCGACAACAGATCGTAGGCGTGTTGCCGCGCGCCTTCGGTTGAGGCGCCAGAGCGCGTTGCAACGCCGGCAAAGCCGTTGGCAACCGCCTGATTGGCCAGTGCGAAATCCGCCAGATCGGGATCGTCGGCCTGCCCTTGAAGGGCCTGGCGCAATTTGTCAGCACCGAAGAAGCCCCAGCGAACCACCTTCTGCGACGCTTCGCGCGCCTGGGGGATGGTCACGGACAACTCTTGCGCGCCGATATCGAGCTTTGATCCGACGCGAGCAATGTTGGTCTGCTCGGCCATCGCCGCATGGAACCTGATCGTCGCGTCAGCCAAGTCCGCGCCGCTGCCGCCGCGGGCGCGAATAATCTCGCCCAGTTCCTTGTCCACCAGACCGATGTTGGCCGGGGTGCGCGCCAGGCCGGCGAGAGGCTGGTAGTTTCCCGCATCCGCCGACTGGGCGAGGATATGCGCGTCCTCTGGCGAGATCGTCGCCGGCTGCGACGAGCCGATTTTGGAAATGCCCTTGGGCGCCTCGATCGCGTTGCCCTGTAGGTCGGTGTACTCGGGCTTGCCGCTGACATTACGACGATAGCCCTGCGCCCCCGTCTCAGGATCGGTGAACGGCTGCCACGTCCCAGCCGCGGCTGACGCCGGTTTCAAGGCGCCCGCGCCGAGCTGGAGGATGCTTTCGGCCAGCCGCTGACCGCGCTCTACTAGAGCCGGATCGCCGCTCAAAATATCTTGCTTCGCGCTGTCGAGACGCACGTCATTGAGGTCTGTCGACTGCCGCGTGGCGACTGTAGACCCCTTGCCGGCGGAGTCTGCCCGCATCTGCTTGCGCAGAACGTCAATGGCCTCGGCCTGCTTTGTCGGGTCATCTGACCCAAGCCCCTCGGCGACAGCGATGTGGCCCTGAAGAAATGTCTCCGCGCCCGCCTGAGCGGCCTGCGTTGCCGCAGTCTGCTTTTTTCGAGCGAACAGCAGGTTCTTCACCTCATCAATGCCGCCATGCGCGTATGCCTGCTGCAACACCTCGTCTTTGTAGGCCAGAACGCTGGTCTGCAATTCAGCTCGGCCCGCCGCAGCGTCCGTGCTCATCTTTTTCAGCGCTGAATCGTAAACCTTTTCCTGATACTGCGACAGCTTGAGAGCGTTAGCGCTCTCGATTTTCCACTCGTCATATTTCTGCTTGGCAAGTGCTGCATCCTTGTCGGATGTGGCCTTGAGCACGCCGCCCATGGCCTGGATCGCATTTACGAACGGCCGGCGCGTGAACAGGCTGCCAAGTGCGGCGATCCACATAGCAGGCTGGCCGAAAGCCTGGAACGGATCGGTGTTGGCCTCTTGCTTGGGCGGCTTCTGGATGACCGGCATCACTGGTTTGCTGGCCTCCGCCTCGGCGCGGTCCTGCTCCAGTCGATCCGAAAGGGCGGCTGTCGGCGGCGGCATCCCGCGCGTGGCACCAGTCGCGGCCGGCGACATCCGCGGCTTGGGCTGCTCCGGCGGCTTTTGCTCCTGGAGCGGCGGGGCTCCGCTGGTGTTTGGGTCGGCTGAGAATGACGCGCTCACGGGGATGCCTGATTGACCGTTACAGTCGGCCGGGCGGCGCCGGCCGCCAGCGTCGTCAGCGCATTCCCCAACTGCTGATCATTTTGCATATTGGCGCCCATGATTTTACTATAGAGCTGCGCCGACAGATTGCTTTCCGAGATGCCCGTATCGAGCAACTGAGTTGCTATCTGCGCGCCCTGGCTGGCGAGCGTGTTTTGCACATTTGCGATGTCCTGCGCCTCGGCGGTACTTCCCGCATCCCCGCGCGCCGCGTACTGCGATTTGATCGAGGCCGTGGCGGCACTGCCGGCCTGCTGCAACGATGTCTGAACGCCGGGCGGCAAGGTGCCTGTCTGTAGATACGATTGTAGCTGACTGCCCTGCGAGGCGAGCTGCCCGGCCTGCGCATTTAGCTGGTTGTAACCCGGAATGTTGCCCAGGCCCTCGCTGGATTTCAGCCCTTGATAGCCAACCAGGGCAGCCGGCAGAAGCCAGTTGGCATTGTTGCCCAGGAAGTGTCCAACCCCGCCGAGGGCGGAACCCACCCCGCTAGACGGTGATCCGGCGCCGGCGGCGAGGCCGCCGTTGACCGTCGAGTTGCCAAACGACAGCCCGCCGTCAACGTTGCCAGCGCCAGCACCGCCAGCCGGCGGGACAGGCGGCACGGGCAGCCCATTGGTTGCGGCGCCCGCGGCGCTTGTCAGGCCGCTGCCCGGCGTGCCGGCGGCATCAAACGCCGCCGTATCCCCAACACTCCCGAGCGGCCCCGACGTGACGGCGCCGCCGCCCTGTGCGAACGCATCCGTCGCGGTGACACCGGGGGTGTAGCCGCCAGCGGCGGCAGCGGGCGCATCGGACGAGAACAGCGTCAAGGCATCACCGGCGCCGGGTGCAATGGAGGCTGGCGCGGCTGCGCCAGCAGCCGAGACGCCCGCGCCTCCGCCCAGTGATCCGAGCGTGCCAGCACCCGCCCCGCCAGGGGCTGCGGCAAGGCCGGTTGTTGCGCCGACAGCGCCGGCAAGCCCGGCATTGGCTGAGGCGGCACCTGCGCCACCCGCAAGAGCGTCCGTTGCGGCGGCGCCACCGATGACGCTGCCAAGACCGCCGCCCAGCGCCGCATCAGCGCCCCCGGCAGCGAGAGCGTCCGTTGCGGCGGCGCCACCGATGACGCTGCCAAGACCCCCGGCAGCGAGAGCGTCCGTTGCGGCGGCGCCACCGATGACGCTGCCAAGGCCACCAATGGCAGCATCGGCGCCAACGTCAGCAACGGCGGCGCCGCCAAGAGCATCTGCAATGCCGCCAATTGCTGCCGTAATACCCATTTACAAAACCTTTCCAACGCCCCATTCGATATCAGAATGACCTAGAGCCAACAACAAACGATGCGCTGCCGGGTGCGCCGTTTTGCCGGTCGTGTGCATCACCTGGACGCCGATTTCCCGAAGCTCTGTTTCCATCACATTGAACAGCCGCGCGCCAAGCAACCGGCCGCGATGTTCGGGAGCAATCCAGTAAATATCACTGACCGCCCACTTCACGCCCTGGTAGTGGGGGTGCTGACGAATGAAATAAACGGCATAACCGATCAGCGCGCCCTCACGGCGCGCTGTCACGCAAACAATGCCACCCATATCTTCCAGGCGCTTGTAGAACGCTCTGTCTATATCGACGCCAGACAACTCCTTCGTCCAGGCAATTTCATCCCAATGACGCTCCAGTAGCGGATGGGCTTCATCAATGGTGTCCTGGACGCGCTCGCGTTGAAGGGTGAATTCACTCATCGCGCTTGCCCTTCGATACGGCGCGCAGAATATGATTCAGCCCCTCCTTCAACTGGCCGACGCCCTGATCGACAGCCCCCATATCCACGCCAGGAACCCTGCGGATATGTCCGATCATGGTTTCCACTTCCTGCGCCACGCGCCGGGCCTCATCCCCAAGGGTTTTCTGTGCAGCAATCCCCTTCGTTGCCCCTGCCAATGCGTCCATTATGTCACCCCTAGCGCGGCCGAGGCCGTGTAGTGCTCCTGGTAGTGCAGATAGACCCACGCCTCCAGTTCGGAGCGGTTTTTGTAATCCACCTGCAAGAGATCACTCCCGCGCGTGCCGAGAACGCCGTTCATGTCGTCGTGCGCCTGCTGGTTGTAGTTGAGAAAGTTTTCAAATGCGGTCAGGTCGATCGGATCGATCGGGTAGAAATCCAGGTTCGTGCCGTACTTCGTCTGGATCGCATTGCGGATCAACTGGTGCTGATCACGGTGGCTGAAACTCCAGATGCTCCAGTCCTCGCTGGATTGCGGCACAAACAGAAGATTGGCGAGCGGCATCAGCGCCGCCGGCGCTGATAGGCTGACACCTGGATGAAGCTCTGCTCGGCCTGAAGGGAGCGCGGATCAGTCTCCCCGCCGACCGCCGATTCCCCGCCCTGGTAGTTCACCAGGGTTTCGTCAGGAACCTGAGCAACCATTCCCTTGGGATTCTCGCCCCCAGCGAGAAATTTTACCCAGTTTTCCCGCAAGCCCGTGTGGTTCGCCATCATCACCTCCAAAACTCACGTTGTGAATATACCACGAGTTATCGTCTTCGGCAGATGGCTCGTCATCCTTCTCGCCAAGGATGAACAGTGCCGGATGGTAAGAGCAGGCTGTGGGCGGCTGCCATGCGGCGAAGCCCGATGGCGTGGCAATGGCGAACGGCCCGGCCGCGTTGAGCGTGACCGTGGTGGTCAGATCCTGGGTGCCGAAATAGGGGAAGCAGGGGCAGGTGAGGCCG
>Ga0302276_10005141_pt1 | contig 10920 bp, 5 predicted proteins | sample III_Bog_N2_3_FD_198768 | JGI IMG/M metagenome (GOLD analysis project Ga0302276, IMG submission 198768) | Peat permafrost microbial communities from Stordalen Mire near Abisko, Sweden - III_Bog_N2_3 | ecosystem: Environmental > Terrestrial > Soil > Wetlands > Peat | place: Sweden: Abisko... | reverse complement strand
ACTGTAATTTCGCGCCGATGCTTTAGAAAGCGCTAAGACTGTGGAGATTCGTATTCCCAGTTCGTGGCGCACTTGCTCGTTTTGAAAGGCTCGAGATGCTCAGTTCAGTGAGAGTTCGCTCATTCGTTGTTGCTTTGGCTTTGGCCGCCGTGCCGGGCGGAGCCGCGCTTGGACAGCAGTTGGCAAAACCCATGGACCGTGTGGTCGGGCCGATCGATGAGAGCCAGGTGGTCACACTTGCAGGGAACGTGCATCCGATGGCGCGAGGAGAGTTCGACCTTGGTGCGGTGGCAGGCGAGAGTCTGCTCGATCGGATGGTGCTGGAACTGGAACCCTCGGCGGCGCAGCAAGCTGAGTTGGATGCGCTGGTGGAGGCGCAGCACGATCCCACTTCGCCGCTCTACCAACGTTGGCTCACGCCGGCTGAATACGGGGAACGATTTGGTGCGAGTTCGGCGGATGTGGCGCGGGTTGCGGCGTGGCTGCGCGGGCACGGATTCACGGTAAATGAGGTTGCCGCGAGCAATCGGCTGGTAATTTTCTCAGGGACGGCGGCAGCGGTCGCGGAGACTTTTCACACCGAGATTCATCGTTACAGAGTGAATGGGGCGGAGCATATCGCTAATGAGTTGGAACCGCAGATACCAGCGGCTCTGGCAGGGGTGGTGGGCGGCGTGCTTTCGCTGCACGATTTCCGCAGAACATCCCAAATCGGAATGCGTAAGTCGTTGGGGGCGCGGCCGCAGTATTCGAGTGGATCGACACACTATCTGTTTCCGGCTGATTGGGCGGCCATCTATGACCTGAATTCGCTTTACAGCGCGGGGAAGACGGGAACCGGGGCTTCGATTGCAATCGTCGGGCGCAGCGACATCAATGTCTCGGACGTGACGACGTTTCGCGCCGCGTCAGGATTGCAGGCGAATGCGCCCACGGTGATTCACGTGAGCAATGATCCGGGGCTGCTTGAAGGGGATCAGGATGAGTCGACGCTGGATGTGGAATGGAGCGGTGCAATTGCGCCGGCCGCGACGGTGAAGTTTGTAGTGGGCGCCTCGACGGCGACAACAGATGGCGTGGATCTTTCCGCGCAGTACATTGTGAACCACGCGACAGCGCAGGTGGTGAGCACCAGTTATGGAAGCTGCGAGCAGTACATGGGCTCCACAGAGCTGTCCTTCTACAACGGTCTTTGGCAGCAGGCTGCCAGCGAGGGGATGAGCGCGTTTGTATCGTCGGGAGACTCGGGCGCGGCGGGATGCGACGGTGGTTCCTCGACCTCGGGGTCGATGAATGGAGTGAACGGACTGTGCAGTTCGCCGTATTCGACCTGCGTGGGCGGGACGGAGTTCAACGAGGGATCGAACCCGGCCGAGTACTGGTCGGCGACTAACTCGGCGAGTTATGAATCGGCATTGAGTTACATCCCGGAAAAAGTCTGGAACGAGAGCGCACTGGATGGCGGGTCGGGATTGTGGGCCTCGACGGGCGGCGCGAGCGTTGTGTATCCGCAGCCGAGTTGGCAAAAGGGAGTTCCGGGGACGAGTTTGGCCGATGGGATGCGTGCTGTGCCCGATGTGGCGATGACCGCGGCCGGCCACGACGGATACATCATCGTGGAAGACGGCAGCTTCTGGGTGATTGCGGGCACTTCGGCAGCGTCTCCTTCGTTTGCGGGAGTGATGTCACTGGTAGTTCAGTCCCAGGGCGGCAAAGGCCAGGGAAATGCGAACCCCGGGCTGTATGCGCTGTTGAATGGGTCCACCAATCCGTTCCATGCGACGCTTTCGGGGAACAACAGTGTTCCCGGAGTCACTGGATTCACGGCAAGCGGTGGAACCTATAATCTGGCGACCGGGCTTGGGTCGGTGGACGGCGCGGCGCTCGTGCATAGCTGGGGTACGGGGTCGACCGGGGTAGCGAGCGCTAACTTCGCGCTGACGCAATCGGCCACGTCCGGCACGGTGCTGCTTGGCAAGACAACAACATTCACAATTGGAGTTACCGAGAGCGGTTCCGGGAAGAACGCGGTTGCGCTGACGGTGAAGGCGCCGATAGGAGTGACGGCGAACATCGGTCCCGCGTCGATTACTCCAGGGACAAGCGCGACCGTGACGCTGACGGTCGGTTCCGGAGCTGCGGTGGGCGCGCAGAGCATAACGATTACGGGTTCCAACAGCTCAGGGACGCAGACGTTGACCTATGCGCTGACGGTAACTTTGCCTCCCACGCTGACCCTGACCGCGGCTTCGACTTCAGCAGCCCTGGCCCAAGGGGGATCGGGAACAGTGAGCCTGACAGCAGCGACGGGCGGATCGTTCGCTGGCAACATCGGTTGGAGTGTGAGCGGGCTGCCGGGCGGTGTTACGGCGGCTTGGTCGGCGAACCCGCTGACACCCTCTGCGACTGCAGGTTCAAACGCCGAAACGCTGACTCTGACGGCGGCATCGACGGCGGCGATTGCTTCGTCGACGATTACAGTAACGGCGACGGGCGATGGATTGACCGCGACCCAGAAGGTGGCTTTGCAGGTGACGCAGGCGCTGGGGATCACGCTGGCTGTTTCGCCGGCTTCGGTTTCAGCGCAGTCGCTTTCCTCGACCACGGTCACGGTGGCCGCGACGCCTGCCGGTGGGTTGGCCGTGGCCAGCGGGGCCGCAGGATCGAGCATCGGCGTGGCTTCCGGATTGCCGAAGGGATTTACGGCGTCGTGGAGTTCACCGACAGTGAATTCGTCGGGCGTGGTGTCGTGGACCCTGACGCTTGCAGGAAGTTCGAGTGCCGTGGCCGGTTCATCGACGCTGAGCTTGAGCGCGAACGTCCTCGGTCAGAATAGGAATACGTACACAGCGAGCAAGACACTGCCCCTGACCGTGACGTTGACTCCTCCAACATTGTCGGTAAATGCGGCATCCAGTTCGCTCGCGGTTGTGCAGGGCGCGGCTGTGACAGATGCGGTGACTCTGGCCGGCAACGGAACGTACAGCGGTGCGGTGAGTTTGACCGTGAGCGGGCTACCGAGCGGAGTGACGGCGGCGTGGAGCAGCAGTGCAGTAACGCTCTCCGCAGGCAGCGGCACGAGCACGCTGACGCTGACAGCTGCGGGAACGGCCACAGTTACTTCGGCGACGGTTACGGTGACGGGCAAGGGCGACGGATTGACGGCGACCAAGACCCTTACGCTGCAGGTGCAGCAGGCTCCGGCAATCAAATTGACCGCGTCGGCTGCGTCGATATCGATGCAGTCGCTTGGGACTGCTGCGCTGACGGTAACAGGGACACCGGTGGGCGGACTGACGGTGGCAAGCAAGGCTGCGGGGTCGACGATCGGCGTTGCTTCCGGGTTGCCGACTGGGATTACGGCTACGTGGAGCGCGCCATCCGTGAACGCGGCGGGGACTGTGGTTTGGACCCTGACGCTGACCGGGAGTCCGGCAGCCGTAGCCTCAACCTCTTCGCTGAGCTTGAGCGCGATGTTGAAGTCGGCGACGGGAACCGCGACCACGACGGCTGCGGCTGTCCCGCTGACGGTGACGCTGTCTCCTCCGGCACTGACGGTGACGCCCGCCGCGAGTTCAGTATCGTTGGTCCAGGGCCACGCGGCGACAGACGTGTTTGCGATCGCCGGGAACGGGACTTATAGCGGAACGGTGACCCTGAGCGTGAGTGGATTGCCGGCCGGGGTCACCGCGACGTGGAACAGCAGTCAAGTTACGTTGCAAGCGGAGACCGGTACGAGCACGTTGACTGTGACAGCGGCATCGACAGCGAAGATAGGCTCGGCGACCATTACAGTGACGGCGAGCGGCGATCGAGTGACGGCGACGAAGCAGGTCACAGTGCAGGTGACGCAGGCGCCGGCTCTGCAACTGGCGCTCGCGGGGTCAACGTTGTCGATGAGTCACACGGCTGCGAGTTCGTTCACGGTGACAATGATTGAGTTGGCGGACTGAACGTGCCGGCCAAGCTGACTTTGAGCGGGCTTCCGGCTGGTGTAACGTCGTCGATCGGCAATGTGAGCCTTGCGGCGTCGGGAAACGAAAGCGGTACGATTACACTTACCGGGAGTTCGGCGGCGAAGGCGGGAACGTCGGTGTTGACGATCGGAGCGAACGGCAATAGCAATGGAGTCGCTTACAGCGCAAAGCAGACGCTGACGCTGCAATTGAAGTGAGCGTCAACGCTCCAAGCAGGTCAGCAAGTTAGTAAGCCAGGGCAAAGTCAGGTGATTTGCCTGTACTGGGTATCCTTTCGCAAAATTACCTTCAGGCCATAGATTGTGTCAGGGCATGACTTCAGTCGTGCCGCAAACATGGCCAATTTGGGTTCCGGCTTTAGCCGCTGCGGAATTGCAAATAGCTGGAAACAAAAACCGCAGGGGCTAAAGCCCAACGTGATTTTGTTACTCTTTCGGCACGACTAAAGTCGTGCCCTGACACATTTTGCAGTTTCAATGGAGTTTTGCCTGTTATTGGATGCGGCGCGAGATGGATAGGCGGTGCGTTCAGCATGATCGGCAAATTCGTTTCTCCAGGCACGCGGGGCCCGGAACCCTTCGACCGATTATGATCGAGGGGTTCCAGCTTCGGGACGCAAACGGCTGGCTGTGGAGAGACGCATGAACAAGCGGGCGGCGATCTTCCTAATCGTTCTAGGGTCGTGCGCAGTGAGTGCGGCCCATGGACAGGGATCTGTCGATGGGAAACAGGCATGCGACCAGCTCAAGCAACTGGGCTTGGTGCAGGCGGAGATTCTGCAAGCCACAGCAGTGGAAGCAGGGGCGCTGGATCTGAAGCAGGCACACGCCGATCCCATTTTGAAGAAGCTGCCGGCATTCTGTCGGGTAGTTGCAGTATCGAGGCCCTCGGCTGACTCCAACATCAAGATTGAAGTTTGGCTGCCGCTGGCTGGATGGAATGGGAAGTTTATCGGCCAGGGGAACGGCGGGTTTGCAGGGGAGATTGGTTACGAGGGGCTGGCGGCGGCTGTGCGCAGCGGCTTTGCCAGCGGCGGCACGGATACCGGGCACACAGGAGACGGAACGGACGCAACCTGGGCGCTGGGACATCCCGAAAAGATCATTGACTTTGGTAATCGCGCCGTCCACGCGATGACCGAGTTGAGCAAGATGGTGGTGCAGGCGTTTTACGCGAGAGTTCCGCAGAAGAGCTACTTCACCAGTTGCTCCGATGGTGGACGCGAAGCGTTGATGGAGGCGCAGCGGTATCCGGGCGACTATGACGGCATTCTGGCGGGAGCCCCGGCATACAACTGGATAAGCCTGCTGACCCATGCAGCTTTGCTTACGCAGCAACTTGTGGCGCGTCCGGAGAACTATATTCCCGCCAGCAAGATCCCGGCCATCGACAAGGCGGTCCTGAAGGCTTGCCGGAAAGATGAGCCCGGCCCATTTCTTGCCGACCCGAGGAACTGTCATTTTTCGCCGGACACATTGGTGTGCAAAGCAGCCGAGACCGACGCGTGCCTGACCAAGGCCCAGGCCATCAGCCTGAAGGCGATCTATGCAGATTCGAATTTACCGGACCGGACGCTTGTGTATCACGGGCTGCTGCCCGGCGGGGAACTGGGCGGCAATGGCTGGCCGGGGTGGATTACAGGCGATGCACCAAACAAAAGCGCGTACGCGGCGTTCTCTGAAGGCTACTTCGGCAACATGGTTTATTCCGATCCACACTGGGATGTGAAGAGCTTTGATTTGTCACGGGATTTGAAAGCGGCCTGGGAGAAGACGGGGCAACCGCTCGACGCTGTGAATGGGGATTTGCGGGCATTCAAAGCGCGCGGCGGAAAGCTGATTCTCTATCACGGGTGGAACGATGCGGCGATTTCCCCGTTGGCGACGATCGACTATTACAACAGCGTTGTGCAGACCGTTGGCCAAGCGGAGGCATTGTCGTTTGTGCGTCTGTTCCTGGTTCCGGGGATGCAGCATTGCGGGGATGGGCCGGGCCTGGCGGAGTTTGGGCAGTGGGGTCCAAGCTTCGATCCCGCACTGGACGATGCCGCGCACAATATTACGACAGCGCTGGAGACCTGGGTGGAGAATGGAACCGCTCCGGAACAGGTGATTGCTCGCGGGAATTTTGAAACAGCGGGCAAGAAAGTCTCGTTTTCCCAGCCGATCTGCGCCTATCCAAAAGCGGCGGAGTACAAGGGGAGCGGGAACAGGAAAAGCGCCAATAGCTACGCTTGCGCGGCGAAATAGATGAAGACCATTGATTGGGTGAGGTTTTTGCTCTCCCAACTCGCAAGACTTTGAAGTATCGGGATTCCGGCCGGTCCCACGCCGCGACATTGGTTTGATCATTCGTCTTCGCGGTTGAACTGGAAGCCGCGACTTCCCGATAGGCGTTTAATGAAAAACCTTTCGCTTCACGGGCGTGTCTCAATCGCCTTCACCCTCATGCTTTGTTGCACCATTTGCTGTATGGCCACCTTGGCCGGTTTGTCGTTCTACACGATGCAGCAGGTTTTGCGCAGCCAGACCTCCCATTCACAGAGTTTTGTCCCGGCCAAGCGGCTCTCGGCCGCCTTTGAGCGCGACATCCTCAATGCCCGCATCCACTTCATCTATTTTGTGACAATTCAGAAACCCGGCACCCTGGAAAAGGGCTGGGGGCGCTACCACAACGCCGATGCCGATCTGGCGGAGTTGACCGCGCTGGTGAATCGGCAGGATGAACTGCAGGCGCTTCGGGCTCCTGTCGCCAAGCTGCGCGCCGATTTCAATGCGTACGATCCGGCGCTGCACGATACGCTGCAAATGGTCCAGAACGGCGAAACCAAAGGCGCTCACTACGATGCGCAAGTCAAAGAATGGGCTGCCAGGGGGGCGGTCATGGTGACCGATGCCGGAAACGTGGAAACCCTTGCCGCTACCTCCAGCGAGGCTTCCACCGATCGGATGGTCAACTCGGTCAAGTTGGCTGAGAAAAGGGATCTGGCGATCTTGGCAGGCGGCTTCCTGCTATGTCTCGCGGTGTCCTGGATGCTTGCGGGGAAGATCAAGCAGGTTTTGCTGCCTGTCTCCGGCGAGGGCCGCGCCGGCGTGGATCGGGCGCACGGTGCAGTAGAAGGATTTTCAGCCTCCCAAGTCTAACGGGAGCCCACGCATCGCCGTTCCGTCGCACTTGAATCCTGAGGCGCCGAATGCGCTCTTCAGTCGAACAGTGTAAACGACTGCTCAACGCGGGCGGGAAGGGTATGCACGTCTCCGCCGAGCGAGTTGTGGATCTCCAGCACCGCGGCGGGCGGCTTGGGAAGAGCCTTCAGTGCTTTGACGGCAGCGGGCCAGTCGATGTTGCCGTCGCCGGGCCATAGGTGCTCGTCTTTGGTCGCGTGGTTGTCGTGGACGTGGACGGTAGCGGTATGGCTGCCGAGGGTTGCGATGGCTCCTGCAACTCCGACGGTGGCGTGGGCATGGCCGAGGTCGAGACAGATTCCAACGTTGGGGAGATGCCCAAGTTCGAGGATGGTGAGCAGGTGCTCCGGCGTGGTGGGCTCACTGATCAGGTTCTCGACCAGCAGGCGAACACCAAGCGGATGAGCGAACGCGCCAAGATGTTCGAGTGCGGTGATGGAGTACTCCACAGTGCGCTGAGACCAGCCATCGGTACGCTCTCCGAGGTGGAGGATGAGGTTCGAAAAAGGGATGATCTCGGCGACTTCGAGGGCGCGCTTGATCTCATCCATTGCGTCGATACGGCGGGCCTTTTCAGGGTGCAGTACATTCACAGCCGGCGCGCCCGCACGGCCCATTTCCCGGTCAGGGAAAAGTGGGGCATGCATCGAGAAAGGCTGCAGGGGATTTTCGCGGAACCAGGACCCCAGTTCGGCGATATGTTCGCGGCTGGTGTAGTCGAAATGCTGCCGGGCGGCAAAGATTTCCACGCCCTGCGCGCCAGAGCGGGCGGCGAGTTCCAGCAGACCCGGGTGCAAACGCTGGTTGAGAAACAGGTGCGTTGACAGGACTCGCAACATGATCAGGGGTCTCCCGCTTCCGGCAACCCAGGGTTCAAGCCGGACGCCATTCCGATTGTCTCATCTTTTTGAACAGGTTACGGTAACCGCGGTGTTGCGGGAGATGGTGCGGGGCGGCAAGGGGGAAAGCAGCGCGGATTTTGCCTGCGGGGCGAAGCGGCGAAATCGATGATTGGGGTGCAAGCTTGCAGGTCTCAAGAAGATCGCAGGCTTGCATCCCGGCAACGCACGACTAGGAAATGGTGGAGCTTGAATGCAACTGACGCTCCCGGAGATCCGAGGCTAAGATCTCGACGGTCCCGGTGAGGTGAAGGTGGAGGTGAAACAAATGGCCCAGGGTGCAAAACGGAAGGATTTCCGCCCGGTTATGCCGCTTAGCGTCCTCTAATATGAATGTTCCAGCGGTTGCACTGACAGAAAAGATACTCTAATATACAGGGGAAATTCAGTGACAAATGGTCGATTAGGCACTATTTATTGAGATATTTATTCTCTATTGCGACGAAATTGCGTGATTAGACGGTCTTTATCCTGTCGCAGCAGGAAGCGGCTGGCACGCAGCATAGGGACAAGAGGAATATATCGAGACAGGGGAGAACTGGGTTCGCGAGCAAGCCTGCGTATTTGAAAAAACGCAGGCCTCCCTCACGAAAACGCTGGACTGGAAAAGGTTAAGGACTACAGCAAGGCAGACTCCGCTGAATCTTCCCAGAGAATGACTCCGGATGTCCCGGCAGGGTCTGCCTCAGCGCGACCCCTTGTGCGCAACAGAGAATCGGGCCTCTGTTTTCTTACCATGCACACGACAGGCGGGTACATTGGCGTTCGCAACTATTGAAGAATGCACCGGGCGCGCTGCAAAAGCTGTTCGTTTTTGCACATAATTGGAATTCTTTAAAATCAGTATGCGGCGGCTTTGCCGTAGTGACTGCGGTGATCCTGGCCGCCCTGGAGTTCGCCGCTCCTGGGATCGATGGCGATGCACTCGCCGTTGGACCAGTGGCCGTCCTTAATGCTCAAGGTGTAGCCCATTTTGCGGAGGCTGGCGAGGGTGTCCGGGGCGAAGCCGGGTTCCAGAAAGAGCTTGTCCGGCTGGAACTGGTGATGGAACCGCGGCGCGTCCACGGCCTGCTGGATGTTGAGCCCGCCCTCTGCCGCCGAGAGGAAGATATTGGCGACGGTGGTGATGATGCGCGCCCCGCCGGGCGAGCCGAGGACGTAGCGCAGCTTGCCGTCTTCAAGCACCATGGTCGGCGTCATGGAGCTAAGCGGGCGTTTGCCCGGAGCGATGGCGTTTGCCGGTCCCTGGATGAGGCCAAACATGTTGGGCACACCCATTTTGGAGGCGAAGTCGTCCATCTCGTCGTTCAGAAGAAAACCCAGCGAGCCGGCGGTGACGTGGGAGCCGAAACTGTCGTTGAGGGTCGTGGTGACGGAGACGGCGTTTCCTTCGCCATCGACAACGGAGTAGTGGGTCGTGTCGTGAGATTCCGGTTTGTGGCGGCCGGCGGTTTTGGGTGCGGGCGGAAGGAAACCGGCAGGCCGCACGAGCGAGGCCGACGCGGTAGCAATCTTTTGATCGATGGAAGCGCGCCAGGCATCGGCGTAAGGCTTCGCGGTCATCTCGGCGGTGGGGATGGCGTTGTAGTCCGGGTCGCCGAGATAATCGGAGCGGTCCATATAAGCGCGGCGATACGCCTCGGTGATCAGGTGAATGGACTGAGCGGACCGGTCGCCCAGCTTAGCCATGTCGTAGCCTGCAAGGATGTTGAGGGCGCTGAGAAGTACGATGCCGCCCGAAGATGGCGGCGGGGCGCTGATGACCGTGTAGTTGTGGAATGTGCCGGTGACAGGGGTGCGCTCCACGACATCGTACTGGGCCAGGTCGTCAAGGGTGAGAAGTGCGCCGCCTTTGTGCAGTTCGTCGACCAGCTCATGGGCGATTTTACCGTGATAAAAGTCGTCGGGGTCGGCGGCGATGCGTTCGAGCGTGCGAGCCAGTTCCGGCTGCTTGAATGTTTCGCCGTCCTTATATAACTGCCCGTCGCGCTGGAAGATGCGCTTGGAATCGGGGAATTTGGCCAGGTCGGAGTCACTGAGTTCTCCTGCCTCTTCGGCGGAGAGGACGAAGCCCTCGGCGGCGAGTCTGAGGGCGGGGGCCATGACGCGGGCCAGGCCCAGCTTGCCGTATTTGCGCTCGGCGTAGACCATGCCGGCGACGGACCCAGGCGTGGCGATGGAGCGGTAGCCGATGACGCTGGACTGGAGGCTGGTTTCAGGGATGATGTTGCCCTGGGCGTCCTGATACATGTTCTCGGTGGCAGCGAGCGGGGCCTTCTCGCGGTAGTCGATGAAGGTCGAGTGGCCGTCGTGCGTGCGCAGCAGCAGGAAGCCGCCGCCGCCCAGGTTGCCCGCGGCGGGGTGGACGACGGCGAGAGCAAAGCCTGTTGCCACGGCGGCGTCAACGGCGTTGCCACCTTCGCGGAGGACCTCTAGTCCAGCGTCCGAGGCGAGATGGTGGACGCTGACGACCATGCCGTGCTGAGCGCGGATGGGCTGCTCGTCAAGATAGGGGATCACGTTTTTGGTGCCCTCCTGAGCGGCAACGGAGAGAGCGGGGAAGCAAAGTGCGGCGCCGGTGAGGACGGCCAGAATGGGGAAAGGGTTGCGTCGAGTCATGGTGTCTTGACAGGATAACGCGACGGAACGCCGTTCGAGACTAAAGTTGCCTGCGCGACAATCGAGGGGTCTGGCCGCGTGATTTTGTCGATCGCGATTGAGCAAGTCCCCGCTTGCCACATGTACCCTCCGCTGGCGATACTCCCAACAGCCCCCTTTTTCGGGCTTCATCCTTCTTTCCAGCGAGAATTGCCTTGGCACGTGAGCTTTATACCGCGCGTCTTGCACAAAAAGAGTGCA
>Ga0302276_10005134_pt1 | contig 10932 bp, 10 predicted proteins | sample III_Bog_N2_3_FD_198768 | JGI IMG/M metagenome (GOLD analysis project Ga0302276, IMG submission 198768) | Peat permafrost microbial communities from Stordalen Mire near Abisko, Sweden - III_Bog_N2_3 | ecosystem: Environmental > Terrestrial > Soil > Wetlands > Peat | place: Sweden: Abisko... | reverse complement strand
CTACATCGGGCAGGAGATCGTCGAGCGCATTCATGCCCGTGGGCAGGTGCATCGCCGGCTGGTGGGGTTGGTGCTGGAGGGTGCGGCTCCCGAGGCGGGCACGAAGCTGTTGGGCGGCGCTGACGCAAAAGAGGTTGGCGAAGTCGCCAGCGGCGCGGAGATCGAGATCAACGGAACGAAGCACAACCTTGCATTGGCCTATGTGCGGCAGGAGTTTTTGACGGGACTGAAGAACGGTTCCGATGGAATGGCCGTGACGGCGGCGGGCATTGCGGCGCGCGTTGTGGCTCTGCCTTTTACGCTGTAAAAGTTCTGACAAGATGATTGCCCAGACGCTGGGCCTTGGGATGGAAGCAATGGAAAAGGAAAAGAAGCCTGAGTTCGTAGTCACCGATAAACGCAAGTTCAACATGGATGGCGAAGCTCGTCCGGATGCCGTGCCGGAAGCTCCCAAGCAGGAGGCTCCAAAGCCGGAAGCCGTGAAGCCCGCGCCTGTGGCCGCGGTGGAACCGGTGGCGGCAAAGGAAACAGCGAAGCCCGCGGCGCAGTCCGCGGCGCAGTCCGCAACCCAGTCCGCAACCCAATCCGCAACGCAGCCCACGACCCATCCCGCTGAGCCTCTGCCTGAGAGCGGCTACAACGGCGAGCGGGAGCGCAGCCAGTTCGGTGGGCAGAAGATGGAGTTCATCCACCTGCTGGACATGCTGGTGCAGACGGCAATGATGTACGCCGGAGCATTGGACACGGGCGCCGAGCGGCGCGTGGACATTGTGGGCGTGCGCCAGATGATTGACCTGATCAGCGTGCTGGAGGAAAAGACCAAAGGCAACCTGACCGAGCAGGAGAAGGACATCCTGACGAACACGGTTTTCCAGTTGCGCATGACCTACATGGAAATCGTCAACATGATTGAGAAGCAGGCGATCAAGAGCGCTCCGGGGGCGCCGGGAACGAAGATTAAGTGAAGACCGGAACGGTGACGGTGCTGGGCAGCGGGACCTCGATGGGGGTTCCGACGATTGGCTGCGATTGCGAGGTGTGCCAGAGCACGGACCCGCACGATCGCCGCACCCGCCCCTCCGTCATGCTTGAGTGGGACGAGCGCCGCATCCTGATTGACACCGGCCCGGACTTCCGCGAGCAGGCCATACGCGAGAAGATCAACCATCTGGACGCCGTGATTTACACGCATGGCCACGCCGACCACATTCTTGGACTGGACGATCTGCGGCCGCTGACCTATCCGCGGGTGACCGGCGGCAGGAGGGTTCCGTTGTACGCGCGGCCTGAGACGGCACGCATCATCCGCTCGGTTTTCAAATACGTGTTTGACGATGACTACAAGTACGGCGGCATCGCCAAGGTGCAGTTGCATGAGATTCACGGGCCATTCGAGGTGCATGGGCTCACCGTTACGCCGATTCCGGTGATGCACGGCGACGCGGAGATCATCGGCTATCGCGTCGGCCGCTTCGCGTATCTCACGGACTTCAGCGATATTCCGGAGAGTTCGATGAAGCTGCTGGAGGGCGTGGAGGTTGTGTTCCTGGATGCGCTGCGCCATGAGCCGCATCCGACGCATTCGACGGTGGCGAATTCTTTGCGGCTGTCAGGAATCATCGGAGCCCGCGAGACGTACTTTACGCACATCTGCCACGAGCTGGGCCACGAGGCCACCAACCGGATGCTTCCTGAAGGCGTGCAACTTGCCTACGACGGGCTACGCATCACGATTAACCTGGAGAGCTGAGCCTTGCAACTGTACCAGTCGCTGGAAGAGATTCCCGAAGGCTTTGGCCCCTCGGTGGTGACGGTGGGCAACTTTGACGGCATCCACCGCGCGCATCGCGAGGTGATACGCGCGGTGTGTGAGCGCGCCCGTGAACTGAACGCGCGCAGCGTGTTGCTGACCTTTGATCCGCACCCGGCGCGCATTTTGAAGCCGCACGGCGGACCTCCGCTGATTACTCCCATGACCACGAAGATGGAAGTGCTGGGCAGTTGTGGGCTGGACGCGGTGGTGGTGCTTCCCTTCTCGCGCGATCTTTCCACCATGCCGGCGTTCGAATTTGCCGAAGAGATTCTGGGTAACCGTTTGGGCGCCGTCGAGGTGCACGAGGGCTTCAACTTCCACTTTGGACATCACGCCGAAGGCAGCGTGGAAAAGCTGGAAGAGTATGGCAAGCGGCTGGGCTTCCGCGTGGTGACGCACGCGCCCATGAACTGGGGCGAGCTGGTCATCAGCAGCAGCAACGTGCGGGCAGCCGTGCTGGGAGGCCGCGTGCAGGCCGCGAGGCACCTGCTGGGGCGACCCTTCAGCATGGACAGCACTCCGGGACGCGGGCGCGGCTACGGCACAAAGTACACGGTGCCCACCGTGAACCTGGCGCGCTACGACGAGTTGACACCGGCCTTCGGCGTTTACGTCACGGACATTCGCATCAACGGCGAGGACTTTGAGTCGGTGACCAACGTGGGCAACCGTCCCACGTTTGGGACCGACAGTTTTGCCGTGGAGAGCTACATCCTGAACTTCCACCCGATTGATCTGTCGTCCGATACGCCGATTCGTTTGAGCTTTCTGCACCGTCTGCGTGGAGAAAGAAAGTTCCCCACGGTTGAGGCCCTGAAAGAACAGATTGGCCGCGACGCCGCTCGCGCCACCCGCTACTTCCGCCTGCGGGACAAGCTGCGCGGGGCTTCGAATAAAGACACGAAGTAGCGCAACTCTCAGTTACTCCATCAAATCATAGGGCACGGGCGCTGCGGTCTTCTGCGTCTCCAACTGCACAAGCACGGTCGAGGCCAGCACGAGCGCCATGCCCGCAATCTGAATGGGGCCGACGAGCTCGCCGAGCGCGATGGCCGCAACGAGGATGGAGAAGACGGGCTCCAGGCAACTGGTGACGATGGCGCGCGTGGCATCCAGATGATGCAGCCCGGCGAAGTAGAACGAGAACGGCAGCAAGGTGCTGGTGACGGCGAAGATGGCCATGAAGCCCCACTGCGGCGGGGCGTAGTGCGCGGCCACAATCTTCCACGGCGGATTGATGAAGAGCCATCCGGCGGCGGCTCCGCCGAGGGCCCAGAGTTGCACGGTCCAGCGGTCGTGACGCTCGACGAGGTGGCGTCCGAAGACGTTGTAGAAGGCGAAGGCCACGGCGGCCACCAGGGCCGCAATGACGCCGATGAGATCGAAGCGCACGCTGCCCGGGGCGATGGCGAGCCATGGGAAATTGGCGGCGCGGCCGATGGCTCCAATGGCGAGCACCGAGCCGACGACGGCGACCACAACTCCGCTGACGCGGGCAAAGGTGGCACGCTGCAATCCGCGGCCGAGCATCCACAACAACACAAAGACCGGCGCGAGATATTGCAGGATGATGGCCGTGGCCACGCTGGTGCGCTGGATGGCGAGATAGTAGAAGAAGTTCGACGCCGCGATGCCAAGCGTGCCGAAGAGAACGGCGTCGCGAACCTCCGTCGGCGCAAGACGCAGACTGCGTGCGCCGCGCGTGGCGAGGAGCATGGGCAACAGCATGAGCACGGCGAAGGTGCTGCGGCTCTGCGCAAGCATCAGCGGCGGCACCAGGGGGATGACTGCACCGAAGAGATGCAGCCGGCCGGTGAAGACCGCGCGCCCCAGGGTGGCCGATACTGCCCAGCAAAGGGCCGCCGCGCCAATGTAGAGATAGCCGCGCAAGGCCGAGGGTTGAAAGCCTTGCGCCGAGCCTTGGGTAGCAACCGTCACTTCACGTACTCGATTTCATAGCTGATGGGCACGGCCTTGGCGAGCATCTGCGAGACCGAGCAGTACTTCTCCTTCGACAGGCGCACCGAATCTTCCATCGCCTTCCGGCTGACCGTGTCACTGACGCGATAGAGCAGCTTGATGGAGGTGAAGACCTTGGGGACGTCTGCGGCGCGCTCGGCCTGGGCGCGGACCTCGAGCAAGGTATAGCTCTCACGCTTCTTGCGCAGGATAGTGGCCACGTCACTGGCGGTGCATCCGCAGAGGCCGATGAGAACCAACTCCAACGGGCTGGCCGCGAGCTTCTCCTCGCTGGCGTCGGTGACAATAGCGTGGCCGCTGGTGGCCGTGCCAAGAAAACGTTCGTCTTGAATCCAGGTTGCGCTGGCCTGCATGGCCGTACTCCTTAGCGACGGTTGTCGGTCTGCGGCTCAGGATGGATGAGCACGCGGAACAGCTGCGGCGCCGCGCGCCGGAAGCCAATCTCGATGGCCGTCTGTACGTCATGCACGCGGCTGAGCGGCAGGTGGTCCTGCATGGTGACGTGGCAGGAGAGAAATAGGTGCTCGCGCACGCGCTTGAGGATGATCTCGTGCACGTCCACCACGTCGGGAAAACTCTCGCCGATTTTCTTGAGGCGGGCTTCGAGCTCCGGGTCCGCGACGATGGCGTCGCTGGTTTCCACCGTGGCGGGCTCGCTTTCAATGTGAGTGAGGATCGAGGCGATCTCCGGCACATGCGAGCGGATGTCGGCCTCCAGGGCGGTGACGCGATCGTGCGCGGCGATGAGCAGCATGGTCTCGTCGAGTTCGAGGTGGAGTTCAACGTGAATCTGGCCTTCGATGCTCTGCACGCTGATGTCGTGCACCATGAGGTTGTTGCGCAGGGCCGCGGCGCGAATGCGGTCGAAGGTGCTCTCCTTCACGCTCTCCCGCGGCACGGCGTTCACCATCACGTCGGCATCGCCCAGCAGTGCGTGAATGCGCTGGCGCACCTCGCCCACGACGTGGTCTGAGGCCTGGAAGGTGACGTTGCGACTCAGCCCGACGCTGACATCCACAAAATAACGGCTGCCGGCCTTGCGGATGCGCACGCGCTCGACCTGCAACACGCCGGGCAGATGGCCGATTTGCGCGATGATCTCACTGCGAATGCCGGCGGGTGCGGCGTCGAGCAGCGCATCCAACGTCTGCCGCGCCATGCGCCAGCTAATCCACACCACGATGGCGGCGACGCAAAGCGCGGAGATGGGATCGGCCTTGGCCAGCCACGCGACGTGATAATGGCGGCCGGCCCAGACGAAGAACAATCCGGCGATGACCACCGAGCTGGACCAGATGTCAGTTGCAAAATGCAGAGCATCGGCCTGCAGGGCCTGGCTGTTGTATTTGTCCGCCACGCGTTTGAGCGCCCGTGAGCGCCAGAAATCGAGCACGATGGAGGAGCCCATGACGACCACGGCCCAGATGCTGGGCTCGATTTCCACGCTGTGGAAGAAGAGCCGCTCGACGGCCTCATAGACGATCCAGACGCAGGTGCCCAGCAGCAGAGAGGTCTCGACAAAGGCGGAGAAGTTTTCAATCTTGCCGTGGCCGTAGGTGTGGTCGGCGTCGGCGGGCTTGTCACTGACGCGCACGGAAAAGAAGGTGACGATGGCGGCGACCAGATCGAGCGAGGAGTGCAGTGCTTCCGAGAGGATTCCCAGGCTGCCGCTGGCAAAGCCGACGACAAACTTGAAAGACGTAATGAGAATGGCCACCAGGACGCTGTTGCGCGCCACGCGCTGCTTTTCCTGTTGCATGATCTCCGGGTTGTGGGCGGTGGCGGCCATGGGAAGACCATTATAAAGGCGCGCGAGGCTGAGTGCCTTGCAAGCTGTGGGTAAAGCGGTTTTTGCGGGCTTCCGCCGCCTGCTGATGTGCTACCATCGCCCTTCACACTCCACACGTGTGCCTGGCGCAGGCGGACAATGCCTGCAGCGGGGCGCGACAGCGAGGTTTTTGCTTGAGCGAACAGAGCCAAAAGCCCACGATTCTTGTCACCGGCGTCAGCGGCAACCTGGGACGCCGCCTGCTTCCCTTCCTCGGCGACTTCAACGTCGTCGGCGTGGACCGCGTGCCGGTCGCGGGGCATCCAGAGATCGCGGTGCATCCCATCAACCTTGGGCAGGAGAGCTCTTGCGACGAACTGGTGCGCCTGCTGCGCGAAACCAAGGCCGAGGCCGTCGTCCACCTGGCCTTCGTCATTGACCCTTTGCGCACCGGAGTCACCGACCGAGATGCCATGTGGCAGATCAACGTGGCGGGTACGGCGCGCGTCATGGAGGCCATTGCCGAGGTCAACCGCAACGGCGGCCACGTGCGCAAGTTTCTGTACCCCAGCAGCGTCGCCGTCTACGGGCCGGAGACTCCGCCATTTGTGGACGAAGAGGCGCCGCACAACGCACACACGCTGAACTACGCCGTGCAAAAGGCGGAGGCCGATTCCGTGGTGCGCTTCCGCGCCGCCGGGCTGGGAGCGTGCAGCGTGTACATCCTGCGGCCGCACATCTTTGCCGGAGCCTCGGTGGAAAACTACCTGGTCAACGCCATCCGTGGCCGCGCCTTTGGCAACGGCAAGATGGCAGAGCGGATGCGGCGGAAGAATCAGCGGCTGCCGCTGCTGCTGCCCTTCGGCAAACAATACCCGGAGAAGCTCTTCCAGTTCGTGCATGTGGACGATGTGGCGCGGCTCTTCAACTGGCTGCTGCATCGCACGCCTCCCGCGGAGACGCCGGTGGAACTGCTGGTGCTAAACGTGGCCGGCAGCGGTGAGCCAATCACGCTGGCGTGCTGTGCGGAGATTGCCCACGCAAAAGTTGTCCGGCTGCCTGGGCGCGGGCTGTGCGCCTGGGTGTTGCAATTCCTTTGGGATCGCGGCATCAGCTCGGTGCCTCCGGACGCCTTCCCCTACATGTGCGGCAGCTACACGATGACGACGGCGCGGCTGCAGGAGTTGCTGGGCGAGGACTACCCGAAGGTCATCCAGTATTCGACCGAGGCGGCGCTGACCGATAGCTTCCGCGAGCAGCAGGCGGCGGTGCCCACGACCTAGTTCGTGTTGGATGCAAGGCAAAACGCCCCGCGCGCTGCGGGGAGTTTTTATGTTCACCGAAATGTTCTGGCTACTTTCTTCCCCAGTAAACCCCGGCCACTCCAAAGGTGTAGGGCGTGTAGTTGGCCTCGCGGAAGCCGGCGGCCTTCATGCGGCGCAGCATCTCCTCCGGCTGCGGGAAGCGCGCCACGCTGGCGGGCAGATAGGCATAAGGGCCTTTTGTCCCGCTGATGATGGAGCCAATGGCGGGCAGGATGCGGCGGAAGTAGAAGCGATAGAGCTTGCCGAGCAGCCCCTTGGGTTCGCCGAAGTCCAGGATGGCGACCTCGCCTGCGGGGCCGAGCACGCGGTTGATTTCGCGCAGACCTGCGTCGTAATTGGCCAGATTGCGGAAGCCGAAGGCCGAGGTGACAAGATCGAACTTGCCATCGGCGAAAGGCATTTGCAGGGCGTCGGCCTCCACCCATTGCAGGGGCAGACCCTTGCTCTTCTCCACGGCGCGCACCAGCATGGGGTGAGCGAAGTCGGCTCCGGTGATGGACGCGCCCTGGCCGCCGCCCTGACGATAGAGCGCGAGAGTCATGTCGCCGGTGCCGCAGCAGAGATCAAGCACACTGGCCTTGGGGTCGCGCACGATGGCCTTAAAGCGGCGCGCCGTGCGCCACCACCAGTAGCGGTCCACGTTCAGGCTGAGCACGTGATTCAGCAGGTCATAGCGCGGAGCGATGTTGCTGAACATCTGCTGCACGGCATTGGCGGCGGCCTTCTGGTCCTGCGCGGAGTCCACGCGCGCGCCCACGGTTGTGGCCGGGCCTTGCGAGTTGCGATCTTCCAACTGGGTCGGTTCCATTCGTCCTTCTACTCTCTTCGCCTAGGCCTGTGAGGCCGAGCGCAACTCTTCCACGGCCTTGAGCACGGCCTTTTCAGGCACGTCGGTGGCCACGTCCACGCGTCCAATGGCGCGCGGCAACACAAAATGCACCAGGCCGTCGAGGGTCTTTTTGTCGCTGGCCAGCCGCTTCAAAATCGCACGCGGGCGAACATCCACCCTGGGCAGCGAGCCATAGGCGTGAATCAACCGCGCGATCTGATCGGCCACCGGATGCGACAGCCGTCCGGTGCTGACGGCGATGTTGGCGGCGGCAATCATGCCCCAGGCCACGGCCTCACCATGGGTAAAGACCTTGTACGCGGTCTCAGCCTCCAGGGCGTGGCCAATGGTGTGGCCAAAGTTCAGAATCTTGCGCACGCCGCGCTCGTCTTCGTCCTCGCCTACCACGTCGGCCTTGACGCGAACGCTTTCGGCAATCAACCACTCCAAGGAGCTGGGGCGCTTGGCCAGCACCTCGTCGCGATTCTCGTCCATAAATTCGAAGATGCGCGGACTGCGGATGACGCCGGCTTTGAGCGACTCGTAGAGACCGCTGTGGAACTCACGCTCGGAGAGCGTGCCTAGCACCTGCGGGTCAACCAGTACGAGCTCCGGCTGCAGGAATGTGCCGACAAGGTTCTTGCCGACCGCGAGGTTTACGCCTGTCTTGCCGCCGACGCTTGAATCCACCTGCGCGAGAAACGTCGTGGGGATCTGCACAAACCGGATGCCGCGCATGTAGATGCCGGCGAGAAAACCGGTGACGTCGCCCACCACTCCGCCGCCAAGAGCAACCAGCACGGTGTTGCGGTCGGCCTTCAGGCGGACGAGCTCCGTAGAGAGCTTCTCCACCGTGGCAAGGGTCTTGCGGCGCTCACCATCGAGCATCTCCACCACGTCCACGCGTACGCCGTCGTCAGGGCTAAAGCTCTCCAGCAGCAGCTTACCCCAGTGGCGGCGGATGGGCGCCGCGGTGATGACCACGAAGTGGCGTGCCTTGGGCAGGGTGTCGCGAATGTAGGCGCCCGCCGAGCGCAGCAAGCCCGCCTCGATGAGCACCTCGTAGGACTTCGTCCGGGTTGGAATCTGTATGCGGATCAAGGTTCAATTCTAACAGCCGCCGAGTGTGGCAGCCACCGCCGTTGCGCCTGCGCCGCGGGCCGGTGTTAGCATGAGACAGATGGGCAGCAGATGAACTCTTCCTACGATTTTCTGGTGGTCGGCGCTGGCATCGCCGGACTGCGCGCCGTCTGCGAGCTGGGACGGCACGGCACCGTGCTGTGCCTGGCCAAGCAGGCGCTCACCGAATCCAATACGCAATACGCACAGGGCGGCATCGCCGTGGCCATGGCCCCGGATGACTCTTCTGCCCTGCACCTGGCCGACACGATTGCCGCCGGCGCAGGTTTGGTGAATGAGGCGGCGGCGAAAGTGCTCTGCAGCGAAGGCCCCGAACGGGTGCGCGAACTGATCGAGTGGGGCGTGCACTTTGACCGTGACGAGCACGGCGAGCTGGCCTTTACCCGCGAGGGGGCGCACTGCCGCAGCCGCGTGCTGCATGCCGATGGCGACTCCACCGGCCGCGAAATGGCCCGCGCGCTATACGCCAGGGCCGCAGCCATGCCCAACGTCAGCTTTGCCGCGCACGGATTTTGCCGCGAGCTTCTGCTGTCCGAGGGCCGCGTGGTGGGCGTCGAACTGCTGCATGACGATGGCCGCGTGCAGAAGATCACGGCCCGCGCCGTGCTGCTGGCCACCGGCGGCCTGGGCGTGGTCTTTGCCAACACCACGAATCCCGACACTGCCACCGGAGACGGGCCGGCGTTGGCCGCGCGCGCCGGAGCCACGCTGGAGGACATGGAGTTCGTCCAGTTTCATCCCACAGCGCTGTACCTCAAGGGTGCTCCGCGATTCCTTATCAGCGAGGCGGTGCGCGGCGAAGGCGCCTATCTGCTGAACGCGCGCGGTGAGCGGTTCATGCTCGGCGAGCACCCAATGGCCGAACTGGCTCCGCGCGACGTGGTGGCCCGGGCGATTCATCGCCAGGTGATGGAGAGCGGCGAAGCCGATGCAGCCGTCTATCTTGACCTGCGCCACCTGGACGCCACGCAACTGCGCGCACGCTTTCCGCGCATCGCGGAGACCTGCCGCAAGTTCGGCATCGAATTTGGACGCGACCTCATTCCCGTCCGTCCGGCGGCGCATTACGCCATGGGTGGCGTGCGCACGGACCTCGACGGCCGCACAACGCTGCCGGGGCTTTACGCCGCGGGCGAGGCCGCTTGCACAGGAGTGCACGGAGCAAACCGGTTGGCCAGCAATTCCCTGCTGGAGGGTCTGGTGTACGGCGCACGCGCCGCGCAAGCCATGGCAAGAGAGGCTTCCCCGGCGGCATCGAAGGAAGCCGTGAAGGCGGAAGAAGCTGCATCACCGAAGACGAGCGAGGCCGAAATTCAAACGGTCGTCTGCGGAGGCGTGACCGGAACCCGCGCTGCGAGTGGTGAAGACGTGACCGCCCTGCGCCACAAGGCTCGGGAGCTGATGGAGACCCATGTGGGCATGGTGCGCACGGCCGAGGGGCTCGCGGAGGCCATCACGCGGCTGAAGGTGATTCACCGCCAACTGCTGTGGCACGAGGACCGGCTGCGTCCCGATGCGTTGGAGATTGAAACCAGAAACATTATGGAGTGTGGGCTGGCCATTGCGCGCTCGGCGCTTGAGCGGCGGGAGAGCCGTGGCAGCCACTGGCGCAGCGACTATCCTGCCACTGACGATGCGCACTTCCGCCGCCACAGCCTGTTGGATGCCGACAAGGCGCGGCTGGAGTAGTGACTCCAGGCAGGTTTTCCACCGCGCCCGCCGAGGCGAGGCTTGGCGAAACTCCGCGGCGGCTGTTATGATAAAAAACGATTTCACGGTTTCCCAAGCCGTCGTGTGGGGCTATAGCTCAGTTGGGAGAGCGCATCGTTCGCAACGATGAGGTCGTCAGTTCGATCCTGACTAGCTCCACCAAAATCCTCCTCCCAATGCCCGGCTTTCCGGGCATTTTGATTTTCACCAAAACTCCATAACGGATTAAGCCTGCGAGTAGCGGCTGCTATTGAAGCACCCGGAGATAGACGGTTGCGCGCACAAAAAAGTCCCGGAGGCTGAAACCCTCCGGGACCTGGGAGTGTTGCAAGAGAACCTGTTACTCGTCGCTATCCTGCAGCTTGCT
>Ga0302276_10005131_pt1 | contig 10935 bp, 10 predicted proteins | sample III_Bog_N2_3_FD_198768 | JGI IMG/M metagenome (GOLD analysis project Ga0302276, IMG submission 198768) | Peat permafrost microbial communities from Stordalen Mire near Abisko, Sweden - III_Bog_N2_3 | ecosystem: Environmental > Terrestrial > Soil > Wetlands > Peat | place: Sweden: Abisko... | reverse complement strand
TTCGGCGGTATCGGGGTCGGCCTTGGTGCGGGAAAGCGCTCGAATGCGCAGGGTTTGATAGTACTCGTCGTGCATAGTGAGGAGGGCCTTGCGCGCGTTATCGATCGCGCGCTGCGGGGCGGCGGGGTCTGCATCATCGGTCAGCTCGATCTCGGCCATCTCGGCATAGAGCCCGCCTCTGTCCGGTTCAGGGGTGGCGTCGAGAGTGGATTGCACCAGGTCGAAGGCCGTAGCTAGCCGTGCTGCGAGGCCGCAGCCGGAGAGTACGCGCAGGCTGCTGGATGCTGTGGAAGCAGCGGAGGCCTTTGCCTTGGTAGGGGAACTCCACGCGAGATTGGCCCAGCGGGTGTTGAGGGCGAGGGCGGCAGGATCGCCGGCGTTGAGCCTTCGTCCGAACTCGGCCTTGGAGACGGCGTCGCGCGCGGAGCCGATACGGAGCAGGGGATAGCCGTCCAGTGCCTGGTTGAGAGTTTTGAGCGCGGAGTCTGGGTCGGCGTTCAGGTCGACTTCATGATCGGCCTGGAAGGTGAGTGCGCCGGAGTCGCCCGGATAGGCGACGAGCCAGGCTTTGGCTAAGGCCACAAATGCGGCGTGGCCCTCCGGTTGCCGGTTGCTGCAGTTTAAGTTGGAGCCATGGATGTCTGCGATCGCCAGCATGGATGCGAGTCCGCGACCAGCAGGGGTGGCGCTGAACGCGGAGTCCTGAGCGAGCATGGCCAGCATGCGGTTGCGAATACGAAGATCGTGCTCCTGGATGTTGGCGGCCAGCCAGATAAGGATGAAGTTGGGATCCTGGGTGCGAAGCGCGGTCATGGTCCAGTCATACGCCTGGTCGTTTTCGGTGGCGGTGACGGCGTTGCTGATGAGGACGCGATAGGTGAAGGAGCCGCGAATCTGCTCGGGGGAGAGGCTCTTTCCCAGTCGCATGACCTCGCCTGTCTTGCCCTGATCGTCGAGTAAGTAGAGCTTGGGGGCAACGCCCAGGGCAGCTTTCAGCGCGGGGTCGGTAATTGCGGTGACCGCGGAATCGAGCGTCCCCTGACGCAATTGCAGGCGGCACCAGATATCGACGTCGAAGGGATGAGGCGAAGAGGAGACAAGGTCTTGCTCAACCTCCGCGATGACCTTGGCGTATTGGCCGGCGTTGATCTCCGCGCTCCAGCCCAGCAGGCGCGCGTCCTGCCATGGGTTGGGGGGAGCGGCAAACAAGGGCGTGCCGAGGGAGAAGAGAAGGCAGTAAAGGATGAGCCGGAATGTTTGCATAGTTGGTTTCAAAGCGCTCTCTGCCAGTGGATCAGAAAGAAAGGTTGACGCCAGCGGGCCGAATGACGTCTAGCAGTTCCTGAAATGCGGATGTGACGGCGAGCGCGATGCCACGGCCCGCCGTAGAGTCGACTTTGAGGATCTCTCCGTTGTCGCCGTAGAGGACGTCGATGCTGGCGGCGGGTACGACCTTTCCGCTCTTATCCTTATGTTCGAGCAGGCTGATCTTGAGTGGCTTGGAGTTGGCATTGTATTCAAACGTGATGCGGTTTCCGTTGCTGGCGTCCAACTCCGAGATACGGCCCCGGGTGTCGTAGAGGAGTGTGACGCTGGTCCCGTTCGAGGAGGCGGTGAGCAGGTTTCCCTTGGGGTCGTAGGTGAATTGCGCGGAGGAGGTTGTCTTGCCGGTCTTGGTATCGGTTTTCTTGACGGAAGTTACTTTTGAAGCCACAGGATCATAAGTCAGTGTGGTGGTGACGTCCGGCTCGACCTTCTTCGTCACATGGCCGTGATCGTCATATTCGAAGCTGACGGCCTCGCCATTGCGGTCGATGCGCGTTGGCAAGCCGATCAGGTTGTACGTCGTGTCGGTGCGGTCGCCGTCGAGGACGGTAATCATGCGGCTGGTGTACTCTTCCCCATCGGGCTTTGTCTGGTTGACGTATTCGTAGGTGCTGGAACTGATTTGTTTGCGTTTCCCCGCGGCGTCCGGTGAGTTGCTGACGTTGACGGAGACAGTGTAGTGGAGCGGGTTCTTGGGGTCGATCAGGTAAGCGTATTCCGTGAGCGTGCCATCGCGGTCGGTTATGGTCTTGACGTTTTCAAACTGCTCCCGCGGATAGTACGAGATTAGCTGGGTGGTTTTGTCGGGGTACGACATCTTTGTCATGTTGTGACGCTTGGCAGCGTCGTATTCGTAGGTATATTCCTGATGATCGGTGTCGATAGCGCCGACCAGTTCATCGAGGCTGTTGTAGCGGTAGGTGCAGAGTTTGCCGTCGCTCCCCTGGATGCGGGTGACGAGTCCCCGTTCGTTGAATGTGAGGATAAGGGAGCGGTTGGAATCGTCGCGGATGGTGATCTGACCGGGGACGTCGTAGCTGAAGGTGATGAAGTTTCCATTCTTGTCGCTGATCTGGCGGAGTTTTCCATCTTTGCGATAGAACTCGGTCCTGCCGTTGTCGAAATCGCGCCGGTAGCCGTCGTGCTGAACGGTGATGTACTGGTAGGAGAAGCGATTGCTTGTGAGCCGGGTTCCGGTGGCCAGGGCGCGCGGTTGAAGCAGGCCCTTCTTGATGTACTTTTGCCATTCGTCTTCGCGAAACGAGGCGTCGTTGATCAGTCTTTGCCGATAGTCGCTGAGGCCCTGTTCGCCCGAGATGTCGGACTGCGCTTTGGCGACGGCGGCGATCTTGTCGGCTGCGCCCGCAATCTCATCGGCGGACATGGTGGGAGAATCGAAACGGTTCTCGGCGCCGCCCCCATATTCGTGGACGATGACGGCGCCGTCGCCTCCAACTTCCAGATAGACCTCGTACTCATTACCCCAGCCGTAACCGAAGATCCCTTTGAAGGCGGTCTTGGAGTTGTAGACGCGCTCAATCTTGAGCTCGAAGCCGCCGGAGAAAACGATGTCCTTGGATCCGGTGAAGAAGTTGCCGTTTTTGAGGGAGACTTCCGCAGGGGCGGGCCGGACGGCGAAAGGAAGCAGGGCGACAACGAGAGCGAGGGAGTAGAAACGCAGTTTCACGAAAGTCTCCGTTTTGGAAGCGCCGATTAGTTATTTGCTGGTGGCGAGATACTAGACTGCCGCCGATGGCCGGTCAACAGGTATTTAGTGCGGCAGCGCCTCCAAGCAGGAGCACCAACTCTCTGAGTGATAGCTGGTTATCCGCCTTTCCCGAAGCACCGGGGTCTCGAAAACCCTCGGCCATTACTTGCCGATGCAGAAGGTGGAGAAGATCAGGCGGAGAAGGTCGTCGGTGGTGGTGGCGCCGGTGAGGCTGTCGAGGGCGCGGAGCGTGGCGTAGAGGTCCAGCAGCAGCATCTCGTGGGGGATGCTGGCGGCGACGGCGGCTTGTGCGCTCTCAAGCGAAAGCAGGGATGCCGAGACGGCCTGGTGCTGGCGGAGGTTGGTCAGCATGCCGGCCTCGCGCGGGGCAGCGTCGGGGCCGGCGACGGCGGCGACGATCGTCGCGCGCAACTCCGCAATTCCGGCACCGGTGAGCGCGGAGGTGAGGACCAGTTGCAGGTTGAACCATTTGGGAACAAGCTGTGACTGATTTGGTAGCAGATCGATTTTGTTGAGGGCGAGGAGGAGAATAGCGGTTGATTCGGCGTGCCGGTCGAGGATCGCCTGGTCTTCTGGCGGGAGCGCATCCGCCGCGGCGAGCGAGGGGGCGTCGAGGACCAGGAGAACGACATCCGCGTCGGCCATGGCCTGGTGGGATTTGGCGATGCCGATTTGTTCGGCTTCGTCGATGGAGTCGCGATCCCGAAGCCCTGCGGTGTCGATCAGGTCGACGGGGATGCCGTCCATTGCAATGCGTTCGGTTACGAGATCGCGGGTGGTGCCGGGGGATGCGGTGACGATGGCGCGGTCGCGCTGGACCAGCCGGTTGAAGAGGGACGATTTGCCGGCGTTGGGACGGCCGACGATGGCAAGCCGGAAGCCGTCGCGGACGACGCGGCCATAGCCGAAGGTGCGTTCGAGAGCTACAAGCGGCTCCTGAATAGCCGCGATCTGCGCAACGATCTGCGCGGCGGGGAGGACGTCGATGTCGTCTTCGGCGAAGTCGATGCCTGCTTCGAGCGTGGCGATCAGCGCGACCAGGCCTTGCTTGATGGGCGCGATGAGATGGGCGAGCGAGCCGGAGAGTTGGCGCGCGGCGAGGCGGGCCTGCTCCAGCGTGGAGGAGGCGATGAGGTCGGCGACGGCTTCGGCCTGGGTGAGGTCGATGCGGCCGGCGAGGAAGGCGCGCTCGGTGAACTCGCCGGGTTCGGCCAGACGCGCGCCGCGGAGGCAACATTGGCGGACGATGTATTCGAGCAGGACGGGCGAGCCGTGCGCTGCGACTTCGACGACGTCTTCGCTGGTGTAGGAGTGCGGAGCGGCAAAGTACGTGGCAACGATTTCGTCGAGGACGGCGTCGGTTTCGGAGTCGAGTAGCGAACCGAAGCGGGCTTGGCCGGGGGCGAGCGGGTGGCGGAGGCGGAGGAGCGGGCTTGCGATCTCGACTGCGCGCGGGCCGGAAAGGCGGACGATGCCGATGCCGCCGCGGCCAGGAGCGGTGGAAATGGCGACGATGGTGTCAGGGTCGTGCATGCAGTCTTCAGAATAGCTGGGCGAGCGGCCGGGCGGATTTGTTCGAGCCTATAATCCGGGGATGCCATGCGACTGTGAGCTGGACCTGGAGAGACGGATGGTGCGCGCCCGCGCCTGGGGCGTGGTGACGTATGCTGAGGCGCTTGCGAACCGCCGAAAATTCATGAGCGATCCTGGGTTCAGGTTGGATTTCCACCAACTGTATGACGGACGAGAGGTGACCAAACTCGCGCTTACGGCCAGCGAGGTCGGCCAACTGGCAATCGAGACAGTGTTTGGTGCGACTTCGCGTCGAGCCTTCGTGACACCGACGCAGGAGACTTACGGGTTGATGCGGCTCTACCAGATCTACCGCGCGGTGAATGCCGGCAAGGAACAGATCCGGCTGTTCCGGACGATGGACGAGGCAGAGGCCTGGCTGGCGGAGTGATTGCGGCGGGGATCAGTGGCAGGGCTATCTATATATAGAGGTAGGGTCCGAAATATATAAGGTAGTGTCCGAACCTCAGGTATAGAGGAGCATGTCCCATGGGCTAAGGAGGTGCTGAAAAAGTGGGCTTAGCAGGCTGGGAGAAAACACGCCAGGGCTAAAGCCCACTGATTTTATTGCCTTTAACCGCGGGCTGAAGCCCGCTGCTACTCCGAACGACGGGAATGGGGCCCTTTCAGCATTCTGGTTCTGTCTTGGTAGGCCTTTGGTGGAGTAGATAACTATGTCGTTGAAATACTTATGGTTGCGCGTGAGTGTGTCTTTTTTGCCACACATTTCTGTTGCAATGATTGGGGTTGCGGGCGAGTGTATACTATTTACCACACCTGCCTTCTGATGGAGTTAAGTGCGAAAGCCCGGCGGGTGGCCCGGGCTCTCTTTCTTTAACTTACTAATACCATTATACAGGGTGAACCATAACTCATCTGCCATCTATTTTTTCTGGGTAAGTGATTGATGGGGTGTGGGTTGATGGCAGAATTGGAGTTTTTGGGGCTTGACAGTGAAAAACGGGCATTTCCGTAGGTTGAGGCTGGTATGTGTCGCGCTTTCAGCGCTTTGCCATCTTGGCCCAAGGCGTTCGGGCCAGCCGCTGGAGTTGTCCACCGCGCGCCGAGAACAAGAGAACCGCGAGTTTGCCGGGCTCAAGGAGTAGAGGCCCAAGAAAGACAACTACGGATATTCTGCGCTTTGCGCAGAATGACGACGGGCGGGGGGATGAATGATGGTTGGCGGAGCAAAGTTGGAGATTATCCCCTTGACACAGGGTGGCGCCTCTTGAGATTATCGACGCATGGTCGATCCCTGCCCGGTGATAAGCCAGCCTTGGTGGAATTGGCATCCCCCTGTTGGGAGTTGGATAGCCGTGCTCGCTTTCTTGGGGGTGATTGTGCCTTGGCTCTTTAGACCCCCAGAAAGGATGGGCCGAGGCGAAAAGGCCATCTGGACATTCGTAATGTTGTTATTTTTTGGGCTTGAACTCCGGACACTCTATCTCGACCGAGATGAGCATGACCGGGAGCAGGCCAATATCGAGTGCAATCAATTGCAGCAGTTTCAAAACATTGCCTATACGCTGAGTGCGGCTATTACCGCGAGTTCAAAACAGTTCGACAAAACGATGGGGAAATTTTCTGAGGCTAGGATTCAAACAGATAAGGTTCTCGGGACAGCCCAAGGCATTGCCAATCAGGAGAACCAAAACATTACAGCTATCGGACGCGCCGCAGACCAGATCACGGAAGACAACAATATCCAAAACCGAGAAGTATGTGCCAAGGCTGACTCTTTTTATTATCAAACGGAACTAAAGATTACTCAATTTAATCGGGTGGATTTTCAGGAGAAACGAGGGATCATTGTCCCCAGCGGTATTCAGAAGGTCTACACCCCAGAAGAAATCGAAGCCAACCGAGAAAAAGAGAATGACTATTTTGCTATCACAATCATTCCGGGATTCTGGGAAGTGGTCCCGCAACTCCAGGCGCGCTTGAAGAAGCCGCTGCCCACCACAAACATTGACATTGTCGAGGGCAAATTCCTCGAATATCCTCCGCGTCCTGACTTAGATGGAGCGCTCGGCGAATTGAGGGCAATACAGAAAGAAGTTTGCCCGCCTAGGCTGCCTCAGCCGTGAGCTTTCTATACTCCAGTACGGGCGCCTCAATCAGTTTTTGCATCGTGTCGCGGAACAGGTACGGATTAGTCCGATTGTTGAACCGGAAGGTCATTTCGTCGAGGTAAGCAGAGAGATGCTTCGCAGAGATTTTATGCCACGATCCCACGATGCCCCGCTTGAGCAAGCTAAAGGCGGACTCGATGCCGTTCGTGGTCACATCCCCATTCACGTAGACGCCCGACTTGTGCTGGATCGTCTTGTGCTTCTCGCGGGAGTGGCCCGACTTGTCGAGCGCCCACGGATACACGCTGAATTCGTCGGTCATAATCACATCCACGTCGCCGCTGACGTGTTCTTTGATGTATTGCGCGAGCGTGCCAGATTTGCAATCGTCGGCATGGAAGAACCGGAGTTCCCCGCCGCGCTGTTTGATGCCAAAGACGACCTCTTTGCCGACGCCGCGCCCACGTCGCCGATTGCGACCGCCAACGTATGTCTCATCCATCTCCACCACGCCCGTAAGCGGTTCGGGACAAACTTCCTTCATCGCGGCCCTAATGCGGTGGCAGAGATACCAGGAGGTTTTGTAACTCCCGCCGATCATGCGCTTTACTTGGTTCGCAGAGATACCCTTGCGGGACTCGCACATGAGGTAGGTAGCGGCGAACCATGTAGCCAAAGGAAGCTTAGTATCTTGGAAGACCGTCCCTGCAAGGACGGAGAACTGATAGCGGCATGAGTCACAGTCGAACACTTTGCGGTCGTATACACGGGAGATTTTCAGAGACTGGCAGCGAGGGCAGTTTACCTTGTCCGGCCAGCGCAGAGCCTCAAGGTATTCCCGGCAGGATTGGTCTTCACCGAAGGTTCTCAGAACTTCACAAAGGGTAGGTGGCTTCATGGCTAAGGCTCCCAAATCGAAGAAGCATCCGAAGGATATGACGACCGAAGAGGCTATCAACCATGTCTTTCATCCTAAGATTGTCAAACATCTAAAGAATGAGGTAGATAAACTCAATGCCAGTCCAACAAAACCATAATACCTGCTTTGTTACCTTGAGTCAAGGGGATAATCTCCGCAAAGTTTCGGCACGACCGCACGCTCCCTGAAGGCGAGTTGAGCCTGCGCCTGGCTTTACACTTGTCCCTATGCGCAACTTCTCCGCCCGAGAAACCGAGTGGCTGGAAGAGCTGGACGGCATCGAGCTGGCCTCTTTCTGGCGCAGAGCCTTCGCCTTCCTTATTGACTGGATGATCGTCGCCATTGTGCTAAGTGCCCTTGTGACCGCGGTTGCGGCGGGCTTCTTCTCCTACATGCAGCGGCACGGCAAGTCGGCGGACGAAATCGCACACATGTTTCCGGGCGCGAAATTGGTTAACCAGCCCGAGGTCACGGCCGGAGGCCACCTTAATGTGAAGACCGTGCACGTTGACGAGCAGAGCAGGGCCGGCAAAGTCATCAAGGACGTCACCGATGTTCTGGTGCCGATTCTCTACTTCGGCATACTGCTGTGGAAGGGCAAAGGCCGCACCCCGGGCAAACGCCTGATGCGCATTCGGGTTGTCTCGATCGTGCATCGTCACCTGAGTTTCTGGCACTCGGTCGAGCGCGCGCTGGGCTACGGTGCGGCAGCGCTGGAAGGTGGGTTCGGCTTCATCCAGTTCTTCATCCACCCGTATCGCCGATGCGCGCAGGACCGCCTGGCGGAGACCATGGTCGTCACCGAACGCGGCTACCGGGCGATGCAGCAGAAACGCGAGCATGCACTTTTGCCGGACACGAGCGCCAATAGCGATGCGCCCGAATAACGATGACGACGTAGGTTGATGGCGACCTGCGGGGGATGAATGGTGGCTGCGCGCTGGGGAATGGGCCGATTGTATGCGGGCGGGGCGAGATTAGCGGAGGTAGGGGATGTAGGCGTGGGTGCGGGCGCGGTAGTCGGCGTAGGCGGCGGGAAAGCGGGTGGCGAGGAGGCGCTCTTCGGCGTGGACGCGGACTTCGGTGCCAGCGACGAAGAAGAGGATTCCCGCGAGGAACATCGGCCACCAGGTAAGGCAGAAGCCAGCGCTTAGCAGCATTCCGAACATGGAGGCGTAAATGGGATGGCGGAGGACGCGGTAAGGGCCGGTTTGAATGAGTTCGTGGTCGGCACTGAGGGCGGCTTCGTAACGCCACTGCTTGCCGAGATGGCGGGTGGCGGCCCAGGCTAGCGCCGCCGCGGGTGGGGCAAGCAGCATGGAGAGGATGAGCGACGGGGCTGACTTGTGGAAGGCGGCAGGGTGGACGCGGACCATCACGCAGAAGAAGCCGAAGCCTGCCAGGAGAATGCCCCAGCGGGAGGCGGGAGCGCGAACGACTTTTTGCTGTCCGGCAGCGACGCGGCGTACACGGACGAAGGCGAGGACCCAGGCGATCCAGCAGAGAATGAGTTCGACGATGGCTGCTAGCTGGAGCATGGGATGATTGTAATGTGACCGGCACGAAATCCATTTTGGCATCCGACTGGGTCGTTATACTTGCGGTGGAAGGTGGAAGTGAAGGTTGAGGATGGTGCGTTGCGTGGGCTATTTTGCGCTGCTTCTGTTCGTCTTGTTTGCCAGTGCGACCATGCGCGGGCAGGGGACTGGGGAAGGCATAGCGGGGGTGACTGGAACTGGGGTGGAAGGCGGAGGCGCGGAGCCGTATACGATTCGCGTGACGACACGGGAGGTGGTGGTGGAGGTGGTGGCCACTGGGAGCGATGGGCGTCCGATTACGGATCTGACTGCGAGCGAGCTCCAGGTTTTTGAAGTGGGGGAGCACTCGCACAAGCAGCCGGAGAAGATCTCGGTGGTTCATTTCGTGGATCCGGCGCAGGTGCAGATGGGCGACGACGCGGCCTCGGCGGGCACGCCGGTGGCGTTGGGGAAGAGCTGCGAGACGGAGACCTCGCCGTATTACATGCTGGCGTACCGGGTGGGTGAGGAGGGGTGGACGAGTGGGTATCACGAGATTCAGGTGACGACGAGCCGGGAGCACATCAAGCTCTCGTTCCGGCATAGCTACTACGTTGGCGCGACGACCGCTCCGGCGAAGCCAAAGTACGAGACCGCTGCGGAGGCAACCGCGGCACTGCAGCAGGCTGCCTGTTACCACGCGGAGGATCCCTCGTCGCTGAACCTGGCTGGCCGGCTGATTGAGACGGGGAGCACTGACGGCGCGGACTTCTCGATTGTGGTGCAGCCGGACTCGCTGGCGTTTACTTCGCTGACGAATGGGCCGCGGGCGCAGTTCGACTATGGAATATGCACGTTCAACGCGGCGGGGACCCCGTTGCGGTATATGCAGGCGCTGGTGGATCGGGTGTTGAGTCCGGAAGAGTATGCGAAGTCGCAGGCGCGCGGCTTCGCGAAGCCGTTCACGTTTCCGCGGATTGGGAATCCGGCGTTTGCGCGGTTTGTGGTGCGGGATCGGGAGCTGGGGAATCTGGGCTCGGTTGGCGTGGTAATTCCGCCGGTGCGGAAGGAGTCGAAGCGAGGGGGGAGTCAGGCGACCGGCGGAGGGGTCGGCACAGGCAGTGCGGTGGGACTGATGGATAGAGGGGGCGGCGGGCCGGTGAGTTCGTTCGGGTTACCGATTCCGAAGCCGGGGGCGTTGTGCGGCGATGTGTACGAGCTGGCGCCGGGCATTCCGCAATTGCCAGATTTCTGGCAACTGGAGCCAGTTGGAGCGGTGTATACCAACTCGCTGAACGTGCCGCCGCAACCGATTATGGGTACGATCGGCATCCCGGGCGTGACGACGCGAACGGCCTGGTTCGGCATCGACTACCACGGGGCGTTCTGGGTGACGAAGGCGGGCGAGTATGAGTTCAATTTGCTGTCAGACGACGGCGCGGATCTATATATCGACGATCAGAAGGTGCTGGATGACGATGGCGTTCACGCGGCAGCGCAGCGGGATGGGCGGGTCACCCTGAGCGTGGGGCGGCATACGATTCACATTCCGTACTTTCAAGGGCCGCCGTATGCGGTTGCACTCGGATTGCAGGTCAAGGCGCCGGGCGGGAAGTTGAAGGCATTCGATATGCGGGATTTCGCGAAGCCGGGAGCGGAGTCCGGCAAGTGATTGTTGGGGCGCGTTGTCTCGCCAGCCCCCGGGATTAACACGAAAGTGGGATTCGGCGCGCGAAGGTGGGATTGGTGAAGTAGGTACATGTGGGCGATAGTCGGAATGTGCCCGGTTGCACTCTGGCG
>Ga0302276_10005122_pt1 | contig 10950 bp, 10 predicted proteins | sample III_Bog_N2_3_FD_198768 | JGI IMG/M metagenome (GOLD analysis project Ga0302276, IMG submission 198768) | Peat permafrost microbial communities from Stordalen Mire near Abisko, Sweden - III_Bog_N2_3 | ecosystem: Environmental > Terrestrial > Soil > Wetlands > Peat | place: Sweden: Abisko... | reverse complement strand
GTCCAAGGCTCGTACCGCTGGTCGAAGGCTCGTACCGCTGGTCGAAGGCTCGTACCGCTGGTCGAAGGCTCGTACCGCTGGTCGAAGGCTCGTACCGCTGGTCGAAGGCTCGTACCGCTGGTCCCGGGCTCTTACCGCGTAGCGGAGGGGCCCCACCGCCGGTCGAAGGCTCGTCCCGCCCGTCGGAGTGCCCCGCCGCGGTGTCGGGAGTGACGCGGGCCCGGTGACCGGAGAGCGGCTCAGCCCGCTGCTCGACGGCCGCGCGGCCCGCTCGCGCGCAGGAGAGCGCGGAGAGCACGCATCGCGGGGCGCTCCACCAGGAACGTCAAGCCCGTGGCGAGGGCGAGGGCCACGGCGAGGGCGCACCCGATACGGACGCCCACGCCTGCGCCACGGCGCGCGAGCTCGCGCATGACCACGTACCCGATGTTCTGGTGGGTGAGATAGAGCGAGTACGAGATGGATCCCAGGAACACCGGCGCCCGGAGCGAGAGGAGACGGGCTCGCCCCGTCACCACCAGACCGAAGACGACGAAGAAGCCCCCGAGGAGGAAGCACTGCATGGGGCCGCCCCAGAACCGCGCCGCCGCCAGAGACGCGGCGAGGAGCAGGGCGTCCATGGGCGCGAGGGCGCCGCGCCTCCACCAGCGATGGAAGGTGATTCCAGCGGCGAACAGGTGCGCGTGATCGAGGACGAGGACGCGGGTCACCAGGTCCCGGACCGCCTCCGGCAGGGGAGCGGGCGTCCGCGCCCAGACCGGGCCGAGCCCCATCCAGACGAGCAGCACCAGGGGAATGTGCGGCAGGAGCCGAGCCAGGTAGAGGCCCAGCATGCACGCATAGAAGAACAGCTCGACCTCCAGGCTCCAGTAGACGCCGTCGACGTCCGGGACCCCGAAGACGTGGTGAATCATCACGCCATTGGCCAGGGTCTCGCCGAGCGTGACCTCGCGCCCGGGCAGCCCGAACGCCTTGACCACCAGGGAGGTCACCGTGATGGCGGCCCAGTACGCCGGGAAGAGCCGCGTGAACCGCGAGATCACGAAGTCCGTCCACCGAGCGCACCGCTCCAGCGTCATGACGATGACGAAGCCGCTGACGATGAAGAAGAAGTCCACCGCCGAGGGGCCGTACGGCACGGTGAAGGGGAGCGGCGCCCCGTGCTGGAAGAGCGCGTCGTAACGGACGGTGTAGTGAAAGAGAACGACGTAGAGCGCCGCGAGCCCACGGAGCGCGTCGAGCTCGTCGATCCGTCGTGCGGGCGCCGCGGCTGGTTTCCCGGTCGCGTCGGGAGTCAATCGTTCACCGACATGGTGGGCTCCGTGGTGGCACGATACGCCGCTCCCGGCGCGGATAGCGGCCTACTTGAGGGCGAGCGTGATCGCGTCGTCGACCCTCACTCGTACCTGAGCCGCGGGTTAGCATCCCCGCGATGGCCGCCGATCCCCCCCACCTCTCCCGGCGCTTCTTCCTGACCACCACGGCCGCCGCCGGCCTCGGCGCCCTCGGCTGCGATGAAGAAGCCCTCGCCCCGCACCCCCCCGCGCGCGCGCTCTCCCCCGCCGCGGTCGCGCCGGGGCCGGCAGGGTTCGATCTCACCCGCTTCTCCGGGGCGCTCGAGCCCGACGCGGTCGTCCACTCCGGGTGCCAGTTCTGCAACTCCAACTGCCGCCTCCTCGTCCACAAGAAGGCCGGCCGGATCATCGACATCCGCGGCGAGCCGGGCGATCCGGTCCAGGCTGGCAACCTCTGCGTCAAGGGCCCGATGATGGCCGAGCTGCTCTACAACCTCTTCGGTCCGCAGCAGCGGCTCGCCGAGGAGATGGGGCTGCCGCTCTACGAGCCCGCCAACACGCTCGTCGACGATCGGCAGTTCGACACCCTCTCGGGGCAGCAAGCCTACAAGTGCTTCGCCTGCCGGGTGCGCCGCGCGTCGTGAGCGGGGGCGCCCGTCACTGGGTGACCGGCTTCTTCTTCGCCCGCGACCGCTTCGGCCCCTCCGGGCCCATCGCGATGAGCCCGCCGCGCGACGAGACCACCAGCGCCTTGCGCGCGCTGTCCCAGGCGATGGGGCCGAGCTCGAGCGGCTCGCCGTCGTCGGCGAGAAAATCCATCACCTTGATCGAGCTCCCGTCGGCCGCCAGGATCCACACCGCCGCCGGCTCCGTGGCGCTGCGCTGGAGCGCGACGTAGAGCCACCCCTGGGGGTCGGCGTCCTGGAAGGCGAGGGCGTAGGCGCGCCCGAGCGCCGGGTGCCGCGTCGTCACGGTGCCGCTGCCGCGGCTGATCATCGGCCCCGAGTCGCCCACCGCCAGCGCCACCGCGCCGTTCGCCAGCGCCAGGGTCGCGTGCGCGTCGGGCTCGGCCTCGACCTCGACGCCCAGCGAGCGGTAGGCGAAGGTCGCCGCGCCGTTGTAGGAGAGGTAGGCCTTGGGCGCGCCGTCCACCACCGTGAGCGCGGCGAACCCGCCCTGCCCGTCGTGGGCGATGGCGCGCACCGGCGGCATCTCGACGGTGTCCCAGCCGCCGGTCTGCATGCGGTAGAGCCCGCCGTCGTCGGTCCGCGCGAAGAGCGAGCTCTGCCCGTCGTTGACCACCCACGAGAGCTCCATCGCCTGCTTGGAGCCGCGCTGCGCGGTGAAGGTGTGCCCGGTCACCGAGCTGGAGGTGGTGGTGTCGGTGAAGATGATCACGTCGCCCGACTCGGGCCCCACCGCGACCCGGTAGGGCGGGCGCGGCTCCATGGCGATGGAGATGGGCATCTCGGTCCCCTCGGGCAGGCCGCGGTACTGCACGTCCCACGAGCCCGGCCCCACCCGGAACACGCTCGCGCCGCCGACGAGGATGCACCCCTCGGCGCAGGTCACCGAGGCCACCGGCGTCCCCGGGTCGAGCACCTCGCGCATGAACCAGGTGTGGTCGGAGAGGGTGAGCAGCTTCTTCTTGGCCATCGCGCGCGTGAGCATACGCGCGCCGCGGCGCCCTCGACCAGACCCGCGGCGCGCCCGCCGTTGCCCTGACGGAGCGACCCTGATACGAACTCCCGAGCGCGCCTCGCGCCGGAGGATGCCGATGAACGAGCGCACGACCCAGGGGCTCTGCGGCACCTGCAAGCGCCTGGTGGACGTCCGCGTGATCACTCGCGACGGCGCCGTCTACTTCGCCAAGAGCTGCCCCGAGCACGGCCCCGAGGAGCACCTCGTCGCCTCCTCCGCCGAGTGGTTCGAGGACGCGCTCTCCTTCGAGGCGCCGATGGAGCCGCCGCGAGGCGAGGTCAAGCCGGTCACCCGCGGCTGCCCCTTCGACTGCGGGCCCTGCACCGAGCACAAGCAGAAGGTGTTCATGCCGGTGATCCCCATCACCTCGGCGTGCAACCTCGACTGCCCCATCTGTTACACGGTGAACAAGAACGAGGGCGCGCACATGCTCTCGAGGGAGAGCTTCGCCGCCGTGCTCGCGCACCTGACGCGCCACGCCGGCGGCGACGACCTCGACATCATCAACTTCACCGGCGGCGAGCCGACCCTGCACCCCGAGCTGCCCGAGCTCCTGCGCATGGCGCGCGCGGCCGGCTACCGGCGCCTCACGGTCTCCACCAACGGCCTCAAGCTCGCGAACGAGGACTACGTCGAGGTCCTCGCCGCGGTGGACGCCCGCATCGTGCTGTCGCTCGACACCTTCGACGACGAGGTCGACCGACGTATGCTCGGCGCCACCACCCTCAAGACCAAGCTCCGCGCCCTCGATCTCCTCCAGAAGCACGACGTCACCACCACCATCCTGCCGGCCGTGGCGGCGGGCCTCAACGACAAGGACGTCGGCCCCCTGCTGGAGCTGGTGCTCTCGCGACCCAACATCTGCTCGCTGGAGATGCACACCCTCACCTTCACCGGGCAGGGCGGCGTCGGCTTCTCGCGGTCGGCGCGCATCACCACGCCCGACCTGCACCGCCTCGTGGACGAGGCCACCGGCGGGCGCATCGCCTGGCGGGACTTCGTCCCCTCGCCCCTGGCGCACTCCCACTGTTACTCCATCTGTTACCTGCTCGTGCTCGACGGCGGCGGGTACGTGCCCTACACGCGCTTCATGTCGCGGGCGCGCCTCTTCGAGCTCCTCGGCGACTCCATCTACATCGAGCCCCGGGAGAAGGTGCAGGAGGCCATGCGCGAGGCCATCGACGACCTCTGGGCCGATCCCGACCGCGCCGGCCTCGCCCCCGGGCAGGCGGAGGCGATCCTGGCCACGCTGAAGCGGCTGCTCGGCGAGCTCTTCCCCCCGGGCGGCGCCGTCTCGCTCGACGCCCGCCGGCGCGTGGCCGAGCGCGCCAGCAAGGCCATCTACATCCACTCGCACATGGACGAGGAGACCTTCGACGTCGAGCGCATCAAGCGCTGCAACATCGGCGTGCCCGAGGCCGACGGCAGCAACATCCCGACCTGCGCCTACAACGTCCTCTACCGCGAGAAGGACCAGCGCTTCGCCGACGGGGAGATGCTCGAGCGAATGGCTGCCACCCGCCCGGTGGGGCGCCGGCTGCCGCTGGTCACGGGGTAGGGGATGGGCCTGCTCACCGGCAAGCGCGTGCTCGTCACCGGCGGATCGCGCGGCCTCGGCCGGGCGATCTGCAAGGCCGTGGCGACCGAGGGGGCGCGCGCCGTGGCGTTCACCAGCCTGCACGGGGGCGGGGTGGAGTCGACCCAGGACATCGAGGCGGCCGGCGCGGAGGCGAGGGCCTACCAGGTCTCGACGACCGACGCCGCGGCCACCGCGCAGCTCGTCGCGCTCCTCGAGAAGGAGTGGGGCGGCATCGACGTGCTCGTCAACAACGCCGGGGTGAGCCAGACCCTCCCGCTCGCGCTCATCGACGAGGCCGATTTCGATCACGTCATGAGCGTCAACGTGAAGGGCGTCTTCCTCACCTCCAAGGCGGTGCTCCGCGGGATGATGCGTCGCAAGTCCGGGGTCATCCTCAACATCGGATCGCTCCTCGGCCTGCGCGCCATCGACGCGCCCGTCCACTACGCGGCCAGCAAGGCGGCCGTCCACGGCCTGACCCTGGCCATGGCCAAGGAGGTCGCCCGCCACAACATCCGCGTGCTCTGCCTGGCGCCCGGCCTGCTCGAGGACGGCATGGGCAAGAACGTGCCGGAGCACCGCCTCAAGGATTTCCTCGAGCACTGCGCCCTCGGCCGCGCCGGCACCTTCGAGGAGGTGGCGCGCTTCGCGGCGTTCCTGGTCTCGGACCGCAGCGCGTACACCACCGGCGAGACGATCCTCATGGATGGGGGCCTGTAAGCGGTGGCGCGCACGGCCATCGTCTTCGGCGCCTCCGGCGCGCTGGGCCGCGCGGTCGCCGCCTCGCTGGCGCGGGACGGCGCGCGCGTCGGCCTCACCTACTGCCGGGGCGAGGCGGTGGCGCGCGAGCTCTGTGCGACGCTCGACGGCGCGGTCGCCCGGCGGCTCGATCTCACCGTCACCGCCGACATCCCCCGCGTGATCGACGAGCTCGCCGCGGAGCTGGGATCGGTGGACGCCTTCGTCCACTGCGCGGCGCTCTTCTCCACCACCGGCGGCCCGGTGTTCGATCCCCTCGCCGCCGTGGACGAGGCCGGGTTCGATCGCCTCCTGGCGGTCAACGTGCGCAGCGCGTTCTTCGCCGTGCAGCACCTCGCCGGCGTCATGAAGGGCGGCAACGTGGTGCTGGTCGCCTCCATCGACAGCGTGAAGAGCGTGCCGGCGCCCGTCCCCTACGCGGCCGCCGGCGGCGCGCTGGTGGCGATGGCCCGCGCCCTCGCCAAGGACCTCGGCCCCAGGAACCTCCGCGTCAACGTGGTGGCCTCGGGGGTGCTCGACGGGGGGCTCTCGACCGCGCTGCCCGCCCGGCTGCGGGCGGAGTACCTGAAGCACTGCGGCCTCCGCCGCGTCGGCAAGCGCGAGGAGGTCGCCGACCTGATCGCCTGGCTGGCGCTCCAGAACACCTACGTGACCGGGCAGACCGTGGTCGCCGACGGGTGCCTGTGAGCGCCCACCCGGCCGTCGCTCGCTACGCCGAGCACCTGAACCCCGCGTTCGTGAAGCTCCTCGGCGCCTTCGGCTACGGCCGCGTCTTCGTCCGCGCCCGCGGCGCGACGCTCTGGGATCACGAGGGGCGCGAGTACCTCGATTTCCTCGCCGGCTTCGGCGCCGTCAACCTCGGCCACAACCACCCGCGCCTCCGCGAGCGCCTGCGGGAGTTCCTGCTCGAGGACGCGCCCAACCTGATCCACGTCGGCCCGCCCGTCCACGCCGCGGAGCTCGCCGCCGAGCTGGCCCGCCGCGCCGACCCGCTCACCCTGTGCCTGCTCTCCTCGAGCGGCGCCGAGGCCGTCGAGACCGGGCTCAAGCTGGCCCGGGCGGTCACCCGCCGCCCCGGCGTCGTCTACTGCGCGCGGAGCTATCACGGCCTCACCCTGGGCGCGCTCTCGGTGACCGGCGTGGCCCGCATGCGCGCGCCGTTCGCGCCCCTCTTGACCGACTGCCACGAGGTGCCCTTCGGCGATCTCGAGGCCCTCGATCGCGTGCTCTCCCGCCGCAAGGTGGGCGCCTTCGTCGTCGAGCCCATCCTCGGCGAGGGGGGCGTGGTGCTGCCGCCGCCCGGCTACCTCGCCGCCGCGCAGGAGCTCTGCCGCCGGCGCGGCGCCCTCCTCGTCCTCGACGAGGTGCAGACCGGCCTCGGTCGCACCGGCACCCTCTTCGCGTACCAGGCCGAAGGCTTCGTGCCCGACGTCCTGGTGCTCGGCAAGGCGCTGGGCGGATCGCTCACCCCGATGTCGGCCACGCTGACGACTCCCGCCTTCCATGCGCGTGCGTTCGGCACCGCGGAGCGCTTCGATCTCCACGGCTCCACGTACTCGGGCAACGCGCTCGCCTGCGTGACCGCCCTCGAGACGCTGCGCATCCTCGACGACGAAGCGCTGGTGCGCGCCGGCGCCGAGCGGGGCCGCCGGCTTCTCGGCGGGCTCACCCGGGCCCTCGCCGGGCACCCCCTGGTGCGCGCCGTCCGCGGCCGCGGGCTCCTCGTCGCCGTCGAGCTCGGGCCCACCGATCAGGGCGTGCTGAACCGCGTCCTGCCAGGGATGGTCGAGGCGGTCTCGCGGCGGGTCTTCGGGCAGTGGCTGGCGCTGCGCCTGCTCGAGGAGGGCATCGTCGCCCAGCCCGCGACGCAGGCGTGGGACGTGCTCAAGCTCACGCCCCCGCTCACCGTCAGCGAGGCCGAGATCGACCGCGCCGTGACCGCGGTGGCAAGGATCCTCGCCGAGTATCGCGATCTCCCGCCGCTGCTCCGCGACGTCGGCCGGCGGCTGGGGCGCCAGTACCAGAGAGGGTGGCCCTTCGGATGAACCTCGCCCACCTGCTCAAAGAGGCGCGCTTCACCTCCGGCCTGCTGCGGAAGAAGCCGTTCTCGTGCCTGGTGCAGGTGACCAACCGCTGCAACATGGAGTGCAGCTTCTGCGACTTCTGGCCCAACCCGGCGCCCCGCAAGGAGGAGCTCACCCCCGCCGAGTACCGGCGCGTCGCCTCCGAGATGGCCGAGCTGGGCTGCTTCCTCCTCTCCATCGAGGGTGGAGAGCCCCTGGTGCGCCCCGATCTGGTGGAGATCCTCGAGGCTTTCTCCGCGCAGCACCTCACCGCCCTCTTCACCAACGGCTGGTTCGTCACCCCGGAGAAGGCCAGGGCCCTCTTCGCCGCCGGCCTCGTCCACGCCAACGTGTCCATCGACTACCCCGACGCGGCCCGGCACGACGCCAAGCGACGCCTCCAGGGCGCCACCGAGCGAGCGTGGCAGGCGGTCGAGATGCTCCGCGACGCGGCGCCCCGGGGCGGCAAGCAGGTCCACGTGATGACCGTGCTCATGGAGGACAACCACCGGGATCTGGAGCGGCTCTTCGAGCAGAGCGCGGCGCGGGGGGTCGGTCACCAGGTGACCTTGATCTCCATCGCCGGCTTCCGCCGGGGCAAGGGCCCCGACGCGATGCCGCCGCCGCACGTCTCGGCCGAGCTCGACGCGCTCTGGCGCCGGTATCCCCACGTGCGGTTCTTCCGTGACTACTTCGCGCGGATGGATGCCTTCCTGAGCGGAGGGGCGATGCCGGTGTGCGAAGCCGGGGTGCAGGGGTTCAACCTCGACCACGTGGGGAACGTGTCGCCCTGCATCGAGCGCATCGACGACACGGTGGGGAACGTGCGGACCGCCAGCCTGGCGGCGCTGCACGCGAGGCTGGTGGCGCGGCGGGAGGAGAGCGCCCGGTGTCAGCAGTGCTGGACGGCGTGCCGGGGTCTGCAGCAGGCGCTCGGGGGCGGGGGATCGGTGGGGGCGTTCTACGACCTGTCGACGAGGATGAGGACGAGCTGAGGACGGCCCGCCGGATCGACTCAGCGCGCGCGACGGCGGCGCAGCAGCGGCAGGGCGAGGGCGACCACCAGGAGCAGGGACCCCTCGCGCTCGGTGGGGGTGCCCGGCATGGAGCAGCCGCGGCTGCTGGCGCCGTTGCCCGAGCTGCCGATGCCGCCCCCCGAGCTGGTGCTGCCGCTCGCCGAGCTCGAGCTGCTCCCGGCGGCGGCCGCCTCGCAGGTGACGCACGCATAGCTCACCGACTTCGGCGGCGACCCCCCGCTGTAGTCGAGCTTCGAGCAGGTGCCCGCGGTGCAGATACCGGGCTGCGCTGCGTCCGTCGTACACGCGTCGCCCGGCTTGAGCGCGCCGCAGGTCATGTTGGCCGGGGGCACGTCGGCGTGCGCGGTGCCGGCGACGGCGAGGATCAGGCCGAGGGCGAGCGCGCAGAGGCCGGCGTTGCGGTTCATGGCGCCAGCGGACCAGAGTCTCCCCGGCGCCGCAAGCGCGGGAGCTGCTAGGCTCGCGCGCCCATGGCGGACCTGGCGGACGGTGAAACCACCCAGATCAAGGGCTCGGCCGCGAGCCCCTACGTGCTGCGCAACACCGGGGGCGTGTACTCGTGCAGCTGCCCGGCGTGGCGCAACCAGTCGGTCGCCATCGAGCGGCGCACCTGCAAGCACCTGAAGAAGCTGCGCGGCGAGGCCGAGGAGCTGGCCCGCGTCGGCGGCGCCGCCCCGCCGCCGAAGCGAGAGGCGCCTGCCGGCGAGGAGGAGGAGCCGGAGGGCAAGGGGCCGCCGCTCCTGCTCGCGCACGCCTGGGCCGGCGACGTCGATCTCGCCGGGTGGTGGATGAGCGAGAAGCTCGACGGGGTCCGCGCGTACTGGGACGGCACGCAGTTCCTCTCGCGGCTCGGCAACCGGTACCACGCCCCCGACTGGTTCGTGGAGGGGCTCCCCCCGGTGCCGCTCGACGGCGAGCTCTGGGGCGGTCGCAAGAAGTTCCAGCGCACGGTGAGCATCGCCCGCCGCCAGGACCGGAGCGACCACTGGAAGGAGCTCCGCTACGTGGTGTTCGACGCGCCCGCGATGGACGCGCCCTTCGAGGCGCGCCTCGCCTTCTGCAAAGAGCGCTTTCGCACCCACCCGCTCAGCCACGCCCAGCACCACCCCCACGAGCGCTGCACCGGCACCGCGCACCTGAAGGCGGAGCTCGCCCGGGTCGAGGCGCTCGGCGGCGAGGGGCTGATGCTGCGGCAGCCCGGGTCCGCGTACGAGGTCGGCCGCTCGACCACGCTGCTCAAGGTGAAGACGTTCCACGACGCGGAGGCGCGCGTGGTGGCGCACGCGGCGGGCGAGGGACGGCACAAGGGCCGCGCCGGCGCGCTGGTGGTGGAGATGGCCAACGGCACCCGCTTCTCGGTGGGCACGGGGCTCTCCGACCAGGAGCGGCGGCAGCCGCCGGCAATCGGGACGCTGATCACCTACCGCTACCAGGAGCTCTCGGACGGCGGGGTGCCGCGCTTCCCCTCCTACGTGGGGCTGGCGATCGACAAGAAGCTCTGAGGCTCCAGCGTCCGCCGCGCCCGCGCCACCCAGAGCGCGCTGCCGGCGGCGACGACCAGCACCGCGGCGCCGAGGGGCGCATAGCGGGGCACGCAGGCCATGGCGCCGCCCAGCGCCGCGGCGCCGCCGAGGCGCCACAGCTCGTGGCGGGCGCACGAGGCCCGGCCGTCGAGGAGGCCGCCGAGGGTGGAGATGCTCGCGAGGATCACCAGCGACGCCGCCACCAGCAACCAGAAGGGGTGCGCGTCGCGGAGCCAGAGGACGTAGAGCGCGAGGGCCACCGTGAGCGTGAGCTGGAGCCCGGTGTAGAGCTTGGCGGCGCGGGGGATGGCCTCGTCACCGCGGGCCCTCTCCACGGGCACCGGGTGGGCGCCGGGCGGGAGCCAGCCGGGCGGCATGATCCAGGTGCGCAGCCGGTCCTGCCAGGTCGCCGCCTGTCGGGCGGTGGCGGCGAGGCGGGCGAAGAAGATCCACTGCGAGCGCGCACCGTCATGGGTGCCGTAGCCGAAGGTGGTGCCGAGGATCGGCGGGTCCCGGGGGTCGACCTCCGCGTAGGTGCCGAAGAGCCGGTCCCAGACGTTGAGCATCGCGCCGAAGTTCTTGTTCAGGTACCGGCGGTTCCGCGCGTGATGGACGAGGTGCGTGGCCGGCGTGACGAGCACGTACAGGCTGGGGCGCGGGAAGACGTTGGAGTGGACGGTGAACGCGTAGAAGGAGATGACGGCGATGGCGAAGAAGAAGTGGGTGGGAGGCACCCCCAGCATCGGCAGCGGCGCATAGAAGACGGCCGCATAGCAGTCCGAGAACCAGGGGTGCCGGATGGCGATGCTGAGGTTCCACTCCTCGGTCTGGTGGTGCACCCCGTGGATGGCCCAGAGCGCCGCCACCCGGTGCCCGGCGCGGTGATAGAGGTAGTAGCCGAGGTCCCCGGCGAGGAAGGCGAGCCCCCAGGGGATCCACGAGCCCTCGGGCCAGCGCACCAGCGCGAGGTGCGCGAAGCCGAAGTCGTAGAGG
>Ga0302276_10005112_pt1 | contig 10963 bp, 8 predicted proteins | sample III_Bog_N2_3_FD_198768 | JGI IMG/M metagenome (GOLD analysis project Ga0302276, IMG submission 198768) | Peat permafrost microbial communities from Stordalen Mire near Abisko, Sweden - III_Bog_N2_3 | ecosystem: Environmental > Terrestrial > Soil > Wetlands > Peat | place: Sweden: Abisko... | reverse complement strand
AGGCGAACTGATCAACGACCCCGGCCTGTACAAAAAGCTTGACCAGATTGCCGGCAATATCCAGGTAATCAGCGGCGCAATCGCCGGCGGAAATGGTTCTCTTGGCAAGCTGATCAGCGACGATACTCTGTACACGCGCGCCAACGCAGCAGTCGACAAGCTCGACAAGATCACCACCGACCTGAATGACGGCAAGGGCAGCGCCGGCAAGTTTCTCAAGGACGACTCGCTCTACAACAACCTGAATTCTGTTCTGGCCAATACCAAGCAGCTTACTGACCAGATCAACTCCGGCAAAGGCGCATTGGGCATGATCGCCAAGGACCCTGCTTTTGCCAAAAAGCTGGACGACACGGTCGAAAAGCTCGATGCAATCCTGAAGGGCGTGGATGAGGGCAAAGGCTCGCTGGGACAACTGGTACAGAATCGATCGGTCTACGATCACCTCGACCAGACCCTCGACCAGACACAGCAGTTGGTCAAGAGCGTCCGCGAGGATCCCAAGAAATACCTCGTCATTCACATGAAGGTGTTTTAAGCTGATCTGCCCTCGAATGCAAACTGTGCCCCTTTATCGAAGCGTTTCGCGATGAGTGGGTCGTCTCAGGGAACTTCCCTCTTGATCTCGCCGTATCACAAGCACCGGAGGTTCTCTTGTTCCCCAAATTCACCATCCGCGTGGTCGTTCTGTGTCTGCTCGCCGGCGCTTTGGCCCTTACCTTCGGCATCCACTCGCCCAAAACCGCCATGGCTGCGGACTCCGCGGCGCCGGCCTACACCAAAAACGGAGATCTTGTCCCGCCAACGAATTATCGCGATTGGACCTACCTCACCACCGGCATCGATATGAGCTACGCCCCGAAGCCACCCGGCATGCAGGACCATTCTACGTTCGATAATCTCTTCGTCAATCCGGCAGCCTACCGCAGCTTTCTTGATACAGGCACGTGGCCCGATAAGACAGTCCTGGTCCTTGAAGCAAGAGATGCCCGCACCAAAGGTTCCATCAACCAGAGCGGCCATTTTCAAGCCGGAGGTGTGATGGATCTCGAGTTTCACGTGAAAGACGAGGCGCGATTCCCGGGCAAATGGGCCTTCTTCTCTTTCGACGGAAACAGCGGCAACGCCACGCTTATCCCCCAAAAAGCGGATTGCTACACCTGCCACGCTGCCCACGCCGCCGTGGACACAACCTTCGTCCAGTTCTATCCCACGCTCTTGCCGATCGCGCAAAAGAAGGGCACCCTGAGCGCGGAGTTCCTGAAGGATGAAGCCGCCGCTGCCGTCGGCAAATAGACGCTCGCCGAACCCCAGTCTCGATTTTGAGACCGGTGATTCGGCTACTCACCAGGCCCTCGACCCCGGAACATCTTCCAGAACTCCATCAGCCCCTTAAGCCGAACGACCTGGAAATAATCGTTAGCCACAAGATAGAAAACGAGCGACGCGCCCCACACAACATGCAGCGCATCGCCGCCCAGTTCGTCACTGAAGGGCAAAGGCGCGGCTGAGAACACCATCGCCAGCACAATCAACGCCAGCCGAACGATGCCCATCACCATGTTGATTTCCACCAGCTTGCCGGTAAAGTCCTTACTCAGCCTGAGGCTTTGACCGAGCGCTGAGAGCGCAGAGCGTTTCTCGTGCAGCATCAGCAGCGGCGCGATCGAAAGCGGCCAGCTCACCAGCGCCCACGCAGTAAAGAAACCCAGCGAAAGAAAGATCAGCCAGATTGCAAACCCAATCAGGTCCGGCTCGCCGAAGGCTGGAATGTGCGTCGCCGCCACCCACTCCATCGAACGGAACCATCCCCAGATGGTGATGCCCAGAACCGCCAGCCACGCGGCTTGCAACACCATCAACTGCAGCGGTCGAAACGGCAGACGCGATGCTGAATCCGGGTCTAGGCGTCTCAAAACCAAGCTACGTCCCAGCCCGGAGACGATGACCCAGGCCAGCGCAGCAACAGGCAACAGCCAGCGCGCAACCGCCAGCACATGCGGCTGATACACCCCCTCAGCGTGCGCAAGTTGTACGGCCGCCACCCAGGGATTCTGCGCGTCGATCCCGTTCAGACCCGCAGATTCCAACGGAACTACAGCCAGAATCTGCTTCACCTGCGCAAAGCACACCGCAAGAAACGGGATACCGAAGATCCAGCGCCAAGCCACTTCAAGCGCGGTAATCGAGGGCCGGTCAAAGACCCAGCCCATCTGCCCGACGAGCGACTGAGTACCGCGCAGCGGCCGCGCCGTGCCAACCAACTGCGCCACGCTACCTGACCACCAGGTTCACCAGCTTGCCCGGCACCACAATCACCTTGGCCACTGTCTTGCCCGCCGCGCGCAATTGCACCTTCTCATCCGCCAGTGCCGCCGCTTCAATCGCCTTCGCGTCGGCGTCCGCAGGAACCCGCAACACCGTCACCAGCTTGCCGTTGATCTGGACTGGTATCTCCAGCTCGTCTTCCTTCGCCAGCCCCGGGTCGCTCAGCGGCCAAGGGGCACGCAGAATCGATCCCCCTTCGCCAAGCTCTTCCCACAACTCCGCCGCCAAATACGGCGCAAACGGCGCCAGAAGCAACGCCAGCGAGCGCAGTAGTTCATGCACCACCGCCGCACTTACGTCGCCCGCCGCCAGCTGCGCATCCGCCCCCTGGATCTCGTTCACCAACTCCATAATGGCCGCAACGCACGTATTGAAGTGCCAGCGCCCCTCAAAATCCAGCGTAATCTTCGCAATGGTCTGGTGCAATTTGCGAAGCAGCGCCGCGCTCGTCTTACTGTCAGCCTTACCCGCCGCCCCACTCCGCGCATACGGCGCATACTTCACTGAAATCCTGTAAACCCGACTCAGGAAGCGGCTCACCCCCGCCACACCATCTTCCTGCCAATCCAGGTCGCGATCCGGCGGCGCAGCAAACAGCGAGTACATGCGCGTAGCATCAGCGCCGTACCGTCCCACCATGTCGTCGGGCGAAACCACGTTGCCCCTGTTCTTCGACATCTTATGGCCGTCTTTGATCACCATGCCCTGCGAGAACTGGTTTCTGACCGGCTCATCGTCCTTCACGAGGCCCAGGTCGCGCATCACCCTCGTCCAGAACCGCGAATAAATCAGGTGCAGAATCGCGTGCTCAACACCGCCAATGTATTGGTCGATCGGAAACCAGTACGCCGCAATTTTCGGGTCGAACGGAGCATTGGAATTCTTCGCGTCGATATAGCGATAGAAGTACCAGCTTGAGTCGACAAACGTATCCATCGTGTCCGTCTCGCGTTTTGCCGGCCCTCCGCACTTCGGGCAAATCACATTGACGAACTCCGGCACCTTGCTCAGCGGCGATCCGCCCTGCTGCGTAATCTCTATCTGCTCCGGCAGCAGCACCGGCAACTGGTCTTCCGGCACCGGCACCAGCCCGTCCGTCTCGCAATGAATCATGGGAATCGGCGTACCCCAGTAGCGCTGCCGGCTCACACCCCAATCCTTCAGACGGAACGTCACCTTGGGCTCGCCAAATCCGCCGCGAACCGCAACCTCCTGGAGTTTCTTAACAGCCTGCGAATAGCTCAAGCCGTCGTATTCGCCGGAGTTCATCAGCACGCCATCTTCCGTAACAAACGGCAACACCACTGCCAGCGTTTCGTCCTCAGGACGAACCACCTGCACTATCGGTAAGCCGTACTTCGCCGCAAACTCGTAGTCGCGCTCATCATGCGCCGGAACGCTCATAATCGCGCCGGTCCCGTAATCGGCAAGAATGTAATTAGCCACCCAGATCGGTACGCGCTCACCGTTATATGGATTGATGGCAAACCGGCCCGTCGGCACACCATGCTTCTCGATCGCGCCCAAGTCGCCCGCTTCCCTCGCCAGTTTTTGCTGCTCAAGCAGCTCGTCAACCTGTGCCTTCAGCACAGCATCGGCAGCGGTAAACTCCGCCACCAGCGCATGCTGCGGCGCCAACTGCACGCTGGTCGCCCCAAAAATCGTATCCACCCGCGTAGTAAACACGCGAATGCGGGTCTTTTCCGATCCCTGATCCCTGATCCCTGATCCCTGGATTTCTTCCAGGAAGAAATCCACCTCCGTCCCTTCGCTACGCCCAATCCAATTCCGCTGCATGGTGCGGACCTTCTCCGGCCACCCATCCAGCTTGTCCAGCCCTTGCAACAATTCATCGGCATAAGCAGTAATGCGGAAGAACCACTGCACCAAATCGCGCAGCTCCACAATCGTGTCTTCGTGCCGCCAGCAGCGCCCGTCAATGACCTGCTCGTTCGCCAGCACCGTGGCGCATTCCGGACACCAGTTCACCTTGCTCTTCTTGCGGTACGCCAGGCCCCGCTCATACATGCGCAGAAAGAACCACTGATTCCAGCGGTAGTAGTCCGGCATGCAGGTGGTCACTTCCGTGGCCCAGTCAAACCCCATGCCCAGCCGCTGAAACTGCCGTTTCATGGCCGCAATATTCTTGAGCGTCCACTCGCGCGGAGGCGTGTGATTTTTAAGCGCAGCATTCTCCGCGGGCAGGCCGAACGCATCCCACCCCATCGGGTGCATCACGTTATAGCCGCGCATCCACATGTGCCGCGCCAACGCATCGCCAATGGAGTAGTTGCGCACGTGCCCCATGTGCAGCGCGCCGCTCGGATAAGGCAGCATCTCCAGCACGTAATACTTGGGCTTGCCGCAGTCCGCGGGCTCCGCCGCATAGAGTGTGGGGTCGGCAGCCCACCGCTGCTGCCACTTGGGTTCAATTGCCGCCGGGTCGTAACGAACGTCTTTGTCTTCCGCCATAACCCTTTAAGTGTAAATGGGCGGCGCCTATTGCTCGATGTACCCGGATGGCGGTTTCTCACCTTGTATCTGAGAGGGAGGACATTTTGGATAGTCCCGTTGCACGATCTGGTATCCCGGAGGAGGAAGATAGACTCGCGGATCTGGCTCGTTCATGTCCAGATCCTGCAGCTCTCTTGTCAACTTACCTGATAGTGGATCGTCGACCATCATGCGCACAATGATATCCAAGCCGGGATCGACAGCAAACCATAATTCCGTGGTGCGCACGAGAGGCTCGATGTTGCCCATTGCGCCCGCTGGAAAGGTGATGGTGGTGCGACTGCCACGCGCCTCAACACCATCGATCACCACCTTTCCGAGACTTTGCGTCACGGGCCGTTCGTGGCGCGCTTTTGGCATTGGAACCTCAAGGCGAGGCCCAACCAAAGCCAGTTTCGCCGCGCATAGCGAGTTTCCCGACTCCTTCTCGGGCAGACGCATAACCGTTACCTGATCACCCGGCACGCTCCAACTGCTTTTTGTGTGGGCATCTCGATCGAGAACTGTGACATGCGTCAGCGGCGTCTGTTCGGCCGACGATGGAATCTCTGTTATGGAGGTCACCTGCCGCCTTTGCGAGTCCCATGCGAGCATTTCAATCGACTCTTGAGTAGTGGTGTCCCCATCCTTTTGCGGCGTCACTCGCGTAATCTTGAAGGTAGCTTTGGACGGTAACCGCGGCGTGACTGAATGATCAACAATCTTCGGTGCCCTCGGCACGTTTGTGTCCCCGTTGCGTTCATCCTGGCCCAGTGCTGTCAGCGACAAACCCACAAACAGCGCCGCCACACCACAAATACTTCCGCGCACAACGTACCCCTTCCACAAATATCTGACAACACAACTAGGACACAATTCGTCGAGATAAACCTGTGCGGCCCTGACCCTTCCGCCCGTCTACGATCGGCTGAACAACAAGTCACTTCTTCGGCCGCGACTCAGGCGGCACCAGTCCCGCCACGCGATAATAGACAACCAGTTGCCCGTAGTGTTCGCCTGAGTGCTCCACAAATCCCCAGGCCAGGTCGGAGAACCGGTCCTGCTGGTTGGCGAATGGATCCAGGCACAGGTCGTTCATGCCGGCGTCGCCCTTGCTTTTGATCAGCTCCGCCCCGTCCGCAAACGACTTCTTAACGAACGCAACCACCGCAGCTTTGGTCGCGTAGTCGGCACGCTTCGGGTCGCCGGTTGGGCCCTTCAGCCCCTTGGCAGGGTTAATGAAGAAGTAGTTCCCACCCGCGGCATGCAAAAGCTGCTCGGCGAAACTCCGCTGTTCCGGCTTCGGCTTGAAGTCGTACTTGTCTTCGGGGAAATCTTCCGCCATCGCAATCAGCTTGCGCCCAACATCGTTCCAGCTTTCCAGCAGCACCTGCGAGGGGCTGGACGGCGGCTTGGGAGCGGGTGTTGCTGCAGTCGGGGCTGGGGCGCTCTGTGCAGCTGCCGCTTGGACCATAAAACATGCTGCCAAAACGAGCGTAAACGCCTTTGCAAGGGTTTTCATCGGGGCAATCTCCTTCAAGTCAGTGCAAGCAGTCTAGCCCAAACAAAGCGCCGTGAACATGACCAATACTTCAAAATGTACAAATCAGGCCCTCCCCCGCAACCAGAACGGAGCCAGCACCCTCAATCTGAGGATTGAGGGTGTATCGCCTGAGGTTTAGATCCAGTTCCTCCGTCGTCGTGGCAAGCCGGTGGCTTCTGAACCACGATCTCGTAATCCGCTGGAGGTTGGAAAAGAGTCGGGTCCGGTTCTCCCAAAGAGATGGTCTCCAATTCCTTCGTGTAATGCACCTCCGGATCGTCAATGACCTGGAGCACCATGAGGGACTGCAAGCCAGGTGTAGTGTCGAGCCACTGCTCGAAGGTCTTTTCCAACGGTCCTGCATTGTTGATCCCGCGCGCGCCTGCCGGAACCGTAGTGGTGAATCGGTGCCCCCGCACCTCGATCCCCTTGATTGTCTTGAACCCCAGGTCCCCGCTCCTCAACTCTGGAGGCATCGTAAGCCTGATCTGCGCCCGAATTGCATTGAACCCTTCATGGACCCTAGCCGCTTGATCATCAGCCGTAGGCGGCGCGGGCTGTGCGTCTGCGGTCGCTTGATTCGCTTTTGTTGCCGAACCCTCAGGCGTGGGGCTGGCAGGCTGGGCTGCGGCCGTCAATGCCACAGGAGCCTTGCAGGAACTTACCGCGTCTGGCTTAAGCGGATATTGCACTGTCGCCCGATGCAGCACAATCCCCCTCTCTCCTGGGCGAATCACCATCCAACTGGTATGGGATTGAGCCAAATCTGAAAGGGAGAAATAGGTCGTTGGTGCAAGGGCTCCTGAAGGCAGGATGCTGGTTGTCGAGTGCAGCAGTCGCCAATCTGCGTCAACGGCTTCGCCCTCGATTACCGAGTAGGTGCTGGTCTCTCCGTTGGAAAGCTTTCTAACCCACGTTTCTTTGTACTCGGCCGTGTACGACAGATGCGCCGGACGAACGAGTCTTTTCACAGCGGCAGTCGATGTCGGGGCCGCAGGTGCTTGTCCAAGTCCCGAAATTGTCAAACCTGCAACCATCGCCAAAACTTGACAGGGGTTTACGCGCATATCTCACCTCAAATGACGCCTGGTGCGACACACACACACAGTCTGAGGCCACACCGGAAAGAACGCAAGCACACCGCACCCAGAGTTATTACTCAACCAGGCTCTTCAGCACGCGCACATTGCGCTCCTCATCGCCCGGCTCGTCCACCGGCGTCTCCGCAATAAACGCGGCATGCGCAAAGCGCTTGTCGTTCAGCAGCCGACGGAACGGCTCAACCCCCATGGTGCCCTGCCCAATGTGCTCATGCCGGTCCAGTTTCGATCCGCGAGCGGCCTTCGCGTCATTGCAATGCCACACCTTTACCGCGTCAAACCCCACCGTCGAGGCGATCAGCGCCATGGTCTCCTCGTAGCCCTCGGGAGTCACCAGATCATAGCCCGCCACGTGCGTGTGGCATGTGTCGAGGCACACGCCTACGGGCGCACAGGCACGCAGAAGTTCAACTAATTCAGCAACTTGCTCGAAGCTTCCGCCCAATGAAAACTGCGCCCCCGCCGTGTTCTCAATCAGGATGTGGAAGCCGGTTCCCTGCCACGCCAATCCATCAATCGCGCGTGTAATTGAATCGGCCGCAAGCTTCAGGCCCTGTTCGCGGGTCAGCCCGTTCCATGAGCCAGGATGCAGCACCAAATAGTCCGCGCCAAATGTAAGCGCGCGCTCAATCTCGCCGCGAAAGGCGGCTATGCTCTTCTCGCGAATGTCGTCGGTCTGGCTGCACACGTTCACCAGGTAGCTCGTATGTATAACAATCGGCGTGACATCGAGCTTTGCCCGCAGCTCGCGCATGCGCTCGGCCTGCTTGGGATCTACTTTCGGCGCACGCCACATGCGGGGGCTGGAAGAGAAGAATTGAAAGGTGTTGGCGCCAATTTCACGCGCCTTTTCTACTGCGTTCGAAGCCCCGCCCGCCGTGCCCAGATGCACACCAATTCGCTTAGCCATGCGGTTAGTTTAATGGCTGACACATCGCGCGCAAGGACAGTTGAATAGTTCGCTTATAGGGGTGCGCTACCTAGCTGAAATGGCTGCAGAAATGGTTACAAAACACGCGAAAGGGTTGAACCTGTGGTTGCGACTCGTTGAGACACGTACCTTGCGGGCAGCCTTTTTGTGATGTTTCGGTTGCAGAGAGTTTCATTCAACGAGGTACGGGGTTGCAGAGATTTGGCCGTTTCTTTGGAAAATGCGCTGATTTCGCAAGGCTTATTGGCGTAAACTGTTGACTGCGTGTTGGTTATTCGGATATTGTTTGCAGTGCAATTGCCCGCGGATTGCGACGCGCGGTTTGATCGCAGCGGCCCTCCGGGACGCAAACTCTGGCTCGATCAATATACCCCGGGTTGCCCCTTCGCTCCGCTTCGGGTTCACTCGCTACCCCACGGACGAAGACCTGACCGCGGGGACCCCGGCCCGGGGCTACTCTCGTGCTTTCCCTCCGGGACGCCTTCAGCGCGCCGTCGCCTTCATTCTCAGTCTTAAAAACCGGACCTGATGACTCAGTCGACATGCAAGAACTCCGCTCATTCTTTAGTCGTCGTCATCCTTGGGGGATTTCTTGCCCCGTACCTTGATCATCGCCGGGACTGCGGCATCGCCCATCGCGTCCTTCCACAGGATCACGTTCAGCTTCTGCGCGTCTGCGTGGTCGGCGTGGCGGAAGTCCATCTTCATGCTCTCCTTTGCTCCCGGAGCCGTCTTCGCGTTCGCCGTATAAATCAGTCCGTTGTCGCGGTTGGAGTAGTCCGCGGCATAAGCCGGCTGATCGCCCGGGCCCGTGAACAGCGTCGAGATCAGCGAACTGAACGCATCGTTGTTGTTCATGGGAGGAAGGCCGAGCAGCGTCTCCATAGTTCGCACCACGCTGACGGTCGAATAGAACCGGCTGTCAATAAATGGAGCCCCGGCGGTAAATGGAGCCCCGGAAGTAGATGGCGCGCCGTCGGCTCCATGTGGCGCGTACTTACTCACCACAAGTGCCAGGCTGCGATGCGCGTCCACGTGGTCGCCGCCATCCTGCGCATCGTCTTCCAAAATGAAAAATGCTGTGTCTTCCCAAAACGGCGAGTGCGAGATTGCCTCGACCGCCCTGCCCACGGCCAGATCGTTGTCAGCCACCGAGGCCTTCGGCGTGGGCCCACCGGGCCGCGTGCCGGCGGTGTGGTCGTTGCCCAGACGGAGCAGCACAAAGTTCGGCATGGTGTCCTTGCCCTGCTCTTTGTCGGCAAGCCAACCCTTCAGGTGCTTCATGAAAATTTCGACGCGAACCTGATCGGGAACGAACAGTTCAAAGTCCGGCGCCTCTTTGGCAAAGTGACCCACCAGTTCCGGCTTGGTGGCCACGTTGGCGGCAATCCGCGGAATGGCCCACGGCCACTTGTTCACCCCTCCGCCCCACTCCGCAGGCAGAGGCTCACCCGGCGCAATCGCCTTCTGCGTGCAGTCGCGGCCTTCCATCAGCGGCCCCATGCGCGGATCGGCAATTCGCTTCTCATTGCAAAAGGTCGTCGAAATGTATTCGCCGAAGTGGTAATAACTTTTTCCATGAGAGGCTAGATTGCCCCAGAGATAGCCGCTGGCCGGTTCATTCACATCGGGTATCTTCTGCAGCAGCGGATAGTCCTCCGCTACCGCGCCTTCCCAATCGTACGTTCGCTGGCCACCGCGATAGTTCTGCTGCCAGGTCTTCTCGAGATAATCCGTACCGATGGCCGCTGTCGACCATACGTGGCCATCGCCCGACACTTCGCCGGAGTCGAAGAAGTTATCGAGCACGCCAAATTGCAGCGCTAACTTGTGTTCGTTGGGAGTTACCGCTTCACCATACATTGTCAACTTAGGATCACCATTGCCAACCGGCTTGCCATCCTTGCTCAGGTCGCCAAGGATCTGATCGTACGTGCGGTTTTCCTTGATGATGTAGATGACATGCTTGATCTGGCTCTCCGCTCCTCCCGCGAAGGTTATTTTCTCCTGGGCTGCCTTCATCCGGTTTGACTCGACGACAACCTGGGTCCACTGGGCGAGTTTGGTCTCGATCTCGCTTTCATTGAGCGTAGCGAGAGAACCATAGATCAGAGTTCCAATATAGGTTGTGGGCCGGTGGTATCTCTTATCCTTGCTGGTGGCGTCCGTCACTCTTTGCGGAAAGTTGTTGGGCCCGGTTCCATGGCCCTTCGCGGTTGCAACATACAGCTTTCCGGCCGCTCCCTTCCCGATAAACGCCATCGACATGGGCATCCATTCGGTGGGCACAAAACCGATGGGTTCCACCATCCCCTGCTTCGCCGCTTTGGCCGTCAGTTTCCCGGTATCAATCACCGCAACCGCATCGCTGATCGCATTCGCCACATACAACCGGCTCCCGTCGGCATTCACCGCGAGCGCCTCAGGCTCAGCGCCAAAGTAGCTTTGCCCAGGCAGCCGCGTATCAAAGTAACCCTTCACCGAAAATTGACCCGCACCCACATTCACTGCCGCAACGGCATCGCGGTTGGCCAGCGCAACGTACAGCACCTTCGTATCTGGAGAGAA
>Ga0302276_10005085_pt1 | contig 10990 bp, 8 predicted proteins | sample III_Bog_N2_3_FD_198768 | JGI IMG/M metagenome (GOLD analysis project Ga0302276, IMG submission 198768) | Peat permafrost microbial communities from Stordalen Mire near Abisko, Sweden - III_Bog_N2_3 | ecosystem: Environmental > Terrestrial > Soil > Wetlands > Peat | place: Sweden: Abisko... | reverse complement strand
TTCGGCGTGACGGTGCAGGAGGCGACGCCACTGGCGTTGGTGGTGGCCGTGCACGTCTGGGTGCCGTTCACCGTCAACGTGACCGGCTCGTTGGGCACCGGTGCGTTCGTGTAGCTGTTGACGAGAGTGCCCGAAATCGTGCCCGGGGTGTTGTACGTACCACTGCCCGGGTTCACCGTCAGCGTGGTCCCTTCGGGCAGATTGACGGTCGAGCTCGCGGTCGACGACTGGTAGTACGAGGTGGCCGCGAAGGTGTCGGTGACCGGGATCGGTCCCTGTGGCTGACCCGTCACGTTGATGACGCAGGAGGCTGTGCCCGACGCCGTCGTGACAGCGGAGCAGGTCTGCGCCGCCGCCCCGCTGCCCAGGGTGAACGTCACCGGCTGGCCGCTCAGGTCGGCGCCGGTGCCGGTGGTCAGGACGCCGGAGACGGTCAACGGCTGCCCGTTCTGGGCCGTGATCCCCCCGGTGTAGGTGAGCGCAGTCGGCTCCGGCGTGACGATGAAGCTGGCCGAACCGTTCGACGGGATCAGCTGCAGGGGCACGGTGGAGTCACCGCCGAAGGTTCCCGTGAGGGTGTAGGTGGCTGCGGGCTCGCCCGGCGTGATGGAGCACGAGGCGGTACCCGTGGCGTCCGTCGTGCCGGTGCACGTCTGGGTCCCGTTGAGCACGAATGTCACCGGCTCGCCGGCAATCGGCGTGTTGGTAATGGTGTCCTGGAGGACGCCGGACACCGTGGTGGGCGTCGAATAGATCCCGGTTCCGGGGTTGACGGTCAGTGTCGTGGGCTCCGTCACGGTGGCGGGGGTGACCACGCTCGCTGGGGTGTCGTAGGCGTCGCCGGCGAAGCTCGACGTGATGGTTTCGGCGGTCTGCGGCTGGTCCACCGTGGCGATCGTGCAGCTCACATTGCCGTTGGCATCCGTGGTCCCGCTGCACGTCTGTGCGGTGGATCCCGATCCGAGGGTGAAGGTGACCACCTTGGTGGGCAGAGGTGTCCCCGTCGTCGGGTTGTCAGTGGTCAGGGTTCCAGACAGAGTGGCCGGCTGGCCGTTCACTGCGGTGGTCGCACCGGTGTAGGTCAGGGCGCTGGTGTCAGGATTGACTGTGAATGTGCTCGTCGAGCTGTTCGAGCCGATGGGTGTTGACGTAGTGGTGTCACCAGGGAAGGACGCCGTCAATGTGTACGAGCTCGAGGGCTCCGATGCCGTGATGTCGCAGGTCGCTGTTCCAGTGGAATCGGTGTTCGCCGTGCACGTTTCCGAACCGTTCAGTGTGAAGGTGACCGGCTCGTCGACGATGGGCGTGCCCGAGCTCGGGTTGGTCAGCACAGCAGTGACTGGAGTTGGCGTCGAGAAGTTCCCCGCGACGGGCTGGACGCTCAGGGCCGAGGGGACGGTGGTCGTGACGGGTGGCGGAGCCGCCACCTCGATCTCGTTGTCGACGCTCAGCCCGAAGAGATACGGGGACCGGGTGTCGATGGTCTGCAGCAGGTCACCGCTGGCGATGTCGATGCGGTAGACGTTGCCCGAGGCGGTATCACCGGTCCAGAAGGAGAGTCCGTCGGGGTCGAGCGCGATGGCGAAGAGCTCATCTGAGCAGCCCGGAAGGCTCGCGCACGAGTATGAGCCGATGACGTTGCCGTTGGGGTCGAGCATGATGTCCGACTCGGAATCCGCCACGAGCACGTTCCCGTTCGGGAGAATCTGCAGTTCGAACGCATCGTCTCCGGTGAAGGGCGCCACGTTGAACGTCGACAGTTGTGTGTTCGTACACTTGTTGTACCGATAGATCACATCGGTCTCCGTCGTGTAGTAGAAGGTGCACTGGTCGCTCGAGAGTGCGATCCAGTCGTCGCCCGTCTCGCCGGTGGTCAGCGGGCCGAAGTTGCCGATGTTCTGACCGCTCGAGTTGAACTCGGCGATGTAGGGCGTGCCCTGCTGCCCCACATAGAGGTTCCCCTGGCTGTCGAACACGAGTGACAGCGGGTTGGTCAGCCCGCTGGCGAAGGTCCCGTCGAATGTGCCGGTAGGCGAGTACTTGCTGATTGTTCCGTTGATGTCGTCCGCCACGTAGAAGTTGCCGCTGGCATCGAACGCGCTACCTGCCGTGTAGGGCTCATTGGTTCCATCGTTGAGCGTGTTCAGCTGATCACCCGACGACGGGTCGTAGACATTGACCTGCGAGCCTCCGACTGACGCGAAGACTTGACCGGGCGAGAACACGGTGGCGGCGCCGGCCGGCTTGGACGAGCCGAAGACGATGCCGATGCAGCCGAGGATCAAGACGGCTGAAAGGGCGAGCGCCATCCGGCGCCAGGCCGCGCTCCGCAAATCGAACTCTGCATCGTTTCGGTTCACCGCGTCGCCAGGGGTCTGGCCACCCGCTGATGCTCGAGCAATCGACAATCTCATCTACGCCCCCTCATAGGTGCACCGTCTTTCGGATGCAGCGATCGGTCGCGCAGGCTCCGACAGCCTCGATGCTGCAGGCTCATCGCGGGTTTGTTTCGGACCCGACTGTCCCTTGCGCATCGTCGCTGCGTGTGTCGCGCTTGCAGTGAATATGCGATGTCAGCGGAAGGAGCGAAAGGGACAAAAGGACTAGTTGGCTGCCGCACCGGAGGACAATTGGCTCGTCGTTGTCAGCGCCCGGGTGGTGAGATGTGAGGTGTCGTCACCTCCCGGCGCTCGGGTTGCCGCGCATGTGACGTAGCGGTGGCGCGACTTCTCGCTGGACGACACGAAACAGTGGATCGCCGGCCGGGGACTCGACGGTCGACCGCTTCAGTAGGTGGTTCGAGGTGTTAACACCCTGAGAGCGGGTGTTTACAGTCCGGCGGCCGCCCTCACCTCGGCCCTGGCGTTGTCGATGTCTCCGCATCGGATCAATTCCAGGACAGGCCCGTCGAGCAGAGGCACCCAATCCACCGCCTCGCTGCTCAGCCCTGCTTGCTTCAGGCTCGCTCGCGCCTCGCCTAGCAACTGGGCCAGGATGCCGAGTCCTTCCCCGGCATCCACTGCCAGGTGGGTCCTGAGCCATGAGGCCAGCGCGGGACTGAGGCCGCCGGTCGAGACCGAAACCGTCACCGCGCCATCCCGATGCACCGCCGGGAGGATGAACGAGCAGCGCGCGGGGTCGTCTGCGCTGTTGGCCCAGACACCCGCCGCCTCGGCGTCGGCGTAGACAGCGCCGTCGACCGCCGGGATTCCTGTCGCGGTGACGACCAGTCGAAAAGCTGATGCGTCGCCCATCGCATAGTCCCGCCGCTCGAGCGCACAGAGGGATGGGGCCAGCGCCTGCATGTCGTCGCTGACAGCCGGGGAGATCACCGTCACGGTGGCCCCGCAAGCGAGTAACGAGCGCGCTTTGCGGGCGGCTACCTTCCCGCCTCCCACGACGAGGCAGGGCCGGCCCGAGATGTTGAGCGAGACGGGAAAGTAGGGGGGAGGAGGCGGCAGCTCAGTCATGGAGCCGCGGCGGCCCGACCATGCCCGCCGCGATGGTCGCGAAGGTAAGTTCGTCGATCAAGACAAAGCTGCCGGTGATGCGGTCCGCTTCATACGGATCGACGGCCAACGGCGTCGCCGTGCGCAGGGTCACGACGCCGATGTCGTTTTCCCGTAGTTCCGTCGCGTCGACCACTCGAAGCTCGTTGACGTCGAAAATCCCAGTCACCTTCTCGACCACGACGGGAGTGACCCGCGTGGTGTGCTTTATCCGGAGGCGGTCCCCGACGGTGAGCGGCCTGTCCTGGAACCAGCAGACGGTCGCTTCGAAGGTGTCGGTCACCTTGGGGGCGCCCTCGGCCGCCGCAATGAGATCGCCCCGCGACACGTCGAGGTGGTCGGCGAGCCGGATGGAGACCGAGAGCCCGACCTCGGCACGTTGGAGGGAGCCATCAGCCGTCTCGATGGCACGGATCGTCGTTCGTGCGCCTTGCGGCAACACCAGGACGGCATCGCCGACCCGGAAGGGGCCTCCGTTGACCATTCCGGCGTAGCCGCGACCGCCGCCCGGCTGGCGGAGCACCCACTGCACCGGAAGCCGGGCTCCGCTTCCTTGGCTTACCCCGTGCTGCGCCGCCCACCCGCCGGCCCGGGCGGACTCGAGGGCGTCGAGGACGGTCGGACCGTCGTACCAGGGCGCGGCGTCGGAACGCGTGACCACGTTGTCTCCATGGAGCGCGGCGATCGGGATCACGGTGCACGATGAGATGCCCAGCCGATGGGCCAGGGATTCCATCTCATCGGCGATGCGCTGGTAGGCGGAGCGGTCCCAGCCGACGAGGTCCATCTTGTTGGCACAGACGACGAGTTGGTCCACGCCGAGCAGAGCGGCGATACAGATATGGCGTCGGGACTGTTCACGCAGGCCCGAGGTGGCGTCGACGAGCACGAGCGCCAGATCGGCCGTCGATGCGCCCGTTGCCATGTTCCTCGTGTATTGGATGTGTCCCGGGCAGTCGGCGATGACGAACTTCCGGTGCGGCGTCGCCGCGTAGCGGTACGCGACGTCGATCGTGATGCCCTGTTCGCGCTCGGCGCGCAGGCCGTCGGTGACGAAGGACAGGTCGACCTCTCCAAGCCCGCGTCGTTCTGACGCTGTCTCAATAGCGGTGAGCTGATCGTCGAAGAGCTGACGGGTATCGAAGAGGAGCCGACCGATCAGGGTGCTCTTCCCATCGTCCACCGATCCGATCGTGGCGAACCGGAGGAGATCCATGGTGTCGACGCCAAGCTCGGGACCGCCGGCCGGCGGCGAGCCGGGCAAGGTGGTCATGGGTCTAGAAGTACCCCTCGCGCTTGCGGTCTTCCATAGCGGTCTCGGAAAAGCGGTCGTCAGCGCGGGTCGCGCCACGCTCGGAAATCCGGGACGCCGAGACCTCGCGAATGATCTCCTCCACCGTGTCGGCGGAGGATTGCACCGCACCCGTGCAGGTGGCGTCACCGACCGTGCGGAAACGCACCGTCTCCTTGCGGACCTGCTCTCCGCCCTCCGGGCTGACCCACTCGCTGATGGCCAGGAGCATGCCGTCACGCTCGAGCACTTCGCGCTCGTGCGCGTAGTAGATGGAAGGCAGGGCGATCCGCTCGCGCCGGATGTACTGCCAGATGTCGAGTTCGGTCCAGTCGGAGAGTGGGAAGGCCCGCAGGTGCTCGCCGGGCCGCACGCTGCCCTGGTAGAGCTGCCAGAGCTCCGGTCGCTGGGCCTTGGGGTCCCATTGCCCGAACGAATCGCGGAAGGAGAGGACTCGCTCCTTGGCTCTGGCCTTGTCCTCGTCCCGCCGGGCGCCCCCGAAGGCGGCGTCGAACCCATGGTCGTTGATGGCATCGAGCAGTGTCGTGGTCTGCAGGCGGTTGCGCGACGCCACGGGGCCGGGGTCGGCGACCCGACCTTGGTCGATGGAGTCCTGCACCTTGGCCACTATGAGCCGGGCGCCCTCCGCCTCGACCTGCGCATCCCGGTAGTCGAGCACCTCGGAGAAGTTGTGCCCAGTGTCCACGTGGAGCACCGGGAACGGGATCTTCCCGGGCTTGAAGGCCTTGGCCGCCAGATGCAGGAGGACTGCAGAATCCTTGCCCCCGCTGAAGAGGAGGACCGGGCGTTCCGACTCGGCCGCCACCTCGCGGATGATGAAGATGGCCAACGACTCCAGGAGATCGAGGTGGCCCAGTGGGTGCTCCACCGGCCTGACCAGGGCGGTCACGGATCCGCCGGACCGGACCGCGACGGAGCTCGTGGTGCTGTTGTCCTGGGGGGAGCGGAAGGCGGCTGCGGAGTCCATGGAGCCTCTCAAATCATGACCATTTTGGTCATGTATACTAAAGCCTGCATTCGGACGGGCGTCAAGCGCCGGCGCCGGGCCCCCGAAACGGCCAGATCGCCCCGTGAACCAAGATCGTCCCGTGAACAAGGTGAGGGAACTGTGGCCGAGACCAACGTGAGTGACCAGCAGTTGAGCGCTGAGGACCTCGCCGCGGTCAATGCGGGCTTCGAATCGGCTCCGGCCAGCGCCGTCATCAGGTGGGCGATCGAGTCCTTCGGTGACTCTTTGGTCCTGGCCGCCTCGTTCGAGGACATTGTGCTGATCGACCTCGTCACCAAGGTCGCGCCGGCTGTCGAAGTCGTCTTCTTGGACACGGAGGCACACTTTCCCGAGACGTTGGGCTTTGTCGACGCTATGCGGGAGCGCTACGGACTCAATCTCACCGTGACGAAGCCCGGTCCGGCCGCCGCCGCGTATCCGTGCGGCTCCGATCAGTGCTGCCAGTTCCGCAAGGTGGAACCGCTGCGTCGCGCTCTGGCGGGGAAGCAAGCATGGTTGACGTCCCTCAAGCGGTCAGACGGTCCGACCCGGGCCGACGCGCCGATCGTGGGCTGGGACGCCGGATTCGGGCTCGTGAAGGTCAATCCGCTGGCCACATGGACCGAGGACGACATCTCGTCGTATTTGGCTGATCACGACCTCCCCGTGCACCCGCTCACCCTTCAGGGCTACCGCTCCATCGGTTGCGCACCGACCACGCGCCCGGTAGCCGACGGGGAGGATGCCCGTGCCGGTCGCTGGGCGGGTGCGGACAAGTCTGAGTGTGGCCTGCACGTCTAGTGCCACGCGACCTGGACAATCCGTACGGGATGGAGTTCCGCGGCCGACGCGACCGCGGACTGAAGTTCGTTCGGCCGTACCGGAACATCGGTGAGCTCAACCCCACCGAGCAACTGAAGCTGTCGCGGCATCCCTTCGAGGTCGCCCAGGCCATCATCGACACGTATTCGAAGCAGGGTGTGGACTCCATCAACAAGGTGCCGGGGGAGCTCGAACGCTTCAAGTGGGTCGGCATGTATCCCCAGCGCCAGGGTGGCGACGCTTTCATGATGCGGATCAAGGTCCCCGGCGGCGTCATGACGGCGGCGCAGGTTCGCGAAATCGGGGTGGCGGCCGACGCCTTCGCCGAGGGCCCCGACGACAGCCCCGTCTTCGGGAACCGCTACGCCGACCTCACGACGAGGCAGGATATTCAGCTCCATTGGATCCGCATCGCCGACGTCCCCCGGATTTGGCAGCGTTTCTGGGACGTCGGGCTGACCACGGTGCAGGCCTGTGGTGATTCGGCCCGCAATGTCTGCTCGTGCCCCGTCTCCGGCATCGACCAGAAGGAGGTCGTCGCCGCGCTCCCGGTGGCCGAGGCCATATCGGCCTTCTTCACGGGAAATCGCGAGTACGCCAACCTGCCCCGGAAGTTCAAAATCGCCGTCACGGGTTGCACGGAGGATTGTGCCCGCGTCGAGATCAACGACATCGGCCTGTGGCCGGCGGAGCATGCGGACGGGACGGTCGGCTTCAACGTGCTCATCGGCGGCGGTCTCTCCGACGGCGAGCGCATGGCCTCTGACATCGACGTCTTTATTGAGCCCGATCAGGCCGTCGAGCTCTCCCGCGGGGTCGCACAGCTGTTCGGTGAGCTGGGGAACCGGGAGAACCGCGGCCTCGCTCGGATGCGGTACCTAGCCGAGGAGCTCGGTCCCGAGGGGTTCCGGGCGGCCCTCGACGAGCGCACCACGTTCGCGCTGCAGCCGGCCGGCCGTGAGTTGACCACGGCATTCCGGGGCGACCATGTCGGCATCCACCCGCAGAAGCAGCCGGGCCTCCTCTACGTCGGTTGCTCGGTCCCAGTGGGGCGGATGCACGGAATTGAGCTGATCGAACTGGCGCGCCTGGCCGAGACATACGGCGACGGCGGCGTGCGGATCGGTACCGACCAGAACTTCATCGTCTCCGGTGTCCCCGAGGAGCGTCTCGACGATTTGCTGGCCGAGCCGCTCATGCAGACGTATTCGCCTTTCCCGGGCCCCTTCGAACGTGGTGTCGTCGCCTGCACCGGGTCCGAGTTCTGCCGCTTCGCTGTGGTGGAGACGAAGGAGCGGGCCGTGAAGTGGGCGAGGACGTTGGACGCGCAGTTGTCGTCGGCCGACCAGGGGGCGAATGCCCGGGACGACGCCGGGGTGATCCGGATGCACTTTTCGGGGTGCTCCGCCTCCTGCGCTCAGCCGCAGATTGCTGACATCGGTTTCCGGGGTGACATCGCGCATATCGACGAGCACATTGAGGAAGCAGTCGATATCGGTTTGGGCGGCTCACTCGGGCCCGACGCGGCGTTCATCGACTGGCTCCAGGGTGCGATGCCCGTCGATCGGGTGCCTGACGCGCTGCTCCGGGTGGTCAGCCGGTACCGCGAAGAGCGTCGCCCCGGTGAGCCGTTCCATCTCTGGTCGCGACGCACCAACGCCGACGAACTGCGGTCCACGCTGCTCGGCTCGGCGCAGGCGGTGACCTCGTGAAGCGCTATCGCATCCGTGAACAGATGAACGGGATCACCGAGCCTCCGGGCAAGGTCTGGTTCTGGGAACTGGAAGCAGGGGTGATCCACGCTGACCGCTGCATCCAGTGCGGTACCTGCGTCGCTGTCTGCCCGTCGAACTCCATCGGCGTGAACGAGGATACCGACCTTCCCGAGCTGGTCAAGATGTGCACGGGCTGTTCGTTGTGCTGGGACTTCTGCCCGCGGGGCGGCCTTCGCTACGAGGCCCTTTGGCCGCCGTCGACCGCGGTGTCGGGAGAGGATGCCGCAGTGCAGCCCGCCCAGGTTCGTTCGGACTCGTCGGACACCTACTGGAAGATCAGCGGCGGCCCTCCTGCGGAGGGCCTCGGCGCTGTGGTGGACTCCTACGCGGTAAGGGCGGGTGCCGAAATCGAGGATGCCCAGGACGGCGGTGCCGTCAGCGCGCTGTTGATCGGCCTGCTGGCCGCCGGCGAGATCGACGGGGCGCTGGTTTCCAAGCCGAGTGCTGATCCCGACGAGCAGTGGAAGGGTGTGGCGACCGTTGCCACCACAGCGGGGGAGATCAAGGCCGCTTCGGGCAGCTTCTACAACCAGACCATGGCGTTGGCAGAGCTCGATCTGTCCCGCTACGCGCTACCCCCCAAGCCACGTCTTGCGGTCGTGGGCACCCCGTGCGAGGTGCAGGGGTTGCGGGCCATGCAGGCCAGACGCTGGCCCACTGGCGCGCACCGGGTGGATGCCGTCGTCCTGACCATCGCACTGATGTGCACGAAGAACTTCGACTACGAGGCGCTCACCCTGCGCGAGCTGCGCGACAAGCGCGGCGTCGACCTTGACCGGGTATCGAAAATGGACGTGATTCGGGGCCGCATGATCGTGGAATACCGCGACGGGGAACTGGCGGTCGACGAACCGGTCAAGGATTTCCACGGTGCCGCGTTGAAGGGCTGCGACGAGTGCGCCGATTTCCTCGGTCGCTCGGCCGACATCTCGGTGGGCAGCGTCGGCTCCATGAACGGTTGGACGAGCGTCATCATCCGGACCGAGCGCGGACGACTCGCATTCCAGGCGGCCCGGGCCAAGCTGGACGTGCGCGGCCTGGACGATCCGGCGGCGCTGCTGCGATTGGACGCGCTGGACAAGAAGATCGCGGGCAGATCGTTGCAGCGCAAGCTCGACCCGGATGCGCCGCTCTTCATCGATTTCGACGAGCATGTGCGGGCTTACGAAGGATCTGACCGCCAGCCCGTCTACATCAGACATTGACCACGTCAGCGCACCCGGTACTGCACGTCCCCGACGAGCCGACAGTGCTCGCCGAAGGATGGTTGGCGGCTGTTCTCGACGGGCGGGACCTCGAGGACGTTCTCGGCGATGAGAACGAAGGTGTCACCGCCTGGTTCTGGAGCCGCTGGCGGACGCTCGCCTCTGCCGGCGTGAGCGAAGAGGGTCTCGGGCTCATCGTGCTGGGGTACCGACGAGAGGTCTGGCTCTGGATGGCGGGCGAACGGACATGGTCGCAGTGCTGCTCGGGGCTCATCGGCCGTGTCAATCGGCGGCTCGTCACCGGCGGGGCCGGCATGCAGGGGTGACTGCACCGGGGTCGCCCGCTGCCATTTCGTTGCAGGGCGTCACGCTGCAGCGAAATGGGGTGCCCGTGTTACGGGGCGTCGACTGGCGCGTCGGCGCCGGAGACCGGTGGGTCGTCCTCGGGCCGAACGGGTCCGGCAAGACCACACTGCTGCAGGTCGCCGGCGCCCGGTTGTGGCCAACGGCCGGCACGGTGGAAGTCCTCGGAGCCCGTCTCGGAGAGATTGATGTCCGGGCCCTCCGCCCGCGAATTGCTCTCGTCAGCAGCGCCGTTACCCGGCAGCTCCGGGCCGAGCTTGCGGCGCGAGACGTCGTCGTCAGCGGCCGCCACGGGGCGCTCGAGACGTGGTGGAACCGGTACTCCGACGAAGACTGGCAGAAGGCCGACCGGCTTCTGGCTCTCGGCGGGGTGGCCGAGCTCGGCAATCGTCCATTCGGGGTGATTTCGGAAGGCGAACGCCAGCAAGTGCTCCTGGCCCGGGCGTTGATGAGTGACCCGGAACTGCTCCTGCTCGACGAACCCTTCGCTGGGCTCGATCTCGGTGCCCGGGAGCGCCTCCTGGTCCGCCTCGCCGCGGTGGCCGCCGACCCTGGCAGCCCGCCGATCGTTCTGGTCACCCATCACTGCGAGGAGATTCCTCCCGGCTTCACCCACGGTGGGCTGGTCTCCGGCGGACAACTGGTGGCGTCAGGCCCGTTGTGCGACGTCGTGACCTCGGCGCGCGTCTCGGCCTGCTTCGGGGTGGACGTCACGGTGGGATGCACCGACGGCCGATGGTGGAGTCGGGCACGCTGAGCGGCGCGACCAGCCGGTGAGCGCGGCGCCATGACTGCCCCTTGATCGGGCGCCTCATTGAGGAGTACAACCTGAAGGAACAGGAGAAGTGCCGACGATGTCGGCGCTGTGGCATTTCCCCGCCATCAACCATCCACCATTTGTAAAGGCTCGTTCATTAGGGTTTTTACCCAGAGCGAAGGTAGATCGTCGGGGAGTGACGATTGTGATCCTGTTGGTCTTCGTAGTGCTTCTCTGGGTGGCGGTGCTGGCCCCGAGT
>Ga0302276_10005074_pt1 | contig 11006 bp, 10 predicted proteins | sample III_Bog_N2_3_FD_198768 | JGI IMG/M metagenome (GOLD analysis project Ga0302276, IMG submission 198768) | Peat permafrost microbial communities from Stordalen Mire near Abisko, Sweden - III_Bog_N2_3 | ecosystem: Environmental > Terrestrial > Soil > Wetlands > Peat | place: Sweden: Abisko... | reverse complement strand
CCCGACCACGACCCGGTTGGCCACGGCTGGCGTCGCCGCGCCGGGCGCGCCGGAGATCTTCCGCCCCAGACCCGACACCGTCGCTCCCCTCGAGGCGGCCGGACCGTCTGCGGTGGCCACGGTCGCGCCGGTGGCGAGCCTGGCGGCGCGCTGGCTCCCCGACCCCACCGGTCGGCACCAGTACCGCTACTGGGACGGCGGGGTCTGGACGGAGAACGTCTACGACGCCGGCGTCGAGTCCCGGGACGTCGGCGTCGGCTGAACGGGCGGGCCGTCAGCAGCGTTGCGGGCGGTCAGCGGCGTTGCGGGCCGTCAGCGGCGCGGCGCGCCGAGCCGGCTCAATCGGGCCACGAGCACTTCGACCACCGCCTCACCGGCCAGGCCGGTCGTGCCCCGCAGGTCGAGGTCGGCCTCGGACAGGAGCTGCACGGCACGGGCGATCCGGCCCGAACCGAGCCGGTTGGCCTGGGCGAGCGCCTTCTTCGCCGGGTAGGCGCTCCGCAGCCCGAGCACCTCGGCGGCCTGCTCGGCCGTGGTGACCCCGGACCCGTCCAGCCGCAGCATCTGGCGGTAGTGCTTGTGGAGCTGGGCCAGGATGACCAGGGGGTGCGACTCCCCGGCCGACAGCATCCGGTGGAGCACCCCGAGCGCGGGCGCCGTCCGCCCGGCGTCCACGGCATCGGTCAGGTCCCACGGCGCCAGCGCCCCGGCCTCGCCCAGGAACGGCTCGAGGTCGGCGGCGGTGACCGTGGCACCCCGCCCGTAGGCGGCGGCCAGCGTGTCCAGCAGACCGGCGAGCCGGCCCATGTCGGCGCCGAGGTGCTCGCCTAGCCGTGCCTGTGCCGCACCGTCGAGGCGGACCGGCCCTCCCTTCAGGTGGTCGGCCAGCCACTGCGACCGCGCCTTGCCGGTGCCGACCGAGGTGTCGACCACCTCGCCGGCGGCCGCCGCCGCCTTGGACAGCGTCGGGTTGAGCGCTCCACCGCCGGCCACCAGCACCAGTGCGGTGGTGGGGAGCGGATCGCCGAGGTAGGCGACCAGGCGCTTGGCGTCGGCCGCGGCGACCTGGCCCGCCTCGCGCACCACGACCACCCGGCGCTCGACCAGGAACGGCGGGGTGGTGCAGGCGTCGATGACGGCGCCGACGTCGAACTGGTCCACTCCGGGGCCGCCGAACTCCTCGACCATCATGGACGGGTCACCGCCGGCCACCAGCTGCTCCACCAGTACGTGGGCGGCCTGGGCCACCAGGGACGGGTCGGACCCCTTGACCAGGTAGGCGGGCCGGTGGGCCGTGGTGGTGGCCGGTGTGCTCACCGGCGGGCCCGCCCGATGGCCGTCAGGACGTCGCAGGCCTGGCGGTGGGCACCCGCCTCGTGAACCCGCATGACCCGGCAGCCCAGGGCCGCACCCAGCGACGTGGCCGCCAGCGACGCCTCCCGGCGGTGGCCGATCTCGAGGTCCAGCACCACGCCGAGGAACGTCTTGTTCGAGGCCGACAGCAGCAGGGGGTAGCCCAGGTCGGCCAGGCGGTCCGACGCCCGCAGCAGGGTGAGCGACTGGGACGCGGTCTTGCCCAGGTCGAGGCCGGCGTCGATCACGATCCGGTCGGGGGTGAGCCCGGCGGCCAGCGCCCGCTCGGCCCGCTCCAGGAGGAACGCCTCGACCGTGCCGACCACGTCGTCGTAGACGGGCTCGGGGTCGGGGATACGGGGGCCGAGCCGGATGTGGGTGGCCACCACGGTGGCACCGTGGTCGGCGGCGGCGTCCAGGTAGTCGGGGTCGGCGAACCCGCTGATGTCGTTGCCCACCACCGCCCCGGCCTCGAAGGCGGCCCGGGCCACCGAGGCACGCCAGGTGTCGACGGACAGGGGGGTGTCGTACCGGCCGGACAGTGCCTCGATCGCCGGAATCACACGGTCGAGCTCCTCGGCCTCGCCGACTTCGGGTCCGGGCCCGGCCTTGACCCCACCCACGTCGAGCAGGTCGGCCCCCTGGTCGACAAGGAGTCCGGCACGCCGCACCAGATCGTCCAGGGCGAAGGTGGCGCCCTTGTCGTAGAACGAGTCCGGCGTCCGGTTCAGGATTCCCATGACCAGGGGACGGTGCTCGATGTCGAACGTCCGCTGTCCGAGTCGCAGGGTGGTGGCGCGCACGGAGGTGACGCTACCGGAGGTGGCTGGCGACCGGGTCGGCCCAGCGGCCCGGACCGGCCCGGGTGGGTCCGACGTCCCGGGTCAGAAGAGCCGGGAGGCCATGGCCTTGCGGTAGCCGAGGGTGCGCGGGTCGTCCGGCCCGAGGGTCTCCAGCAGGTCCAGGAATTCCTGGCGGGCGTCGGGGTCGTCCTTCACCCGGTCCAGCAGCCCGTCGAGCAGCGTTCCGACGTCGTCCGCCGCGGCCACGTCGTCGCGGGCGGCGAGCCGGGCCTCGGCCAGGAGCCGACGCGTCTCGGGCGTCTCGGGGATGCGACCGAGCAGGGCGACCGCGTCGTCCGTGTCGCCCCGGTTGATCAGCAGGCCGGCCAGCGCGGGGATGGCCACCGGATGGTCCGGGCGGAGGTCGAGGGCCCGGCGCAGCACGGCCTCGTCACCGGCGGCCGCACCCTCATCCGCCAGCACGTCGGCCTCCGACCGCACCGGCACCAGGCGCCCGACGAACTCACGGACGGCCGCCTCGGGTTGGGCCCCGATGAACTGGTCCACCACGGCACCGTCGCGGACGGCGAACACCGCCGGGATCGACTGGACCCGGAAACTGGCCGAGATCGACGGGTTCTCGTCGACGTTGACCTTGACCAGCTCGACCTCGCCACCGGTATCGGCCACCGCCTGCTCCAGGATGGGCCCGAGCGTGGTGCAGGGGCCGCACCAGGGGGCCCAGAGGTCGACGACCACGGGGACGGTGGCGGATCGGGCGAGGACGACGTCCTCGAACGTGGCATCGGTTGCATCGACCATCATCCCGACGATACCGGGCGACGGTCGCCGGCTCGTCCGGCACCGGGGGACGCCGGCGACGCGGGTAGCGTCGGGGCATGGACGCTCCGCCGAACACCGCCTCCCCCGCAGCCGATGCCGGAGCCTCCGGACCGGTCGTCGAGGGCATCGACCGGGGACCGGTCAGCGAGTGGCTGGCCGCCAACGTGGCCGGCGCCGTCCCCCCGTTCGACTTCGACCTCATCGCCGGCGGTCGCTCCAATCTCACCTACCGGGTGACCGATGCCGCCGGCCACGCCTACGCGCTGCGCCGACCCCCGGTAAGCCACGTCCTCGCCACCGCCCACGACATGGCCCGCGAGCACACGGTCATCAGTGCCCTGCAGTCCACCGACGTGCCGGTCCCACGGACGCTCGGACTGTGCACCGACACCGACGTCAACGGGGCACCCTTCTACGTGATGTCCTTCGTCGACGGCCACATCCTGCGGGACGAGGCGGCCTCCGCCAGGCTTCCGGAGCAGGTGCGGGCCCACGCCTCGGAGTCCCTCGTCGACACGTTGGCCCGGCTCCACGCCGTCGACGTGGATGCCGTGGGCCTGGGCGACTTCGCCCGCAGGGAGGGCTACATCGCCCGCCAGCTCAAGCGGTGGCATGGCCAGTTCGAGCAGTCGACCCTCGACGGCGCGCCGGGTCCGGCCGTGATCGACCGGGCGTGGGAAGCGTTGTCGGCCAAGATCCCCGAGCAGCAGGGGGTGGCCATCGTGCACGGTGACTACCGGCTCGACAACACGGTCCTCGACGACAACGGTGACGTCATCGCCATTCTCGACTGGGAGATCTGCACCCTCGGCGACCCGCTGGCCGACCTCGGCCTCCTGCTTGTGTACTGGGCCGAGGCCGGCGACGCCAACCAGGCGGTGCTCGGCGTGGCCCCCACCGCCCTGCCCGGCTTCGCCACCCGGGCCCAGCTGGTGGAGCGCTACGCGGCGGCCAGTGGCCGTGACGTGTCGGCCGTCCCCTACTACCAGGCCTTCGGGATCTGGAAGCTGGCCTGCATCCTCCAGGGCGTCTACGTCCGCTACGCCGGTGGCGCGGCAGCCGGCGACCGCAGCGGCGTCGACCAGTTCGCCGAGGGAGTGGCCCGGCTGGGCGAGCGGGCGCTGGCCGACGTGGAGGCGCTGTGAGCCGATCCGACCCGACCGACCTCTACGAATTCGAGCCCGGTTGGGGCGAGCCCGGTGGCATCCGTCTCGACCGGCCGGTCCTCGTCGTCGCGCTGGAGGGTTGGGTGGACGCCGGCATGGGCGCCTCGGCCGCCATCGCCCACCTCCTGACCGGATCACCGACGGCCACGGTCGCCACCTTCGACACCGAGCCGCTCATCGACCAGCGGGCCCGCAGGCCCATCGCCCGGCTCGAGGACGGGGTCACGACGGAGCTGACCTGGCCGACCATCCGGCTCCTGGCCGGCAAGGACCGGGTGGGGGCCGACCTCCTCTACCTCACCGGTCCCGAGCCCGACTTCCGGTGGCGGAGCTTCATCGAGGCCGTGGTGGGGATCACCGGCCGGCTCGACGTGCGCACCGTCGTCGGCTTCGGCGCCTTCCCGGCGCCCACGCCGCACACCCGGCCGGTGCGCCTGGCCTCGACGGTCCCGCCCGAGTCGGCCGACCTGGCGGGCCGGGTGGGCACCGTGCACGGCACCCTGGAGGTCCCGGCCGGGGTCCAGGCCGCGCTCGAAGTGGCCATGGGCGCGGCCGGCATCCCGGTGATCGGCCTGTGGGCCCGGGTCCCCCACTACGTGTCGGCCATGCCCTACCCCGAGGCCAGCGCCGCGCTGATCGAGGGGCTGTGCGCGGTGACGGGCACCGTGCTCGACACCGTCGACCTGCGCACCGCCGGCGAGGCGTCCCGGATCCAGGTGGACGAGCTGATCGGGGCCAACCCGGACCACCTCGAAATGGTGCGGCGACTCGAGGCGGCCATCGACTCCGAGGAAGGCACCCCGCTCGGGTTCGCCTCCGACCTGCCCAGCGGCGACGAGATCGCCGCGGAGCTCGAGCAGTTCCTCAGAGGCGAAGGCGACTGAGCACGGCCTCGGCCGCCGCCGGGTGACGGGCGTGGGCCACGTGGGCCGCGACCAGGGCCAGCGTCATCACGGCCACCACCAGCAGGACGATCACGATGGCCAGGACCAGCCACGGGTTCCCCGGGCCGCGACGGGGTCTCGCCGGGGTCAGGTTCGCCCACAGCGCCGAATCGGTGGCGGCCGGATCCAGGGGGCGCCGGGTACCGACCGAGGTGGCCGCCGGCGAGGATCCCGCACCGGACGGTGCCTGCGCGGTGGACGTGCCGAAGGCGGGCAGTTCGGTGACGATCCGCTGGAGTTCCTCCACCGATGCCGCGTCGGCCAGTTCGGCCAGACGGGCCTGGTACTCCCAGGGGGACAGCAGGCCCCGTTCGGCGGCGTGGTCGAGGAGCACTCCGTAGCGGTTCCGCTCCTCGTCGGACACGCCGGTCGACCGCGCCCCGACCGCCGACCCGGGGACGGGAACCGGGGAGGACGGCGTCACGGACCGGTCGATTCCGTCGGTACTCACCGTTCAATTGTGAAGACACGGAGCGTGGTTGCGCAACTACCCAGGGGGAATTGCCCGGTTGGTCCCGATCAGTCGTCCGGCGCTCCGACGGTCGGGTCGGCCCGTTGGCGGGTGCCGTAGAGTCTGGGGATGCCCGACGCCCCGCCACTGTGACGGTAGCTGCGGCCCGGCACGCGTCCCGACCGGAGGTGGCCGGGTGACCCGGCGGCACCGGGAAGGCCCGCTCGTACTCGACCTGGGGGTTCTCGGTGTCAACACCAAGGGCGTGGCCCGGGTCCTGAACGAGCTCGCCCCACGACTGTTCGCCCTGGCGCCGGAACGGTACCGGGCGGTGTGCACGCCGGCCGGACGTCCCGGGCTGCGACAGCTCGGGATCGAGGACCGGTCCGTCGTGATCCGCCGGGTGCCCGGTGCGGCATGGGAACAGGTGGTCCTGCCCGGGGCCTGCGCCCGGCTGGGGGCGGGTGCCGTCTACTCCCATCAGGAGTGCGGTGCCCTGTGGGGGCCGCCCCTGCTCCTGCACGTTCCCGAGGACCCCGAGATCCGCTGGGGGCGCGAGCCCACGACCGACCTCCGGGAGCGGACTCGCCGGGGGTACAGCCGTCTCCTCATGGACCGTTCCCTGGCCCGTGCCGAGGTGGTGGTCTCCACGGCGGCCACCCGCGACGACCTCGTCCGGAACCACCACCTGGCTCCTGCGCAGGCGACCATCGTCCCCCTCGGCGTCGACCTCGACCGGTTCCGGCCGGCGGACGGTGGCCGCGCCGATGCCCCCTTCTTCTTCACCCTGAGCTCGTCCGACGAGCGGGACCGGACCGAGCTGGTCCTGCGGGCCTTCGGCCGGTACCGGTCGGTGCACGGTGGACGGTGCCGCCTGGTGATCGGCGGGTCGCTGGGCGACCGCGCCGAGGGGCTGCGGCGGTTGGCCGCCGAGCTCGGCGTGTCCGACCAGGTCGAGCTGCCGGGGCGGCTGACCGACGATGCGCTCGCCGGGTGCAACACGCGGGCCGTGGCCACCGTGCACCCATCGTCCGACGAGGGATTCGGGCTGCAGCCACTCGAGGCGATGGCCGGTGGGTCGCTGCTGATCGCCACCCGTTCGGCACCCCTCGAGGAGGTGGCCGCCGGGGCCCTGATCCTGTGGGTCGACCCGACGGCCGACGCCATGGCCGCCGCCATGGGCCGTGCCGAGGACGACCCCGCCCTGGCCGAACGGGCCAGGACGCAGAACCGCCAGGTGGCCGAGAGCTTCTCCTGGGACCGGACGGCCGCGTCGCTGCACGGGATGCTGGTCGACCTGGCCGGCCGGTAGCTCCGGCCCGGGGGGCTGCCGCTCAGGGTGTTCCGGAGGTCCGGTTCCCGTCGGCCAGTCGGGCCTCGCTGCGCAGCGGGCCGGTCCAGAACAGCCGGGCCCGGTACGCCGCCTTGTGCCGCCGGCTCTCGGGCAGCACGATCGCCCGCGCCGCCGAGCCCACCAGGAGCGCCGACCGGTAGACCCACCAGCCCCCCGTCCCGAAGTGCTTGCGGATGTAGCGCTCGTGGGAGGCGTGGAAGTGGATCTCCCGTTCGGCGGAGTCCCCACCCGTCCCGGCTCCGACGTGGGTGGCGACCACCTCGGGGCAGAGGGCCACCCGCCAGCCCTGGTTGGCGGCCCGCCGCTGCCAGTCGATCTCCTCGGCGTACAGGAAGAAGTCCTCGTCGAACGGGCCGACCGACTCCAGCGCCTCGGCCCGGATCAGCAGCACCGACCCGATCAGGAAGTCCACCCGGGTCCGGACGCCTCCGAGCCCGACAGCCTCGGCCCAGGCCCCCCCGGGCGTCGGGAAGGGCCAGCCCACCCGGGCGGACGACCCGTCCCGGGGATCGACCTGGGCCGGTGCCACGCAGGCCAGGCCGGGGTCGGACGTGAGGCGGGCGTGCAGCCGGGCCACGGCCTCGGGGGACACCTCGGCATCGGGGTTCAACAGGAGGACGTCACCATGCGGCTGCGGCAGCAGTCGGACGCCGGTGTTGACGCCACCGGCGAATCCGAGATTGCTCCCGGGGTCTCGGTACGCCGCCCCGTGGTCAGCCGCCACACGGCGGACCGTGTCGTTCGACGAGTTGTCGACCACGGTCACCGGGAGTGCACCCCGCAACGAGTCGAGACAGGCGTCGAGCAGGTCGGGGGCGCCGAACGCCACGACGACGACCTCGACCGGGGCGCCCGTCACGTGCCGGTACCGGGCGACGCCGTCACCCCACGTCCGCCGACCGGGACCCGACCGGGCCGTATGCGGGCCCCACTCCTCCGACGTGCATCGACGCGTGCCTTTCCGGACGACATGGCGCCCGACAGGATCCCCCCGGGACCGGGCTGCGAGGAGCCTACCCTCCTGCCCCGGCCGGACCGCGGCCCCGTCCGGTCCGGGGTCCCCGGGCGGACGCCCCCTTGGTACCGTGGGCCATGCTCGTGGACGGGACACTCGGATTCGACCCGGCCGGCGTGGTCGGCCAGGCCGTCGAGGCGGAGGCGGCCGGCTACGACGGCATCTGGTCGGCCGAGACCAGCCACGACCCGTTCCTGCCGCTGGTGCTGGCCGCCGAGCACACCGAGCGGCTGCAGGTCGGCACCGGGATCGCCGTGGCGTTCGCCCGCAACCCGATGACACTGGCCGTCACGGCGAACGACCTCCAGACCATGGCGAGGGGGCGGTTCCTGCTGGGGCTCGGTAGCCAGATCAAGCCCCACATCGAGAAGCGCTACTCGATGACCTGGTCCCACCCGGCCCCCCGCATGCGCGAGCTCATCCTGGCGGTCCGGGCCATCTGGGCCAGCTGGGCCGACACCAGCCGGCTGGCCTTCCGCGGCGAGTACTACCGCCACACGCTGATGACGCCGATGTTCGACCCGGGCCCCAACCCGTTCGGGAACCCGCCGATCTTCCTGGCCGCCGTCGGCCCGCTCATGACCGAGGTCGCCGGCGAGGTGGCGGACGGACTGCTGGCCCATGCGTTCACGACCGAGCGCTACCTGCGTGAGGCGACCCTGCCCGCACTCGAGCGGGGTCTGGCGGCGGGCGGCCGCACCCGGTCCGACGTGCAGATCTCGTATCCGGGCATGGTGGTCACCGGGGTCGACGAGGAGGCCTTCGTGCAGTCGGCGGCCGCCACCCGCAAGCAGCTCGCCTTCTACGGATCGACCCCCGCCTACCGGGCCGTACTGGAGCTCCACGGCTGGGGCGACCTCCAGGTCGAGCTCAACACGCTGTCGAAGCGGGGGGCGTGGGACGACATGGCCCTCCTGATCGACGACGAGGTGCTCGAGACCTTCGCCGTCGTGGGCGCACTCGACACCATCGCCGCCAAGGTGCGTGCCCGCTACGGCGGACTCGTCGACCGCTTCAACGTCTACGCCCCGTCGGGCATCGGCGCCGACCGGTGGGCCGAGATCCTGGCGGGCTTCAAGGTGTGACCGGGACCGGTCGGCCCGCCGGGTCGGTCGGACCGCCGGATCAGGCGGACGTGAAGCGCTCGCGCAGCTCGAACTTGAGGACCTTGCCCGCAGGGTTGCGGGGCAGGATCTCGACGAACTCGATCCGGGTGGGGAGCTTGTAGCGGGCGAGCCGGCCCCGGGCGAACTCGCGCAGCTCCTCCAGGGAGATGTCGATGCCGGCGTGGGGAGCGATGACCGCCACGACGGCCTCTCCCCACCGTTCGTCGGGGAGTCCGATCACCGCCACGTCGGCCACGCCCGGATGGTCGAAGAGTACGCTCTCGACCTCGGCCGGGTAGACGTTCTCCCCACCGGAGATCACCATGTCCTTCACCCGGTCGGCGATGTACAGGAACCCGTCCGCGTCCAGGTGGCCGATGTCCCCGGTGTGGAACCAGCCCTCGGTATCGATGGCCGCGGCGGTGGCGTCGGGGCGCCGCCAGTAGCCCTTCATGACGTTTGGTCCGCGGGTGCAGACCTCACCGTCCACGTCCGGCGCGGTGATCGTCCGGTTCTCCATGTCGACGATGCGGATCTGCCCGAAGAGCGGGGCCTTGCCCGCCGAGCCGAGCTTGGCCAGCGACCACTCGGGTGACAGGAAGCTGACCATCGGGGCCGTCTCGGTGAGCCCGTAGCCCTGGTTGATGGGCACTCCCCGCCCGTTGAACAGCTTGATGAGGGGCTCGGGCACCGGGGCGCCCCCGCAGACGAGGGTCCGGACCGTGGTCAGGTCGGCCTGGTCGAACCCGGGCACCTGGCTCATGAACAGGAACATGGCCGGCACGCCGAACATGGTGGTGACGCCGTAGCGGGCGATGTCCCCGATGCAGGCCGACGGGTCGAAGGCCCGGTGGAGGACCACCTCGCCACCCTTCTGCAGGGTGAGCAGCGTGGTCACGTTCAGGCCCCCGATGTGGAAGAGGGGCGCGACCACGAGGGTGACGTCATCCTCAAGCACGTCGAACTGGTGCATGGCGTTGGTGTTGTTCCACCACAGGTTGGCGTGGGTCAGCATGGCGCCCTTCGGCAGCCCGGTGGTGCCCGAGGTGTACATGATGATGGCCACCTCGTCGGCGTCGACCGGCTCCGCCGCGGCCAGGGGCCGGGTGCCGGCCTCCAGGGCGTCCCAGCCGTCCCCGGCCTCGTCGGACACGAACCGCCGGACCGGGATGTCGGCGCGGATCGAGTCGACCACCTCGCGGTGCTGGGCGTCGGCCACCACCGTGTGCACCCCGGCGTCCGAGATGATGAACGCCAGCTCCGACCCGGTCAGCCGGAAGTTCAGAGGCACGAAGATGGCGCCCAGCCGGGCGGTGGCGAACAGCGACAGGAAGTACGACGGCTGGTTCAGGCCGAGGAAGGCCACCCGGTCGCCGTGGCACACCCCGCCCTCCTGGAGGTTGCGGGCCAGACAGTCGATCCGCTGCTGCATCTCGCCGTACGTCCAGGTCGTCCCCTCGAAGGTGAGGGCCCGACGGTTCGGGGTGTTGGCCGCACGCGAGGCGAACCAGTGACCGAGGCTGAGGTCAGGATCCATGGGACGAAGCTACATCGACGGCTGCGCCCGATGTCGGGGGCCCGGGCGGCGCGGGGCGCCCAGGTCCGTTCATGGACCGGACACCCGGACCGGCGCATTCTCCCGACCCAGGAAGCGGAGGACGTCGGCTGCATCCCGGTGAAGCGCGGCCTGCTGGCGCACGCCGACCCGCTCGAGCAGGGCGATCTCGACGGATCCGCCCGGCAGGGTCCAGGTGCCGACCACCCGGCCCCCCACCAGGCACGCCGCCCGGAAGATACCGTTCGCCGTGACCACCGACCGGTGCGGCCCGACGAACGGCGACCGTTCGTGCCAACCGTGCAGGATCGGATCGAAGGGCCCGAGGAGACGTGCGGGCGCGGTCGGGAGCTCGTCCACCGGTCGGACCCTCCCGATCACGGACCCTCCCGGGACGTCGTGCAGATCGACGTCCACCCGGTCGAACGCCGACCGGG
>Ga0302276_10005055_pt1 | contig 11028 bp, 6 predicted proteins | sample III_Bog_N2_3_FD_198768 | JGI IMG/M metagenome (GOLD analysis project Ga0302276, IMG submission 198768) | Peat permafrost microbial communities from Stordalen Mire near Abisko, Sweden - III_Bog_N2_3 | ecosystem: Environmental > Terrestrial > Soil > Wetlands > Peat | place: Sweden: Abisko... | reverse complement strand
TCTCGTTCCTGGGCATGCCTCTATGCTGGCCGGCCCTTCAAACATCCGAGCTCCTGCACCCACTGTTACCTATGTCCTCGGAACGTTTTGTAACCTATGTCCTCGGAACGTACCAGGCGGGAACCGCGACCGTGAGGGAGCGGTGGATATCGGGCGCGTTGCCGCTCTTTGACATTTGCGGCTCTGTGCTGGCTGGGGCGCTCCGGGCGCAGGCGTCACGGCGCCGCTCACCGCACGACGATATTAACCAGCTTCTCCGGGACCACGATCACCTTGACCACGGTCTTGCCCGCGATGAACGCCTGAATCTTCCCATCCGCCAGCGCGGCCTCTTCCAGGCCTTCCTTGGATGTCCCGTGCGGCACGCTGACACGTCCGCGCAGCTTGCCGTTCACCTGCACCGGCACTTCGAGCATCTCCTCGCGCGCCAGATCTTCGTCGAACTGGGGCCAGGATTGCTTGAACACTGGGCCAGTCTTGCCCAACAGGGACCAAAGCTCCTCGGCGGCGTACGGCGCGAAGGGCGCGATCAGCAGCGTGACTTTTTCGGAGCAATCCTTTCGGATTGCGGGCGACAAGCCGGCTTCGAGCGCGTGCAATTCGTTCATCAGCTCCATCAGCGCCGCGATCGAGGTGTTGAAGTGCCAGCGATTTTTGAAATCAGCCGTGACCTTGCGGATGGTCTGATGCAATTTGCGCAGCGCCGCCGCATCGGTCTCACCGCTGCCGGTCTCGTTGTCGCCGGCCGCAGAGTCGAAGTTGCGCGTCACCCAGCGGAACAGCCGGCTCAGAAAGCGATACTGCCCCTCGACGCTCGACTCGTTCCAGTCCATGTTCTTTTCGGGCGGCGCCGCGAACAGCGTGAACAAACGGCAGGTGTCCGCGCCGTACTTGACCACCATGTCGTCCGGATCGACGATGTTGCCCTTGGACTTCGACATGGTCTGGCCGTTGAGTTGCACCATGCCCTGCGTGAACAGGTTCTTGAACGGCTCGTCGACGGAAACCAGCCCCAGGTCGCGCATCATTTTGCACCAGAAACGCGAGTACAGCAGGTGCAGAATCGCGTGCGTCACGCCGCCGATGTACTGGTTGACCGGGAACCACGGCTTCACCTTGGCCGGATCGAACGGCATCGAGGTGTTCTGTGGATCCACGTAGCGGAAGAAATACCACGACGAATCGACGAACGTGTCCATCGTGTCGGTCTCGCGCTCGGCCGGTCCGCCGCACTGCGGGCAGGTCGTCTTGAGGAACTTTTCGTTCTGTGCGAGCGGCGATTTGCCCTTGCCTGTGAACTGCACGTCCGTCGGCAACACCACGGGCAACTGGTCGTCGGGTACCGGCACGACGCCGCACTTCGGACAATGCACGACAGGAATCGGCGTGCCCCAGTAGCGCTGCCGCGAGATGCCCCAATCCTTCAGGCGGAAGGTGATCGACGCCTTGCCGAACCCGTGCTCCTCGGCGTAAGCGGCCATTCGCTTGCGCGCTTCGGCCGAGGCGAGTCCCGACCACTCGCCCGAGTTCTCGACCACGCCGTAGTCGGGGAAGCATTCCGTCATTTCGGATTCGATCGCCAGCGCGCCATCCACCGGACGGATCACCGGCACGAGCGGGAGGCCGTATTTGCGGCAGAATTCGAAGTCCCGCTGGTCGTGCGCCGGCACGGCCATGATCGCGCCGGTGCCGTAGCCCCAGAGCACGAAGCTGCCCACCCAGACGGGCACTTCCTCACCCGTGTACGGATTAACGGCCGTAGCGCCGGTGAAGAAGCCCGACTTCTCCTGCGTCTCCGGGTCCTTGCGGGCCGGATCGTCGATCATCGCCTTGAGCGTCGCGGCCAGCTCGCCGGTGCAGAGCTGCTTCGCCACCGGATGTTCGGGAGCGAGAATCACGCACGTCGCGCCGTAGATGGTGTCCACTCGTGTCGTAAAGACGCGCAGCCTTTCACCTGTGGATTTCAACGTGAAATCGACCTCGGCGCCTTCGCTGCGGCCGATCCAGTTGCGCTGCATGGTCAGCACCTGCGCGGGCCAGCCCGCTTCAAGTTGCGCCATGTCATCGAGCAGTTGATCGGCGTACGCCGTGATGCGCAGGAACCACTGGGTGAGTTCTCGCTGCTCCACTGGCGTGGTCTCGTGCCGCCAGCAGCAGCCGTCGATCACCTGCTCGTTGGCGAGCACGGTGGCGCACTCGGGGCACCAGTTCACGAGCGAGTTCTTGCGGTAGGCCAGGCCCTTCTCGTACATCCGCAGGAAGAACCACTGGTTCCAGCGGTAATACTCCGGCGTGCAGGTGTTGGTCTCGCGCGCCCAGTCGTAGGCGAAGCCCATCCGCGCGAGCTGCTTCTTCATATGGCCGACGTTCGAGAACGTCCACAACGCAGGATGCTGATTGCGCTTGATGGCCGCGTTCTCGGCCGGCATCCCGAAGGCGTCCCAGCCCATCGGGTGCATGACATCGTAGCCGCGCATCCACATGTAGCGCGCGAGCGTGTCGCCAATGGAGTAATTGCGCACGTGGCCCATGTGCAACCGCCCGCTGGGGTACGGCAGCATTTCAAGCACGTAGTAGCGCGGCTTTACGCCGTCGTCGGCGGCCTTGTAAAGCTCAGGCTGCGCGGCCCAACGTTCGCTCCATTTCAGTTCGACTTCTTCGTGGTTGTACGGCTTTTCCGGCATAGAGATTTTAGAGTGTCCACATTGATCCGGTCGTCGCCCTCGTTGTCGATGGGCGTTTCCAGAACAAAGGCCTTACTTCGCAACTGCGGATGGTTCAGGATGCGGCGGAAGCCTTCGAGACCAATGTGTCCTTTTCCAATGTTCTCATGCCGGTCGAGGCGCGAGTTGAGCGTGCCCTTGGAATCGTTGGTATGGATGACGGGAACGTGGTCGAGTCCGAGCACGTTTTCGGCCTGCGTGACCGTTTCTTCGAGACCCGCCTCGGTCGAAACGTCGTAGCCCGAGGCGAACAGGTGGCAGGTGTCCAGGCAGTACCCCACCGGAAACGGCAGCCTCGGCGCGGCCATCTCGCGCAGCATATTCAGCTCTTCGAGCGTGCGCCCGATGGTGGAGCCCCCGCCGGCAGTATTTTCAAAAAGCAGCCAAAAATGGTCAAAAACGAGCCCTTTTGCCGCGTTTTCGAGCGAATTTGCGAGGGTTTCCAAGGCCTGATCCAGCGAATCGTAGCCCTTCGCGCTGCCCGGATGCATCACCAGGTATTCGGCGCCGATCGTGCGCGCGCGTTCGAGTTCGCCGCGGAACCCCGCTATGGACTTGGCCCGGATTTCAGGATCGAACGCGGCCAGGTTGATCAGATAGCTGTCGTGAATCACCAGCGGCGTCAGGTCGTTTGCCGCCCGCACGGCTTTCATTTCCTCGACTTGCGCCGGATCGGGCGGCACCGCGCGCCACATGCGGGGGCTCGCCGAGAAAATCTGGAAGCAATTCGCCCCGAGTTCGTGGGCCTTGCGGGCGGCGTTCGCCAGGTTGCCCGCCGTGGAGGTGTGAATGCCGATCCGCATTCCACTGAGTTTAGCGTGGGATCATCAGGCGTTGACGGCCTGTTGCCGCCGCGCGCCCTCCGGCCAGTAGCGGCGAACCTCTTCGGGGTTGACGCTGGCCCGCCATTGCTCGTCGAAGCGCTCGGCGATGTCGGGCCGGTCTCTCAATGTCTCTTCCAGCCCCAGACGGGCATGCGGGCTGAGAAAGTCGTCCATGATCTTGAGCCGGTTCTCGATGTCGGGCCAGCGGTTGGTCAAGCCGCCCGAATCGAGCAGGACGACCCGGTCGCCGAGAACCCCGAAATTCTTGAGGTGCGCATCGAGCGAGAACACGCCGCGCTCCCACGCGGAACGGCGGGACGCCAGGAAGCGGTCCAGCCAGATCTGGATCTCGTCGAAGCGGAGTGAGCGCGCGAGGTCATTGATGCGGTCGTGCAGCGTCGTCTCCACCCGCTCGGTGGCTTCGAAGACAATCAGCCAGCCGGGCCATTCGCGGACCCGGATTCTGGTAGGCGGGAAGGTCACCCGCTCGGGGATCAAAGAGGTTCCCGTCAGGTACTTGTCAGCGAGGATGGCGCCGCGCGCCTCCGACTTGGTGTACCAGCGCCAGTATTCGCCGATGTGCGTGGCGAACCAGACCCCGCGCGGCAGCGCCAGGATCACCGGCTGGAAGATCAACACGAGCAACTGGACGCGCCGGCCGGGGTCGGGAACCACGTGCTTCCGCAGCCATGAGGGAAGCAGCGATTCGAGACGCCGCAGCATCTTCCAGATCCCGATAAGCGCCAGGATCTCGGAGGGACGGCGTTCGCGTTTCACCACCCAATGTTCGGAGGCGTAAACCACCTTGCCGATGCCCTCGCCCAGACGGGCGAGCTTGTCCCGCGTCAGCTCCGCGGGAGCGTGCGGGAGGACACGGGCCTGCTTGGGCGGATCGACTTTTGGCTGCCCAAGCTTGGGCCGGTCACCGTTGTGTCCCGAGTGCACCATAGAATCCTGGACGCCCACCCCTCTTATACGCGTATCGACTCCCGGCGACAAGCCGTTCATTGAGATGGAATGAACTTGCTCGACGCGGCGGTTCGTAAATCACGGTACTCATCCCCATCTTCATCTTCGTCCAGTTTGTCGTCCAGCCGGAGCGGCGGGGGCGCGCCCCTCATCCAGACGGCAGAAACCCGGATGCTACGATGAATCTTCTTCCCATGAGACTCGCCCGACGTCTTTTTCTGGCGCTATGCGCCGCGGCTCTGCTGCAGGCTTCCCTGACCAGCGAGGAGCAGTTCCTCGCCAGCGCGATCACCGCAAACGAACTCAAAGCGCACGTTTCGTTCCTTGCTTCCGACACCCTGGAAGGCCGCGACACGCCGTCGAAGGGTCTCGACGTGGCCGCCGAGTATATTGCCTCCGAGTTCCGCCGCGCGGGGCTGGAACCGGCCGGAGACGACGGCTACTTCCAGAGCGCGCCGTACGAGGCGGTCACGGAGAATCTCGCGGGATTCCGGTTCTCTATCGAGAAGGGAGGCAAGACGATCGACGTCCCGGCAAGCATGGTGCGCGTCAACACCGAATCGGCGGTGGATTTGAAAGACGTTCCGGTCCTGAAGCTGCCGCTGGGAGTGGACGTGGACGATTCGTGGATGGCCCCGTCCATTCTGGATGGCAAGGCGGTGATCACCGTCAGGCCGGACTTCCATGCGATGACGGAGGCGCAGCGCAACGAGCATCTCCAGCGGATGATGCGAGTCCGCCGGAAGCTGCGCGAATCGAAAGCTGCCGTGCTGATCGAAGCCACTCGAAATCTCGGTTCGTCCGGAGCGCGTCTGACGGATCGGAGCGGGCAGAGGCAGGCTCCGCCGCCCTCGATCGCGATCTACAACCAGGCGTTCGGGAAACTGGCGGAACATCTGCTGGCCGGAGAGGTCCAGGCCACCGTATCCCTGCACGCCGCGGGCTCGGACGTGAACAAGGTCACGCTCAGGAACGTTGCCGGCCTGCTGCGCGGGTCCGATCCGAAACTGAAAAACACTTACGTGATTGTCAGCGGCCATTACGACCACGTGGGGATCGAGGGCGGCCAGATTTACAACGGCGCCAATGACGACGCGAGCGGCACCTCCTGCATGCTGGCGCTGGCCGAAGCGCTGGCCCGCATGCCGGACCGTCCGAAGCGCAGCATTCTCTTCCTCGCTTACTTCGGCGAGGAGAAGGGCCTGCTTGGGTCGCGCTACTACGGCGCTCACCCGCTGTTTCCACTGGCGCAAACCGACGCCAACTTCAACCTGGAGCAGATGGGCCGAACCGATGACAGCGAAGGGGCAAAGGTGAAGCGCGTCTCGGTAACCGGGTTCGACTACTCGAATATGACCGACTGGCTGGTGGACGCGGGCCGCGACACAGGCATCAAGTTCTACAAGCACGAGACGAACTCGGACTCATACTTCGGACGCAGCGACAACCAGTCGCTGGCCGACTCGGGCGTTCCCGCGCACACCCTGGTGGTCGCGTTCATGTACCCCGACTATCATCAGCCCGGCGACCATTGGGAAAAGCTCGACTACGACAACATGGCGGAAGTGACCAGGGCGGTCGGCGTGGCCGTGGTGCGTCTCGCCAACTCGCCGAAGCCGGTCGAGTGGAATACGGGTAATCCCAGGACGGAAGGCTATGTCAAGGCCGCAAAAGCTCTGGCGGCGGCGCAGTGACCTGCCAGACTGCTGCTTAACTTGGGTGAATGCGCCGGATGAAGGCTCCCCAGCGGACTGCGGCCGGCACCGCGATTCGCCTTGTTATTACGCACTTGCGGAGAGTTGAAAGAGCCGGACCTGGGGGTCCGGCGCGGACGTGGGCGTCCGCCCCACATCATCAAGAGCGCGACCGGCGTCTCGCGCTAGCACGAAAGCGCGATCATGAGGTTTGCCGGGCTTGTTCCGGGTTCGTTAGGATAAGAAAAATCGATGCTATCTGATCCTCTCCCGGAAGGGCTCACTTTTGACGACGTCCTGCTGAAGCCCGCGCGCAGCAGCGTCACCCCCGCGGAAGTCGAAACGGGGACCTTAATCACGCGTAACATCGAGCTCAACATACCAATCGTCAGCTCGGCGATGGATACCGTCACGGAATCGCATCTGGCGATTGCGCTCGCCCGTGAGGGGGGTATTGGCATTATCCACAAGAACATGCCGATTGATAAGCAGGCCGAGGAAGTAGACCGCGTGAAGCGTTCTGAAAGCGGCATGATCGTCGATCCGGTGACGGTCCGGCCGGATCAGAAGATCTACGAAGCGCAAGAGATCATGCGCAGCTTCCGGATCTCCGGCGTGCCCGTGGTGGATCAGAACAACAAGCTGGTCGGGATCCTGACCAACCGCGACTTGCGGTTCGAGACTCGCGTCGACATCCCCATCAGCGAGGTGATGACCAAGGACCCGCTGTTCACCGTGGCCGTCGGCACGACGCTCGAAGAAGCCCAGAAGGAGTTGCACAAGCACCGCGTCGAGAAGCTGCTGGTTGTCGATGAGCACTTCACGCTGAAGGGCCTCATCACGGTCAAGGACATCCAGAAGAAGGTCAAGTACCCCAACGCCGCCAAAGACGCGCAAGGCCGCCTCCGGGCGGGCGCCGCGATCGGAGCGACGGGCGACTATCTGGAGCGCGCGCAGGAACTCGTCGAACGCAAGGTGGACGTGCTGGTCCTGGACACGGCGCACGGTCATAGTGAAGCCGTCATGAACGCGGTGATGAACATCAAGCGGCGCATGCCGGAAGTGCAGTTGATCGCGGGCAACGTGGCTACCTTCGAGGCGGCCCGCGACCTGATCTCGCTCGGCGTGGACGGCGTGAAGGTCGGCATGGGACCGGGTTCCATTTGCACGACGCGCGTGATATCCGGCATGGGCGTTCCCCAGATTACGGCGATCGCCGAATGCGCTCGCGCGGCGCGCGGCACGGGCGTGCCGCTGATCGCGGACGGCGGCATTAAGTACTCGGGCGACGTGACCAAGGCGCTGGCGGCCGGCGCGGACGCGGTGATGATCGGCAGTCTCTTCGCCGGTACGGACGAGAGCCCGGGCGAAATGATTCTGTATCAGGGCCGCACGTTCAAAACCTACCGTGGCATGGGTTCGATTGGCGCCATGCAACTCGGCAGCGCCGACCGGTACGCCCAGGATGCCGCGTCGGGCAAACTGGTGCCCGAGGGCATCGAAGGCCGCGTGCCGGCAAAGGGCCCGCTGGCGGAGATGGTCTTCCAACTCGTCGGCGGCGTCCGTTCGGGCATGGGCTATTGCGGCGTGCGCACGATTCCGGAACTTCAGGAACGCTCGGAGTTCATCCGCATCACGTGGGCCGGCCTGAAGGAAAGCCACGTCCACGACGTCATCATCACGAAGGAAGCGCCGAACTACCGGGCTGAGTAGCGCAGCGTCGTTTCACAGCAGGTTGAGGCCCGCGGCATCGAAGGCGGGTTCCCAGGACCGGAGTGTCATCCGATTTCCGGAAGTGGGTCAGTTTGCGGTAACGCGGTTTTTCTGCCTGTTGCCTGTTGTTCGTCGTTCTGACCATCCTGTGATACAACAGCCGTGAGGACCTGCCTTGATTTCCAACCTTCTGCTTGGGCCGTGCAGCACGCTCCCAACTCGGGAACGCATAGGATTGCCGATCGGAATCCTAGTTCTGTTGGGCTTTGTCGCTTTCGGCATTGACGCAGTCGTGCATCCGAAGCGGCACATGAACAGTTATCTACGTGCAGGTGGCGGCATGGCGCAGGAAGTCAATGAAGTCGGAGTGCAGCTTTGTGGATTGGTGTGCACATGCGTTTCGGCGTGGATCTTATTTGAACTGGTTCGAGGAGCTTGGGCAAAGTGCTTTAACTGATGCGGACCGGAGGCATTGGGATCAGGGCAATGTCGCAGTGGCTACGCCCCACGGAGGGTCAGTGTCCGCAATGGAGGTCTATCACTCGCTTCGGTTAATTAGCGCGGAGACTCCAAGGGGCATGAAGCGATGTTGGCCCTTCCGCCGGAAGCTCACTTCGGCCAATACTCGACAATCGGACACTCGCCCTGGGAAGCGGGGGTAAATGCGTCGGTGTTTCGGAACCCCAAATCAAAGCGCACCTTTTGGCCTGATCGATTCACCGCTACGAGTTCCTCGTACGCGCACTGCGGGCCATGACCCGTGCAGGAAATGCCTATTTCATCACTTCGACAGACGATACGACGAACGTTCACTTGCCCGTGGCTGAGCCGCGCTACCCGCCCGCAAAACCATGCGAACCATTGGTGATTGACGCCCCATCCAAGGGTCGTCTTCCGACGGCTGGCACCAGTTCGTTTCGGTGTCGTCAGTGTCTTTCCGCAGTCGAATGCTTCATGAAACGCGCCAAGCACCACCATCGGATCAAGGTCGGAGTAGTCCGGTAGTTGGAGTTTAGCGAGCGCGACGGCGGTGTCAATAGTTTTGTGTAAACGGCTTTCGGCTGATGGATGTTATCCGGCTACACTGGTTGCACCTGGGCGGAGGGTAGGGCTCCGCGGGGACGCGACCCGAGCGCCGACTCAGGGGCCGGGATTCGGCGCGGGCGGGCGCAGCTCGTTCCGCGCCGGGCCAACAATCCTGGCGATAATGCGTTAAATCCCGGGGTTTGGGGCAGCGCCCCAAATCAAACAATGCTCCTTCCTTCTGTTTTCCGCCGGCGTCGTCAAAGGCGATCCAGGGCCGGCATCCGTTCCGGCCAGAGAATGCTGAAGCGATTCAAGGCCCCGCTCCAGTTCTGCACCGGCATGGTCCATTTTTTCGAGGCGTTGCGCAGGGCCAGATACAACAGCTTCAGGGCCGCGTCGTCGTTAGGGAACGACCCGCGCATTTTGATGATCTTGCGCAGCGACATGTTCAGCGACTCGATCGCGTTGGTGGTGTAGATCACCTTCCGGATCTCGCCGGGATAGGCGAAAAACGGGATGATATGTTCCCAGTTCCGGCGCCAGATCTGACTCACCATGGGGTAGACCGCGTCCCATTTGCGCGCGAATTCGTCCCGCTGCATTTCGGCCTCGAGCGCCGTGCTGGCCTGGTAGATCAGCCGCAGATCGCCTGCCACCTCTTTGCGCTGTTTCCAGTTCACGTAGTTCAGCGACGCCCGCACCAGGTGCACGATGCAGAGCTGCACCTCCGTGCGCGGATACACCGCTTCAATGGCCTCCGGAAAGCCCTTGAGCCCGTCCACACAGGCGATGAAGAAGTCTTTGGCTCCGCGGTTGTGCAACTCGGTCAGGATCTGCAGCCAGAATTTCGCACCCTCATTTTCCGCCGCCCACAGACCGAGCACTTCCTTGTTGCCCTCCATATTGACCGCGATGGCCACGTAAATCGCCTTGTTCTGCACGTGCCCGCCGTCGCGGATTTTCACCCGTAGCGCGTCCAGATACAGAATCGCGTAGATCTCTTCCAGCGGCCGATTCTGCCAGGCCTTCACTTCCTCCAGCACCGCTTCGGTCACGCTGGAGATCAGCGCCGGCGACACATCCACACCGTACATTTCTTTCAGGTGCGCCTCGATTTCACGCGTCGTCATGCCGCGCGAATACATCGAGATGATCTTGTCGTCGAACCCCGTGAAGCGGGTCTGATGCTTGCTGACGATCTGCGGCTCGAAGCTGCCGTTACGGTCGCGAGGCGTCTCCAGGTCGATCTCGCCGAAATCGCCTTTCAACTTCTTCTTGCTGGCGCCGTTGCGAGAATTGCCGCTGTGGTGGCCGGCCGGGTCATGCTTGTCATAACCCACGTGCTCGGTCAACTCGGCCTGCATCGCCCGCTCCAAAAGCGCTTTGGTCAGCTGCTTGAGAAGGCCGTCCTTGCCAATGATGTCTTCCGGCTTCTTGTAGCCCGTCAGAAGTGCGTCGATCAGTTTCGTGTCGATCGGGTCGGTTGCCATCGGTTCTCCCAGTCTGCTGTACCCGATGGCCGTTTACACAATCCTTTTTACACCCTCTCAGTCCTCCAGCCGGTGAATCAGGTAAGAACGTCTCTAACGATTGCATCATGTTATTCGTCTGGCGGTCGAGAGTTTCCAATCCAACCCGGGCGACGAGCGTTTTACCCAACTGCATTCGTTGTAGTTTCTGGACAGAGGATCGAGCCAGAGGACGCCGTGAGGTTGCTTCTCTAGATTCGCGTCTTAACGGACACACGGAGCGCCATTCTCTTTAGACGAGGAAGCACGCACTATTCTGCAAGGGTTGGCCTTGATCGAGATCCCCTGGTTCGAGACCGCGCTGGGTAAGCAGGTCAAAGTCGAAGTCGTCGAGTCGCTCCGGCGCGGCGGCAAGACGTGCCACTTCGTCGCGCATGTGGCGCGAACTGCTGTTCGAATTCAAACGGTCGGCGACCTCTCGGCCGCCAACAGCAACAAAGTAGCAGTTGCCGGGCGCCTGAGTTTTTGCACCTTGGATGTGTAAATGGGACGTCGCGAGAACGTCCTCTTCCCTTTTCACGAGTGCTTCGGGTCGAGCGGCCCGTAACCA
>Ga0302276_10005054_pt1 | contig 11029 bp, 11 predicted proteins | sample III_Bog_N2_3_FD_198768 | JGI IMG/M metagenome (GOLD analysis project Ga0302276, IMG submission 198768) | Peat permafrost microbial communities from Stordalen Mire near Abisko, Sweden - III_Bog_N2_3 | ecosystem: Environmental > Terrestrial > Soil > Wetlands > Peat | place: Sweden: Abisko... | reverse complement strand
CGTTCTCTCGGGCCTGCAGAAGCTGATGGAACGTGTGCCGCCACTCGCCGCACTGTTGCCGCGCCAGCCCGGCACCAAGGAATCTCGCTACGCTCACCTGCTATGCGGTCCGGTCGAGTCGATTGTTCAGCCTGTCCAACCCATGGCGGCGGGCGCTCAGGAACATGCCGCTTCGAGCCCAGCGCATGAAGAACGAATCGCACAGCTTGAAGCCACGGTTGAGGAACTGCGGCACGAAGTGGCGCGACTCCGAGAGAAGGTTGAGAATTTCTTAGGTTAGCCCTCATTGCCGAAAGCGGGAACGGAAGGATAGTATTCCTCTGGAAAAGATTTCAGGAGAATATTGCCCATGCAATTGTTTCGATCCAGCCTGATTGTCGCTCTCGGATTGGTAACGTTTACTTTAGCTGCCCAGACCCCGAAGGCCGCACCCGCTCACAAAACCACCACCGTCAGCGCCTCCGATCAGGCCGCGCTCACCCCGCCCATGGGCTGGAATAGCTGGAACTATTTCGCCGGCAAGGTCACCGACCAGGACATTCGCGGCGCCGCCGACCAAATTGTTGCCAGCGGCATGAAAGACGCCGGCTACGTTTACATCAACATCGACGACACCTGGGAGGGCCAGCGCGACGCTAACGGCGTGCTGCACACCAACTCAAAATTCCCTGACATGAAGGCGCTTGCCGACTACGTGCATTCCAAAGGTCTGAAACTCGGCATCTATTCCTCGCCTGGCCCCAAGACCTGCGCCGGTTTTGAGGCTTCGCTGGGCCACGAATTGCAAGACGCCCAACTCTACGCCTCGTGGGGCATCGATTATCTGAAGTACGATCTGTGCAGCTTCATTCCCGCTGTCATGATGAAACAGGCGCCAAACGACAAGGCTGCGCAGATGAAGCTCATGATCGGCGCTTACGAAAAGATGCACCAGGCGCTCAAGTCAACCGGTCGGCCCATCGTCTATTCGCTCTGTCAGTACGGATGGGATTCGGTTTGGGAGTGGGGACCGAGCGTGGGAGCAAACCTGTGGCGCGCCACCGACGATATTCAGCCCAACTGGAATAGCATTTACACGCTCCTGAATGAGCAGCAGGGCCTGGCGAAGTATGCCGCCCCCGGCCACTGGAACGACCCCGACATGCTCGAGGTAGGCAACGGCAAGCTGTCGCTGGGCGAGAACCGGGTGCACTTCTCAATGTGGGCAATGCTGGCCGCGCCCTTGCTGGCCGGCAACGACTTGCCCAATATGAAGCCCGAGATCAAGGCTATCCTCACCAACAGTGACGTGATTGCCATCGACCAGGACAAGCTGGGCCACGAGGCTACGCACATTTACTCCGATGGTGAAGTGGATGTTTGGGCGCGGCATCTCTCCGGTGGCGCGTTGGCCGTTGCCGTGCTGAACGCGGGCAGCGACAAGACCAGCAACCATCCATTCCATCTCGACCTGGCCAAACTCGGCCTGCACGGTGCGCAAAAGGGCAAGAACCTTTGGACCGGCAAGGACGTTGAACTGACTCAGAACATGCCGATCGAGATTCCCGACCACGATATTTTGCTGGTGCGCATCGCGGCGCCAAAGTAAGAAGAACAGGGAACAGGGACTAGGGAATTGGGGCGAACAGCCCGTTGCTGCAAGCAGTTCGCACAAAGCGGTATTAAAGGCCGCCTTTTCATGGCTTAACCGCGTAATCAAAACGCGTTTGAGCCGTGCGAAGGCGGCTTTTTCATAACAAGAACAGTTTGTCGTTTTTTCACACTTTAAATTGCCCTCGCACACAACTAGTCCAACACAGATCGAATCCGATGACAGAGGAGAACCTATGCACAAAGTCACCCGGATTCTCATGCTCCCCGTTTTGGCAATTGCCCTCAGCGGCATCCCTGCAATCGCGCAGGACCAGGACCATCACGATAACCACACCTATGCAGCGCACAATGATTGGAAGAAAGGCGGAACCATCCACCAGGAAGACTGGAATCGCGGCGATAAGGTGGATTACAAGCAGTACCATCTCGCCAAACCCGCCGAAGGCCACGAGTGGCGCATGATCGATGGCCAATACGTGCTTTGCGACGCAAACGGCAGGATCATCGCCGTCCGCCGCTCACTAACATCCGACCTGCGCCCTCGGCGCTGTCCCACATCCCTCCCCAACAAAAAACAATGAGTCCCTGTCAGACGCATACACATTGCATCTGGCAGGGGCTCATGTTTTCTACTCCCTATTCCCAACTACCTGATCAGCGTTTCTCCGCTCTCCCCAGGCACACCTCGAACCATCCCCGCTCGTCGGTCCAGGTGCCTGCGCAGGCAAAACCCGCCGCGGCCAACATAGTTTCCGCGGCGCCGGGCCGGTATTTGTAGCTGTTTTCGGTGTGGGTGGTTTCACCGGCCTCGAACTCAACCTCCCAATCGAGCGACGCAAACCGCACGCGCTGGTCAGTCGAGCTTTCAAGATGCATCTCCATGCGCGACAGATGCTCGTTCCATATCGCCCGATGCTCGAACGCCGCAAGATCGAAGTCCGCGCCCAGTTCCCGGTTCATGCGAACCAGCATGTTTCTGTTAAAGGCCGCAGTCACGCCCGCCGCATCGTCGTAGGCTGCCAGCAGCGTTGATTCATTCTTCACCAGATCAACGCCCAAAAGCAGACAGTCTCCCGCCACGAGCTGCTTGCGCACCTTACACAGTATTCGTGCCGCTTCTTCCGGCTCGAAATTGCCGATGCTTGAACCGATGTAAAGCACCAGCCGCTGCTCGCCCGGGTCGCAGTCGTCGAGCTCAAATCCGTTGGTGTAGTCCATCTCCAGCAGGTGGACTTTTACGCCGGGAATCTCGCGCTCGATCCGCGCCTGGGCCACCAGCAACGCAGTCGCCGACACATCGACGGCCTCAAAAACCAGCCCCTTTTGCTGCTTCAACGCGGCTTTCATCAGCACCCGCGTTTTTTCAGCAGACCCCGCGCCCAATTCGGTGAACCGCAACCTGGCGCCGCTTACAGCCGTCGCAACCATCTCACTGGCGTAGCGCTCAAATATGGCTCGCTCGGTGCGTGTCAGGTAGTACTCGGGCAACTCGGTGATCTGCTCAAACAGCTCCGAGCCCGCCTCGTCATAAAAGAGCCAGGGCGGCAGGGTTTTGGGGCGCGAACCCAAGCCCGTTCGGACCGCCCGCGCCAGTTGTTCGTCGATCTGAAGAGGAACTGCAGGGGAAGCTAACGGAGACATAACTCTACCTTCGATGCAGGATCCTGTTTTAAGTCGCCAATCTTATCCCGGAGAATTGCCACCGTGTTTCGGGCGCGAAGAAATTCCGATAGCTTGCCCGGATGTGTCTCTGCGGCGTGACGCAACTGCCGCCCCGCAAAACCATCTGGCCGCTCATGAATTTGCCGTTATATTCGCCCAGCGCCCCTTCCAGCGGCCTGAACCCCGGATAGGGCAGATACGCACTCCCGGTCCACACCCAACAATCCCCGTAGGAATGCCTAGCACGGTTCTCGTTTTGGTTTGAGGCGGTGGGAGTCAGGTTCCCTGACTCAAGCAAATTGCCTTCAACCGGCAGGCCCTCAACGGCAGCTTCCCACTCCGCCTCGGTGGGCAGTCGGTACCCGGCCCAGCGAGCGTATGCGTCCGCTTCAAAAAAACTGATGTGGCTCACCGGCACATCCATCGCATGGATTAACGGCACCGCGCCGCGCAGAGTGAAGACGCTCCATTCACCGTCCTCGCCCTCTTTCGACCAGTAGAGCGGAGCGCTCCAGCCAGTCGCTTTCACGGTCGCCCACCCAGCCGAAAGCCACAACTCAGGTCGCGAGTAGCCGCCACCGTTCATAAATTCAAGGTACTCGCCGCAGGTCACCAGCCGGTCGGCGAGGCTATACGGCCGCAGCCACACCTGGTGTCGCTCCAGCTCGTTATCAAAGCAAAATCCGCCCCCGGCAAACCCAATCTCGCACAACCCGCCTTCGAATGACCGAAACCCAAGCGGCTCCCTGGCTCCCTCGCTCCCGAGCTCCCTGTTTTTCTGATCCCTGTTCCCTGATCCCTGATCCCTGTATTCAGGCCTCAGTGGATTCGTATAAAAGGCGTGAAGAACATCAGTGAGCATCAATTCCTGGTGCTGCTCCTCGTGATTCACCCCCAATTCGATACGCTCCAGTGCCTCCCGCGGCGCGCCACCTTCCATAAATCGCGCCAGCGCCTCGTCCACATGCTCGCGATAGCGCAAAACCTCTTCGAGCCCCGGCCGCGAAAACGACGCCCGAAGCTTCTTTTCAGGGAAAGCCGAAAACCCCTCGTAGTAGCTGTTGAAGAGCCAGGGAAAATCAGGGTTGAAGACCCGGTATCCCGGCGCGAACTCACTCAGGATGAATGACTCAAAAAACCACGCGGCATGGGCCAGGTGCCACTTGGCCGGCGAAGCCTCGGGGCACGACTGTACCATCAAGTCCTCAGGAGTAAGCGGGGCGCAAATATCCAGAGTGCGCCGCCGCACCTCGCGAAATCTTTCCACCAAATTCGGTTTCTCCACCAGGCCCAGTTCCGGTACGGCCACAGCAGACTTGTTCGTTTCTGGCTCAATCAAGACTCTCACCCTCCCACGTTCAACAAAGTGTACCGCCTGAAATATAAGTTGATATCAACTGAATTTTAGGTTTACTATTCGAAAACCGGCATGTTCCAAAGCCAATAACCGGCTATGGACACTCATTTGCCTTTTCAATAAATATGAATAGTGCTTTAATTGCATCCGACGGGCATCTGAACTGCATCCGCCGGGTAGCTGCACTTTCGATGCGTTCCGCCTGCTTTGCGAACCGGCAAAGCCAGGAGGGATTATGACCAGGTCTTCAGTTTTTACTGTTCTCGTCGTACCGGGGCTGATTTCAGCCTGCCTGGCAGCGCCGCAGACGTCGATCGCCAAGTCGACATCGCACATCCTTGCCGCAGATTCCATTCAGGTTCAAGCCACTCCCGCAAATCAATCGCCTCAGCAATCGCCTGCGCTGCCATCCGCGCCCGCTCAGACTCCCACCCAAGCCCCAGCCGCAGCGCCAGAGGCCAAGTCCCCCCAGCCGCCTCCAACTCCTGAGGAACTGGGCGACTCCTTCGCCATGCACCAGCGCTATCAGGCGGCCATCAGCGCCTACCAGAAAGCACCTTCGTCTGCGGCTGTCTGGAATAAGATGGGGATCGCCTACCAAATGATGTTTAATGTTCGCGAGGCCACGCGCTGCTATCGCCAGTCGCTTAAACTCGATTCCCATAACGCCCAGGTTATCAATAACCTGGCCACTATTTACGACTCAGAAAAGCAATACTCCACGGCCGAGCATCTCTATCGCAAGGCGCTCAAGATCGATCCGCAATCCGCACTGATTTACAAGAACCTTGGCACCAATCTGCTGGCCCAGCACCAATATGGCCGCGGGTGGGATGCATATCAGCAGGCGATTTTAATCGATCCGCAAATATTGCAGGATCGTGGCACCGCGCAGGTGCAGAATCCCGCTTCGATCATCGAACGCGGGGCAATGAACTACTACATGGCGCTGGGGTGCGTTCGCATGGGGCAAACCGATTGCGCGCTGCAATATCTCCGCATGGCCCTCGATGAAGGATTCACCAATCCCAAGAAAGTGGCCTCTGACGTAGCGTTTGCCAGTCTGCGCGACAACGCTGATTTCAAGCAACTGCTGGCTTCTCAACAGAATGCCAAGCCCGTGCAGGCCCCCTGAGAATTCCGGGTGCGCCCGGGCCTTATCATCCAGTTCCCACCCGATGGTCGTCTAATCCACCTGCATTCCCGTCTATCTCAACATGAAGATGCACACCTGTTTTCGGCTCATTTCAGCGTTGGCGCTCGCGGCAGCAACCGCCGCGACAGCCACTGCCCAGGATTCAACCCCACCACCGTCAAGCGGGCAAAACGGGCAAAATGCCCCGGGCGGTCAAAACAGCGGGGGTGGGCAGCGCCGGCCCGGGGGCGGAGGTGGATATGGCGGCATGATGGGCGCCGGCCTGTGGGGCACCGTTACCGCGGCCGCAGCAGACCAATACACCATCAAGACCGATGCCGGTGAAGTGTATTCCGTGCATTTCTCCACCGACACGCGAATGTTCAAAATGCCCGCCTTTGTGCGCCGCGAAGGCGGCCAGGGCAATGGCGGCGGGCAAGGCAACGGTGCTGGGCAAGGCAACAGTGGCGGCCAAGGCAATGGCGGTGGTCAGGGTAACGGCGGCGGCCAGGGTGGATGGCAGGGACGCGGCATGGGCGGCAATCCTCCCCAGCAGCTAAAGTCAGCTGACATCAAGGTTGGCGACGTCATCCAGGTGCGCGGCCAGATAGATGAAACCGCCAAGTCGGTTCCGGCCATGTTTATTGTCGAGCTCGACCCGGAGCGCGTGGCGCAGATGCGTGAAATGAACGCCAATTTCGGCAAGACCTGGCTGATGGGCAAAGTCACCGCCGTCGACGGTACAAAAGTCACGGTCACAGGATCGCTCGACAATGCTCCACACAGCTTTGTCGCAGACGAGAATACGACTTTCCGCCAGCGCCGCGATCCCATTACTCTTGCGGATATTCAGGTGGGCGATATGGTGCGAGCCGAAGGCGCAGTGAAAGACGGCGTGTTTGCGGCAGCCTCGGTCACCAGCATGGGAGTGCCGCCACCCCCGGGAAGCGCAACCATGCCGCGCGTTCCGCCTCCGCCACCGCCGCCGGCCCAACCTGCGCCGCAATAGTCTTAGTCGAGATTCTTGATGGTAGTTCCGGCCGGCACATCAACCACGAATTCATCGTGTTCGAGGGGCTGGTTCTCAGTTACCGTGGCCACGGTCAGCACAATCTGGTACGACTCGAGCGGCCTCTTGATGGTAATGGTCGCCGGATAAGTGACGCCGTTGAAGTCACTGTAATTGCCGTAAAAGACCTGGGTCTCAAGGTTGCCGTCGGCATCGTAGATATCCTGTTGGTAGGGCTTCAGGTCTGAGCGATCGAAAGTGACCACCCGCACCGGCTTCAATTGCCGGCTGCCAGGAAGCGTGCGCATGATGCTCAGCACGTATTCCGATTTCGTGAGCAGATGCTTCTTCTGCGGATCTTCGATGGTTTCAGAGTCGGCCGTTACCGAATACAACTCATCCTGCGAAACTCCGCGCACCGCCATGGAGTCATAAAAGAAAGCCGGCCGCATATTTTCAAATTCGTTGGCCGACCTCTTTGTGAGTTCATTAGGTCCCTTTACGGCCTCTTTTTTAGTGGGCACGTACAGCGTAAAGTTGTTGCCGTCGGTCGCCATGTCGAACATCTCGGTTCCAAGCACCGGTACCCGCGCATAAACGCGGAGCATCCCCGGTTTGCTGAACAGGATGTTTGCCGTAAAGGAGGGCTCGGTTGTCACCGAACCCTCTTTAGGTTTGGTGATGCTCGCCAGAACATTCACCTTGGCGGTAATGGTATTTAGCGCGTCCCAGTTCTTGTTAACCTGCGTCACCAGTTCTTCGGGCGTTGCGGTCTGCACGGTCGCAGGCGCCTTGGGCACGGGTAAATGGCGCGTGGAGGGCAACAGGGAACACCCGGCAAGCACTGTGGGCAGCCCCAGCAGGCATGCGGCAAATCCGCAACGCATCCTCATTTTCCACCTGCCTTTTTCAAGGCGCGGCGGTAGCTGGCAACTTCGCGATTGTGCTCATCGAGAGTGGAGGCAAAGGACGAGTGCCCCTGCGCGTTGGCTCCGGCTGCCACAAAGTACAGGTAGTCGGTGTTGGCCGGTTTCAGGGCCGCGCGCAGCGACGGAATGCCGGGGTTAGCGATGGGGCCCGGGGGCAGGCCTGCGTGGAGATAGGTGTTGTAAGCGGTGTCGCGCTTCAAATCGCTCTGGTAGATCGTCCCGCGCCAAATGCCTTCCAGTTCGAGGCCGTAAATCACCGCTGGGTCGGTCATCAGCGGCATATCTTTGCTGAGCCGGTTATCAAACACACTCGCCACCAGCGGGCGCTCCGCGTCCACCGCTGTTTCGCGTTCAACCAGCGAGGCCACAGTCACGGCCCGGTGAAAATTACTGTGCAGGCCCAGTTGCGCGGCAACCGCGCGAAATCGCTTCACCATTGCGCCCACAATCTGCTCAGGCTTTACTTTTCGTGCAAACCGATACGTGTCTGGGAAGAGGTAGCCCTCAAGGCTCCTTGCCCCCGGATCAAGATCGGAAATCAAGCTGGTTTCATCCACCGCCGCCTTCAGAAAATCCTGCCGGCTTCCGAAACCGTTCTGCTCTACGCGGGCCGCGATATCAAAAATGTTCGATCCCTCAGGTATCGTCAGCGCCCGAGTGTAGATGTCTCCGCGGGCAATCCGCGCGTATACCTCAAGCGCCGGCGCCGGATGATCGAAGCGATACTCGCCGGCGCGCAGGGTGCCGCGTTTGAACACGCGCAGCAGGTCGAACGCATACTGGCTCCGCACCACCCCAGCCTGCTCAAGCGTTCGGCCGATGGTAAGGGTTGATGAGCCAGGATTCAAATCCACAAAGGTCTCCATTGAAGGCCCGTAAGGAGTAAGCACCAGCCAGGCTGCACCCCCGGCAACGGCAAGCGCCAGCACCAGCAGAACAGTGAGGAATTTTGCCCCTGTCCGCCCTGTTTTTCTCCTGTTGTTCGCTCTTCGCCTTGCCATGATGCCGGTATGAATCCCTTTTTTTTGCTTTGACTGGGTTTGCCGGCCCGGGTGGGGCCGTTAATAAGATTCTTCAATCATTTAGGACGCAGATTGGACCCCTTGGGACTCTCTATCTTTCATTGTATCGGGTGGGATGCGCTCAACGCTTCGGGAGGCAGTACCGGACCGGCGACCGGACAATTGCCGCTTCCGCCACAAATGCAGGTTAGGCTAAGAGCTAAGAGCTAAGAGCTAAGAGCTAGAAGCTAGAAGCCAGGAGCCAGAAGCTGGAATCCGCCCCTCACCCTCGCTACCTCGCCCTCGACGTCGGCAACCGGCGCATCGGTGTTGCCGTCTCCGACGAGCTGGGCCTCACGGCGCAACCCGTAATGACGCTCGAACGGAAACGGAGCCCTCGCGACGACCTGCGTTCACTGGCGCGGCTGGCGCGCCGGTATGCCGTAAGCGCCATCGTGGTCGGTAATCCGCTCAACATGTCGGGAGAGATCGGCCCTCAGGCGCTGAAGACCCATGCCTTTGCCGCTGAGCTCGGCCAGATGACCGGACTCCCGATTCACCTGTGGGACGAGCGGCTGACCTCAGAAGAAGCCCACCAGATTCTCTACCAGGCGGGCCACAAGCGGCAGGATCATCGCAAAGTAGTCGACCAGGTGGCCGCAACTCTCATCCTGCAGTCGTTTCTCGACGAGAACCGCGCAGCCTCTCAATAGAGCCTCCGCGCTCTCTGTCATATACGCCCGCTGCCGTATAATGGTCTTTCTAGTGCTAATCAATCTCGCGGACTGAGCTTCCTCGCCCGCTGCGGATCACGGATGCCCGAACTGATCAATAAAAAACTCCTCGATGAGATCAAAGCTCTCGAGTACGAGCTTATTAACGAATTGCCCGCCGAGATAAAGAAGGCCAGGGCGCTGGGAGACTTGTCGGAAAACGCCGAATATCACATGGCCAAGCAGCGGCAGGAGTTTGTGAATGCCCGCCTCGGCCAGCTCAAAAAGCGCATGGGCGAGCTCTCTCTCGTCAACCTAGCAAACATTCCCAGGGATAAGGCGGGATTCGGATCCACGGTGGTGGTTTACGACTCCACCAAGGAAGCGGAGCTGGTGTACCGGCTGGTGATGAGCGAAGAGGCCGACGTTACCAAGGGGCTGATTTCAACCACCTCGCCGATTGGCCGCGGGATTGTAGGCAAGAAAGTGGGCGACGTTGCCGTAATCGTTACACCCAACGGCAAACGCGAGCTCGAGATTCTTAAGTTGACCACCATTCACGATGAAGCCGGCGAAGCAGGCGAAACTGCCCAGGCCGGTACTGGAAAATAACGGGAAGTATCAGCTGCTAGCTTCTGGCTACTAGCTCTTCCCACGCAAGGCAACAGCGCAGGTTCCACCAAGAGAAAAGCTGGTAGCAGGAAGCTAGTAGCTGGAAGCTAGGGGCTGGATTCTTACATGACCTGGACAAGTGCATTCGGCCGCGCCTGCGGCTGGCTGCTTGATCGCATCGTGCACGGCCTCGCGCTCACCCGCATCAATCCCAATTTCCTTACTTTTTTCGGGCTGGTCATCAACATCGCCGCCGCGTTTCTGTTTGGCCACGCCAATGAGACCAATGCCGACCGCATGTACTTCTTTGCCGGCATGGTCATCTTCGGAGCCGGCATTTTCGACATGGTCGACGGCCGCGTGGCGCGCCGCACCAACCAGGTAACCGTATTCGGTTCGTTCTTTGATTCGGTGATCGACCGCTACAGTGACGTGGTGCTTTTCTTCGGCCTGCTGGTCTACTACGGCCGCATTAATCGGTTCAGGTATGTGGTGCTGGTGGCCTTTGTCATGGTCACATCGCTCATGGTGAGCTACACCCGCGCCCGCGCATCGTGCTCATCCTGATTGGCGCGCTCTTCAATCACTGGGGCGCAATGGCTCCGGTGCTATGGATACTGGCCGTGTTCTCAACCATCACGGTGATTCACCGCATCCAGTACACCTACCAGAACACCAAGCACCTGGCCCCGCTGGGATAGCTGCGCGCTCCTTCTCAAGTGAGCCTCTTGTTTCTGCTTCAAGCACCTCTCGGATGCTGGAAGCCACTGCATCCACTGGCAGTTGCGGTAAAGTGATACCGTAGTGTCAGACTCTGCGGAAAGGAGGAGCAGCCATGGCGCAACACTCGTTTCTGAAGTCGATCAAGCCCGTGAATCTGCTTTCCTTTGGACCGAATACCGAGGAAATCCAACTGCGGCCACTGAATTTATTGATTGGGCCAAACGGGTCGGGAAAATCGAACCTGATTGAGATTCTGGGGCTGCTGAGCAAGCTGCCCGACAAAGATCCTTGGTCA
>Ga0302276_10005036_pt1 | contig 11044 bp, 10 predicted proteins | sample III_Bog_N2_3_FD_198768 | JGI IMG/M metagenome (GOLD analysis project Ga0302276, IMG submission 198768) | Peat permafrost microbial communities from Stordalen Mire near Abisko, Sweden - III_Bog_N2_3 | ecosystem: Environmental > Terrestrial > Soil > Wetlands > Peat | place: Sweden: Abisko... | reverse complement strand
TTGGGGCTGTGGAATGCCCGCGCGGCTGGCCACACCGCCGAAGACATGCTGGCGACGCTGGAGAAGTACACGCGGTTCCCTATTCCGCAGAGTGTCTCCGTCGATATCACGGAGACGGTGGCCCGTTACGGGCGCCTGGTCATTGAGCGGGCCGTGGACGGCGCGCTCACGCTCACCGCGACCGAGCCGTCCGTGCTCAGCGAGATCACCCGTGCCCGCAAGGTCGCGGCGTTGCTGTTTGAGAAGCGCGGCCCGCAGTCCTGTGTCGTGCAGGCGTGGGCGCGAGGCCAGCTCAAGCAGGAACTGTTGAAGCTGGGTTGGCCGGCCGAGGACCTTGCCGGCTACACACCCGGCACGCCGCATCCGATGTCCTTGGTGGAAGACGGCTGGGCCCTCCGGGACTACCAGAACAAGGCGGTCACCAACTTCTTCGACCACGGGTCGGGCGTCGTCGTGTTGCCCTGCGGTGCTGGCAAAACGCTGGTCGGCGCCGGCGCGATGGCGACCGTACAGACGACCACCCTGATCCTCGTGACGAACACGGTGTCGGCCCGGCAGTGGCGCAGCGAACTGCTCAAGCGCACCACCCTCACCGAGGATGACATCGGTGAGTACTCGGGTCTCGTCAAGCAGGTTCGCCCGGTGACCATCGCGACGTACCAGATCCTCACCGCGCGCCGGCAGGGCGAATACACGCACCTGGCCTTGCTGGATGCGCTCGACTGGGGGCTGGTCATCTACGACGAGGTGCACCTGCTGCCCGCGCCGGTGTTCAAGCTCACCGCCGAACTGCAGGCCCGCCGGCGCCTCGGGCTTACCGCGACGCTGGTGCGTGAGGATGGCCGCGAGGGCGACGTCTTCAGCCTGATCGGGCCCAAGCGCTTCGATGCCCCGTGGAAGGAGATCGAGGCGCAGGGCTTCATCTCGCCGGCGTCCTGCTTCGAGGTGCGGATCGACCTGCCCGAACAGGAACGACTCGAATATGCGGCCTCCGCGGACGACGAGCGCTACCGTCTTGCTGCTACCGCGCCTGCGAAGCTTGGGGTCGTGAAGGCCCTGGTGCGCAAGCACGAGGGGGAGCGCATCCTCGTGATCGGACAGTACCTCGACCAGATCGACGAACTCGCGGAAGCCCTGGATGCGCCCAAGCTGACAGGCGCAACGCCGGTGGACGAACGCGAGCGGCTGTACCAGGAGTTCCGGGAGGGGCGCACCAAGGTACTCGTCGTCTCGAAGGTCGCCAACTTCAGCGTGGACCTGCCCGAGGCGACTGTCGCCATCCAGGTGTCCGGGTCGTTCGGGTCACGGCAGGAGGAGGCGCAGCGTCTTGGACGGCTGCTGCGGCCGAAGGAGAGCGGGCTCCCCGCCAACTTCTACACGCTGGTCGCACGCGACACCGTCGACCAGGACTTCGCGCAGAACCGGCAGCGGTTCCTCGCCGAGCAGGGCTACAGCTACACGATCCTCGATGAGGATAACCTCGGCGCGGCCGCGTAGCTCCCATCCCCCATCCCCCATCGAATGTGCTCCTGTTGTGGGTGCTCGCCGCGGCACACCCGCAACAGGAGCACATTCGATGGGGGATTGGGGATGCGGGATGGGTTGTTTGGCGGCCGGGGGCGCTCAGCGCGCGCGGACGTAGCGCAGCAGGAGGGTCGACTCCGACCGCAGGATGCCCACAAGTGACAGAGCGCGAGGTTCGGGCACCTCGCCGCTGAGGATCCCGCGCGAGTCGCCCCCGACGAGCAGCGGGCTCACGGTCAGGCACAGCTCGTCGACCACGTCAGCCGCGAGCAGCGCACCGAAGAGTGACGGTCCGCCCTCGCAGTGGATGCGACCGAGCCGACGCTCCTCGAGCAGTGCCACCATCGCGACCGGGTCGACCTCGGTCGCCCCGCACGGGATCACGTCTGCGACCTCAGAGAGCGCCCCATGTTCAGGAGCCGAATCGACTGTGAAGACGATGGGCCGCACGGGCGCCTTCTGGAAGACATCCGACGCGGGGTCGAGGTCGAGCGAACCGGACACGATCGCGAACACGGGCTGCGGCTGCAGCCCGAGCGCGATCCTCGCCGCGACGGATTCCGCGTCCAGAACCATTGCGCCATAGCCCTCCTTCTTCACCGTTCCCGACGCGACGAGTACTACGTCGCACAGCCTGCGCAGAAGATCGAACACGCGATGGTCGGCATCCCCACCGAGGCCGCCCGACTTGCCGTCGATCGTGGCGGCGCCGTCCACGCTCGACACGAAGTTCACTCGCAGCCACGGCGACTGGATGCCCGTCGAATAGTGCGCGGCCAGAGCGTCGTCATCCAGCGGACCAGTTCGGGCCGGGAACAGGGCATCGATGTCGACCATGGCTACGCGCTCACCACGCTCACAGGCTCTCGAGGTCGACGGTCGGGTCCGACAGCTTCGCGACATCCACTGTGTTCGCCCGGCGAATGATGCCCTGGATCGCCTCATTGACGTCCCATACGTTGACATTCATCCCGGCCACGACCCGACCGCCCGCGACCCAGAAGGCAATGAACTCCCCGGAGTCCGGGTCGCCCCGGTAGACGATAGCCGCATCCTTCGCGAGCGTCGCGTATCCGGAATACTCCATGCCCAGGTCGAACTGGTCGGTGTAAACGTAGGGGATCTCGTCGTACGAGACGTCCTGGCCCAGCATCGCGCGGGCGGCGGCCGGTCCCTGGTTCGACGCGTTGGCCCAGTGTTCGACCCGCAGCCGCTGCCCGAGCACCGGGTGCAGCTCGTTCGCAATATCTCCCGCCGCGAAGATGTCGGGGTCGCTGGTGCGTAAGGCGGCATCCACCAGCACCCCGTTGTCGACCGTGAGGCCGGCGGCTGAGGCCAGCTCGACATTCGGCTGGGCGCCCACGGCAACGACGACGACATCCGCCGGGGTCACGACGCCGTCGCCGATTCGCACGCCAACGACCGTGTCGTCCTTGCCGAGGATCTCCTTCACCTCGACGCCGGTCGACAGCACAACCCCGTTTCGCTCGTGAAGCGCCGCGAAGTAGCGGCCCAGTTCGTCCCCCAGCGCCGAGGACAGCGGCACCGCGCTGTGCTCCAGCACGTGCACGTCGTTGCCGAGCGTGCGGGCCGTCGCAGCCACCTCGAGACCGATCCACCCGGAACCGATGATCACAACCCGCTTGCCGCCATCCGCTATCGCCGTTGCGAGCTTCGACGAATCGCCGAGCGTGCGCAGGGAGAAGACGCCGGGCATCACTGAGCCGGGGATGTCGAGCACCCGCGGCCGGGACCCGGTCGCCAGCAGCAGCTTGTCGTAGCCGATCGATTCACCGCCGGCAGTGACGGTATGCCCGGACGGGTCGATCGCGTCGACGACGCTATCCAGCCGCAGCTCAATGTGCTGGTCGGCATACCAGTCGCTCGGATGCACGTACACGTCGGCGAGTCCCGCCTTGCCGGCAAGGAACTCCTTCGACAGCGGTGGCCGGATGTACGGATGCTCGGCCTCCTGGCCGATGAGGACGATCCGGCCCTCAAAGCCCTGTTTTCGCAACTCTTCTGCCGCGGACGCCCCCGCGAGTGAGGCACCGACGATGACGAACGTCTGAGTATTAGCCAATGTTCTCTCCGTGGTTCTTTGAGTGCGGTTTCGCTGGAAATGAGCAACCTGGTGGCCTTTTCGACACTACCCAGAGTTGCCCGCAACAGTGCGGTCGGGACAATGATTCTGATCTCCCAGAAACCTCACAGACAACACGCAGATACTGACTGCATGAGTGATGGCCCCAAGATCCTGATAGTCGATGACGAGCCCAACATCCGCGACCTGCTGACGACCAGCCTGCGATTCGCCGGCTTCGCAGTACGCGCCGTCGGAAACGGCGCCGGTGCAATCTCCGCGGTGCTCGAGGAAGAACCCGACCTGATCATCCTCGACGTCATGCTGCCCGATATGAACGGGTTCGGTGTGACCAAGCGCCTCCGGGCATCCGGCTACACGGCGCCCATCCTGTTCCTGACCGCCAAAGACGACACCGAAGACAAGATCACCGGACTAACCGTCGGTGGCGACGACTACGTCACCAAGCCGTTCAGTCTCGACGAGATCGTCGCTCGACTCAAAGCCATCCTGCGTCGCACCATGCATGACGACGAAGAGGCCATCATCCGCGCCGGCGAACTCAGCATGGACCAGGACACGCACGAGGTCACCATCGGCAACGAGCAGGTCGAGCTCTCCCCCACCGAGTTCAAGCTGCTGCGCTACCTGATGCTGAACCCGAACCGCGTGCTGTCGAAGGCGCAGATCCTCGACCACGTCTGGGAATACGACTTCAACGGCGACGCCGGCATCGTGGAGAGCTACATCTCCTACCTTCGCCGCAAGCTCGACCAGTACTCCGAAGAGCCGGTCATCCAGACCAAGCGCGGATTCGGTTACATGCTTCGTGCTGCAAAGGTTTAGCCTTACCCCCTGATGCACGAACAGCTCATGGAGTGGTGGAACGGGATTTCACTGCGCGGCAAAATCACGGGTGTCACCGTGCTGCTGCTGACCCTTGGGCTTCTGGTGGCGGGCGTGGGAACAATGAGCTTCCTGCGCAGTTACTTGCTGAACCAGGTCTACACAACCGAGATCAACGCGTACGCCGCCAATGCCACCGAAGCATCCGTTGTCGCCTGTTCCTCGGCGACCGATGTCAAGGTTCAGCCGCGCTACTACTTCGCCGTTATCGACTCGACCGGCGCCCAGATCTGTCACAACGAACCCGATGACTCGGCCGTACCCGTCGTGAACGTTAAGACCCTGCCGGCGGTCATCCGATCCGGCGTCGCGTTCACGCTCAGCGACAAGCGCGATGTCAACCACTGGGAGGCGGTCGGCTTTCCGCTCACCAACCCGGATGGCACCTCATCCGGTAAGGCGGTCATCGTCGCCTACAACCTGGCGGAGAACGAGCAAATCATCGGGCAGTTCGCCCTCATCTTCCTGTTCTTCGCGCTGACCGTCGTCGTGCTGGGCGGTGCGCTCACCCGGCTGCTGGTGACCTCCACCTTTGCCCCACTGCGCGAGGTAGAACAGACGGCCGCCCGCTTCGCCGCGGGCGACTTCAGCCAGCGCCTCGAACGAGCACCTCGAAACACCGAGGTCGGGCGGCTGAACGAATCACTCAACACCATGCTGTCCCGAATCGATAATGCCTTCAACGACCGCCTGAAAACCGTCGAACAGATGAGGCGATTCGTCGGGGATGCGAGCCACGAGCTGCGAACACCGCTGGTGTCCGTTCGCGGGTACGCCGAGCTCTACCGGATGGGTGCGCTTTCGACGCCCGAAGAGGTCGCCCAGGCCATGGAACGAATCGAAAAGGAAGCGATCCGCATGGGTGAACTCGTGCAGGACCTGCTCGAACTCGCACGCATCGATGAGGCCAAGCCACTCAACCTGGCGGCTGTCGACCTGGTGCCGCTCGCAAACGATGCCGCACTGGACGCCATGGCCTCCGCACCCGACCGCGACGTCACCGTGATCGTGAGCGAACCCATCCTGAGGCCCGCTGCCATCGACCCGGTCGATGCGGCTCCGGTGACCGTCAGCACGCGCACCGGGGCCGTCACGACGCGCACCGGGGCCGTCGGCACACGCACCGGCTCGGTCGGCACACGCACCGGCTCGGTCGCAACCCGCAGCATGGCGCTGGCCGGTGCGACCATTGCCCGGCTGACGGTGCGTCGGCCCCGCACAGCCAAGCCGGATGTGCCGCAGCTCATCGCCCCACGAGGCGACGACCTTCCGACCGCGACGGTCTACGCGGAAGAGAACAAGATCCGCCAGGTCATCACCAACCTGATGGGCAATGCGATGAGGTTCACACCCGCCGGCAGCCCGATAGAGATCGGCATCCAGGTCGACGAACCCGGTGACTCCGCCTACCTCTCGGTCATCGACCACGGTGAGGGAATCCCGCCCCAGATCAGGGAAAAGATCTTCCAGCGCTTTTGGCGGGCGGACTCCTCGCGCAACCGCGACACCGGCGGCAGCGGGCTCGGACTTGCGATCGTCGCATCCATCGTCGCGTCACACGGCGGCACAGTGGATGTCGTGGAGACGCCGGGTGGTGGCGCGACGTTCCGCGTGCGGCTTCCTCTCCTCCACATCGCGTAGCTCAGCGAGCGAGCTCACTGCGCGGGTCCGCGCGTCGGTCGTTCATGCGTGCCGCGAATATCGTCTCCGCATGACCAGTTACCAGGTAGACAGCGAGGCCGTCCTCGGCGCGACGGCAACCATCCACGCATCCATGGAGCGCATTTCCGCAGAGTCGGGCGCGCTCCTCGGCCAGCTCGTGAACCTGCAGGGTTCATGGACTGGCGCAGCCGCAACCGCATTCCAATCCCTCATCAGCGATTGGCGCGCGACCCAGCATCGGGTTGAGGAGAGCCTGGGTGCGATCGGGCGCGGGCTGGGGGCCGCGGCGCAGCAGTACGCCGAGGCGGAGACCGCCAACGCGCGGCTCTTCCAGCGCTGACCCTCGCGGCGGGAGAAACTGCCCCGTTTGGCGGGAGAAACTGGCCCGTTTGGCGGGAGAAACTGCAGGGGCCGGTGGGAGAAAGTAAGTCGCGGGCGGAGTTGTTACCCCCGCCGCGACGCACTTTCTCCGCCCGCAATGTCCAGCCAAGTCCGGCGGCTCAGGATGCGGCGCGCGACCTGACACTTGTTGTCGCTTGGCTTCATGGGATGCGACAACAAACGTCAACTCGCGAACGGATGTCCGCAGGCATGGGCGCCCCCACCGACACCCACCCGTAACCGCCGGCGTGGCGGGGAAGGGGGTCTATCGGGAAAGGGCTCACAGGGCGAGACAGGGCCGCGCGAGAAAGAGCACTATCGGGAAAGGGCTCATAGGGCGAGGCAGGGCCGCGCGAGAAAGAGCACTATCGGGAGAGAGCTCAGCGCGAGACAGAGCACTATCGGGAAAGGACTCCGCGCGAGAAAGAGCACTATCGGGAAAGGACTCCGCGCGAGACAGAGCACTATCGGGAGAGAGCTCAGCGCGAGACAGAGCACTATCGAGAAAGGGCTCCGCGCGAGAAAGAGCACTATCGAGAAAGGGCTCAGCGCGAGAAAGGGCACTATCGGGAAAGAGCTCAGCAGGGAGGGCTCTGCGGGCGATGGCGCCAGAATTCGGTTGCGGGCGGCGGCCGCAGGGTGTGGTCCGTGGTCCGTGGTCGGTGGCGGGAGAAAACGGTCTGCGGGCGGAGTTGTTTCTCCCGCCGCCCCACGCTTTCTCCCGCCACCACCTGCACTTTCTCCCGCCACCACTCACCGGGTGCAACGCGAAAGGGCGGCTCCCCGAGGGGAACCGCCCTTTTGCTTGACCTCTTAGAAGTCCATACCACCCGACGGGTCGCCGCCCTGCGGTGCAGGGGTGCGCTCCGGCTTGTCGGCCACAACGGCCTCCGTGGTGAGGAACAGTCCGGCGATGGATGAGGCGTTCAGCAGGGCTGAGCGGGTCACCTTCACCGGGTCGTTGATGCCCGCAGCAAGCATGTCGACGTACTCACCGGTGGCGGCGTTGAGGCCGTGTCCGGTGGGCAGGTGACGAACCTTGTCGGCGACAACTCCGGGCTCGAGGCCCGCGTTGAGCGCGATCTGCTTGAGCGGAGCGTCGACGGCAACGCGCACGATGTTGGCACCGGTCGCCTCGTCACCGACGAGATCCTTGATTGACTTTGACTCGAACGCGGTCTTGCCGGCCTGGATAAGCGCGACGCCACCACCGGCGACGATGCCCTCCTCGACGGCCGCTTTAGCGTTGCGCACTGCATCCTCGATGCGGTGCTTGCGCTCCTTGAGCTCGACCTCGGTTGCGGCACCGGCTTTGATGACTGCAACGCCACCGGCCAGTTTGGCCAGGCGCTCCTGCAGCTTCTCGCGGTCGTAATCGCTGTCGGTGTTCTCGATCTCGGAACGGATCTGCTTGACGCGACCCGCAATGGAGTCCTCGTCGCCAGCACCGTCGATGATGGTGGTCTCGTCCTTGGTGACAACCACCCGACGGGCCTTACCGAGCAGGTCGAGGGTCGCGTTTTCGAGCTTGAGGCCGACCTCCTCGGAGATGACCTGGCCGCCGGTGAGAATTGCGATGTCCTGCAGCTGCGCCTTGCGGCGGTCGCCGAAGCCGGGGGCCTTGACGGCGACCGACTTGAAGATGCCGCGGAGCTTGTTGACGACCAGCGTCGCGAGAGCTTCGCCGTCGACATCCTCGGCGATGATGAGCAGCTGCTTGCCATCCTGGATGACCTTGTCAACGATCGGCAGCAGGTCTTTGATGTTCGAGATCTTGCTGTTGACGATCAGGATGTAGGGGTCTTCGAAGACCGTCTCCTGGCGCTCCTGGTCGGTGACGAAGTACGCCGACAGGAAGCCCTTGTCGAAGCGCATACCTTCGGTGAGTTCGAGCTCGGTGCCGAAGGTGTTCGACTCCTCGACGGTGACAACACCCTCCTTGCCGACCTTGTCGATGGCCTCTGCGATGAGTGCGCCGATCTCGGGGTCACCAGCGGAGATGGATGCGGTGGCCGCGATCTCTTCCTTGGTCTCGATCTCCTTGGCGGACGCGATAAGCGCCTCGATGACGGCCGCGGTGGCCTTCTCGATGCCGCGCTTCAGGCTGATCGGGTCTGCGCCGGCCGCGACGTTGCGCAGTCCTTCGCGAACCAGGGCCTGGGCGAGAACGACCGAGGTGGTCGTGCCGTCGCCGGCGACGTCATCCGTCTTCTTTGCGACCTCTTTGACCAGCTCGGCGCCGATCTTTTCGTAGGGGTCGTCGAGCTCGATTTCCTTCGCGATCGACACACCGTCGTTCGTGATGGTTGGCGCGCCCCACTTCTTCTCCAGCACGACGTTGCGGCCGCGCGGGCCAAGCGTCACCTTGACGGCGTCGGCGAGAATGTTGAGGCCACGCTCAAGGCCACGACGGGCCTCTTCGTTGAAAGCAATGATCTTTGCCATGTGTTACTTGTCCCTCTCGGACTAACGGTCTGCGTTAGCACTCAGTGGCGTCGAGTGCCAGAACCATTCTGGCACTCTCCACGTGTGAGTGCAAGGCGAGTGCACATGGCTGACGGGAGGCTCCCTGGCGCGCCTGAGCCCTCCTCCGAGACAGGACGGCGACCTCCCCCGACACAAGCGTGAGGGGCGTGAATCTGGTTTCTGGAGGCCATCCAGAGACCAGATTCACGCCCCTCACGAAGATCTGGGCAGGTGGGGCGGGATGCACCCGACCGATTAGGCCAGGCGCACGGACTCCGCCTGTGGGCCCTTCGCGCCAGTGCCGACCTCAAAGGTGACCTGCTGGCCCTCTTCGAGCACCTTGTATCCGCCCATGTCGATGGCGGAGTAGTGCACGAAGACATCCTGCCCGCCGCCCTCGACTGTGATGAATCCGTAGCCTTTTTCAGCGTTGAACCATTTCACGGTTCCGTTCGCCATGTCTTACTCCCTGCTTGATGCTGTGCGGCTCGTGCGGTGTTGCAGTTTGCCGAGTCGCGTGGCACGGGGATCCGGCATCCGACGGAGGTGGCGACACGTGAGCGCCGCCAGTTCCCGCCGAATCGGCGACTGATCCCAGATATTAGCGGGATAAATGGCGTCGCGAACCGCCCCGCGAAGGAATTAAACATGCCAGAAACACGCCCGTCGAATGCCGTTCTCGAAGGCGGTCGCGTTCGGCGGTTTAGCCCTTGTAGTCGGCGCCCACAACGACGGTGATCGACGACCCGGGGTATTCGTTCGTGAACCCGATGTTCTTGGCACCGAGCGCCAGTTCGATGCCTTCGGCGACATCCTGGTCTGCAGCGTTGGAGTAGTAGACGGTCGTGACCTTGATGCTGGTTGAGCTGGAGTTCGCGGTCGCGATGACGTCCCAGCCTTTGGCGGTGAGCGCGTCACCGGCCTTGGTCTGCTGCCCGACGATATCCGTTCCGTTGAGCACGGTGACGGTGATGTTGCGCGATGCGATCGCGGTCGGGTTGGTGATGGGCGTGATGACGGGCGTGGGGGTGCCGCTCGGGGTCGAGGTGCTCCCTGCCGTGGTGCCGCCGAGGCCGAACTTGATGGACCCGTCGAAGATGGACAGTACGTAGAGTCCGCCGACCACGATCACGGCCGTGGCGAGTACCGCCCACGCGAAGGTGATCCAGCCGCGTCCTTTGACCTTCGGGCCGCGATGGGCTCCGACACGATCGATGTTCTCCGGCAGGTTGTCAAACTGGTCTGTGCGGAAGTTCGCCATGGCTAGTTGGGGGATTCCTCGCTGGATTGATGGCCGGAAGTGTCGTCGTGGCCTGATCGGTTGAACACGCGTGCCGAGCGCGCCTGCGTTCGGGCATCCCGTGCCCGCAGCAAACGCTTCACAAGCATTGGATCATGGCGCAGGGCACCGGGCAAATCGATTACGGCGTTCAATAGCTGATAGTAGCGGGCCGTTGAGAGAGAAAACTGGGAGCGGATGGCCGCCTCTTTCGCTCCTGCGTGGTGCCACCATTCCCGCTCGAAGTCGAGTATCCGGATGTCGCGCTCGCTCAGCTCGGGATCGGTGTCCCGTCTGCGCGCCGCTGCCCCATCCATCCACTTCTCCTCAGCTTTCGCGCCATCCTAGGGCGAGTGGCTGGCGCTACTACGGCGCAACGCCCGCGTGGGACGGATGCCCAGCCTCGCTGTCCGTTTTCAGCCAGTCGAGGCGGTCGCCGTGTGGGCCGGTGAATGCTTTCGGCACCTCGTTGACTGACAGCAACAGTTGGCCGGGGACCGGTGAGACCTGGCCCCCGAGCGCGGCCGCCGCGGCCGGCACGATCCCTGGGCCTTCGTTGGAGATCCAGGTCGCGTCGAGTGCGCGCACGTATTCGATGAAGCGGGCGCGGGGCTCCGGCATGAGGTAGGCGATGGCGGCCGAGCTGACGATCACGAGCGACGCATCGGATGGCGCCTCCGCGACGAGCGCGGGCAGGTCGCGGGTGGCGTCCCCGCGCATGATTCGCGGCGGGTCGGCCCGAA
>Ga0302276_10005033_pt1 | contig 11047 bp, 11 predicted proteins | sample III_Bog_N2_3_FD_198768 | JGI IMG/M metagenome (GOLD analysis project Ga0302276, IMG submission 198768) | Peat permafrost microbial communities from Stordalen Mire near Abisko, Sweden - III_Bog_N2_3 | ecosystem: Environmental > Terrestrial > Soil > Wetlands > Peat | place: Sweden: Abisko... | reverse complement strand
GCGAATCAGCTGGCTCTTCACCACGGCCATCGCCCGCATCAAGCTCGCGAAGTCCTACCCGGTATGCACCCAGCCGTACGCCGTGCGCGCCGCCTGACCGGTCAGTACCCCTGTGGCGGGGTACTAGAGTTGAAGTCACCCCCGGAGCGCGCCCACCGCCGTCCGCGCCACGCCCTTCAGGAACGCCGCTCCCGTCGCGAACCCGCTCGCCGCGTGCTCCGCAAGCAGCACACCGCCCGCGATGACGGCGCGCGGCGGATCGATCGCCGCGACATCGGTGCGTACACGCGCATCCACCACGAGCAGATCGGCGCGCGAACCTGCCGCGACGACCCCGCGGTCCGAGCACCCGAGGAGGCGAGCGGACGCCGACGTCGCCGCCGCGAGACAGGCCTCCGCGTCCATGCCCGCGCGCTGCATCGCCACCAGTTCGTCGGCAGGGCGCGCGACGAGCGAGAAGCCGTACGACGCGTCGTTTCCGAACGCGATCGGCACCCCCGCATCGCGCAGGAGCACGAGGTTGGCAGCGGCGGCGCGGACCGCCTCGCGCAGGCGCTCCTTCGGGAGGCCACCCGCGATCCCTGGCGGAACGACGTCCGCCGACGCCGCATAGGCGTCCATGAAGCGACGCCAGGACTGGCTGATGTACGGCAGGACGTGCCGCGTGTATCGCGCCTCCCCGTCGAGCCGCATCTCGGCGCCGAGACACACCGACTCGAACACCCAGAGCGTGGGGCACACGGGAATCCCGGCGTCGCGAACGCGCGCGATCGTCTCGTCGTCGAGAGGCTCGAACGACGAGTGCATGAGCGCGTCGACGCCCGCCGCGAGCGCGACCCGATAGTCCGCGACGCTGTGAGCGTGCGCGAGAACCCGCAGCCCTGACTTGTGCGCCTCGGCCACGACGGCGCGCGCGACAGGGACGGAGACCACCGGGAGCGGCCGGTCCGAGTAGCTGTTGTGCATGATGGCGAGCTTCACGAAATCCATCCCGGCGCCGGCGACCCGCTCGACGGCGCGTCCGGCGGCGCCCTCGTCGGCGCAGGGCAGCGCGAGCCCCATCTTCACGAAGAGCGCGGGCATCCAGTCGAGCGGGTAGCCTCCAGGCGCCGTGAGCACCGGACCTGCAGCGCGGATCTGTGGGCCCGCGGTGGGGCACGACGCCACGCGCTCACGAAGGGCGGAGATGATCGCAGGTGCGCAGGCCATGTCACCGACCGTCGTGGTGCCAGCCGCGAGCGCGTCTCGGAGGTTGCGCACGGCCTGCGTCGGCGAGATGCGCTCGGTCTCCTCGAACACCCCTCCACGCGCGATGTGAACATGCGCGTTCACCAGACCCGGCATGACGACGGCACCGCGCGCGTCGAGCGCCCCGTGAGGGAGCGGCGCGTCGGCGGCGACGCTCGTGATTCGGGCGATGACCCCGCCCTCGATCGCGATCTCCACGTGATCGTCGACGAAACGCGTGCCATCGAAGACAAGGTCGGCGCGGAGGAGGCTCACGCGGGCGAGACTAGCCCACCCGACGTCCTGCGAACGCGTCCCCGCACGCCGGCGAGAGCGCCCTCTCCCCCCCTTCCCACCAAGCGACGGAAGCTGGCACCGTCCGCAGGCCGGCTAGTTAGCCGCGGGCCCCGCTCCGGCGCTAGGTGACAGGCGACGGTGTCCGCTTCCGTCGCGCCGCCCCGCCGTGCAGGATGTCACCCATGGCCCGACGCCCCCTCCAGAGCCTCGAGGTCATCGCCATCGTCGTCGTCACCCTCGCGGTGTTCTTCCACCAGGAGTCGCTCACGCCGATCCGCCGGATGGTCTTCGACGACACCTACGGCGCCGTCCCCGCGGTGATGTGGGACGCCTGGCACTCGTTCCAGCAGTCCGGCTTCTCCCGCGACGTCCTGCTCGCCGCTCTCCCGCTCCTCACGGCGAACTACGTCCACGCCGACATCGGCCACGTCGGCGGCAACATGCTCTTCTTCTGGGTCTTCGCGAACGTCCTCTCGCAGACCGTCGGTCGCGCGCTGCTCGTCGTCATCTACCTCATCGCCGGAGCGATCGCCGTCCTCGTCTACGTCCACACCAACCCCACGTCGGAGGCCCCGATGGTCGGCGCCTCGGGCGCGATTGCAGGGCTCGAAGGGGCCTACTTCACGTTCGTCCTTCGCTGGGAGGTCCCGCATGCGACCGTGTGGCCGCTGGAGGGCGTCGTCCCCGCCGGGCGCCTCGCGTTCCTCGCCATCATCAACTTCGTCCTCGATACCGGCTCCTTCGTGGGGCACTCGCGCGAGCACGTCGCCTACGGGGCGCACGTCGGGGGCTTCCTCGGCGGCGCCCTCGTCGCGATGATCATCGCCAGCTTCTGGACGCCGGTGTGGCGCGACCGATGATTCGGAGCCGCACCTGCTAAGGTCCGCCACGCCTCCCGCTTCTCGCCGCCGGAGCGGCGCGCTCCGACATGACGATCCAATGGTACCCAGGCCACATGGCGAGAGCCCGGAAGGCGCTCGCGCTGTCGATCCCGAAGCAGGACGTCGTCATCGAGGTGCTCGACGCGCGCGCGCCGCGAGCCAGCGCGAACCCGGTCGTGGCGGAGCTCTGCGGCCAGAAGCCCTGCTTGAAGGTGCTCGCGAAGAGCGATCTGGCGGACCCGGAGGTTACGAAGGCCTGGCTGCGCTCGTTCGAGGAGGGGAGCGGCGTACGCCCCGGGAGCGTCCTCGCGATGGCTGCCACGACGACCCACGCGGCGGACACGAAGAGCCGTGTGCTCCAGCTCGTCAGGCGGCTCAACCCCCGCGGCCCCGCTGCGGAGGGGAGCGCGCCCCGCGCGACGTACGTCATCATCGTCGGAGTCCCGAACGCCGGTAAGTCGACCCTCATCAACACCCTGGCCGGGCGCCGCGTCGCCAAGGTCGGAGACGAGCCCGCGGTCACCAAGGCCGCTCAGCTCGTGGTGCTCGACGGAAACATCGTCCTCTCCGACAACCCCGGCATTCTCTGGCCGAAGCTCGAGGACGAAGCGGCTGCGTGTCGCCTCGCCCTCGCGGGGTCTCTCCCCGACACGGCGATCGACTTCGAGATCGTCGCCCACTTCGGCGCGGCGTTTCTGCTCGCCCACTACCCCGAACGCCTCGTCGCGCGCTACGACCTCGCTGTCTTGCCGGACGGGCCGGAGGCGCTGCTCCTCGAGATCGGCAAGCGGCGAGGCGCCATCCGCGCAGGAGGACGCGTCGACTTGCACAAGGCCGCCGACTATCTCATCCACGACTTCCGCGAAGGGGCGCTCGGCCGGATCACGCTCGAAGCGCCGTGACGCGCGGTCGGATGTCGAACACCGCGGCCGTCGTGGACTGAGTCCTCCCTGTAAGCGACCCCGGCGGGAGGGTACGCTCCACGATGTGCGTTCGTGCTTCTTCCGGGTCGCGCGCGCTGTCCCTCTCGCGGTAACCCTCGCGGCGTGCCAGCACGGCGCGACGCCTGCCCCCCCGCCCGCGGCCTCTGCCGTCCCGCCGCCTGCAGTCGCGGGGGTGCCGAGCTCCCGTCCAGTCCCCTCCGCCACCGCTCGCCCGGACGACGCGGCACGATCGACGCTGGGCCCGCTCGCGAAGAGGTCGCATCGACGTCGCGAAGACGGGGGCTGCCCCGATCATGATCGAGCGATGGCGCGCGGTCGCGAGCGCACGGCCGCTGCCGACCCTCGGGAGGCGCTCGAGGCGTTCACGGAGGCGCTCCGCGCGCGCCCCGGCGACGCGCACGCCTGGGCCGAGCTCGGCTACGCGGCGCTGCTCGCGGGGGAGGACGCAGGGCCGGCGCTGCGCCACGCGCGCATGCTGACGCACGACAGAGCCTTGCTCGCGCAGGTATGGTTCAACGAGGCGCTCTTCCGCGAGCGGCGCGGCGACGCCGAAGGGGCGCGCCTGGCCCTCGTGATCGCCGAGGCGAACGGCTCCAGCGCGGCCACTCGGCGCCTCGGAACGGCGTCTCGCTGCGCGGCGACGTGGGCCACGACGGGGCCCTCCGCCACGGGTGCCGCCCCCTCGAGAGACGCGATCGTCCTCGCCTGCAGCTGGCGGGAGATCCTCGCGGTGCCCACCCTCTGCCGGTCGGACGGCGCGCCGGGCGCGCTGTCGGAGGCGGAGGCGAAGCGCGCCGTGTGTGTCGGCTGCGTCTGGGCCGGCGACGAGGGAAACGTCCCCGGCACCGTCGATCTCTGCCAGGGGCCAGGCCCATGGACGATCCCCGAGGGTTACTTCCAGTACAGGGGGGACTTTCAATTCGTTCAGCCGCTCCCCGACGGTCGCTTCTACGTCGCGCCGTCGTGGGGCCGCGACGACCCCGACGAGCGGCTGGAGCGGAGCGGCGACGCATTCGGCCTCAAGGGATCGGGGCACGACTACGGGATGGGGGAGGAGATCCGGCTCTCGGAGCCGGGCGAGCCACGCATCACGTACGAGGACGTCTGGTCCGACGACCCGCGGGGCGGAGCGGCGGACGGTGCGGCCGCCTGCAAGCCGGCCGTGGATGGAGCGGACGGGTTCGAGATGGCGTTCTGCGCAGGGGAGTGCAATCGGCCAGTCTTCCCGTCGTTCGGGCCGAGGGAGCTCCGCTACTACGCGCTCGGGGGGTGCGGCCCGGACGACGCAGGAAGAGAGAGCCCCGGACACGCCCGACGGCCTCCGCACGCCGGCGCGCTGCGCCTCACGCTGTCCGTGTGGACCGGCGACGTGAAGGCGACGATCCGCGGCTCGGTCGCGACGATCTCGGGCGGCGGCTGCGACGCGACGGTCCCTCTGCCCTGGTAGCCGCGCGCTGTACTCGGCGTCAGCGCGCGGCCGACGCGTCGCCCTGAGCTTCCGCGATGCGGAACGCGTCCGCGCACCCGTCGAGCTTCACCGTGTCCCGTTCGATCGTACCGGCGAGCTTCGGAATCTTCGGGTCGGAGGTGAAGTCGGGCAACACCCCCGTTCGCGTCAACGTCAGCACCTCTCGCTGCGCTCGGACATCGTAGAGGTGGAGCGTGCTCCTCCACGCCCCCGGAAAGCACGCGGTCTGGCACTGCGCGTCCGCGTCGGCGTCCGGGTGAAACGCGGAGCAGTAGTGAAGGTCCGCGGCGGCACAGGGCCGGTCGCTCGGATGGCAGTTGGGGGAGTGGGTACTGACCTCCACCATGTCATCGGGGTCGCGCAGGGCGCTGACGAGGACGTAGCGGCCGTCGGCGGAGGTCGAGTCGACGGCGACTGAATCGGAGTCGTGGCATCGACCGCCGTTCGCCTCGCCGCCGACCGCGTCGAACGCGAGCAACTTCCCCTCTGCGACGAGCACGAGCGTATGAAGGGCGACGCTTCTCCCATCGTTCGCGCCGACCTGCACGACGAACGGCCCAGGGCCCGTACATGGATGTGCCGGATCGGGTCCGAAGGGAACGCACATCCGGAGTCGCGCGTCGGCGTCCGTGCCAACGTCGAGCGGGTCGGGTAGGTAGAGGCCCCCGGGCGGAGGGTGCTGCGTGTCGAGCTCGAGGAGCCCTTTGAGCGCCGCGAGCCAGCCCAGGTAGACGTGTCCAGCCGCTGGCTCGCGCTTCACGGCGACATCGCACGTGAACGTGCGCCCTGAAAGCTTCGCCGTCGCCGCGGCCGAGGGCGAGAGCGCGTTGGAGCGAAAGAACGCGAGCGCGGCCTCCTCGCCGTCGCCGGTGCGCTCGTAGGCGAGGCCAAGGTTGAACTCGACTTGCGCCGTCAGCGAGGCCGCGTTCGAGCTCTGCTCCGCCCGCAAGAGAGTCGCGATGCCTCGTCGAGGGTTCGTCTGGATCTCGACGTAGCCGAGCTCGGCGTTCGCGCGGGCGTCGTGAGGCACGGCGTTCAACGCGTCCTCGAACGCGCTCGCCGCGTCCTTCCATCGCCTCGCGCTCGTGGCGATGCGGCCGCGCGTCATCGCCTGCGCGTAGGACGAGCGAGCGCCCGCGCCGTCACTTGCGGAGGCCACCGGCGCGGGTTCGGCGCGGGAGGGCCCGGGAGCGCGCGAAGGGGCCGACGAGGACGACGCGGAGCGTGTCGCGCGTGGCTCTACTACGGCAGCATCGGTGGCGGCCGGGATAGACGGATGACTGCATCCACAGAGGAGCAGAGACGAGACCATCCTCCGGAGCCACTCGCGCGCGCACATCGGCAAAGTGTCGCACGACTCGCAGGTGGGTCAGAGCGGGCAGGGGAGGTCCGGCGGCTGCCAGCTGCCGTCCTCCAGGATCGTGCTCGCTGATCTAGGGTTTTGGCCGAAGATCGAGGGCGACAGGGACGGTGGCGCCGGTTGGCTTCCAGACCGCCATCGCTCGAACGTGCAGCCCGTGCGGCAAGGTTTCCTTCAGCAGCTCTATCGAGTCGCACCCAGGCTCTGTCACCGTGACCTCCAGCATCTGGACGGCGGCGGTGCTGTTCACGTTCGTCTGGAGGGTGACTTTGCACGAGCCGGTCTTGTCCGACACGGGGGGAGACGGCGGCTTCACGATTGAGATGTCGTCGCGAAACACGACGATCTCCTTCAGGTTGGTTGCGGATTGCGCCGGCGAGAGTGTCCAGCCGTTGAAGTAAATCTCGAGACCCCCCACCGTCTTTCCCGCATTCTTCGAGGCGGGCATGAAGGATTGGTAGAGGGTCGTGATCGTCCCCGTGAGCTGTACGGCCGCTGGCGTGGTCGGCGCGTCCGCGTAGCTGCTCGTCTCCGACACGGTCGCGGCAGCAACGATCATGCAGGCCCAGGTTCGCTTCCGCACGGTGTTCCAAGTCAACGCTACCATCCGGCGGCCGCACCCTTCCTACCCTCGTGTGGAAGGCGATGGGGAAGCTGAACCCCTCCGCGACGTTCCCATGGAGCATGGCTCGATGCTGCGGCCTGAGCTCGAGCACGACAAGATCCTGCCCGACCCGCTCACGGTCGGGGCCGTAGCTCGTCCAATCCGGGAAGAACCGAGCGCGAATCGCGCCGATCATGCGCCCCTGGCGAAGGAGTCGTCGAGCCGCGCGCCAATCCGACCGAAGGATCCGCGCGACCATGCCATTCACGGATTGGATCGTCGCTCCGTCGCGGAGCACCTTGCGCCGGAGCGAGAGGACCGAAGCTCGCGCGGAAAGCTGCTTCTCTCGGACGGAGCGGAGCGTTGCTCCTTGGAACGAATTCTCCCCTCCAAGGAGCAGATCCATCGGCCAGAACGCGGGGATCGTACCGTCGTCGGCCAGACCCATCGCGCACTCCGAGAGATCGTTCGGGTGGTGCGAGAGGAATATCCTTTCCATGGAATGAGCCGTCGCTGACTCGCGAAGATCCGTCATCCGTCCCGACGGGAATATCCTTCCTCGGAATGATCCGTCTCTGAGTCAGAGAGAGCCGTTCGCGATGGCGACGAGGCTGTCCCTTCCTCGGAGCGATCCTTTGCACACTCGCCGAGATCCGTCATCTGTCGCGACGAGAGTGTCCGTTCCTCGGAAGGATCCTTCGCGGGCTCGCCGAGATCCGTCATCTGTCGCGACGAGAGCGTGCGTTCCTCGGAAGGATCCTTCGCGGACTCGTCGAGATCCGTCATCCGTCTCGACGAGAGCACGCCTTCCTCGGAATGATCCTTCGCCGACTCGTCGAGATCCGTCATCCGTCTCGACGAGAGCGTGCCTTCCTCGGAATGATCCTTCGCCGACTCGTCGAGATAGTTCGGAGGGATCCGTCCGAATGTGGCGCAACCGCGCCTCTTCCTCGCACGGATCGATCCGAAGTGGGCCCACTCCCGCGTCGACCTCGCACGGATCATCTCGAACGTGCCTCCATCGTGCGTCTCGTTCGGACGCATCCGTCCGACTGCCGCTTTCGCGCGCGCTTCCTTCGAATCGATCCATGCGACGATCGCTCCCTCGCAGGTCTCCGTCGAGCGGATCGGAGGCCCCGAGGCTCGCTTGTCGGGACCTGTCGTCCGGTCGGGCATCTTCTTCGCCCGCATGGTCACGTCCACGCGTCGCTCGTCCTGGTTGTTCCGTCGGTCCACTCCGATCGTGCCACGCACCGGTAGCCGCAGGCCTCGGTCCTGTCTCGACGAGCGATGACCCCGCGGCAGGAACGCTCGGACGCCACGTTCCTGCGACCCTCTCCGCGCCATGACGCTCGCGTGCCGGGGACCGAAGGTCGATCGCGCCGCGCGTGCGTGCGCTCGTCGCAAACCGGAGGAAGAGAGCGAGGCGCCAAGGACCGGCTACGCTCCGTCGACCCGTGTCTTCTGTGTCTCCGACCCATGGGGTGAGCAAGGCGTCGAGGAGGGGGCGCGGTGCGGACACGGCGCCCCCTCCTCGGTTCTACGTGTGCTTCGTTACGGGTGCGCTGCTGCGCCGGTGGCCGGAGCCGCGCCCCCGCTCGTCGCCGGCACGGCCGGAGTCGGAGCGGATTGCGTGACGGGGACCGACGGGGTCGCGACAGCGTTGCTGCTCGTCGTCACCGGCGCCGGCGGTGTCGCCGGAATCGGTGTGGACGTCCCAGTCGGCAGCTTTGCCGCGCTCGTCACGGGAGTGATGGTCACTCCGACGACGTCGCCCGACACCGTTGCCTTCTGCTTCTTGCCGACACTCACGACCCTAGTTTCCCCGTAGAAAACGCGGATCGGGTCGGCTTCGCCCTCCAGATCCCACCGTCCGTCCGCTCGACGGGTGGCCTTGAGCCGACCGTCGCTCAGGCAGTCCTGAACGGCGGGGAGGGCGGCAAGGCCACCCTGACGCAGCCCGTGACGTAGGGCATCAACCCTCGCATCCAGCGCAGCCAGGACGGTCTTCGGGTCTTCGAGGGCAGGCCCTGCCTTGAACGTCCGCTGCGCTTCCTGGAGTTCGGCAAGGCGTTTCTGCTCCCCCCCAAGTACGGCCAGGACGTGAGCACGAGCCTCCCGAGTGTCTGACTCGGCAAGCGCCTCGGAGAGGTTCCGCACCCTCTTCTCCGCACGTTCCACGTCCCGCTCCAGACGGCCCTGCTCGACGGCCCGAGCCTCCAACTTGGCGGTGGCATCGAGGGTCTGACGGATGATGTCCTTCGTCCGCGACAACACCTCGTCCGTCAAGAGCATGCCGCACGCCATGATCACGTTGGCGTCCACGACATGCTCAGGGCGATAGCCGAGGGTTCGACAGCCTCCGGCCCGTGCATTCGCGCATGTGTAGCTCGGGTACTTCTTCTTGGCCCCGCAGGTGATGGCGATGCTCCCGCCGCAGTGGGAGCAGCTCACGGCGCTGGAGGAGAGGTGCTTCCGCTCCTTGACCCCGCGAGACCTCGTCGTAGAACGTACCGAGACCAGAGCGTCGATTTTGGCGACGGTTTCGGTCGGCCACACCTGGAGGCTCGCCCTCTCGTAGACGCGGATCTTGTCGGGTGCTGCCGAGACCTTCGTGAGGGTGCCGCCCTTGTCCTGGCTCGTCATCCGACCACGGATGACCTTGCCTCGGTAGACCTGGCTCTGGAGGATGTTGCTGACGCTGCGAGACGACCAGAACGGCCCCCCCTCCGGCGTTCGGATCTTCCGCCTGTTCAGCTCCATGGCGACCGCGTTGTACGTCTGCAACTCTAGGAAGAGCTGGCCGATGAGCAGCAAGACGGGGAACTCATCGGGGTGCCTCTCGATGTCGCCCATCCACCGCGACCCCGAGGCCCATGCTCGTCTGCGGGACATCGCCCTCCACCAGGACGCACTTCGGCAAGCGGACCCCGAGACCTGGCCGCTCTTCATGGTGGTGGACGAGATGATGACCGCCAGGTTCGCGGACGTGGTCCTCGTGGTCGCCAGGTGGGCTTTCAAGCAGGGCCAGGAGCACTGCATCCCCAAGAGCCAGGACGTCTCGAACGTCAGCCTCGACGAGCAGACCTCCGGCCCGCAGCGAGGAGGAGCTTGATGGCCTGGGTCACGTCATCGACCCCAGCGTCGTCCAGGGCCTCGACGGTGGCAACGAGCTTCGCGATGGCTGGCCGGTGCTTCTGCTTCCCGAGTCCCTTCACGGGTCCGAGGAGGTCATCGATGGGAACGCCTGGGGACGTGATGCTCGTGGTGATGGCCGTGGGGATGTTGTCGAGCATGACCTCACCCCTCCAGGTCGCTCTTGAGCGACTCCAGGGCAGCTCCGAGCTGCTTGTTCACGGTCCTCGTCACCGAAGCGACCACGATGCTCGCGATGGAGACCCCCTGAGCCGAGGCGAGCAGCTTTAGCGCCCTCACTGCCTTTGCAGGAAATGCCACGGACAGGACCTTCTTGCTCTCGACCTTCTTCGCGGACTTCGTGTCCTTCGAGGTCGTGGACTCGGGCGAGGTCGAAGCGGTCTTGGGGTCCGCAGGCTTTCCTGCGGCCTCGACGGGCTTGTTCGCGTCGGGCGTGGGGCTGGTGGTGGACTTGTTGTTGACGGTAGAGACGTTCGGAGCTTGGGCCATGCTGTCGTAGGCCCCAGGGACAGTTCGATCAACGAGACGAGCAGGACTTTCGACTCTTTCGTACGTCTCGACCTTCGTGCCGAGCTGCATCACCAGCTCGATGCGAGCTTCATCGAGCGCGAAAAGCTCGGACTCTCGGGTGGTCTGGTCGGGCACACGACGCAGGACAGGTCGTGATGCTCGTCTCCTGCAAGCCGTGCTGCCCGTGGTCGAGCCCCCTCCCTCTCGACGACGGAGAAGCCCGACATCTCCGGCAAGGCCTTCATCGTGGAGCCCTGGCCCCTCATGGCCTTCCCCGTGCCGAGGCTCACCAGTTCTTTGAGGCTTGCCCCAGTGATGGCGCAGGCGAAGCCCTCGGGAGCTTGGCTACCCTGTCACGGGGCTCGGCACGCCCATGCGGGTCGCCCATGCGGTATGGCGGGTCTACTTGGCTGGCTCCGTCCTGAACCAGGCGATGTTGGAGAACGGAATCATGTAGCTGTTCTCCAGGTAGGTGACCTTGACGAAGGTGACCCCTCCCTCGAAGACAGCCGGTGGAGGATAGACCGCCAGCTCCGCCGTGGCTTTTTCGGGGAGGTCGAGGACTGCACCGTGCCCGCCGAAGTCGATGGGGTGGATGAG
>Ga0302276_10005028_pt1 | contig 11055 bp, 9 predicted proteins | sample III_Bog_N2_3_FD_198768 | JGI IMG/M metagenome (GOLD analysis project Ga0302276, IMG submission 198768) | Peat permafrost microbial communities from Stordalen Mire near Abisko, Sweden - III_Bog_N2_3 | ecosystem: Environmental > Terrestrial > Soil > Wetlands > Peat | place: Sweden: Abisko... | reverse complement strand
CCACCCGCCTCGCGAAACGTGAACCGCCAGCATGGGAGCGTAGGACAAGCTAGCGGCACGGGCGCGAGAACGAAACGTTCACATCAGCTTACAGAAACCTTCTTACGGGAAAAACGCCCCTTCCGTCCACCCCACCCGGACGAGCGACGCCACGGTGGGACGAGCGACAGCACGGTGAGAACTCCGTGAAGAACGACGACCCCAGCTTGCTCGCCCGCGGGGCCGAGCCCGCCATGCAGCAAAGCCTATTCTAGGTGAAGACCGGATCGACGTTCACGGTCACCGCGGCGGGGTTGTGAAGGCCGAGCCGATAGCTTTGGCCCCCATCCACCGGCTGTCGCATGCTCAGAGCCGAAGCCCCGCCGATCAGAGTGTCGTGATCGCCCCCCATCCTCTTGAGGCGAACCACCTTCACCGCAGGCGCCAAGTGAGGCGCAGAGCAGGTGAAGCTGACGTGCCGGGAGCCCTTGGGTACGATCAACTCGAAGTCCCAGTTCGTCTCGGTGGGCTGGAGGGTGAACCGCATCTCCCGAAAGTAGCCGACCGCTTCTTGGTGGCAAGCTCGCACCTCCTCGCCCCTCGGGGTGAGGCCTCTCATGGAGGTCATCGAAGCGCTCGTGAAGAGCAGGGGCATGACGAAGGCCAAGATCGCCTACAAAGCGAACGCGAAGGGGGAGCATGTAGTCGCCATCATCTGGCCGCCCGAGTGGACGTGACATGACCGAGCTTGACTCCGTGATGAAGAACTCCGCCCGGCGCACGACCGCCTGCAGGCTGTGCGGGGACGTCGGCACGCACCTCGAGAGCCACATCATCCCGAGGTGGGTGTACCGGCGCCTCTCGCGCCTGAATCCTGGGCGGTCTGGGTCGAATCCGGTTCACGTCGGGGGCGGACGGTCGATGCTTCGTGCTACCCAGCTCAAGGAATACCTTCTTTGCGAGAGATGCGAGGCTCTGATGAAGCGCTGGGAGGACTGCGTCGCAGGCCTCTCCCTCCAGGAGAACGATCGCTTTCCCGCTCTCGAAGCGGTCACGCCGTTCATCGGCAAAGCGGACGACCCGTTCGTCCTCGCTGATGCCTCCATGCTCGACATCGAGAAGATCGTTCGCTTCGGCGTAAGCGTCATCTGGCGGGCGAGCGTCAGCTCCAAGGTTCCCGGCGTGAAGCTTGGGCGGTACGCGGACGCTCTCGCCGCCTACCTCCGTGACGATGTGGCCCAACTCCCCCCGGATGCCCGGCTCCGTTTGGTCTTCATCTGCCCGATGTCCGAACTGCGCTTCGACCGGACCGTGTGCGAGCCATACACGCATCGGGACGACGCGCATCTCGTACGCATCCACTCCTTCTACTTGTTCGGGATGTGGTTCCACCTGCACGTCGGTTGCGAGGATCCGTCGCCCGTCGACATGCTGTGCCTCGCGACCGAGCGGAAGGTCACGATCTCGGACGGGGCGCGTCTGAGCGAGATCAGCGCCACCTTCCACGCCGAGAACCCGCCAGTCGGCACCATCGCGACGCCGGAGTGTCTCGCGGACTTCGCGAAGCTCGCGAGGGGGAGACGAAGCCGATGAGCGGACAACGCTCTTGTCGAGGTGGGCGCCCGTGGTGACTACCTTCCGCCTCGACAAGGACATGCACGGGGCATCGCGCACAGCTCAAGCATTCCGCAGCGGATTACGGCTCTGCCATCAGGCTCGCGACGGCATTCCGAAGGATGACAAGGCTTTCGGGCGTGCCGCCAACCTGGACGACCCGCACTCGACCATCGCGTCCGACGACGAAGGTGGTTGGGAGAGCATCAACTCGTAGAGCGCCCCGCACGCCTCCCTCTGCATCGACGATGTTCGGATAGGTGATTCCTAGGGCCCGGAGCCGCTCTTGTACCAGTCCTGGATTGTCGTCCGTCGCGACGCCTATGACCGCGAGTCCGGCCGCGCCCTTCTCCTCGTACAGGGCCTCGATGCCCGGCATCATCCGCATGCACGGAGTACAGGTTGTTGCCCAAACGTCCACGACGGTAACGCGTCCGGACGCGGGGATCGCCACCATTGCCCCATCGAGGGCCACTTCGCGGCGCGGCGCGAGCGATGCTGCGAGAAGTGCGTGCGGGTCCGTTTGCAGCGGCATAGAGCGGCATGCGCCTATGGCAATCGCGAAGGCCAGAACTCGAGCGGTCTGGCGCGTTCTCGAGACGGCCAACGGCGAGCCTGCTCGAGCAGCACGCATTACGGATGGATCGCGGGGCGTTGGGCACTTCCAGGCTGTGTGGGAGGTCGATCCACACGGTTCGACGAACGCGCGAGCGTCGCATACATCCCATCCACGTAGGCGATAAACGTCGCCCCGGATAGGTCGCTCGGCTCCTTCGTTCTTGTCACGTACTGACGCATCGTTGGCTCGCCGAGAATTGTGGTGTAGTAGGCAAGTCGCTCCTGCACGCTGGTAACGAGGCGATTCTCGACGTGCCTGTCACCAGCAAACGCAACCGCCGTGGCGTACCTGTTCACCATATTCCCCGCCGCCCCAGCCAGCTCTACCTCCTTCTTGGCGCGCCATCCTTTCTTCACGTTGTTTCGAAGATCATCGGCCTGATCTTGAAACTGGCGGACGCCGCTCGCATCAAATCGACCGAGCAGTTCTTCTTGTTCGGGCAAGAAGAGGCGTACATCCGCACTGTACAACGCCATCCAAAGCTCATCGAAGAGTGTCCCCTGTCGCGCGACAACTGCGACAACCCAGTCCGCGCTGACGCCAGGCGCGACGAAGCGCTCAAGATCATCGTCGAAGCCCAACGCTAAGTGCACGTCGCTTTGGTACAGCCCGCCGGTCACGTGACCCGCCTTGTCAGCAGTACCGATGATGTCAGGCACCGTGCCGGAATACGTCTGGTGCCTACCTTCGAGCGGGAACTCGTCGTGAATCAGGTTATCCAGTCGAGCTAGCCGCACCGCAAACTCATCGGAATGCTCCGCGTGGATCAATGTAGTGAACTCACGAACCACCGGTACTTCGACGAGTGCTGGCCGTGCGACGGGCGTCGGCACGGCGCTGCCGCGAGAGGCTTCAAGAGGCGCTAGCCCGAGCTGCAACACCCCCATGCATCCATCGCTCTTGGCACCCTCCATCGCGCAGCGCGTCACGTCGCCTGAGCTTCGAAGATGACGTACGCTCTCGTCGTGTTGCCCGGCGACACTTCGCGTATCAATGCCGACGGAGCCCGCCACCTTCCCTTTGCCGACGGCGTCGAGCCCGTACGCCCCTACGGTGATGCTCCGCACGTAGTGCGTCGCGCCAGCGCAATCGCCATTGATCGATGCAGGCGGCGAAGCGATCCGCGTCCCGACCGCGACGTAGTCCAGTTCCAGTTTCCCGGATGTGCTCAACTCGCCCTTCAATGATGCGACTCCGAGCGGCAGTCGGGCGTACAGTTCATCCTCGCTAGCAATCGAGAGGCTGTCATGAACAGGCGTGACGCCCTTGAAGTCGTAGCTCCCAGCGGCGACGCAATTTGGCAGGACCTTGAGCACGCAGCCCGCGTAGCTCACGACGACCACGCCCCGCTGGCTCGCGGTGTCGAGCGCCACCTTGCTCGTCCCGGGCCACTCGACGATCAACGGGTTCAGCGGGTCCTTCGCCACCTTGCACGTGGCCTGCTGGTCATCGCTCCCAGCCACCTCGGGAGGCGTCGCGAGGTGAGCGTGAGCTGCGCCGCATCCAATCGACAGGAAGCTGGCCGATGAAATGAAAGCGACCACGGCTTGGGTCCGATGGCGCGTCGACGTCCTTTCGACCGACCCGCTGACGAGGCGCATGATCGCCACGATATCACGTCGACGCGCAGCGTCCGACATGCGCTTCTTGCTCGGGGCCGCCACCTGAGCGACCGAGCCGCGTCGTTGATCGCCTTCACGGGCCCCGTCCGGACGGTCTCGCAAACTTGGGCGCAGACGTCCACTCGAGCTTCGCGACGGGTTGCGAGCGCATGGCCGTCACGACCTCCGGTACTCGGCTCGGAAGCGATCGCGGATCTCCGCGTAGTGGAGTAGGTTGAACACGAGCTGGCTCACGTCCGCGAACGCCAACGGGCGACCCGACGGGAAGGAGCCGAGGACGACCGAGCTATCACGGACGAGGTGGGGGGCGTCCTTCGCAACGAACGCGATCAGCCGGTCACGTTTCGCAGCGCCGAGCCGTCCAACCGTGATCTTGCCATCGTGGACGACGTCCGACCGTCCTCTGTGCTGGGTCAGGCAGGTGTCGAGCGACAGCTCCAACGACATGTGCGGCGTGCGGTCGAAGTCGTCGATGGCGACGTGGATACCGCTCGTGCCCTTGCGGTTGCCCCACGTGGGATGGTTCTCCGTGTGCATGGTAGAGAAGAAGCCCACACGGTAGATCTGGTCGTCGTTGTTGACATCCTTCACGCGGAAGCTGGCGTATAGGCCAGGGAACTTCCCTCCCGAGTAGTTGCCGTACTCAAGGAAATGAAGCCCGAGGTATTCCTCGACACGGAAGCCGTCCTTCTCATACGGCAAGGCAGAGGTCACCTGCGGTCGGTGGAAGACGGCGGCATAGAGCGAGTAGATGGGGGTCCAGAGTTCTTGCGGAGTATCCTCCCCAATGACGCAATAGCTCCAGTCCTGTCCGAGCTTCCTGTCATGAGTGGTCAGGAACTCGAGGTCGTTCAGCTGCTTGGACGTGAGCGGCGAGAACTCCCTCGACGGCGGCTCGCGGTATTTCAGTCGCAGTGGAGCGTGCATCATCGCGAAGGAGGGGAAGGCAATACCTTCCCACCTGTCCGCGACCCGATGAAACGCATCAAGACGGGTGCCGTTCGTCAGAGCGATGTACGAACAACCAAGCTCGTCCGCGTAGACCCGCGCCTGCTCGAAGACGCCATCATGCAGCGGCGTTCCCGGCTCCTTGCACTCGACGACCATCAGCGGGCCCAGAGCGCCTGACACGACGATGTCCGCCCGCCGTCGGGACGTGCTACCGCCCTTTGTCAACATGTACTCGACGGCGAGGGCGCTGTCGGGGACGCCGTACTCGCCGAGGAGACGCTGTAAGAACGCCTGGCGGACCGTCTCCTCAGGCTTAGCCTCTACGAGAAACGCGCGGATCGGGTCGAAGTAAGCGTTCTTTCCCTGACGTTGGTAGCGCCTGAGCCCGTCCAGTGACATGCGGGACCACGGTACGCCCGATGTAGCCGGTCGGCGACACCTCCGTTCGAGTCCGGTCATTGCCGGGTCGAAGATATTCGGCGCCTGCGCTCAGAATGGACGCACGCTGCCGTCGCTACACCGCCAGCTGCCATTCCGGAGCTGAAGCTCCCACCACACGCGGCGAGGCTCCGCCCGATGCGCCGCTCGCGTTCTGGTCGCTCGTCCGACAGACCAACGGAGCGACGCTCGAGCTGCCCGCACGCTGCAACGGCGCTTGATGATCCCCTCGGCAAGATCCCGGACCTGCTCGGGAGCCCAGGCCATCCGGCTTCGCACGCGCAAGGCCCGCCGCACGAATCCCGGCGGAAGGAGGGCGAGCTGAGCCTGTAGCTCGTCGTCGGTGTCGTCATCAAGCTCGTCCTCGATGGCGACGTCGACGAGCGTAGGACAAGCTAGCGGCACGGGCGCGAGAACGAAGCGTTCACATCGGCTTACATAGGCCTTCTTACGGGAAAAACGCCCCTTCCGTCCACCCCACCCGGACGAGCGACACCACGGTGGGACGAGCGCCACCACGGTGAGAGACGGAGGTCGACAGGGCGTCGCTGGACGATGGGCGGTTCAAGACGGACCGCGGGTTCGCACGGCTGAACAAGGTGTTCGACGGGACGCTGGAGGCGGTGCTCGGCGAGCTGGCGGACAAGGTGTGGGAGGACGCGGGGTGAGAGGCCCGTGAGACGCGCTCGCCGTCAGAGGGCGATGCGCATCACATGGCTGCCGTCCGCCGGCAGGACGTACGCGTTGTTCTCGTCTGCCTGGAAACGGCGGATGGTGAGCGCGGCGTGGAGCATCGACGGGACGCACGCGCCGACGAGGAGGAGGCTTGCCGGGCACGAAGCGAGATCGCCGGCCGGGTCTGTGAGAAAGAGCGCGTCGTCACTGGCCGCGAGCTGCGTGTAGGCGCCGAGGCCGGTGACGATCGTGGGAGTCGTGCACGGCGCAGCCGCAGGACAGACGTACGTGACCGCCGGCCCGGCGTCGGCGCGGGCCTCCGTCCACACGACGAACGCGTCGGAGCTGACGACGTTCTCGGGGCGTGCCGGCGGCGTCGTGGTCCAATACGGCGTCCCCGTCGTGTTCGTGGAGGTAAGGTCGTACCGCAGGATACTCGCAGGTCCGGTCAGGGGGCGAACCGTCTGGTACGACGCGGTGCCCGTACTCGAGACGGTTGCGGTGGAGGGGCCAGCGTCTGGTCGCCCACCGTAGTTGCCGGGGAAGCTCACGACCGTAAACACTCCGCCGTCGCCGGGCAGCATGAAGCAGCCGTTGGGATGGACTCCGCCGTCGCCGCACAGGGTGGGCTGGACCACCCAGAGGGGAGTTGCGGGTCCGATAGGTGCCCCGGGAGGCAGATCGTTCGTCATGAAGAAGCTGAGGAAGCCAGGCGTTCCCTGGAGCAGCGACGCCGAGGAGCCGTAGTCGCTGGACGGGAAGAGCGCCTCGAAGCTAGACCACGTGCCATCGCGTGCGAGCGCGAAGAGCTCGGGATCAAAGGACGTGGTTGCATCTTGAGCCAAGAATGGCGTGCTGAGTGGGTTGAGCACGAAGAGGCCGGACGCCCCGATGCGGATGCTGCTCGGCCCCGCCACGGGATAGGTGCCCTCCGCGGCGATCGTCGTGGCCGCTGCCCCGCAGCCGGCGACCGCCGGGCAAGACGCGACGCCGCCTTTGCTGTCGATGTGGAAGAGCGTCTGGCAGTCGATGTCGAAGTCTTCGATGGTAGTTCCCGTGGCCGCGGTGGCGAGCATGGTGACAGTCCCGCGCGCCTCGCCAGTGAACGTGCAGCCGTGCGGGATCGCGTCCGCGTCGAGCGTGCCATCCAGTGGCGACGGAGAGTCGGGGCGTGCGTCCCGTCCCTCCCCTGCATCCCGGCCGGCGTCCCGCTTGCCGCCATCGTAGCAGGGTCGCGTAGGGCCCACGATGCAGCCGGTGCCGCCGCCGTCCCGCTTGCCCGCCTCCGCCGTCCCCCGGGCCTTCCCCCCGTCGACGTAGGTCCCGAAGCCCGCGTCGGCCGTGGAGCTCTGTGTAGTGCCACAGCCTGAGGCTATCGCGACGACGAACAACGGAATGACGCCAAGCACGGCGAGGGACCGAGGAGACAGCGAACGCATGCTCGACGGTAGCGTCGATACGGGCCTCGCCGCGCGCCGCGGGACGGCCATCACGACGAAGCCGCCGATCAGGCGTGCGAGACTTCGGTAGCGCATTGCCGAGTGTTCCCTGGGTATGTGGTGGAAGACCAGAATAGACGGACACCAGCGCCGCTGCGGAGCGTAGGACAAGCTAGCGGCACGGGCGCGAGAACGAAGCGTTCACATCAGCCTAAATAAGTCTTCTTACGGGAAAAACGCCCCTTCCGTCCACCCCTACCGGACGAGCGACACCACGGTGGGACGAGCGCCACCACGGTGGTGGAGAGAGTGCGCTGCGAGCGGCGCTCGGCACGGCTGGGGTCAGGCGACGAAGAGCTCGGGAGGCAATCGAAGCGCGTCGGGAGGCTCTTGCCACGGCAGGACCTGCCCCCGGGAGTCGTGCGGCGTCGAGTCAGACGCGTTCCGCTCCTCGCCCGACCATCCGGGCGATCGCGAGCGACTCGCTCGTCACCACTCATGCCGTCAGGCGCGTCACGAACAGAGTCGTTCGCGCACTCGGCAATCCAGAGGCCGGTCCGGCCGTTCCGCTGCCCGGTCGCGCCGTGGAATGGCTCGGGGCTCGCGACTTGAGAAGCTACGACGCCCTCTTCCGCAGTAACCGCAGCAACCAAGACACGAGCAGAACGAAAACGATGAGGGTGCCCAATGAGATGAAGACATCAGCGACGTTTATCAATCGTGAGCCAGGCACGAGACGAAAGTACGTCGTAACCTGGCCGATGCCCCACCTCTCAACGACGTTGTTAGCGATTGATCCGACAAGCAGAAGCGTGAGCGCAATTCGCATGCGACGCGTGCGTGATAGCGCCATCGTGACGCACAGAAACAGCGGTGCGATGAACGGCACCGGGCCATCCGAGGTTGGAGCAGGACGGTGTTGGAGGAAAAAGAAGCCCTCATTGTTCGCGTCGGCCAGGTAACCTTCAGCCACAAGGCGGATCACCTGAGTCAGCAGAACTGCAACGACAACCGTGACAACGACGACGAGGGGTTCTCGTGCGGCCCAACGCGGGCTGCCATCGCTTCGATTCACATGGTCCTCCGGTCACTCGTCACCATAGATCGGACGAGTACCACCACCATGCACGGAGCTGGAAGGGAGCTGAAGGGCAGCCTCGGGAGCGTAGGAGCGTAGGACAAGCTAGCGGCACGGGCGCGAGAACGAAGCGTTCACATCAGCTTACCTAAGACCGCTTACGGGCAAACCGCCCCCTCGGTCCATCCCCACTGGACGAGCGACCACGGTGACGGGCACGTTCACGCCGGGGTTGCCTGCCGGGTGCGCGGCGGGCGCTGCGACGGCGGGGGTGACGTACGTCGGGGTGTACCCGAACCGACGTGCACCGGCGCGCTCCGCGCGCACTCCCCCGACCCCCTCGCGAGCGAGGGGGCCTCTCACTTCTCAGATGCAAGGCGCGCCGCGCTCGAACGGAGAGGCCCCACTCGCTTGCGAGGGGGGTCGGGGGGGAGTGCTCGCGCAGCGAGCCGAGGGCGTTCACCGAGTGCCGAGGAACGGAGAAACCCTCATGCCGGACGCCACGCTCGCCCGCTCGACCCCGACATCCTCACGCCGTACGCTTCCCCCCGTGATGGTGCACGACTCACGCGCGAGCAGGCTGCGTCACCTCCGGGCTCCGGGACCCGTCCTCTTCCCGGGGTCCGCGGAGATGCCCCGGGGTCTCGCCCACGTCCTGCGTCTGCTGGCGATCGCGTCGAGTGTGGCAATGGGGTGCTCGGGCTCCGGCGCAACGTCTCGCTCGACCGCGGATGCGGGCGCCCGCGAAGACGCCGGCTCCGGCACAGGGTCGGCGTCCAGCGCAGGCTCGGACGCCGGAAAGCTCTCGGGGCAGGGTGGGCCCTGCAGCGTGGACTCGGACTGCTACTTCGACGGCTCCCCCCCGGCACTGCTCTGCTGGAGTGGACAGTCCATCGGCTCGGGGTACCTCCAGTGCGCATATTTCAACACCACGAATTGCCAGCAAGACAGCGACTGCTCGGATGCCGGTCCTGGCGAGGTCTGTCAGCCGACCACGCTCGCCTGCAGCGGCACGCAGTGCGGCCCGAAGTGCACGAGCGCGTCGGACTGCCTCGCCACGTCTCCGCCGGGCGGGCTCGCCTGTCTGACGACCGGACACTGCGGACCGATTGCGTGCTCCCGGTCGGGCGACTGCCCGGTCAACTACACGTGTGACGCGGACAGGTGCGTCGTGAAGTCCTGCACGAGCGACTCCGAGTGCAGCGTCGCGTGCGTCGACGGGCTGTGCGCGGCGCAGGCGGGCGTGTGCATGGGGGAGTACTCGTAGGCGGGCGGCGAACGTACGAGTAGCGTCGGATAGAGGCGCCCAGATGGTGGTCCTCGCGGCGCCGGCCAGCGGCTGTGGCAGCCGCGTCATGGAGCTCGATTTGGGGCAGCTCCGGGCGGCGCATCGATGGGCGAGTCATTGCAGAGCATGCATCCCGCCTCGTGGAGGTCGATACGATGGACCTCGCACGCGCCGTAGGTAGGCAGGTCGCGCGGCGTCCATGAGTCGCTCGGCCTTGCCGCCGAGATGAGCGAGGAGGTCCGCCTCATTTCGATCGAAGGGGAGCGCCGCCGCCACCCAGCGCTCACCGAGGCCGAGGCTCGGCAGGCCGTCTTCCACCGCCTCTGGGGAGCCGAGCTCGCGACCCGCGCGCTGCTCCTGCGTCCGATCCCACGGCTCATCACACACCGCCGTTCTTTCCGATGAGCTCGATAGGCGGGCTCGCTCCATGGGGTCTCCTGCCCGTTGCGTTCGGAATCGTCGTCGGTCTTCACTCTTGAAACGGCGAACCGACCCAACGATGATGCCATCATGAAGAAATCCGTCCTCGACGTGCTCCGGTTGTTCGGCTTCGCGACGCTCCTCTTCGCGTGCGGAGGCTCGTCGGCCGCCCCTGGGACGGGCAGCGACGGCGGCGACGCCGGCGGCGGAGGGCACGTCGACAGCGGCGTGCAAGACAGCAGCGTCCGGGATAGCGGCGGCAGGGACGCCGGCCACGCTGCCGATAGCGGCCACGACGGCGGCGGCCACGCTGGCGACAGCGGCCACGACGGCGGCGGTCCGGTTGGCGACAGCGGCCACGACAGCGGTCCCACGACGTTCACCATCGGCGGCACCGTGGTCGGGCTCACGGGCACTGGCCTCGTCCTCCAGGACAACAGCGGTGACAACCTGACCGTGACGGCCAGCGGTGCCTTCACCTTCGCAACCCCCGTCGCCCCCGGCGGCGCCTTCAGCGTGACGGTGCTGACGCAGCCCTCGACGCCGACGCAGACGTGCACCGTCACGGGCGGCACCGGTACGGTCGGCAGCGCGGACGTCACCAGCGTGATGGTCAACTGCGGGACCGATTACGTGATCGGCGGCACGATCAGCGGCCTCGCGGGCGCCAGCGTCGTTCTTCAGGACAACGGCGGCGACAACCTCACCGTGACCGCCAATGGCACCTTCGCGTTCGCGACCCCGGTCGAGACCGGCGGAATGTACGCGGTCACCGTGCTGACGCAGCCGTCGATGCCGACCCAGACGTGCACCGTCTCGATGGGCAGCGGCTCGGTCGCCAGCGCGAACGTCACGACCGTGAGCGTCGTGTGCGTGACCAACACCTACACCGTCGGCGGGACGGTCTCCGGCCTCACGGGCGCAGGCCTCGT
>Ga0302276_10005027_pt1 | contig 11057 bp, 9 predicted proteins | sample III_Bog_N2_3_FD_198768 | JGI IMG/M metagenome (GOLD analysis project Ga0302276, IMG submission 198768) | Peat permafrost microbial communities from Stordalen Mire near Abisko, Sweden - III_Bog_N2_3 | ecosystem: Environmental > Terrestrial > Soil > Wetlands > Peat | place: Sweden: Abisko... | reverse complement strand
CAAAGATCGTCGAAACGAAGAAGGTATTGCGCCGGAGTGGGAATCATGCTGTTGTCCCCATGATGCTCTTTTCCTTATCGGCAAAAACCTGCCAACTTCCATCGTTCAGCCGGTTACGGTCTTATGATCGATCCGCAGACGCTTGAGGAAGGAGCTTCCAGGCCCAATACCAGAGGAAAACGAAGGTGCTCACAGTCCAGAGCGAAGTAGCGAGCGCGATTCCCGCCACACCAAACCACCGCATGAGAACCAGATTCAAAATAACATCCAGAACCAGATTCAGCGCGCCGCAGTAGAAAATCAGGTCGGTACGCCGCATGGCAACCAAGAAACGGTAGAAGACCCGGCTGGAGACAAAGAACGGAATCTGGATGGCGTACATGGCGAGCACCGGCGTGACCAGAGCCGTGTCGCGCGCGCCAAAGACACCGTGCTGGAAGGCGAGGCGAATCAGCAGGTGCGAACCGGCGATCAGGGCCAAGGCTATGGGCGTGGAAATCAGCAATGTGAGACGAACCCAGGTGCGCAGGGTATGGCGGCATCCGGTCCAGTCGCAGTGGGCGATCATGCGCGAAAAATGCGGCACCACGGCCGAGGAAACCGCCCCTGCCAAGAGAGTTATCACGACGCTGACAAAGCGGTTGGCGTAGGCCAGCGCGGAGACGCTTCCGGCCGGCAACATGGCGGCCATCGACTGATCCACCAGCAGGCCACCGGAAGCCACCACGCCACTCAGCAGCACCGGACCATACTGGCGCGCCACTTCGCGCGTGGCTTCGGTGGTTCCGTGCCAGTAAAGGCGAAAGCGGTAGCCGCGCGAATCCATCATCCACGCCACCACTCCGGCATGGATGAGAGCGCCGGCCAAAGTCGAGTAGACCATCGCCCAGATGCCGAAGCGGCTGCTCAGTAGCAGCGCTCCCAGGATGATGGCTGCCGGAGTCGCCATCGGGGCCAACGCGGGCAGCGCGAAACGGTCGAAGGTGTTCAGAACGGCGGTGCAGTTGGTGGCGATGCCGGTGATGAGCACGACGGGAAGCAGAGCGTAGAAAAGCCGGATCGAGAGCGCGAGTTTGTCCGGGGGAAAATGCGAGGCGATCAGCGGAAAAAAGCTGTGAGCAGCGAAAGCCATAACGACCGAGGCCGCAGTCAGCAGCAGGCAAACCCAGAGCATGGAACTCGAAAGAAGCTGCTGGGCGCGGTCTTGGCCCTCCTGTTCCCTCACCCGGACCAGCGTGGGCACCATGGCCTGATTCATCGATTCGGAGATGAGGTTGATGAGCAGATTGGGAATCAGGAAGGCCGCGAGAAAGGCGTCCATGGCGTCGGAGCGGCCATAGACTCCGGCGACTGTGAATTCTTTGAACGTGGCGACGAGCTTGACCAGAATTCCCGCGGCCGTAACAGAGGCGGCGGCGCGGAAGATACGGCGGTTGACGCTTTCGCCCTGAAAGAGCCGCGGGATTTGGAGAGCGGAAAACATGATGGCGGAGGTTCACGCCAGTTTACAGGATCGGAGCGGAGCTGTCGGCTCATTACCGAGTGGAACGCTGGAGGTCCTTGAGAATGGCCTCCTTGGACACATTCTTGTGCGCAGCAATGACAGAAAGGATTCCATTCAGCGTCCCGATCCTGAGATGCGTATGCGCCGGAACAGCAATACGATGGGGAGTTGGTTGCTGAGTTTGCAGAATAACGTGACTGCCGACTTGGTGAATTCTCTCGTATCCCCAGCACTTGCAGAGGTGCTTGACCAACTCTTCTCCGCTCAGATCGCGTGGCAGTTTCATGCGACGGCCAGCACCTCGTCGCGAACCAGATGCAAACGAATGGAAGCTGGCGGAACCGAGTCGAAATAAAAGGCTTGGACAGCCTCTCTGACGTTGGCTTTTAACTCGTCCCAATTATCGGCCTGGGTAAAGATGCTTTCGCCGAGGGATTCAGCGGTAAACCCGCCATCAGCATCGTGTGTGACCTCAAAGATGATCTCATTCATGCTGGTTGACCTCCTGATGCGCCATCCGGCGCAGGTCGAACACTCTCATGGAACTCTCGTCACAGCCGGAACCTAACTAGCCATTTTACGCTTTCGCAAGACCCGCTTCGACTGCAACAATGCTCTTGCGATTTGCAGGTTGCCTTTGAATCATGGATTCACCGAAATTGGCTCTACTGCTGGAGTTTGGCTGGAGGCTGGGAAACAGGCGGCCAGTTCGTCAGGTTGTTCGACGGCCAGCCGCCTGGCGAGCGCAATCAGGGCCAGCAGAAGCCACGTGGTGCGGTTCTCTTCTACGGTGGCGACCAGCGAAGTGATGAGCCAAACCACGAGCGCCGTGGCAAGCACCCAGCGCAACGGGCCGCGGGTTTGCAGTGTGGACCCTATCGCGGCAGCGACGATGGCCACCGCGAGGAAGAGTGCGCAAAGCCCGCCGGAAACGGTAATTGAAAGCGCCGTATTGTGCGCCGTATCCAGGGGCGCCAAACCGGCAGCCGAGACAAACGAGCCCGCCCCTGTTCCGAAAAAAGGGGCCTGCACAAAGGCGTGCCAGCCGGCCACCCAGATGTTCATGCGCTGATTCAGGTCGCCGCCGTGAAGCTGCTCTGAGATGGTGCCCAGCCGCTCGAAGGTTTCGCGAGGAACGGCCAACCAAACGATGGCGGCAAGCGGCGGCAGGGCCACGGTTCCGGCAAGCACTCTGCGCGGGTGACCATAACCCAACAGGACTATGCTGCCTGCAAGAGCAACCACGGCTGCCAGAAAGCCTCCGCGGGATGCCGTGAGCAGAACGGCGACGAAGCCCAGCGGCAGGTAACCGGCAGCCAGCAAACGCCACGGCCATCGCCCCTCGCTATGCAAAAGCAGGGCTGCCAGTGGAAAGCCCAGATCGAGAAAGCGGGCCACATCGTTCGGATCCTGCCCGGTAGCGGCAAAACGAATCTGGCCGTTGGCGATCGCATCCGCGGAGGCGAGATTGGCCAGGGTAAGCACAGCGAGCACCCAACTGCCTGCGATGGTTGCCCGCAACAGCGCGCGCAGATCGCCAGGACGTTCGGCGAACTCCCAGACCAGCCAAACGATCATCATTGTCTGAAGGTAGCCGCGCAGCGAGTCCAGCGTCGTCTGAGTCTCGATGGTCCAAAAGTAAGTGCAGCAAAGCCAGAGAAAGAGAGCCAGCGCCAGCCACTGCATCGGACCGGGCGTGCGCACGCGGCGGGATTGCAGAACAGCGGGAATTGCCACCAGAAGCAGCAAAATGCCAACAATGCGGGCAATGTTGCCCAGTGGTTCGCCCAGATCCAGGGAGTATTCCCACGGAATCGCAAAGGCGAACAGAAGCAGCAAAATCCAGGCTATGCGGCGCATCGGGCCCAGCCCTTCCGGTGGAAGATCATTTTGTGCGAATGGATTTCCGTGGCATCCGGACAGCGGGAATCAGCCAAGCGGCCTGCGACGGCGGAAAACCGATTCCTCCTGGCTCGAACGGCGGCGAAGACTGAAAGGACGCAATTGGCATGGATCAGAATGCGCATTCAATGCCCGTGCATAAGCGTCCCCTCGGCGCCGGATAAAGGTCAGGCAGTCCTGGCCTAATTGGTTGTGGTGGTCGTTGTCGTGGTTGTCGTGCCCGTGCTGCTCCCAGTGCTTGCGCCGGTGCTTGTGCCTGTACTGCTGCTGGAGCCGGAGCTCGTGCTGGTACCGGTGCTCGTACTGATCCCAGTGCTTGTGCCTGTGCTTGTGCTGGTACCGGTGCTGGAGCCGGAACTCGTGCTGGTACCTGTGCTCGTACTGCTCCCAGCGCTTGCGCCTGTGCTTGTGCTGGTACTGGTGCTGGTACCCGTACTACTGCTGGAGCCAGAACTCGTGCTGGTACCGGTGGTGTTGCTGGATGTACTGCTGACGGAGGTTGAGGTGGTCTTCGTTGAGTGCCATTGGGAATAGATCAGCCCGCCATAGATGGTGTCGCCAACCGCCGATTGAACCGCCGCCTCCAGCGCCTTGTTCCAGAGGTTCTTGGCCATCGAGTCCGGCACGTAGAGAATGTCGCGGTCGTGGACGGGAATGTCCGGCTCCTGTCCGTGCAACATGCGCTTGAGATTGAGCGTGGTGAGAGTACGGCCGCCCTTTTGCTCGCGAATCAGAATGGCCTTGGCCATGGCTGCGTTCTGCGTCGGGCCCCAGGCCAGCGAAAGCGCCTGGACGGCCGTCAACCCCTGCGCCGGATCGACGGCAAAACCGCCGGGGCGCTGCACATCGCCGACCACGTAAACCAGACCCGAGCGGCTGACCTGGACGGTATCGCCTGGGGCAAGCTCCGGATTGTGATCAGCGGCGGTGTCGGTTCCGCTGGGGTCGAGCACCACCGGATGCGGCGTATTGGCGTCGTTGCGATGGAAGATGTTGACCAGCCGACCGGCATTGGGGGAAAGACCAGAGGCGGCGGAGATCAGGTCCAGAAGCCGATGGTGCAGGGTGAAGGGGTAGACGCCGGGGCGCACCACCTCGCCCAACACGCTCACGTCCTGGCCGGCATAGACCGTGACCAGCACGGAGACCTGCGGATGCAGAAGCATTCCCTGGGCAACCAGCGCGGCCTCGATGGCGCGGGCGGCGGCTTGCTCGTCCAGCCCGCCGATTTGCAGGTCGCGGATCATGGGCAGCGCGACCGTACCCGATGGAGAGACGCGCACCACGGAATGGAACTCCGGGGTGTGATACTCGCTGACATCGAGATAATCCCCAGGAGCGATGGGAGCAGGCATGGGAGAGGCCGGCTGCGTAACCGCCGCTGGCGGAAGGCTGGTCTGGGCCGCGCTATTCCACACGGCGGGCGCTTCCCTTGGATTGGGTTGATTCGAGGTATGCTGCGGCGAGGCGGGAAGGCGAACCGCGCCCGTCGGCAGGCCAGCCGTATTCGGTATGGGCGCCTGCGCTTGGACCACCGCGCCAGCGATAAGCACGGCGAAGAGCGCCACAACCGCGCGTGCCGCCGACGAAGGAGACAAGGGACGAATCGACTCCAGCAAGAGCGCACCTCCTATGGCCAGCCAGAGGCTGACAAAAAGTGTAATGGCCATATAAAGCGGCAGGTCGGGCGCCACCGGCCTCACTGGCTGACTGGCATAATCCACAACCGAAATGTTGGAGCCCTGAATTCCGGCAGCCAGACCCGCTTCTTCCACCTTCTCCAGCATCCGCACATAAAGCTCATGGTTGGCGTTGGCCTCCTCGCGCATCGCGGCGTATTCGGTGGTTGCTTCATTGGCCTTCATGCCTTCGCCGGTCAGCACATCGAGGTTCTTGCGCACCAATTGCTCACGGTCGACAGCCATTTGCCATGTGCTGCGGAATCGCTCGACCAATTTGGCGTCCTCGGCTTGTTTTTGCTGATCCAAATCCTGCAACTGATGGCGGATTTCGACGATGCGCGGAAAGTTGGGGCCATGCTCGGCGCTGAGCTGGGCCTGTTCCTGTTCCAGTTCGCTGTGGTGAGCGTGAATCTGCTGGAGCAGGGCTGTGGCAAAGTCGCGGCTGTCAGTCTGGAGGCGCGGATCAGAGGCAATGACCAGCTCCGGATCGCCTTTTGAGGCCGCACGATACTGGGCTTCGCGCAAGATTCGATCAGTGGACGCCGCTACCAACTGGCGGCCCAACTCATCGATCTCCACCAAGGCCGAGGTGTGCTGGGTCTCGCTCGGTTGGCCGTTGGCCAGCGTCTCGGGAGTCGTCAACAGACCATGTTCGCGCTGGAAGGCTGCCAGCCGCTGCTCATCCCCGTCAGCCCGGGCCTTCAAATCCTTGAGTTGGCTTTCCAGCCAATCCGAGGCCTGCAATGTGGCCTGGACCCGCGAATCACTGTCTTGCTGGCCATAAGCGCGAATCAGGGCGTTCACCACATTGGCCGAAAGGGCAGCGTCTCTCGACCGGAAACGAATCTGAACCAGCAGCGTGCGCGTCAGCGTCTGCACGCGAAGCCGCCGGGAAAACCTCTCCAGCAACCAGGCCCTGGCGTCGGGGGCGGGCGACTCCGGATGAAAACCAGGAAAGCGGCGGTCAAAATGGCCCATGAAACCAGGAGCCTGGTAGAGCTTGAGATCGGTAACTACCTTCCAGGCCAGTTGGTCACTGCGAAAAACATTGGCCAAGGTTTCCTGCTGCACCGGCGCGGAAAGAACCGAAGCCGTGCCAAGCGACTCCGCCCCTCCCAGACTGAGGGCGGAGGCCTGCGAGGAGCTCAACGACACACGCGCGGTGGCTTCGTATTGATTGGGAGCGATGAGGCAATAGAGAAGGCACAACAGCAACAATCCGCCCACGACCGAGCCGACAAAGCGCCGGCGGCGAACCAGCACCTCGTAAAGCTCTCGCAGCGACTGGGTTGATTTGCGCGAGCCTGGAATGGGCCGCGCATCGGGCACTTGGGGCGAATCGTATGGAGTGGCGCTTGCTTCCTGCACGGTATGAGGAACCTCTATCCCAAAGTCCCTCCGGCAGGGCTCTCCCGGAATTCTAAGCGAAAAAAGCTGCGGAGGAAATCCTCGTCAGTTTGCTCGATTGGAATCAATTCGTCAATAGATGCCATCACTCATGATTGCCCGGGGCAAGAAAAACCCGCGCAGTGACAGGGGTTCAGTTGACTCCGCCACCGCCCCGGTACCACTCGACGGTGTGGCTCAGCCCTTCCCGGAAGTCGACCGTGGGCGTGTAGCCGAGCAGTTCCCCGGCCAGGCTGATATCGGCCAGCGAATCGTGAACGTCGCCGGCGCGCGCTGGACCGTACGCAGGCTGGCCGCTGTAGCCGGTCAACTCCCGCAGAATCTCGAAGGTCTTGTTCAGCGTAATGCGCTTGCCGGTAGCGATATTCATCGTCCGCCCCGAGGCCTTTTCCGCTGGAGCAGCGGCGGCCAGCAGGTTGGCGCGGACCACGTTATCGATGTAGGTAAAGTCGCGGCTCTGTTCGCCGTCGCCATGGATGGTGGGCTGCTCCCCGGCCAGCATCTTGCGGCAGAAGAGGGCCAGCACGCCGGAGTAGGGCGAGGCAGGGTCCTGGTGAGGGCCAAAGACGTTGAAGTAGCGCAGCACCACCGTCTCCAACCCGTAGACGCGCGTGAAGCAGCGCATATAGTGTTCACACGCCAGCTTGGCCACGGCATAGGGGGAGATGGGATCGGGAAGCATCTGCTCGTGCTTGGGCAAGGTCGGCGTATCCCCATAGGCGGAGGAGGAACCGGCGTAAATCACGCGCCGCACACGAGCAGCGCGGGCGGCCACCAGCAGGTTCAGCGTAGCAACCACGCAGTTCTCATTGGTGCCCACCGGATCAGCCACTGAGCGCGGCACCGAGGCCAATGCCGCCTCGTGAAAGATAATCTCGATTCCAGCGCATGCCTTCGCGCAGGTGGCTGGATCGCGAAGGTCGCCCTCGATAAACTCCATCGCTTCCAGGCCAACAAGATTGGATCGCTGGCCGGTGATGAAGCTGTCAATGCCGCGTACGTTTTCACCGCGGGCAAGCAAGGCAGCGGCAATGGAGCGGCCGATAAAGCCTGCCGCACCGGTCACGAGATAGTTTGACAAGAGAATTCCCCCGAAAAGGCTGTTTGTGGCGGACACCATGTCCGCGGTCCACTAGAAAAAGAATACTACCGCAGGACTAACCGACCAGTCACGAAAAGTTACAACTGACGGCACGGGACTCCGCTCTACAATCTAGAACATGACAACAGCGAACGAGGACCGGCTGGCCGGCCTGAAGCAGAAGATCGAGTCCCGCCAAGCCCAGGTGGGCATCGTCGGGATGGGATACGTGGGCTTGCCGCTGGCGCTGCTTTACAGCGGCCAGCGCTTCCGGGTGACCGGCTTCGACATCGAGCCGCGCAAGGTGGCGACGCTCAACTCGGGCGGCTCCTACATCGTGCGCATTCTGCCCAGCGAGATTCAGGAGGCGCAGAAGGCGGGCTTCCGCGCCACCGCGGATTACTCCGAGATCGCCGAGATGGACGCGGTCATCATCTGCGTTCCGACTCCGCTCGACGAGTACCACGAGCCCGACCTGAGCTACATCACCGAGACGGTCAAGTCGCTGGCTCCCTGGCTGCATGAGGATCAGCTGATCGTGCTGGAAAGCACCACCTATCCGGGCACCACCGAAGAGGTCGTGGTGCCGCTGCTGGAAGCCGGCAACCCGCGCGGCCTGAAGACCTCGCGCGCCGCCGATCAGCCCGGATTCTATGTGGCTTTTTCGCCCGAGCGCGAAGACCCAGGCAACGAGACCGTGGCCCGGCACGACATTCCCAAGGTCATGGGCGGCTGTAGCCCGCAGGCCACCGAGCTGGCCGCGGCTCTCTACGGCTCCATCTTCCATCGCGTGGTGCCCGTCAGCAGCCCCGCAGTGGCCGAGATGACCAAGCTGCTGGAAAACATCTACCGCTGTGTGAACATCGCGCTGGTCAACGAGTTGAAGCAGCTGTGCATGAAGATGGGCATCGACATCCACGAGGTGATCGACGCGGCCAAAACCAAGCCCTTCGGCTTTCAGGCCTTTTATCCCGGCCCCGGCCTGGGCGGCCACTGCATTCCCATCGACCCGTTTTATCTCTCGTGGAAGGCCCAGCAGTTCGACTTCCGCACGCGCTTCATCGAGCTGGCCGGCGAGATCAACACGGCCATGCCCCACTTCGTCATCGAGCAGACGGCCAACGGCCTCAACGAACAGCGCAAGGCTCTGAAGGGATCGAAGGTGCTGGTGCTGGGCGTGGCCTACAAGCGCGACATCGACGACCTGCGCGAGTCACCCTCGCTGACCATCATCGAGATGCTGCGCGACAAGGGCGCACTGGTCTCCTACAACGATCCGTACTTCCCCACCGTGGGCCACGGCCGCCACTACGACCTGAACATGACCAACACGCCGCTGGACAACCTGGGCCAGTACGACGCCGTGCTGATCGTCACCGACCACTCCGACTACGACTACAAGGCCATCGTCGACGAGTCGCAGCTGGTGGTCGACACCCGCAACGCCACCAAGGGCATCAACTCAACAAAGATTGTGCGCTGCTGAGGGAGTGGGAGTGATTCTCTGCGCTGAACGTCGCGGAAGAAACGAAGCGTCAAGCCCACGAAGAGCGCACGCGCAGGTCGCGCACAGAAGGAGCTATTCATGCGGCTCCGGCCCGCCACTGACGTGAAGAAGAAAAATGGCCGGACGCGGTCTGCTCAGCGTGCGGAAACGGCGCTATCGAGATGCACGTGGTGTTCCCGTGCCTGGTTTCCGTTTGCAGCCTGAATCTGCGGGAAGGCTGTAATTCGCTTTGCGGAAATGGGCTTATCCACGTTTGGCGATTTCGTCAAACGGGTCGAGGCAAACGCCACAGCAGACGAGCGAGCGCTCTGCATCTTGTACTCTGTCTCAAACGCCCAGGTGTCGAGAAGACTTTTCATGGCGTCTATATCCCACCGGCGCAAAACACTGTCGACAAGAAGCTTGAAATCGGAAAAAAACGTAGCTCGTGCCATGTACTCAGCGTCGAGGTGACGCTTGGCGGGAAGAACAACCGAGTGATAGTAGGATTCCAAATGCTCCTCAGGCACACGGCTGAGGACTGCCGCCTCGCGGGCAAAAGCGATGGTAGCAGCGCCCGTAATTCCTGGACGGCAGGGGATCTCGTGAAGCATATGTTCCGGCATCTTGGGCCTGGGACCTACCAGGCTCATGTCTCCCCAGAGCACATTCAGCAACTGGGGCAGCTCATCGAGTTTCCATTGGCGCAGGAAGCGGCCCACCAAAGTGAATTGCTGGTTCGACGTCGTAGTGACAGCATGACGCGCTTTGTCCGTCAAGTGGGTCAGGGTTCTGAATTTTAGGATGGTGAAAGTCTGGCCATGGCGGCCCATGCGCTCCTGCAAGAATAGGACGGGACCGAAAGATGTCAGCCGCACCGCCGCCGCGATCACCAGCAAGATCGGAACCACTAGAGGCAGCACCAGCAGAACACACGCCAGATCGAAGAAACGCTTGGCGCTCGATCGCGACCAGGGACTCAGCCGGGATATGCGCGTATTGCGAGACAGGCGAAACATCGGCGCAAGGTTGCGAACGGCCTTCCGCCCTTCCATCCCATCAGCGCCACGACCGATAGAATGATGGCCGGATAGATCCCAAGCACCAGTATCAGGAACTGCCGTTAGGAGCGAATTGACTTCCAAATGCCCCTCCCCAAGGAAATAGGATTCACAGCCGCGTCGATAATAGCGAAAGAAAAAGATGCTGTCTTTCAGTAGCCGTACTCTTGACCTCTAGACTGGCCAACTTCTCTGCTCTTGTTCGCTATAACGCCGAACCTGCCCTGTGCATGGCAGGCGGCATCACAGCAACAAGAATATACTCCAGCAGAAGAATCTAACAGAAGAACTATTCGTAATATACCATATCTGGCAGCCCAAGGTTGACAATTGCGTTAACAAGTACGGTCCCTTCTGGCGCGCGTCCGTCAAGGGTACCGTAAAGGGAAACCTCGAAGACGGGGGAAAAGGAATCCTGCAGAATGCTCCTCACCTGGATCAACCGCGAAGAAGCCCTTCTCCCCGCTGCGGGTTCGGTTCGGTTACTCTCTTGCAAAAGCTTTGCTTGCCGCAATCAAGGCCCAAATCTGTTCCCAAAACGTGAAACAGACTGGCCACTACGGTCCAGTTGATCCCTGGTGACCCCTTCGGAGCCAAACACCTCGGCCTGTTCCTCGAAAGCCACGGATTGCTGGACCCGGGGGGAGGCGCGTTCGCGGCGCTGGCCAAGGACCTCAAGAACGGACTCACCGCCGCTCTTCCACACCGGCAAACAGAGGCCGCTTGCCGCAGACCCCCGGCGAAAGCTCCGTAAATGCTTCTTGCCGCGTGCCTTGAGCAGTCCGCCGAGGAGTGGCTCAGGTAGAAATGAAGCGCATGCGTCAGCCGCACTGACAGACATCCAGACCGGTGTCCCTGTCGGCAGGTCCTTCTTGCTGTTGAAGTTGTGCCATTCTCCGTGCCCCATCCTTTCGCCTTTTTTGGGCGAAGGATG
>Ga0302276_10005010_pt1 | contig 11080 bp, 11 predicted proteins | sample III_Bog_N2_3_FD_198768 | JGI IMG/M metagenome (GOLD analysis project Ga0302276, IMG submission 198768) | Peat permafrost microbial communities from Stordalen Mire near Abisko, Sweden - III_Bog_N2_3 | ecosystem: Environmental > Terrestrial > Soil > Wetlands > Peat | place: Sweden: Abisko... | reverse complement strand
GATCAACCTGACCAGCGGGGCCTCGACGACGATCGCGATCCCCAACGCGCCGTTCGGGTTGGTCTTCTACGGGGCGGGGTCGACGACGTCGGCGCCGCTGACGACGAACTAGCGTTCCTGCCGGGGAACGCCCGAGAGCGTTCCCCGACGCGACCCTCCCTCGCCGCTAGGGCGCCTCGGCGGCCGCCTTGGTCCCCGTCCCCTCCGCATCCGGCTTCTCCCGGAAGACGATCCACAGCGCCGCCGGCAGCGCCGTGAAGTCGGCCAGCATCGACATGGCCAGGGCCAGCGCGGTCAGCTCGCCGAACTGGCGGATGGGGGGCAGGTCCGAGAGGGCGAAGGCGATGAAGCCGCCCGCGTTGATGAGGGTGGCGAAGAAGATCGCCTTGCCGGACACCAGCAGGGTGTGGCGGAGGGCCTCCTCGACGGTGCCGTTCTTCCGCTTCTCGAGGAAGTGGTAGAAGAAGTGGATCTGATCGTTCTCGCTGGTGCCGAGCACGGTCGAGGCGATGAGGATGGTGGCCACGTTGAGTCGCAGGCCGCCGAGGCGCATGGCGCCGAACATCACCAGGATGGCGAAGAGCGAGGGGATCATCGTCATCAGCCGCGCGGCGCCGCTGCGGAAGACCACCACGAAGGTCATGAAGATGACCACCACGGTGAGCCCGAAGCTCTCCACCAGGGTGGGGACGAGGTTCTGGCTCATCTTGGCCTGGAGGGGGCCCAGGCCGACCGTCTTCATCTCGACGTCCTTGAGCGCCGGGTTCTTGGCCACGGTCTCGGCCCAGCGCTGCTTGATGCGGGCGTCGAGGCGCTGGAAGGCCTCGTACTCGGTGGCGCGGGTGACCACCGCGAGGTGCGTCTGGCCGAAGCTGGGAGCCTGGACGAAGCGCTGCAGCGTGGGCTCGCGGGGCACCAGGCCCTCGAGGTCGGAGGCGATCTGATCGAGGCCGTCGGCGTCGGTGGGGAAGGTGTCGCCCTGCCCGCCCAGGTAGCGCATCGTCTTGACGATGGTGATGGGGCTGACGACGGAGCCCACGTCGGGGTCGGCCTCGAGCGCGTCCTGGAACTCGTTGAGGCTGGCGAGGGTCTTCGGCTCGGTGACGAAGCCGAGCTTGCCCTTGAGCCACACCTCGGTGATCGAGAGGCCGGGCAGCGTCTTCTGGACGAACTTGGTGTCCTTGTAGAGATCGGTGCTCCGGTTCACGTACTCGACCGGATCGATGAGCAGCGGCATCGGCTCGACGGCGCCGCCGGGCAGGCCGAAGAGGGCGACGGCGCCCGCGCCCATCATCACCACCGAGGCCAGCACCAGCGCCCAGCGGGCCCGGTAGCTGGCGCGCGGCAGCCAGTGGGTGAAGGCGAGGAACCACTCGCCGGCGACCTGCTTCTCCTGCGAGGTGGGCGTGCGGAGGATCTTCTGCAGGGCGGGGAAGAGCGTGAGGATGATGATCCAGGTGATGAACAGGCCGACCGCCACCCACAGCCCCATCTCGCGGATGGGGCGGATGTCGGAGACCGCCAGCGCCGCGAAGCCGACCAGCGTCGCGAAGATCGACGCGGTGCAGGCGACGAACTTGTTGTCGAGCGCGAAGATCTGGTGCTCGTCCACGCTGCGGCCGGCGGGGCGGTCGACGAAGCGCGACTGGAGGTAGACCAGCGTCGCCGTGGCGGTGACCAGGATGGTCATCGGCACCATCGGCGAGACGATGGTGAAGGTGCCGCCGGTGATGCCGATGTACCCGACCGAGGCGGCCATGCAGACGCCGAGCGTGATCAGGAAGGCCACCAGCGTGCGCAGCGACCGGTACAGCGCCACGTTGAGGACGACGACGAAGATGCCGAAGAGGACGAAGTACTTGAAGCCGGCGCGGGTCGAGTCGTCGAGGTAGGCGTTGACGTAGGGCTGGCCGACGCGGCGCAGCCGGGTGAGAGGTGGCGAGCCGCCCCCGGCGCTGTCGATGGCCCCGTCGACCGCGGCGAGCAGGGCGGTGCGGTCGGCGTTGCTCTGCACGTCGAGGACGAGGGCGATGACCAGGAAGTGGTCGCCGATCAGGCCCTGCTTGCGGAACGTGGGGGTGCCGGTGACGAACCTCTTGAAGGCGGCCACCTCCGCCGGGCTGGTGGTGAAGCCCGCCTTGGCCCGGCGGTACACCGAGAGCGACGAGTTGACCGAGACCCGCGGGATGACGGCGATCGCTTGCTCGATGCGGCCGACCCGCTCCAGCACCGCGGGCGCGAAGGGATCGTCCGCCTCCGCGAGGAGCACCGCGTACTCGCCGGCGCCGAAGACCTTCTGGAAGGCCTTGGTGTTGACGAAGTCGGGATCGGTGGGGACGATCAGGCGCTGGATGTCGTTATCCTGCCCCACCTTCATCGCGTAGAACGCGCTGGGCGGCAGGAGGAGCGCGTAGAACGCGAGCACCAGCCAGCGCTTGGCCACCACGAAGGAGAAGAAGCGGGAGATGATCCCGGGCCTCCTCTCGCTCGAGCTGGAAGCCTGCACGACCGGGGGGACCACGGGGGGCGGAGGGGGGCTCACGGCCGGCCCGCCCTAGCACGATCCCGTCGCGGCTGGGCCCCCATCGCCGTCGCGCCTGCGTTGCGGCGCGGGCGCCGGCGGTGCATATCCGAGCGGCACCGCCGTCCAAGGGTGCAAGCAGGAGGTCCTCCGGTGCGCGTATCCTCACGTTCGGCTCTCGTCTCCGTCGCCCTCGCCCTGGGCGTCGGCCTCATTCCCGCCGCCCGCGCCTCGGCCGCGGGCGAACCCGTCAACGTGGTCGTCCTCAAAGAGCACGGGGTGGGCACCCCGGCGACGGCGCAGCCCTACCTCGACAAGTTCATGGACATCGCCGCCAAGGAGAATGGCTGGGGCGGCGGTGCCGGCAAGTACCAGACCCAGCGGGCCGCCGCCGAGGCCTGGATCCAGGGCAACAAGCCGCACTACGGCATCCTCTCGCTGGGGGCCTTCCTTGGGCTCAAGGGCACCTACGGCCTCGAGCCGATCGGCCAGGTGGCGGTCACCCAGGCCGGCGGGCAGCAGTACTTCGTCGTCAGCAAGACGGCGGGCGACCTCGCCGGGTGCAAGGGCAAGAAGCTCGTGTCGGACCACATCGACGACGCCCCCTTCATCGAGAAGGTGGTCTTCGACGGCAAGGCCAAGCTCAGCGACTTCACCCTGGTGCCCACCAGGCGCTCGACGCAGACCTCCAAGACGGTGATCAACGACGAGGCCGAGTGCGCCCTCATCGACGACGCCCAGATGGCGGAGCTGCCCAAGCTCGACGGCGGGGCCGCGGTGAAGCAGGTGTGGGCCAGCGCCAAGCTCCCGGCCCTGGTGGTGGTCGCCTTCCCCGCGGCGCCGGGCGCGGAGAAGTCCGCCTTCCAGGGCAGTCTGCCCAGGCTCTGCCAGGGCGGCGGGACGCAGATCTGCAACGAGGTCGGCATCCAGTCCCTCACTTCCGCGGGCGCCAGCACCTACGCGGCCGTCGTCGCCGCCTACGCCAGGCCCTAGATCCGGGGGCGCGAGCGGCTCCTCGTCCTGCCCCCCGCGACAAGTTTGCTCCTCGGGGGGCGCTTCGCGGTATTGCTCTCCTCCGTGCGTCTCCGGGAGACTGTCCTCGCCACCGTCTTCGCGATCCTCGCGACCGGGTGTCCCCCGGCCGCGAATGGGCCGGCGAACCCGTCGCTGATCGCGATCAGCGGGCACGGCGGCGACGCGCTGGCGATCTCCGACGCGCTCGAGGCCCTGGTGGCCGAGGGCAAGGACACCCCCTCCGATCGCCAGTTCGCGCTCGACACCATCCGCGCCCACCCCGAGAACACCGCCGCGTACGCCTTCGCGCGCGCCGCGGTGACCGGCCGGGTGGTGCAGTCGCGGGGGCTCACCGGCGCCACCCTGGTCTCGGAGATGGAGCACTGGGCGGAGCTGAGCCGCAAGCTCGATCCCAGCTTCCGCGAGGGCGCGGCCACCCGCGCGCTCGGCACGCTGTACGTGATGGCGCCCTCCGGCTGGCTCGAGCACGGCGACTCCGAGCAGGGGCTCGAGCTGCTGGAGGGGCTGGTCAAGGCCCACCCCGGCACCCTGGAGAACCAGCTCCGCCTCGCCGAGGCCTACATCTCCCTGGGCGATCCCCAGCCGGCGACGCCCTACCTGTGTCGTTGCCAGGGGCGGAAGGCGGACCTCCGCCGCGACGATCAGCTCCTCCTCGAGCACCTCTTCGCCGACGCCGGCAACCCACACTGCCCTACCCCCCCGGCCGCGTCCCCCGCTCCCCATCCCTGAGCGCGACGAAGGATCGGGCGGAAGCGTCCGCTCCTCTGGTAATCTTCCGGGGATGCGCTCCTCACGCTCCTTCATCTTCTTCGCTTCCTCCACGCTCCTCGCCGCGGCCGTGCTCCCCATCGCGTGTGGGTCGAGCCCCAAGGCCACCTCCAGCACGCACGCCACCGGCACGGGCGGGGAGACGGCGGGGTCGGGCGGCGCGGGCGGGGGGCTGGGCGGCGGCGCGATGTTCATCGACGCCGGCATGGATCCGGTGGTCTCGATCACCATCACCCCGGCCAACCCCACGGTCGAGGTGCTCAACGGCGTCATCCCCGCGGCCCTCGCGTTCACGGCCACCGGCAAGACCGCGGGCGGCCAGATGGTGCCGGTCACGGGCGCCTGGTCGTACAGCCGGGTCGACGTCGCCACCCAGAACCCCTCGACCGGCGCCTTCACGGCCACGGGCCTGGCCGGCGCGGTGGGCACGGTCACCTTCACCGCCGGCAAGGTGACCGCCACCACCGGCGCCACGGTCAAGCTCCACTACACGAGCGATCCGCAGAGCGTCAGCGCCTCGACCAAGAGCATGTTCGGGCAGGCCTCCGCCGCCGACCCGGCGATGACGATGCTCTACCCCTACGACAAGACCGTGTTCCCCCGCGGCCTCGCCGGCCCGGTGCTCCAGTGGAACGGCGGCGGCGCCAACGACGTCTACTACGTCCACGCCCTCAGCCCGACCTTCGAGTTCGAGGCCTGGGGCACGGTCCCGCCGCCCTCGCAGTACGCGCTGCCGGCGATGCCCACCGACATCTGGAAGAAGCTCACCGACTCGGTCAGCGGCAACATCACCGTCGCGGTGCAGCGCAACGACGGCTCGCAGCCCTACACGGCGATCACCCGGACCTGGTCGATCGCGCCGGCCAACCTCACCGGGACCATCTACTACTGGGCGGTCAACAGCGGCAACGTGATGCGCCTCCAGCCCGGCGACGTCGCGGCCGCGCCCTTCCTCGACCTCGCGGCGGTGCCGGCCGAGCCCGTCGCCGCCACCTGTGTCGCCTGCCACAGCGTCTCCAAGAACGGCACCACGGTGGTCGCCGCCTTCAACGGCAGCGCCAGCCCGTGGGGGACCTTCGACGCCACCAGCGGCGCTCCCATCTTCACCTACGGCACCGATCCCAACAACGGCGCGCTGGGCTCGGGCTTCCAGGCGCTCGCGCCCGACGGCTCCGCGGTGATCTGGGGCCAGGAGCAGCAGCTCCCCTACCTCAACCTCAGCCCCAGCAACGCCGGCACCGTGCTGGCCCAGCTCAACCCGGGCAGCGGCTTCCCCGTGTACCCGGCGTGGTCGGGCGACGGGACCAAGGTCGCCTTCGCCAGCCGCAGCGACGGCGGCTGGCTCGACTTCAACACCAGCACGCTGTGGACCAGCAGCGTCGACCTGACCGCCAACACGTTCACCAACACCCAGCAGATCGTCGCCAACACGGCGGACCGGTCGGCGGTCATCTACCCGACGTTCAGCGCCGACTCCAAGTGGATCGCCTTCGAGCGCTCCACCCAGGCGCGCTCGCGCGGGGCCCAGGGCGACGTCTGGCTGGTGGGCTCCGACGGCTCCAACCCCGTCGCGCTCGACCAGGCCAACGGCACCGGGCTGCTCACCGGGCCGGAGATCAGCTCCACCTACGAGCCCACCTTCATGCCCGTCGCGGTGGGCGGCTACTTCTGGCTGGTGATCGTCTCCGAGCGCACCTACGGCAACACGCTCACCGTCACCACCCCGGTGTCCACCACCGGCCCGCAGCGCACCAAGCAGCTCTGGGTGACCGCCATCGACGCCACCCCGATGCCCGGCGTCGACCCCAGCCACCCCTCGTTCTGGCTGCCCGGGCAGGACCTCACCACCAACAACATGCGCGGCGAGTGGGCGCTCTCGCCCTGCAAGATGCTCGGACAGACCTGCACCGCGGGCTACGACTGCTGCGGCGGCTTCTGCCAGGCGGACAGCATGGGCAACCTCACCTGCTCCAACCAGAGCGCGGGCTGTTCGCAGCTCGGCGATTCGTGCAAGACGGCGGCGGACTGCTGCGACGGAAGCGCGACCTGCACGGGCGGGTTCTGCTCCGCCCCGACGCCGCAGTGAGCGGAGGCCTGGCTCCCAGCCGCCCGGGCTCGCCGGGAGATGCTAGGGTCCTCCCATGCTAGTGGACGAGATCAAGCGCCGCATCACCGTGGCGATGAAGGCGCACAACACCCTCGAGAAGGAGATCCTCCGGGTGGCGCTGGGTGAGATCCAGACGGCGGAGTCGCGGGGAGCCGCCACCACGGACGAGATGGCCGCCGCGGTGGTGCGCAAGCTGATCAAGTCCAACGGGGAGACGCTCGCCTCCACCACCGACGAGGCCGCCAAGCAGACGCTCGCCGACGAGAACGTGGTGCTGGCCTCCCTCCTCCCGAAGGCGATGGGCGTCCCGGAGATCGTCGAGGCGCTCGCCTCGGTGCGGGACGCGATCAAGGCCGCCGGCAACGACGGCCAGGCGACCGGCGTCGCGATGAAGCAGCTCAAGGCGGCCGGCGTGGTCGCCAACGGCAAGGACGTCACCGAGGCGGTGAAGCTGATCCGCGCCTGAGTCATCCTGCGGAACGCCCGAGAGCGTTCCGCGACCGGGCCAAGCTCCGGCTCGCCCCTCCCCCGCGCCCCGCCGCCGGTGCTATAGAGCCCGCGCCCTCGTGTCCGACCCCCAGCTCCTCCGCGAAATCCAGCGTCGCAAGACGTTCGCGATCATCTCCCACCCCGACGCCGGCAAGACCACGCTCACGGAGAAGCTCCTGCTTTACGGCGGAGCGATCCAGGCCGCGGGCGCCGTCAAGGCCAAGGGAGCGCGGCGCCACGCCGTCAGCGACTGGATGGAGATGGAGAAGGATCGCGGGATCTCCATCGCCTCCAGCGTGCTCCAGTTCCCCTACAAGAACCGGCTGCTCAGCCTGGTCGACACCCCCGGCCACGCCGACTTCAGCGAGGACACCTACCGGGCGCTGATGGCCACCGACGCGGCCATCATGCTCCTCGACAGCGCCAAGGGCGTCGAGCCGCAGACCAAGAAGCTCTTCCGCGTCTGCAAGATGCGCAAGATGCCCATCTTCACCTTCGTCAACAAGATGGACCGCCCCGGCCGCGACCCCTTCGATCTCATCGGCGAGGTCGAGGAGGTGCTGGGCATCGGCGTCTACCCGGTCACCTGGCCGATCCAGGCCGGCGGACGCTTCCTCGGCGTCTACCACCGGGTCGAGAAGAAGGTCTTCCTCTTCACCCAGGTCGCCCACGGCGCCGAGATCGCCCCCATGGAGGCGCTCACCCTCGACGCCCCTCACCTCGCGGAGGCCCTCGAAGAGGAGGGCCTCGCGCAGCTCCGCAACGACATCGAGCTCATCGAGGCCGCCGGCGACTCGCTCGATCTCGCGCGCCTCGCCCGCGGCGAGGTGACCCCGATGTTCTTCGGCAGCGCCATCACCAACTTCGGCCTGCCCCAGCTCCTCGACTCGTTCATCGAGCTCATCCCCCCGCCCGCCCCTCGCGAGAGCGACCGCGGCCCCATCGCCCCCGACGACGAGCGCTTCAGCGCCTTCGTCTTCAAGATCCAGGCGAACATGGATCGCTCGCACCGCGATCGCATCGCCTTCTTCCGCGTCTGCTCCGGCCGCTACGACCGCGGGATGAAGGTGCGGCACGTCCGCCTCGAGCGCGACATCCGCCTCACCAACCCGGTGCAGTTCCTCGCCCAGGAGCGCACCCTCATCGAGGACGGCTACGCCGGCGACATCATCGGCGTCTTCGACCCCGGCATCTTCCTCATCGGCGACACCATCTGCACCGGCACCCCGGTGGTGCAGTACGAGCCGCTCCCCCAGTTCCCGCCCGAGCAGTTCGCGCGGATGCAGATGCTCGACCCGCTCAAGCGCAAGCAGCTCAAGAAGGGCCTCGAGCAGCTCGCCCAGGAGGGCTCCGTGCAGCTCTTCCGCCCGCCGGAGGGGCGCGAGGGCGAGTCCATCCTCGGCGTCGTCGGCGAGCTCCAGTTCGACGTGGTCAAGGCGCGCCTGGCGGCGGAGTACGGCGTCGACGCCCGCGTCGAGCGGCTCACCTTCACCATGGCCCGCTGGGTCGAGGGCGAGGCGCTGCCCCTGGCGGAGCTGGAGTACCAGCTCCACGGCTACGGGGCCGTCGACATCCACGGCAACCACGTGGTGCTGTTCAAGGGCGAGTGGCAGCTCGAGGCGTGCGCCAAGGCGTTTCCGCGGACCCGCTTCGTGGAGCTGGGGAACGCGGCCAAGCGGGTGGAGTAGCCATCCTGGGGACCGCCCGAGAGCGGTCCCCGACGCACGATGGTGGGGGCCCAAGGCCCCCCCAAACCCCCCTGGTTCATCTCGGGGCCCTCGACACCCCTGTCGGGAAAGAACGCTCACGCCGCTCCGGGGCGGCCGGCATGCTCGCTTCTCTGGAGAGCGACCATGCCCGGACCCCGTAGAATCCCCTCTCGAGCCTTCGTCCCCCTCGCCCTCACCGCCTCCATCCTCCTCGGGCCGGCGTTCGCCTCGGCGCAGGTGCCGGCCCCGCCGATGGCTCCGGCCCCGCCGATGGCGCCTGGCCCGGTCCTCCCCCCGATGGTGGGACCGTACGCGCTGGGCTCGCCCCCGGGGACCCCGGGGCTCGCAGCGGACGGCGGTGATCCGGGGCAACTCCCCGGCGGCTTCGAGAAGCCCACGCTCCTCAAGGTGCTCCCGATCGGGGCCTACGTCTTGACGGCCATCTCGGCCGCCGGCGGCGCCGTCGCGTACGTGCTCGGGGGCAGTGCCGTCGACGATCTGAAGAACCCCGCCGATCACACCACGCCCTCGCAGACGCACGACCTGGTCGTCCGCGCGCGCGTCGGCCAGGTGGCGTCGTACGCGCTCTTTCCCATCACCGGGCTCACCACCCTGTGGAGCACGATTGGCACCATCCGCGGAGTGATGAAGGTCGCCCGGTCGGTGAAGGTGCCCACCGTCGGGGTCTCCGCGGTGCCCTCGCCGGGGGGCATGGCGTTCGGCGTCCGGGGGAGCTTCTGAGATGAACAGGCGAGCTCTCTTCGCGATCCCGATGACCCTGCTCCTCGCGTCGCCTCTCCTCGTCGACTGCGGCCAGCTCCAGATCAACTGCGTCACGGCGGAGAACTGCGAGACCGGGCAGGTGTGCACGGCGGCGGGCCTGTGCATGGACGCGCCCGACGGCGGCGGCGCGGACGGCGGGGCCGGCGGCTCGACCGGTGCGGGTGGCAGCGCGAGCACCGGAAGCAGCACCAGCACCGGAAGCACGAGCAGCACCGGAACCGGAAGCACGACCAGCGGCAGCAGTGGTGGTGGCGTGTGCTCCGCCGGCTGTCCAGCCGGGGATTACTGCGACACCTCGAACGCGTGTACGGCGTGCGAGGTCGACTCCCATTGCGGTCCAAGCTGTGCGGCGTGCGGCACCTCGAAGCCGCGTTGCTCCGGGGGCGCGTGCGTGCAGTGTACCACCAAGGCCGACTGCTCGGGGCTGACGCCGTGCTGCGTCAGCAACGTGTGCGAGCTCGGGGTCTGCTGAGGAGTCGACGCGCGGGGGGTCGCAGCGGGCTGGCGCCGATTCCCGGCAACCGTCATGGGCAAGTCACCTTCACCGGGAGCCCGTCCTTGTAGGCGAAGTACTCCGTGCATTGCCTGCCTTCCTGGACGACGGCGCGAACGCCACCTTCGCAGGCGTAGTCTGCCTCGAGGAACGATACGTGCCCATCCTTGTCGACATCCGCGTCCGCTACCGTGATGGGAGTCCCCGCGCACATCACCTCGAAGATGACATTGCCTCGATGGAGACCGATGCCGCCCCCGGCAAGGGTCGCGAAGCCGACAGCGAGGCTCATCCTTCGAACGCGCTGCCGTTCAGCGGCGGGCCGCCCTGCCGAGCGGAGCGAGGCTGGGTGGACCGTCCGCTGCAACGGCTTGTTGGGCGGCCCGGTGCCTGCGTGGGTCACGCGCGCCGCTGCCATGCGCTGGGCTCCCGATGCCCATGAATGACACCGACAACCATGATGGCTCCGGACTGGACGCGATAGAAAACTCCATACGGAAAACGATCGACGAGCGTCCGTCGCAAATCTCGGTGCACTATGGGAGATGCGAGAGGGGCTCGGCGAATACGTTGGATGGTCTGGTTCAGCGATGCACGAAACACCGTACCCAGGCCGCGGCGCTCACCGTCGTACCAGCGAAAGGCTTCGAGGACGTCCTCTCGGGCTTCGTCGAGAAGAATAACGCGGGTCACGGCTCACCGCTCTCCATCTCCGCGTAAACGTCCTCCCACGCCACGCCGACCGGGCCATCCCGATCGAGCCGGTCAAGGCGCCGATCGAGCTCGGTGCGCAGGCCCGGCCCCAGCACGAGGTCGTCAGGGGTGAGGCTCCGCCAGAGGTCGTCGATCAGGTCGAGCTTCTCGTCGGCGGTGAGCTTGGAAACGTCGAGCGCAGGCTTGCCCATGGGTCAATCTTACCCGCGCCCGCGCCACCACGCCAGGGACGGTCAAGAGCGCCGCGGAGGCGCTGCGAGCCGTCGCGGTGGCACCGACACGCATGAGCCCGTGCGGGCGATCGCACCCGAGCAGAAGAACGAACCTGCGCACGCATCACTCTCCCCTCCGTACGTGCGACTCACGCCTGCGGCCGGTGAGCCCTCCCCCGGTTTTGATCACGGTCCCCTGGCGAGGGAACGCTGTCCCTCCGCAATGAGCACGGCTCGGTCCGCGAGAGT
>Ga0302276_10004995_pt1 | contig 11095 bp, 10 predicted proteins | sample III_Bog_N2_3_FD_198768 | JGI IMG/M metagenome (GOLD analysis project Ga0302276, IMG submission 198768) | Peat permafrost microbial communities from Stordalen Mire near Abisko, Sweden - III_Bog_N2_3 | ecosystem: Environmental > Terrestrial > Soil > Wetlands > Peat | place: Sweden: Abisko... | reverse complement strand
CCGACCCCGTGCCCGGAGCGTCACCGGATGAGTCCGCCAGAACCATGGGGCCAGCATGGCAGGGGGGTGTGACGCGCATCTTCGTGGTGGGGGAGCGGGGGTGATGTCGGGCGAGGGTCCGACGGTTCGGACGGGGACGGAGCGGGGACGGAGCGGGGACGGAGCAGGGACGGAGCGGGGACGGAGCGGGAGTCATCGGCACCCGGCGGTACAATCGGGACATGGGAGAGCGCCGCAACGAACCGCAGGTGTCACAGGACGAGCACGCCACGGGGACGTTCACGGTGAAGCGCGGGCTCGCCGACATGCTGGCCGGTGGCGTGATCATGGACGTGGTCGACGCCGAGCAGGCGAAGCTGGCCGAGGACTCGGGGGCGGTCGCCGTCATGGCCCTGGAGCGGGTCCCGTCGGACATCCGCCGTGACGGCGGGGTGGCCCGCATGAGCGATCCGAAGCTGATCGAGGAGATCAAGGCGGCGGTGACCGTCCCGGTGATGGCCAAGGCCCGCATCGGGCACTTCGCCGAGGCCCAGGTACTGGCGGCGCTCGGTGTCGACTACATCGACGAGAGCGAGGTCCTCACCCCGGCCGACGAGGCGCACCACATCGACAAGTGGGCGTTCGACGTGCCGTTCGTGTGCGGAGCGACGAACCTGGGCGAGGCACTCCGCCGGATCTCCGAGGGGGCGGCGATGATCCGGTCGAAGGGCGAGGCGGGGACGGGGAACATCGTCGAGGCCGTTCGTCACCTGCGGTCCATCCTGGGTGACCTGGGGCGGATCACCCAGGCCGACTCGGCCGAGCAGTACGGCTGGGCGAAGGAGCTCCGGGCCCCGATCGGGCTGGTGCAGGAGATCGCGGCCAGCGGCCGTCTCCCGGTGCCGCTGTTCTGCGCCGGTGGCATCGCCACGCCGGCCGACGCCTCACTGGTCATGCAGCTCGGGGCCCAGGCGGTCTTCGTCGGCTCCGGCATCTTCAAGAGCGACGACCCGGCACTGCGGGCCCGGGCCATCGTCGAGGCCACGGCGCACTACACCGACGCCGACCTGGTGGCCAAGGTCTCGACCGGTCTGGGCGATGCCATGCGCGGTCAGGAGATCGGCACCCTCGACGTGCACCTCGCCGAACGTGGCTGGTAGCGGTCCGATCCTGCGTCACCGGGGACACGGCTCGTGACCGTCGGGGTCCTGGCCCTCCAGGGCGACGTCCGTCAGCACGGCGCGGCGCTGGCCGACCTCGGTGAGACCGTCCGGGAGGTCACGGTACCCGGGGACCTCGAAGGCCTGAGCGGCATCGTGCTTCCAGGTGGGGAGTCGACCACCCTGTCCCTCCTGCTCGGGTCGTCGGGACTGTTCGGACCGCTCGACGAGGCGTTCCGTCAGGGGTTCCCGGTCTTCGGTACGTGTGCCGGCATGATCCTCCTGGCCTCCGAGGTGCTCGACGGACGACCGGACCAGCGGAGCTTCGACCTGGTGGACCTGGAGGTGCGACGCAACGGCTACGGCCGGCAGGCCGCCTCGTTCGAGTGCGACCTCGAGGTCTCCGGGGCCGGCGACGGTGACGGCACGATGCACGCGGTGTTCATCCGGGCCCCGGTCGTCGAATCGGCAGGCCCCGGGGTCGAGGTACTGGCATCGCTGCCCGCCGACCGGGTCCGAGCCGCCGACCCCGCCGACGCTGGGGGCGCTGGGGGCGCTGGGGGCGCTGGGGATCCTGGGGACGCTGCCGCTGCTGCTGCCGAGTGGAGCCAGTCGGCCGACGCCGGCCGTCCGACCCCCCGCCGTCCGGTGCTGTGCCGGCAGGGGAGCGCACTCGTGGCAGCCTTCCATCCGGAGCTGACGGGTGACCGGCGGCTGCACCGGCTGTTCGTGGACATGATCAAAGAGAAGAGGACGTAGTCGATGTCAGGACACTCCAAGTGGGCGACCACCAAGTACCGCAAGGGCGCGCAGGACTCGGCCCGGGCCAAGGTCTTCGCCAAGCTCATCCGTCAGATCGAGGTGGCGGCCCGTGAGGGCGGCAGCGACATGACGGCCAACGCCAACCTGCGGTCCATGTACGCCAAGGCCCGTGACTCCTCGGTGCCCATCGACACGATCGAGCGGGCCATCAAGCGCGGGTCCGGGGAGCTCGAGGGCGTCCGGTACGAATCGATCAACTACGAGGGCTACGCCACCGACGGGGTGGCGGTCATCGTCGAGTGCCTGTCGGACAACCGGAACCGCACCGGCGCCGAGATCCGCAACATCTTCAACAAGAACGGCGGCAACATGGCCGAACCTGGCGCCGTGAGCTGGCAGTTCGAGCGCAAGGGGGCCATCGCCCTCGACCGCTCGCTCGACGAGGACGCCATCATGGAGGTCGCCGTGGAGGCCGGCGCCGAGGACCTCTCCGACGAGGGCGAACGCTGGCTGGTGACCTGCGCCCCCACCGACCTGGCCGCCGTGCGTACGACGCTGGAGGAGGCCGGGCTCGCCCCGGGAGCGGGCGAGCTCACCATGGTCCCCACCACCACGATCGAGGTGGCCGACGAGGGCGAGGCGAAGCGTGTCCTGCGGCTGGTCGAGGCCCTCGACGACCACGACGACGTCCAGAACGTCTACGCCAACTTCGACATCCCCGACGCCGTGATGGCCGCCTACGAGGGCTGATCCCCCGGCACGACGGAGCCGCCGTCCCGGGCGACGGCCCCGGCTGACCCGACCTCCGTCCTGCCCGGCCGACGGCCCCGGCGGGACGACGGCCCCGACGGGTCGACAGTCCTGACGAACGGCGACCCCGGTATCCGCCACACCGTCGTCCCGAGGCGGTACCATCGAACGCATGTTCGTGATGGGTGTGGACCCGGGCCTGTCCCGGTGCGGGTACGGCGTGGTGGCCCGCCGCGGCCACGTGCTCACCGCGGCGGCCGGGGGGGTCATCGCCACCCCACCCGACATGCCGCTGCCCGACCGCCTACGCACCCTGGCCGACGAGCTGCGCAGCCTGGTGGCCGAGTTCCGGCCCGACACCGTCGTGGTCGAGCGGGTGTTCTTCCAGGTCAACGCCCGTACCGCCATGGCCACCGGGCAGGCCGCCGGCGTGGCCCTGATGGCCGCGGCCGAGTCGGGCTGCGAAGTCGTCCAGTACACCTCGAACGAAGTGAAGCAGGCGCTCGTCGGCTACGGGAGCGCCACGAAGGACCAGGTCCAGCGCATGGTGGCCTCCGTCCTTCGGCTCGACGCACCGCCGCGCCCTCCGGACGTCGCCGACGCTCTGGCGTTGGCCGTCTGCCATCTGTCCTCGCAGTCCCTGCGGCGGGCGGTGGCCACGGCGACGGGGAAGCTGCCGTGATCGGCTCCCTGCGCGGCACCTTCACCGACCGGGTGTCGAACGGCGAGGTACTGGTCGACGTGGGCGGCGTGGGCTACCGCGTCTCGGTGCCGGCGTCGGTCGCCGCCGGGATGGGTCCGGTGGGCTCCGAGGCGTTCCTCCACGTGCACACCCACGTCCGCGAAGACGCCATCGTGCTCTACGGGTTCGCCCACGCCGATGAACGGCGCTGCTTCGAGGCGTTGATCGGCGCCCACGGTGTGGGGCCGTCGCTGGCGCTGTCCATCCTGTCGGCCCTCTCGCCGGCGGCCCTGTCCACCGCCGTGCTGGAGGACGACGTGGACACCCTGTGCCTGGTCCCGGGGGTGGGGAAGAAGACGGCGGCCCGGTTGGTGCTGGAGCTGAAGGCCCGCCTCGACCTGCCCGAGCTCGGCGGTCCCTCCGGCCCGTCGGGGACCGCCGCACGTTCCCCCCGGTCCGAGGTCCGGGAGGCCCTGGCCGAGCTGGGCTACCAGCCCGACGAGATCCGGTCGGCCCTGGAGACCCTGCCGGAGGACGGTGCCGTGGAGGATCTCGTGCGCGGCGCACTCCGGCGTCTGGCGGGCTCGCGGTGACCCCGGGCGCCCGCAAGGAGGTGCTCTCGGGCCCGGAGGACCGATCGGATGGCGGGTTCCCGTCGGACGACACGACCGGTGCGGCGCGGGCCATCGACCCGGTGGCCCAGCCGGCGGAGGAGTCCGAGGAGGCGGGCCTCCGACCCCGGACCCTGGCTGAGTTCGTGGGTCAGGCCCAGCTCACCGAGCACCTGCAGATCGTGCTGGAGGCGGCCCGTCGGCGCCGGCAGGCCGCCGACCACCTCCTGTTCGCCGGACCGCCGGGGCTGGGTAAGACGTCGCTGGCCGGGATCGTGGCGGCGGAGATGGGCGTGGGATTCCGGATCACGGCAGGTCCCATCCTGGCCCGGGCCGGCGACCTGGCCGCGACCCTCACCGACCTGCAGGAGGGGGACGTCCTCTTCATCGACGAGATCCACCGCCTCCATCCCACGGTGGAGGAGGTCCTCTACGCGGCGATGGAGGATTTCAAGCTGGACATCCTGATCGGCAAGGGACCGACGGCCCGCAGCATCCGTCTGGACCTTCCCCGGTTCACCCTCATCGGGGCCACCACCCGGACCGGGCTGGTCTCGGGTCCCCTGCGGGACCGCTTCGGGTTCGTCGGGCGCATGGACCTCTACGACGTCGACGAACTGGAGGCCATCGTCGAGCGGTCCTCGGGGATCCTCGGAGTACCGGTCGAGCCGGAGGGGGCCCGCCGGATCGCCGAACGGTCGAGGGGCACCCCGAGGATCGCCAACCGGCTCCTCCGGCGGGTCCGGGACTTCGTCGAGGTACGGGCCGGCGGGACCATCACCGAAGCCGCCGCCGTCGAGGGACTCGAGGTCTTCGGGGTCGACGCCCTGGGACTGGACAAGGTGGACCGGGCCATCCTCGACGTGCTGTGCCGGAAGTTCGCCGGGCGGCCGGTCGGGCTCACCACGTTGGCCCAGTGCATCGGCGAACAGCCGGACACCATCGAGGAGGCCTACGAGCCCTACCTCCTGCAGCAGGGCCTGGTGCAGCGGACCGCCCGGGGACGGGTTGCCGCCCCCCGGGCCTGGTCGCACCTCGGGCTGACACCGGTGGAGCAGGCGCTGCTCTGACCTGCACGGTCGGTCACGGTCGGTCACGGTCGGTCACCACTGATCCCGGCCGACAGGGGCCCGACCCGGCCGACCCCGGCCTACCCCGGCCGACTCCGACGGACCCCGGCCTACCCCGGCCGCTCTCCGGCCGACCACTGCCCGGCGGTCTGCGACGATGTCGGGCATGCCCGACGTGCCCGAGAGATCTGTGGCGGTGGAGCGTCCGCCGGGCCGGTCGGGGTCGGAACGTACGACGAACCCGGTCCCGTCCACCTCCGGCCGGCCCCCGGCCGACCGGCCGACCGTGACGATGGACGACTTCGACTACGACCTCCCCGAATCGGCGATCGCCCAGCACCCCGTCGAACCACGGAGCGCGGCCCGTTTGCTGGTGGCCCCGGACGTCGCCGGCGGGTCGCACGCCCGGGCGCCCGGCGACAGCACCGGGGCGGTCGACTCCACGGTCGGTGATCTCCCGGCTTTCCTCCGGCCGGGCGATCTCCTCGTGGTCAACGAGACGAGAGTGCTCCCGGCCCGGCTCCATCTGGTGAAGGCCTCCGGAGGGCGTGCCGAAGTGTTGCTCCTCGAGCCGACCGGCGACGGTCCCGGGCGTTGGGAGGCCCTGGTGCGGCCGGGCCGTCGGCTCCGGGAAGGGACCCTGTTGTGGGAGGGCGTCGACCGAGGCACCGGGTCCGGAGGGGACACCGGGTCCGGAGGGGACACCGGGTCCGACCGAGGCACCGGGTCCGGAGGGGACACCGGGTCCGACGGAGGCACCGGATCCGACGGAGTCCGGCGCGTCGGTCCGGTGGTGGAGATCGGTCCGACGGTGCCGGGTGATGATCCCGACGGACGGCGGATCGTGCACCTGCTGGACCCGTCGGTGGTCGACCGGGCCGGCGAGATGCCGCTGCCGCCCTACATCCGGGCGCCGCTGGCCGACCCCGACCGCTACCAGACGGTGTTCGCCGCCGATCGGGCGCCGGGTGACCGGTCGGCGGCCGCCCCCACGGCAGGGCTGCACCTCACGCCCGACGTGCTCGCCGTCCTGGACCGGTCCGGGGTGACCGTGGCCACGGTGGACCTGGCCATCGGCCTCGACACCTTCCGACCGGTGACCGCGGCCACCCCCGGGGAGCACGTCATCCACACGGAGCGGTACACCGTGCCGGAGCCGACCCTCGAGGCGTGCGAGCGGGCGGACCGGGTGGTGGCCGTCGGGACGACGGCCGTCCGCGCCCTCGAATCCGCGGCAGCGACGGGCCGGCTCAGCGGACGGACGGACCTCTTCATCCACGGGGAGTTCCGGTTCCGCCTGGTCGACGTGCTGCTGACCAATTTCCACCTGCCCCGTTCCTCGCTGCTGCTGCTGGTCGAGGCGTTCTACGGGCCCGGATGGCGGGCCCTCTACGACACCGCGCTCGGTCGGGGCTACCGCTTCCTGTCGTTCGGTGATGCCATGCTCGTCGGCCGTGACGGCTCCCGTACGGCCGGAGCCCCCCGGTGACGGCCACGCCGGTCGAGGTCACGGCCACCGACGGCGCGGCCCGGGCCGGGACGGTCCACACGGCCCGGGGCTCCTACCGCATCCCGACCTTCATGCCTGTCGGGACCCGGGGCGCGGTGAAGGCCCTCGACAGCGCCGACCTCGAGGCGCTGGGGGCCGAGGTCGTCCTGGCCAACACCTACCACCTGATGCTCCGGCCCGGAGCCGACGTGGTGGCCGGCCTCGGCGGTCTGCACCGGTTCACCGGCTGGACCGGGCACACGCTCACGGACTCCGGGGGTTTCCAGGTCCATTCGCTCTCGCCGGTGGTCGACGACGACGGCGTCCTGTTCACCTCGGTCTACGACGGGGCCACCGTGCGCCTCACCCCGGAGTCGGCGGTGGAGACCCAGGGCCTGCTCGGGGCCGACATCCAGATGGTGCTCGACGTGTGCGCCACCCTGCCGGCCACGCCGGAGGTGCTGCGGTCGGCTGTGGAGCGCACGGCGGACTGGGCGGCCCGGGCCCGGGCCCACCACCGCCGCTGGGAGGCCCGTCCCGAGGGCCAGGCCCTCTTCGGCATCGTCCAGGGCGGCACGGACCCGGCGTTGCGGGTCGAGAGTGCCCGTCGCACCGTGGACCTGGACTTCGACGGCTACGCCATCGGCGGCCTGTCGGTGGGGGAGCCCCGCCCGGCCATGCTGGCGTCGTTGGCCGTCACGGTGCCCGAATTGCCGTCGGACCGACCCCGCTACCTGATGGGCGTCGGGGACCCCGTCGGGCTGGTCGAGGCCATCGCCCTCGGGGTCGACCAGTTCGACTGCGTGGCCCCGACCCGGAGCGGGCGCCACGGGTCGGTGCTGACCGCGACCGGTCGGTTGAGCCTGCGGAACGCCGTCCATGCCCGCGACGACGCCCCACTGGACGCCACGTGCGCCTGCACCACCTGCGCCCGGTGGTCACGCGGCTACCTCCGTCACCTGCTGATGGTCAACGAGCCGACGGCATGGAGGTTGCTCAGCATCCACAACCTGGCCTTCACCATCGGCCTGGTGGACCGGGCCCGGGGGGCCATCGAACGGGGCGAGCTGGACACCCTGCGCCGGGAAGTGGCCGCCACGTGGGGATCCTGACGCAGCGGCCCCCGGACCGGTCGCAGCCGGGTGCCGACCGGCGGCGCCGCTGTCACGGCCGGCGGGTCCGGCTGGGCTACAGTCTGACCGCTGTGGCGACCCCGACCTCCCCTTCCACCGCTCGATGCTGAACGCCCTCGGTGTCCTCGCCGCGGCCGCGAAGACCAGCGGGAGCTCGATCACGTCGCTCCTGCCCCTGGTGGCCATCGCCGCCGGGTTCTACTTCCTCATCCTGCGTCCGCAGTCGCAACGGGCCAAGAAGCAGCGCGAACAGGGGAAGACCTTCGACGTGGGTGACGAGGTGCTCACCGCCGGCGGTCTCGTGGGCCACGTCCTGGACATCGACGAGGACCGCATTACGCTGGAGACCAGCGTCGGGGCATCGTTCGTCGTCCTGCGGCCGTACATCCTCCGACAGATCGTTCCCGAGCCCGTCGAGGACGATGCGGAGGGCGAGGACGAGGACGAGGACGAGGACGACGATCACGACGGGCACGACCATGATCACGACGATCATGACGACCACGACCACGACGACGGACCGGGCACGAACGGCTGATGAAGAACAAACGCTCGCTGTGGACCAGTCTCATCATCGTCGTGCTCATCGCCGTGATCTCGCTCGGTGCGGTGCTCGCCGCCGGGTGGTCGCCCAAGCTCGGCCTCGACCTCGACGGTGGTCTCTCGGTGGTCTACAAGACCAAGCGCCCGGTGTCGACGGACAACCTCAATACCGTGGTCAACATCATGAACGAGCGGGTCGACGCCCTCGGGGCCACCGGGGCCACCGTGGCCGCCCAGGGTTCCAACGAGATCGCCGTGCAGATCCCCGGCGCCAAGAACATCCAACAGATCCTGGACACCATCGGCAACACGGCGCAGCTCTACTTCCGGCCGGCCCTCTGCTACGCCGAGCCCTTCGCCGTCTCCAAGGGTGAGGCGCCCAGCACCGGACCCGTCCCCGCCTCGTGCGCCTCGGCCAGCCAGTTGACGGCCACCAACATCGACATCACCCAGGCGCCGTCGGCCAACCCCCCGTACAATTCGAAGCTGTCCTCGATCAACCCCGACCCCCAGTTCACGACCTACCCGTCGACCACGCCGGACGACGACCAGGCCAAGGACACCGTCATCCTGCCCAATGCCGATCCGTCGACCAACGGCACCGGGCGCTACGTGCTCGGTCCGTCCCAGGTGAGCGGTACGGCCGTGCACTCGGCGTCGGCCTCGTTGGTGAGCGGGCAGTGGGTGGTCAACCTGACGCTCACCTCGGCCGGGTCCACGGCCTGGGACGAGCTGGCCGAACAGCAGTTCCACGCCATCATCGCCATCGACCTCGACGCCCAGGTCATCTCGGCTCCGCTGACCCAGCCCACGAACACGTCCTTCCAGTCGTTCGACGGCCAGGTGCAGATCAGCGGCAACTTCACGGAGGCCGAGGCCAAGAACCTGGCCCTCCAGCTCAACTACGGCAGTCTCCCGGTCGGACTGACCCAGCTGACCGTGCAGACGGTGTCGCCCTCGCTGGGCAAGTCCTCGCTGCAGGCCGGACTGATCTCCGGTCTGGCCGGTCTGATACTGGTGCTCCTCTACATGATCTTCTACTACCGACTGCTGGGGATCGTGGTGGTGTCCGGGCTGGCCGTGACCGGGGCGATCCTCTGGGCGCTCATCTCGCTGCTCGGGCAGTACGGGACGACCATCGACCTGGCCGGCATCATCGGAATCATCGTGTCCATCGGTATCACTGTCGACTCGTACATCGTCTATTTCGAACGATTGAAAGACGAGGCCCGGGCAGGGCGTACCGTACGGTCGAGCGTCGACAAGGGCTTCGCCAGTGCGTTCCGCACCGTGTTGGCCGCTGACGCCGTCTCCTTCATGGGTGCGGCCATCCTGTACCTGATCTCCATCGGGCCGGTGAAGGGCTTCGCCCTCTTCCTCGGGATGTCGACCGTGCTCGACGTGTTCGTGACCTACTTCTTCACCAGACCGTTCGTCATCCTGCTGGGGCGGAGCAAGGCGGCCACCGGGGCCAAGTACCTCGGAGTGGCCCGGGGGCTCGGCGTCGATTCGGCGGGGGCACGATGAGCCCCCGCAAGCCGCCGGCCGACGGCTCCGACAGCAACGAAGTGAACGACGACGTGGAGCCGGACGAGGACATCGACGTGGACGAGCACGACACCGTGGAGCCCGACGACGACGAGCTCGATGCCGAGCTCGATGCCGAACTGGACGCCGAGGAGATCGAGGAGGAGCTCGAGGAGGTCGAGGCCGAGCGGGGCCGGAGCCGCAAGGCCCGGAAGGCCGAGCCCGGACGGCCCAACGTCTTCGTCCGTCTGTACCGCGGCGAGACCTCCTACGACTTCATCGGTCACCGGCGGATCTGGTTCACCATCTCGGCCCTGATCATCCTGGCCGGGGTCATCTCCCTCGGTACCCGCGGCCTCAACCTGGGTATCGACTTCAAGGGCGGCCAGCAGTGGTCGGTGCAGACCAACAACGTGACGGTGGGTCAGGCGACCTCGGCGGTGGAGGCCGCCGGGCTCACCGATCCGACCGTGGTGGTGCTGACCAACCAGATCAACCACCAGAAGACCATCCAGGTGGAGGCCGACCTCAACTCCAAGTCGGCCTCCGAGCAGGCCACCATCGAGAGCGCGGTGACCAACGCCTTGGCCAAGGAGGCGGGCATCCCCGAATCCGAGGCGATCCAGAAGGTGTCGTTCAGCGACGTCGGACCGACCTGGGGCGGCCAGGTGACCGACAAGGCCATCCTGGCCCTGATCATCTTCTTCATCGCCGTGGCGCTCTATATCTCGGTCCGGTTCGAATTCAAGATGGCCGTGGCGGCCATCGTGGCGGTGATCCACGACCTCCTGGTGACCGTGGGCATCTACTCGTTGACCGGGTTCCAGGTGACGCCGGACACCGTGATCGCCGTGCTCACCGTGTTGGGTTATTCGTTGTACGACACCGTGGTGGTGTTCGACCGCATCGGGGAGAACTCGCGCGGTCTCGGGGCCTCGGGTCGGATCACCTATTCCGAGATGGTGAACCTCTCGATGAACCAGACGCTGGCCCGGTCGATCAACACCTCCCTGGTGGCCATCATCCCCGTGCTGTCCGTCCTGGTCATCGGCTCGTTCATCCTGGGGGCCACGACGCTGGAGAACTTCGGCCTGGCCCTGGTGATCGGTCTGACCAGCGGGGCCTATTCGTCGATCTTCATCGCATCGCCGCTGCTGGCTCTGATGAAGGAACGGGAGCAGCGGTACATCACCATCCGTCAACGCCTCGAGACCCGGGGCGGCGACCGGGTGGGCATCCTCACCCCGTCGGCCGCCGCGGCCATGGCCGGCGCCGCAGCCGGCGCCTCGGGCCGGGCCTCCCGGGGACGCACCCCGGTGGCCACCGGGGCCATCCGGCCGGGTTCCGGGGCGGCCGCCGCAGCCGCCCCGTCCACGTCCGCGAAGTCCT
>Ga0302276_10004973_pt1 | contig 11117 bp, 9 predicted proteins | sample III_Bog_N2_3_FD_198768 | JGI IMG/M metagenome (GOLD analysis project Ga0302276, IMG submission 198768) | Peat permafrost microbial communities from Stordalen Mire near Abisko, Sweden - III_Bog_N2_3 | ecosystem: Environmental > Terrestrial > Soil > Wetlands > Peat | place: Sweden: Abisko... | reverse complement strand
TCGCGTGGCTGGAAAAGTACCGCAGACTCTGGAAGAACTGCGAGCGAAAACTCAATACCAGCCTACAAATGATCCACTTGGCCGTTCTCAGACTACTGCTCAGAAGATCGTAAACAGGCTCTAAACCCCAATAACGGGTGGGTGTACACGATTTGGCTTGTAGCCGCTACACTTGAAGGGAACAATGAGTTACTACTCCAAAGCCAAAGATTTTCTGTATACGCTGCACTGGCGACGTGGCCTGCGCGCGGGCTTTGCCGTGGCCACGGCGATGGTCGTCTGCCAACTGCTGGGCAAGCCGATGGGTTGGGCGGCGCTGGGCGGCTTTGAATCGGTTTTGGTGGATAACGGCGGGCCGTATCGCAGCCGAATGAACACCATCGTGACGCTGCTGTTTGGCGGAGCGGTGTGCGCGGTTCTGGGGAGTCTGGCGCCGGAGAGTATGCATCCTGCATCGCTGCTGGAGGCGGTTGCGATCACCACGGCGGTCTGTTTTGCGGTCACCTTTGCGAGGGTTATTTCGCAGCCGATTGCGTCCTCGTCGGCGGTGATTCTGGTGATCTACTTTGTTGGCTTCGGCAGCGACGGGCGCACGGTGCATGCGGCGTTTTCCGGGGCTTTTGCGTTCATTCTGGGCGGTCTGTGGGCGGCGACGATCAGCCTGTTTCTGTGGCCCGTCGATCCCTTTCGTCCGGCGCGCGAGGAGGTTGCCGAGTGCTACGACCTGCTGGCCGCCTTTACGGCGCGACTCAACGCCGCTGCGCCACTGCACTCCGACCCATCGCACGACCACGACCACTCCCGCGCCGTAGACCTGAAGCGCCAGCTTCGCAGTAAGTTCGAGAGCGCACGCGCTGCGTTGAGCGCCACGGCTGCACGCGCTCCGGCCCGCACCGTTCGCGCGCGCAGTCTGAGCGTTTTGCTGGAGACTGCGGACATGCTCTTTGCCGCAACGGTTCGTTTGACCGAACTGGCCGAGTTCATGCCTCAGCCCGCCAGTCACACAGACGCGCGGCCCAATGCCATTGGCTCGGTTACGTCCAGCCAGATCGCCATTGGCAATATTGCGCAGTGGCTGAGTCGGGCGGAGTTGGCCATTGCTGGCGGCCTGCATGTGAAGCCCGCCGACAATGCGGCCTCCTTCGCGCAAAACGGTTCGCAGCGCCTGCAATTCGTCACTCGGCCAGCGGCTCTGCTGGCGTTGAAGCTGCGCTTGGAGAATCACCCCGAAGCGGCTGACAACGTGCATCCCTCCGTCAGCAGTCACTCTGTCAGCGAGGCTCCTGACGCGCTCCAGTCGCATCTGTTGACGGCTCGTCGCGAGGCTATTGAGAATCTGGAGATCGCGTTCGAGGCTCTGCGCGCGGTTTGGACTGGGACGGAATCGCGTCATGCGACGCGCCCGGTCACTCGCGAGACGATCTTTCCGCGGCCCTCCGCTCCGCAGTGGTGGGACTCGCTGCGGCAGAATTGGAGTCTGGACTCGATCCTGATGCGTCATGCGCTGCGCGTCGCCGTGGTGGGAGCGATGGACGTTCTGCTGATCCGCGCCTTTCACATCAGCCACGGATTCTGGCTCGCCATGACCTCGATCATTGTTCTACAGCCGTATGGCTTTGGAGCTTTGCGGCGCAGTGTGCAGCGCGTTGCCGGGACGGTGGCCGGAGGTGTGCTGGCCGCGATTCTGGCCGCCAGCATCCATAGCTACTGGGGAATTATCGTGGTCATCAGCGTCTGTTCGGTGCTGACTCTGGCGACCTACGCGGTGGACTACGGCTGGTTCAGCTTCTTCATTACCCCGACCTTTGTTCTGCTGACGCTGCCTTATCTGCGTGACTGGAGATTCGCCGAGGTGCGCATTCTGGACACGCTGCTTGGCGCGGTTGTTGCGGTATTAGCGATGCGCGTGTTGTGGCCGCAGAGTCTTAGTCTGGAACTGGCTCGACTGCTGGGCCGAAGCACCGCCGCGCCCGCCGCCTACCTGAACTCTGTGCTGACCTTCTGGAGCGCGCCGGAAGAGGACAAGAAGATTGCCGAGCGCAAGCTGCTGGCGCCGGCTCGCCGCAACTGCGGGTTGACCAGTCAGGACGCCGAAGAGGCTCTCGACCGCATCCTGCTGGAACCCGATCTGGGGCGCATTACGGCGTTGCAGTCCCAGTTGCAGACCGAGAGCGCGCTGACCTATACGACGTATATTCGACGCTTGACGCAGTGCATCACGACGCTGGCCAGTCTGGGAACTCCCGACGCTGGCACGATCGTCCGGCTGCGCTCGCTGATTGATCGGCTGGATACGCTGCGCGCCGTGCTGACGCGCGAGACTCCATCGAGCGTGCTCAGCGAACAACAACGCTGCAAGACGGCTCCGGTGGAGTCCTCGCGCACGGAGCCATCGCTGGCCTCCGCAGCCTTTGATCCGGCGGTCATCGCGGAGCAGATGTTGCAACGCATGGAGCGGCAGGCCCATGTATTGGAACGCGCCGCAGAGGCCCTCGCCAGCTCGTAGGGGTTTGCCGAAGGGCAAGCGCGATTGACACGGATGAAACAGGGGATTTTGTCTTATGCGTCTTTGGTGATGGCGTAGAACGTTGCTGCGCGAGCAAAAGCAGATTCCCTACGGGAATGACAAACAAAGGGTGGGAATGACAAACAAATAGGAGGGAATGACAAAAAAAGGTGGGAATGACAAATGGGCGGGAATGGCAAACGGATGAGAATGACAAAAATTGCCAAAGATGTTTATTTTTGACTTCTTGGGAGTCGTGTATATTTATTCCGACTTTTAAACTCCTTTTAAGGCTACGTCCAATGCGCTTCTTTGCACGCTCGTCGAGTACTCTGGCTGCACTTTTTCTGATGGCGCTTGGCGTCTCCGCCCAGCAACAGACGCCGTATGTCGTCGGCAGCACGGTCAACGGACACGTTGTCTGCGCCGACACCAGCGCTCCGGCGCGCTTTGCCAAGATCATGCTGAAGTCCACTGCGCCCAGCCACGCCGGGGAAGACATGATGAAGAGTCTTCTGGATGGCGTGAAGAAGTCCGGAGCCAAGGACGGTACGCCGGAGAAGCCGCAGACCGACGAGCAGAAGAAGGCGATGGTCGCGGCCTCCAAGGGCATGGATCAGTTGACCGACATGCTGAGCGCTACTACGGTCGGGCTTGATGGAAGCTACAGCTTTGCTGGGGTGAAGGCGGGAACCTACTACGTTCACGTCCTCTTTCCTGGCTACACCGACGCCTACAGCAGGGTCGCGGAGGTGGACTTCACAAGCACCGATCCGGAGGCTCGTGCGCGGGTTGCGCAGGTTCCCACTATCACCGTCAGCGGAACGGATTCGGCGCATGCCGATGTTCGTCTGGAGCGCGGAGCCGCCGTCAGTGGACGCGTTCTGTACGACGATGGAAGCCCCGCCGTGGGATGGACGATCACGGTGATCAAGCCGAGTACGACTGAGGATCTGGGCGACGCAACAGCCGCAGCCATGGCTCCCGCACTCGCCATGCTGGGCATGGGACAGAACTCCAAGACCGACGATCTGGGTCACTTCCGCATTCCCGGTCTGGCCCCCGGCGAGTACGCGCTGCGCGCATCGCTGACCGCGCAGGGAGTCGGCATCAACTCCGCCAACATGGGCGACGGGGGCACGGGAATCAATCTGGTCGTCTTCTCCGGCGATACCTTCACGCGGAGCGAAGCCAAGAGCATCAAGCTGACCGAGGGCGATGAACAGTCCGGCTACGACATCAATATTCCCACACGTTCACTGCACAATATCAACGGCCACGTCGTCTCCAGAGGCGATGGACACACGCTCAACGTTGGCCAAGTTAATCTTACGGTCAAGGACAATCCTGCGGTTCACGCCATGGCCGCCATCCGAGACGACGGGGGCTTCCACTTTGAATCGCTTCCCGGCAACGTCATCTACACCCTCACCGTTGCCGATGCCGCCGACGGACGGAATGACGGCCCAGCCAACAACTTCATGGGCATCAGCATGCCCAATACGGAGATTCTGCGTAAGTACGGCAGCGACACAACCACCGTCGCGCTGGGAGATGCCGACGTCAACTCGATCACTCTCAGCGTCGTCCAGACCGACTGGAAGCCCAGCCCGAAGAAGCCCAAGGCCGCTGTCAATGTAACTCCCGGCGATCTGGTCAAAGGACTCTTCAACTCCGACGATGATGACGATGACGGCAAGTAGCCAGTGCGGATGGAGATTTTGCTAATGGGGGATCGTTGCGCGGCCAGCAAAATGCGGGGATCCTTCGCTATGCTCAGGATGACAACTAATTCCTGATCTATCGCAATGAGGAAAATGCTCTAGACTCGAAGCAGAGAGTGAGAGCGATGGTTGTTGGCTTAGGAACGGATTTGATGGAGATTGCGCGCATTGCGCAGAGCGTGGAACGCTTTGGCGAGCGCTTTCTGCACCGCGTCTTCAGCGAGCGGGAGATTACATACTGCCGGAGCAAGAAGAACTCCGCCGAGAGCTTTGCCGCGCGCTTTGCCGCCAAGGAGGCTGGGGCCAAGGCGCTGGGGACCGGCATCAGCCATGGAATCTCTTGGCTGGAGTTGGAGGTCGTGCGCGAAGCCAGCGGACGGCCCACGCTGCAATTGAGTGGACGCGCCGCCGAACGCGCCAAGCGGATGGGCGTAACCCGAACCTCTCTCAGCCTGACTCATAGCCGCGAACTGGCTATGGCCGTCGTTGTGATGGAGTCCTGAGTCGATAGTTCGTTGACGTTATAGGACGGGCCTTTGGCCCTTGCTGGACAAAGGCAAAGGCACTTGGTGCAAGCCTTTTTGCATCCCACCCATCGCTGATGAAACTGCGATGGATGGGGCACCCGGCAACAGCAGAGGCAACGGCAGAGGCAACGGCAACAGCAGATCCCCTTCGGGGATGACAAGCAAATTAAACTGCATTCGCAGTCTGTATAGCCGTTCCGACAGATCGTTACTTCGATTGGCTTACGGCCCAGCGGGCCAGGTCGGCTGCGGCTTTGAAGCCGTTGTACTGGGGTAGCTTGCGTCCGTCGGCGTACTCGTTGTAGATCCACGGGTCTACGACCGCGAGGACGGCTCCTTTGCCGACGTGCGCGAGAGCGATCATGATGTCGCCGTGGCCGGTGACCAGAGCCTTGGCTGGGCCGCTCACTGTGATCGAACTAGTGTCCTTCATGAACGCGGTGAAGCCTGCTCCAAAGATGCCTGTGCCGGGAGGAAGGACGACCTCACCCGAGGCGTGATCTTCGCCGACGACGTGGTGCGAGAGCACAGGGTTGAAGTGGATTCCGAAGCGGTCGGCGAGCGTGTTGAAGTGCTCGAACTCGGTGTTATCGCGGTCGTTGGAGAAGAGAAGAAGTACTCCGCCGGAGCGCACCCAGGCCTCGATGGCGTCGCCGCTGGGCTTGTCCATGTAATGCGGCGCGGGGTTCTTGATGGGGATGTCGGGCGAGACGATCAGGTAGATCTGCGCGTGGGCTAGCGCGGCGGCGGTGGGAGCGGTGGTCTGCTCGGCCAGCGAGATGCCGTAGCCCTGCAAGGCGCGTCCGAAGAGGGAGTAGCCGTTGATCGAGTCGTCGTCCCACTTGTAATGGAATAGCTCGGTTTGGCCGAAGGCGTTCTTGCGCGTCTGCGAGTTGAACCAAGCATCGATCAGTGCGGTCTTGCGCTGGGTTGATGCTGGCTCCTGCGCTGTGCGGTAGTCGCGCGAGCTGGGGAGCAGTCCGGTCATTGCTGCGCTGGATTTCGCTGGGCTGGGCTGCGCGTTGAAGGGCTGCTCGATCTCTGAGCCTGCGAGCAGGAACGCTGCTACGCCCTTCCTGTCCTGATCGACGACCGGCTCGTGGATGTAGTAGTCGAAGTCTCCGGCGCGGTAGGGCGTGCCGCCGAGACCTCCGACCTTGACCGTTCCGTGGAGGATGAGCGCGTCGTCGGGGGCGGTGGTGAGGAACTGCCTCTGGATGCCGTCCCATGCGCGTCGCGCGGGAGCCTGATCCGACGGCGGAAGATAGCCCATGCGAACGCCCTTGGCCAGAGCGTAGGTGAACATGCAGCTTGCCGAGGCTTCGAGGTAGTTCCCGTTGTCGCTGTGCGCCTTGCCGAAGCGGATGCTGCCGTCGGGCTGCTTCTGCATCAGGGGGCCGTTGTGTTGCGGGCGATCCATCACCTGCCACCAGAGGCCGGTCTTGGCGTCCTGAACCTTAAGCGTTGCGGCCATGGTGCGCTTGAGCGCGTCGATCAGGGCGGCGCGCTGCGGATGATCTTTCGGGAACCAATCGAGCGTGTCTACGAGGGCCATCGCGTACCAGCCCATGGCTCGCGCCCAGACCTCGGGGCTGAGGCCGGTGGTCTTGTCGGCCCAGGGCATCTGGCGGGACTCGTCCCAGCCGTGGCGCAGCAGGCCGGAGCTTGCATCGCGCATGTGAGCGTCCATCAGCAGAAGCTGGTGGGCGATGTCGTCGAAGTCGGCGGGCTGCTGGAAGGTGGCGGCGTACTGGGCGCGGAAGGGCTCGGCCATGTAGGCTCCGTCCAGCCACATCTGGTTGGGATAGATCTGTTTGTGCCAGTAGCCGCCGCTGGCCGTGCGCGTCTGCTGGCCGAGTTGCTCGTGGAGAAACTTTGCGGCGCGGGCGTACTTTGCGTTCTGCGTGACGCGGTAGAGAAAGAGGACGGCGCGGCCCATCTCGATCTCGTCGAGCGAGTGTTCCCCGGCCTTGTAGTTGGCGATGGAGCCATCGGGGGCGATGCATTTATCAACGACGGACTGAACGAAGTTGAAGTCGGCGGCGTTGGCGGTGACGTGCCACTCGGCGACCATGCCGTCAAGAAGAACGCCCTCTTCGTATCCCCAGTGGCAGGAGGTCGCATCGTCGACGCGCTGCTGGAGGACGGTCGCGGCCATGCGCTGCGCGGGAGTCTGCGGCGCGCTGGTCTGGGCGATTGCGACGGCGGTGAGGCCGAAAAGTAGGGCGATTGCTGTGGACTTTACTGCTCGCACGATGGACTCTCCGTGGACTGGCTGATGCCTTTCAGCATACTGCTTGTGGGGTAGGGAAGTCGCGCAGCGCGAGCGAAATGCGGAGATTCTTCGCTTCGCTCAGAATGACAATCCCAATCAAGCCTTTGGGGAAGTAATACTCCCTCCGAAAGGCAGAAGCAGATTCCTCCGCTTCGCTACGGAATGACAAGGCCAGTTTGTACCGTAGCTACGATGGAGATGCTCTGGTGTTGGGAATTAATGAGTTCGGACTGCTATCCGTGGACGGAGATTCCGGCGAAGGTGATGACGACGCGTCCGCGGATGGGGACACCGAAGGCGCTGGCGGGTTGGTAGACGCTGCCCAGAAGCTGGTTGACGACCTGCGAACGCACGGCCTGATCCTGCGGGCCAGCGACGATGGCGTAGTCGTAGATGCGTCCAGAGCTGTCGATTGAGGCCTCGACGACGACTGCGCTGTCGTACTCGGTGCCGACTGTTTCAGCCGTGGTAGTCGAGTAGAGGTAGTGCGGTGCGGTGATGGCGCCCAGCGGCTCGTCGTTGGCCAGCACGGCCTGCGGCGCAGCGACTACACCGAGCAGAAGAGTGACGCTACCAACCAGCGCGACCGATCCGGCGAATCCGGCAGTGGCCCGCAGAAGCAGCGGGTGAACAGAGTTCTCCCACGCCAGCGTGAGGCGGTCGAGCAGGTGCCAGTTGCTCTGCTCGCGTTCATGGTCGATGGCGAGTCGCAGTCTGCGGCTGAGGTCGGCGGGGGGAGTGACCGGGCCGAGCGCAGAGAGAGCCTCCTGCGTGGCGCGCCATGCGGTGAGTTCGTGTGCGCAGGGTGTGCATCCGGCGATCCTTTCGCCGCAGTCGTCTTCGTAACCCTCGATGTGGCGAGCGATCTGCTGCATCTGGAGGCCGCTGAGTGTGCCGTCGAGGTAGTCGGAGAAGGCGGATCGGATAGCTTTACAGGAAGATTTCTTCATTGCAAAACCTCCAGCGAGGAGCTCAGGCTAAAGTTCGGAGCGGAAGCGGGAAGGGAAGTGAGCGGGGGGGTAACGGTTGGAGCGAGCGCGGTGCGCAGGGCAGCACGGCCCCGCATGAGTCTGGATTTTACTGTGCCGATGTTGATCTTAAGAATTTCGGCGATCTCGTCGTAGGCAAAGCCCTCAATCTCCCGCAGCACGACGACGTTGCGGAAGACCTCGGGAACCTGTCGCAGAGCGGCTTCTACGCGCTCGCGGGTCTCCTCCTGTGCGGCGTGATCGAAGGGAGAACAATCGTGGTTGGCGAGAAACTCATTCCTACAGCGCGGGTCGCTTTCGTCATCGCACACCGAGCCAAGCGGCGCATCAAGGGAGAGTTCCTGCTGTTTGTGGCGAGTCCACCAGCGGCGCTGGTTGGATGCCTCGCGCAGAGCGATGCGATAGAGCCAGGTGCGCAGACTGGCCTCGCCGTGGAATCCGCCGATGGAGCGGAAGACCTTGAGGAAGACCTCCTGCGTAATGTCTGCGGCATCGGAGGGGTCTTGCAGGCTGCGCGCAATCAGCGAATAGAGAGGCCGGTGGAATCGGTCGATGAGCTGGGCAAACGCCTGCTCCGAGCCAGACTGTAGCTGGGCCACGAGAGCTGCTTCCTCGTTTGGGAGGTCGATCGGTATCGCCAGATCATCCACGGTCATGCCCGCCTGCATATTCGGGTTCCTCTACAGTACGACTTCCGAGAAACAACTGTAAACTGCTGCGGTCTGCGCGAATTGCCGCCAGCCGAACGACGATGCCGAAGACGATGAAAACGAAGCCGGTAACACAGTCCGAATATTCGTTTCTTCTGATTTCTTAGACACCGAGAGGGAAGGGATTAGTTCCCTAAAAGACTGAAGTTAATGAAAACTTCGACAAAAATTTGACTCAGAAGCCCGTAGGCATGAGAATAGATAAAGTCCTTCCCGAATGAGTGGGCCTGTGGCGCAGCTGGGAGCGCGCTTCCATGGCATGGAAGAGGTCATCGGTTCGATCCCGATCAGGTCCACCAACACCCCCCCCGAAATTGAAGCACTTCCAAACCCAGGCCTCTTCTTTTCAGAGGGCGAAAGGTGCCGAAAGGTGCTGAGTCTTTAAAGCAGGGAGCAGCAATTTCACCACCTTGGTGTTGGCGTCTCGCTTCTGCTGCGAAACGGCGTGAGTGTATAAATCAAGCGTAATTCGGCTATTGGAATGACGAAGTAGGTCTTGAGCCACTTTGATGTCCGTACCGAGTACCCGCAAAAGTGTGCCGAGGGTATGGCGGAAAGTGTGCCAGCCGACGACCTTGTCTTTGATATTGGCGCGTTCAAGAGCTGGCCGAATGCTTTTCTTCAGCAGGCTGTCAGGGCTGAGACGCTTTTCCCCGTTCAGCCGAATGGATGGAAAGAGGAAGTCGCTGTCGCCTGGGTAGAGCGATTGACGCCTCCAGTCAAGCAGCGACTCCAGAATGAGCGGATGAAGTGGAACGGGACGGCGCGAGCATTCGGTCTGCGTCCGCACGAGGCGCTGAACAACCAAACCAACCCGAATCTAGAGCATTTTCGTTAATGGTGTAGACCATCGTGGCGCGAGCAAAATGCGGGGATTCTTCGCTTCGCTCAGAATGACAATTCATTTTTGGTCTTCAGTAATTCGAAAAATTTTCTAAACCCAAAGATGTAAAGGATGTCATGATAACGATCTGTAAAGCATCTCCTGAAACTTGAGAGCCGGGGCTTAACGAAGCCAACCTCGCGTCCGTCAGCTATGAACCGCACATAACGGATGATCCACTGGAACCCGCTGCTTCAACGAAACATAACTGTACATTTCATCGGGGAGTTCGATGTAATTGACATGCTCAGGAGCCAGCCGCTAGACTTTGCTCCTCTAGTAAATCGGTCTCCAGTATTCGACTGTAGATAAACAGGATCGGCACAGTCGAGTAATAGCGCGCCAGTTTACCCGGGCAGAAGTAGAGAACGGCACACAACCAGCCAGTCTCGAAGCTGAAAATGAACGCCATCGCTGGATAAGAGGCCACTCCTATGTCTTTCAGCCGCATTACCCGCTTATGCGTTCTCCCCACTCTGGTATCTTTTGCGCTTGCTCTCACTGGCTGCGGGGTCTCCGGCGTGTCTTCTACTGGAAGCCTTGGCTCAACGACGGGAAGTGCAAGCATGAGCGCTGGTTCTGCGAACGCTCTGGGCGGCAAAGTGTTTGGCGGACAGCAACCCATAAAAGGCGCGACGATGACGCTTTGGGCTGCCGGAACAACCGGAACTTATGGCACAGCGGCCAGAGTGGTTGCGACCTCGACTACGACGACCGACGCCACTGGCTATTTCAGCTTCAACAACGCAACTACGGGCGCGTCTCCCTGTAGCGCCGGGCAGTATCTGTACATCACAGCGGTAGGCGGAGATGCGGGCAGCGGAACCAACCAGTACATCGCGCAGATCGCCGCGCTGCCTACTCCCTGCGGCACCAGCACAGCCAGCACTTATGTCGTCGTCAATGAAGTGAGCACAGTCGCCACAGTGACTGCGCTACAGCAGTTTATGAGTATTGCGCCCGGCAGTTCGCCCGCATGGACTATCGGCGCGCCCGCCGGCAATATTACGGGGCTGGCCAACGCATTTCTACAGGTGGGCAATCTGGTCAACAACGGGACGGGAACGTCGGGTTCGTCGACTGCAACTTCCACGATCAACAGTGTTACCTATACCACCACAATTACGCCGGACTCGTCCAAGATCAACACGCTGGCTAATGTTATTGCGGCCTGCGTCAACACGGCGGTCAGCAGTACATGCACGTCGTTACTCGCAGACGCTACGCCGAACGGCAGCATTGCGCCGACTGACACGCTTCAGGCGGCGTATTATCTGGCGACCAATGCCAGCGGGGTGAATCTTCCGGCGCACGGTTTAACGCAGGGCGAGCCTTACTACCTGTGCAGCACATACGTCATCGCGAATGCTCCGTTCCAGCCCAATAGCACATGCTCTTCTTCCGTCTATCCAACGGACTGGGCGATTGGAGTTTCGTGGAATACGAGCAATGGAACGGCCACGGTGGGAACAGCGACTCCGTACAGTCTCGCCATCGATGGCG
>Ga0302276_10004972_pt1 | contig 11118 bp, 11 predicted proteins | sample III_Bog_N2_3_FD_198768 | JGI IMG/M metagenome (GOLD analysis project Ga0302276, IMG submission 198768) | Peat permafrost microbial communities from Stordalen Mire near Abisko, Sweden - III_Bog_N2_3 | ecosystem: Environmental > Terrestrial > Soil > Wetlands > Peat | place: Sweden: Abisko... | reverse complement strand
TTCCCGATGGCGGTCGGCGTCGGAGAACGTCGCAGCGCCCAACCATCGGCATCCAGAACCCAGAGTCCATGGGCGCCGACGAAGGCGGGCTTGCCGTCCCAGTCGCACATTCGGGATGCGGTTTCGGGAGGGATGCCCAGGTCTCGAAGAGGGGGGGAGGCGCCGGGGTTCGTCCAGGAAACCAGGAGCAGGTGCGATCCACTCGCGACGTAGATGCCGGAATCCGACACGCCCAGGACCTGCCCGTTGATCTGGACGATGTGCCAATTTCCGTCTCCCGTGCTCCAGGACATGGGCGGCGAATTTCCGGGGAGGGTCAGGGCGATGTGGCCCGCGCTCCCGAACAGGATCGCTCCGGATCCAGGCCAAAGGGATTCGTCCAATGTTGTGCTGGTCCACGAGGTTCCGTCGAAGATGCGAGCCTCGATGGAGGCTCCGATGTCGGAATTCCCCAGGCACCAGGCTTTTCCGGCCCCGATGCCGGGAACCCATTCGATGGTCTGGCCCAGATCCAGGGTGGGCACCGATGTTCCCACGGAGTCCCAGAGCAACCCGTCGGGAGACGACTCGACGGAAAAGGTCCGGCTGGGGCCTCCCGTGCCGAGAGAGGCCGTCGCCATGGCACCGCTCCCCAAGGTTCCTAGCACGGATCCGCCCTTCCCGACCAGCGTCCAGGCCGCGGAATCCTCCCGCCGCAGCGCGGGCGGGACCGAGACTCCTGTGACGGATTGCGCCCATGTTCCCGTGGTCCCGGACCGGTTGCGGACCACCACCCGGTATCTCCACGCCTGGATCGTCGCCAAGGAGTCGGATGCCGTGTCCCGCCAGACGGTGTCCGTCGTCGCGGCGAAGGGAAGGGTGGAATAGGAGATCGCACCCGCCGTGTCCCGGAAGATCAGGTAATCCAGGAGGGCGGAATAGGCGACGGGATGCCACGACAGCACCAGTTGCCCGGTGGCGCTGTCGTTCACGACCTCGAGTCCCGTCGCCACCGGGATGCCGGTGTAGATCATGTGGATGGTGTCCCGGATCCGCATGGCCGTGGCGGTCGTGGCGTGGGTGGTGTCGAAGGTCGGGGTGTAGTCGGGAAGGGTCGTGACCAGGCGGAGACGGACCTTCTCCGTGGGAAGGTCCGTCAGCGTGAACGTTCCGTTCTCCGCCACGTTGGAATAGTTCTCGGTTCCCAGCACCTGCACGGTCACGGTGGCGGGGTCGTCCTGCGGTTGCAGCGCCACCACTCCGGAAAGCGTACCCGAGGCTTCCAGGGTGTCGTTTTCCGTCAGCTGGAGCTTCCCACCCGTCGCGACCACGGAATCGATGGTGGACACCAGGCTGTCCAGGGTCACGCTCACGGTGTAGATGCCGTCGGGCACCTGGGACGTCCGGGGAAGTCCCGTCGAATCCACCGTTCCCACCGCCACCGCTTGGGTGCTGTCGCCGGGGACCACCTTCACGGCGGCACCGGTGGCGAACGTCCCTCCCCCCGGATTGTAGATGCGGGCGGCCAGCTCGGTGTGCGTCTCGTCGTTGGTGCCGGAAACGCTTTGGCTGCTGCCGCAACCGGCCAGCACGGAGGCGAAGAGCGTCAGCATGCAGATCCGGGTTTTCACCGGTCCACCTTCCCTTTGCGCAGACCCGGCTTGCGAGTGACGGGTATGACAGCGATGGTGATCAGATGCGCGCGCGTCGCGCGATTCTGGTCCTTGTGGACGATGGAACGCAGTTCCGACCGGAACCGTTCCACCCGGCGTCGCACGAGTTCCAGCCCCTGCTCGGAGATGGAAACCGTGTTGGTGGCCACCACCTGCCCGGAATCGCCGGTGGGGTGGAGGGCGGCCTGCTGCACCAGCCGCAATTGCTGGGACTGGAGCTGGCGGACCAGATCGTTCCGGGCGCCTTCTCCGGTGGACAGGCTGTGGTCGGTGGGCCTCCAAAAGCCGTTTTCGTCGCGTCGGATCAGATCGAGTTCGGAAAGCAGTTCGATCGCGTTGCGCGCCTGTCCCTCGGTGATCGCGGGAGCCAGCAGCGACCCGATCCGGCGGAAATCGTCGGCCAGATCGTGCAGCGAAAGAAGGGCCCTCACCGCACCGTTCCACCAGTGACGGTAGTACTCGTAGTGCCGCGGATCGAGGATCGTCCGCGGGGTGCGGTTGAGGGCCACCAGTTGATCGAACGCCAATTCCTTTTCTTCCGCCGTGCGCGCCTGGTTGAACCGCACCAGTACCCGGAAGAACCGGCCTTCCTCGGAGCCCAGCTCCAGGGCGGCGACGAACCGGTCGGCGAAGGTGGGGGAGACCTCCTTGCCGCCCAGGACGTCGGGCAGGTAGCTGCGGGTGTTGGGCAGGCCCAGTCGGCGATGGAGTTCGCTCCGGTTGAAACCGGGTTCGACGGTTTGTCTGGCTTCCAGCCATTCACCGAGGAATTTCCGGAAATCCGTGTAGGCGTACACCACAGGGAGAGGCATGTCCCAAAGCTATGGTCGGATCGGATTCCCGTGCAGGGCGATGGTGGGCATATCCTGTAGAACAGGAATCCCTGTACAGGAGAAACCGAACTTCGTAGGTTCCACCCCTGAAGGAGGAATGAGACCATGTCCCAAGATCTCGCCCGTTCCGGCGTTCCCGCATTCGACGAATGGAGCCCTTTCCACCGGAAATCCTACGCCCGCCTCGCGGTCGGGGACGACGTGGCCTCGTCGTTGGAAACCCAACGGCATGTGGTCCTCTCCGTTTTGGCAGAGGTTCCCCCTGAACGGGAAACCTTCCGCTACGCCCCGGGCAAATGGAGTCTGCGCCAAGTGGTGGGACACATCTCGGATACGGAACGAATCCTGACCACGAGAGCCCTGGCAGCGGCGCGGGGTGATCAAAGCAACCTGCCGGGATTCGAGGAGAATGAGTACGCGGCCATCGCCGGTCACGACGCACTCCCCCTCTCGCGGTTGGCCGAGCAGTTTCTCGTGGTGCGACAAGCCAGCCTGTCGCTGTTCTCGACGTTCGACCATGAAGCATGGCGGCGCAGGGGGATGGTGCGCGGCTTCCCGGTCAGCACGCGTGCATGGGCGTTCGCATTGCTGGGTCACACCGCGCAACACATGGACACCATCCGGAGCAAATACCTGACCGGAGGGTGAGCGGGGCGGAACGTCAGGCGGGAGCGGCGACCGCGGGCTCGAAGGCGAAGGCCTTGGCGTGCCAGCCCTGACCTGCGGGCCGTTTCCACCGCCCTTGGCGCACGGCGCCCAAGGTGATCACCGTCAGGTCGAGGACCAGGGTTCCCCGGTCCACGAAACCTTGGAGCGCAAGGTCCCCGAACTCCCGGCGGCTGGAGAACCGGACGCCGTCCGGACCCCAATGGTGCACGCCCGCGGGGACGTCGACCAGGTCGATCCCGACGTTCCTGCCTGCATCGCGCGAGGCGGCGATCATGCGGTCGATGGAGCACCCGGACATCTCCGCCCCGGTGAAGTCGGCGGCAACGACAAGAGTCACTTCGTCGAGGAACGATCCGCGCGCGGGGACGAAGTTTCCGTGGGACTTCCACTTGGAAAGCACGGGCTCCAGGTCCGCCAGGATCGCGGCGCGGTTGGCCGCTTCGATGGGTTTCGCCGACGCGAAAAGCCAAGCGCGGGACGAATCCGGAAACTCGGGGAAGAGGTCGGGCAAGACGGTCTGGGAGATCTGTTCCATGCGACCCAATCTACCCCATTTTCCGATCATCGGCCATTTTCACCGCCGTCCCTGCCCGCCGGGAACAGCTCCCAGGAACAGGATGCCTTCGAAGCCGTCCGGACCAGCGACGAGGTCGAGGTGGGACGACCGGTTGCGGCGCAAGTACAGGCATCCCGTCCCGGCGTGGACCTCCGGCGCATCGCCGTCCGTACCCGAAAGGCAGAACCCCGCCAGTCCCCAGAGGAAGGAGGCCGACCAGGCGGGAATCGGGATCTCTTCCATGGCCTGGGGAGCCAGGACCAGATCCAGGATCGAGGACGCCTCGGGAAGGGATCCACTGGCCGCATCGAATTCCGACAGGGGATGGGCGTGGAAGGCGAGGGGAGGAAGGCCGAACGAAATCCGTCCTTCCGGCCCGGGTGTCAGGATCCGGAAGGATTGGTGGAGATCCATCCTCAGCCGCGGGAGCTGATCTCGTGGATGACGGAGGGGTCGACGGGCGCGGGATCCGCGGCGGTGCCGGTTCCCGGGGGCGGCCTCCGCGATCGCGAGGCGACTTCGTGCACGGCGCTGATGTCCGAGTCCCCAAAGCCCTGGCTCGTGGCCTGTGCGAAAAGTTCCTCCGAGGCTTCCAGTTGGCGAAGATGGAGTCCCGCTTCCCTGGCGGAGGCAAGGGCCAGCCGAATGTCCTTCAGAGCGTGCTTCAGCGGGAATTCCGGTGTCCAATCCCGGCTTTCGATCTTGGAACGCTTGAACCCCAGGAAGGCCGGGGCGACGTGGGTCGGGAGGATGGCATCGTGCACGACCTGGAGTGACAGTCCCAGCGATTCGGCCAAACCCAGCGACTCGGACCAGGCCGCCTGGGCCTGCGCGAGGAAGGCGTTGTTGACGAGCTTGAGCGAGGCCCCCGCGCCGACGGGTCCGGCGTGGACGATCCTCGAACCCATGGCCGATAGCAGGGGAGCGACGGTCTCCAGATCGACCGCCTCGCCACCGGCGAAGAAGACGAGCTTCCCGTCGCGTGCCGCCGCGCTGGAGCCGGAAACGGGGATGTCCAGGAAGCGAAGTCCGCGGTTGGTGGCGTTGGAGCCCATCTGTCGCGATGTGCGGGGATCGACGGTGGAGTGGTCCACCCAGATGGTCCCCGGCGCCATCGCGTCCAGGAAGCCCTGGATGCCGAACGCCACTTGGCGCAAAGCTTCCGGATCCGCGAGCATCGTGAAGACCACCTGCGCCCCTTCCACGGCCCTGCGGGGAGAGGCGGCCAAGGAACAACCCGCCTGGGCCAGGGGTGCGGCCTTTTCCGGAGTGCGGTTCCAGACACGCACCGCATGCCCACCCGCCGCGAGACGTCCGGCCATGCGCGACCCCATGATGCCCATTCCCAGAAACGCGACGTCCATTTCACTCCCCCGGGTCGTTCATCCTCCAAAGTAATGGATTGCGCCGTAGCTTGTGCCCGGTATCACAGTCGTCCCGGGTACCAACCTGCGGTTCCGGTCTCCAAGCCCGAATCCACGGGGACCCGGGCGAAGGCATGGAGCCAATCCCCGGTCGAGTCGAGGACGCGGAATCGGCTGGACTCCGCCAAGGCGCGTCCGCATCGCCAGCCCCAGCGGTTCCAGGAGGGGTTTCCCTTTCCGGGAACCACCTGCCAGATCGGGCGCAAGGTGTCGGCCGGGATTCCCGCGGGGAGGGAAGTCCCCTCGGGAACCCACAGCTTGGCGGATCGGAAGGCGGGCCAGGCGAGGCGACGCGAGAGGAGGGAGGCGGCGTCGGCGGGAGAGTCCCAGAAGAGGATGCTCCGGGGGTGGAGTTCCAGGATCTGGGCCACCGCCTCGTCCCATCTGGAATTCCCTGGATCGTGGAAGACCACCTGGAGGTCGCCGAGCGAATCGGCGAGAGCGGGAAAGACGGGTTCTGTCCAAGATCCCGTCGCCTCGACCACCAGCATCCGGGGCGTCGCCGCGCCGCGCAGGAGGGCGAGGAGCCGCTGGCGCTGGACCGGGAGGGGAGTCCAAAGATCCCAGCGCAGGGGGTCCGGCCCATGCCCTCCCCCGTCGTCCAGGACGAGGCAGGCTTCCCGACAGGCGGGGAGGCCCGTCGCGACCGTGGAAAGACCGACCAGCAGGAGATCGCTCCGTCCTCCGCCGCCGCTCCCCGCGAACCCTTCGGCTTGGCCGGGATCGCCTTCGTTGTCGCTCCAGGTCCATGTCCAGTCGAACAGGGAATCGCGCGAGGATCGGAGTCCCGCCAGGAAGCCGTCTCGGAACGCATTCCCGGCCCCCGCGAAATCCCCGGACAGCGGCAGGCATCCACGGCCCAGGAAATGGCGCGGGCCGGACCCCGGAAGCCGGGCGGGAGACCCCGCCCCGACGAGGAGGAACGACAGGAGGAAGGACGCCGTCGCCGCGGCGGCGATCCCGAGGGCGCATCGGCGTCGTTCGAAGGGCACCACCGGAAGATACTCCCGGCCCGCGTTCAGGGCGGGAGAGGGACGACGCGACGTCTCCTCGGGGTCGGGAAGGCTGTACCTTTCCGTTCTCAGCCGATGCGCCCGATCCTCCTAATTCCACTGGTCCTCTTCGCGACCGGTTGCCGGTCCGCTCGGACCTCCCCCGCGGAGCGTCCGACCGGAACCGATTCCGCGCCCGCTTCCCCACGTTCGCCCGACGCGGTCTTCCACGGGGGCTCCAGGGTCGATTTCTGGCAGTCGGATACCCTGGCATGGCGGCTGAACACGGATCTGCTCCGGCAGGACCCCGGCAGCCAGCGGGTGTGGGCTCGGCCCGTGGACTTGACCGCCTACGACAAGACGCGCCTTCCCGTGGCCCATGTGCTGGCGGATTCCGGCACAATGGACCGCGGGATGCGATTCTTCCGCGCGAGGGGCCATGTGGTTGGCTCCAATCACGGCGGCATGGAGCTTCGCACCGACAGTCTGGTCTTCGACAAGGAAAGCGATCGCATCTTCACGTCGGCGGCGGTGCGGGTTCGCACCGAGACGGGCGATGTCCTGACCGGAACGGGCTTCCGGTCGGATGCCTACCTCAACCGCTGGGAGATCCTCTCCGACGTGCGGGGGCAGATCCGCGATCTCGGCTCCCTTCCCTTCGGCGCGGGGAAATAGGTGTTGGCGGCGGGGATGCTCGCGGTCTGGGGCCTTTGCGGGTCGGCGAGCGCGAAGCGGGCTTTGCCGGGAGACCCACTGATCCTGGACGGGTCCGACAACATCGTGGTCCAGGGGCGCGGGGCCGTGGTTGTGTTGACGGGAAATGTCCGATTCCACCGAGGCGACGTCCGGTTCCGGTCGCGTTCCGCCACCTGGGACCGGGCGACGGACCAGGTCCTGTTCCAGGGGGATTTCCGGCTGGAACACCCCTCGGGAACCTTGACTTCCCTTTCCGGACGCTACGAACGGGCGTCGGGGTCGGCCTTCGCCGATGGCGCGGCCCACCTCGTGGACTCCTCGGGGCGGGTCACCCTGGACGCCGGTGCCATCCGGTACGACCGCGCCGCCCACCGCGCCGAGGCCTCCCAGTCCCCCGTCTTCCGGAAACTTCCCTGTCCTCCGGGAGGGGCGTGTTCCCCGAGCGACACGGGTCGAGACACCACCGAAATCCGCGGCGAGACCCTGGTCTGGCGCGATGCGGATTCCGTCGCCGAGGCCCGCGGCCGGGTGAGGCTCCGGCGCGGGAGCCTGGTGGCCACATGCGGGAAGGCCACCATGGACGAGCGGACCAGCAAGCTCCTGCTGGAGGAATCGCCGTCCGCGAGCCTGGCCGCGAAGGTGCTGTCGGGTCGGACGATGGTCCTCGACATCGACCTGCGGAAGGAAAAGATCCGGAAGGTGGTGGTTCTCCAGGACGCCCGAGGGACCATGGTGGGAGATCCCGATTCCGCCGGACAGAGGCAGATGGAGAGGGTCTTCGGCGACACGTTGGTGGCGGAGCTGGACGGCGACGCCCTGCGCGAAGTGCTGGTGGTCCACAAGGCGCGCGGGACCAGCTTCACGGATCTGGACACGACCCGGCGCGACGAGCTCTGGGGCGACAGCCTCCGTCTGGTGTTCCGCGCCGGGAAGATGAAGTCGGCTTGGATCCGGGGCAACGCCCGCAGCGTCTACCACCACATGGAGAAGAACGTCGACAAGGGCCGCAACGAAGCGCGCGGCCGCACCATCCGCATCGCCTTCGACGACGGGAAGGTCCACAGGATCCGCATCGACGGCGCAGCCAAGGGGACATACTATGGAACCGAGCCCAGAAAAGCCGACTGAGGGGGGTGCCGTGCGCCGCATCGATGCCTCCGACCTGCGGAAGACCTACGGGGGCCGTCGCGTCGTGGACGGTGTCCACGTCGGGGTGTCCCAGGGCGAGATCGTCGGGTTGCTGGGACCGAACGGGGCGGGGAAGACGACCACGTTCTACATGATCACCGGTCTGGTCCGTCCCGACCGGGGGCGGGTCCACCTGGACGGGAAGGACATCTCCGGTCTCCCCATGTACCGCAGGGCTCGACGCGGCCTGGGATACCTGGCCCAGGAACCGTCCATCTTCCGCCGCCTGACCGTGCGAGCCAACATCGAGGCCGTGCTCGAGGTGAGGGGGGTTCCCGGTCGCCGCCGCCGCGAGCGCTGCGACCAGCTCCTGGAGGAGCTGCGCATCTCGCATCTCCACCAGGCGGTTTCCGTCACGCTGTCCGGCGGGGAACGCCGCCGGTTGGAGATCGCCAGGTCGTTGGCAGCTGATCCCGCATTCCTCCTCCTGGACGAGCCCTTCGCCGGCGTGGATCCCATCTCCATCGAGGACATCCAGTCCATCGTGGCGGGCCTGCGTGAAAAGGGGCTGGGGATCCTCATCACCGACCACAACGTCCGCGAGACCCTGGCCATCACCGACAGGGCCTACATCCTCTTCGGCGGACGGATCCTGACAAAGGGCACGTCCGAATTCCTGGCCAACGATCCCGACGCCCGACGCCACTACCTCGGCGAACGCTTCAGCCTGGGATAGATCCCGGCGGCTGCGCGGGCGGATACTTGCTCCGACCCGGCCCTTGCCTCCCGCGACGTCCCGAAGCGGACGCCTTGGTCGGACAAGGACCGGGCTCGTCGCGGCGTCTCCATCCCGCTCGCTCGCCGGGATGCACGGGGCTGAATTTCGAGCGGGGGGGCCATCCGCATCAGGAGCCCAATCCTACCTTGCCCCCCATGACCCACGATTTCCACGCGTTGCCGGCTTTCACCTGCATCGGACTGGAGAGGGAAGGTCTTCTGGCCTCCTGCAGGGAATGGGTGCCCCCGCTCTGGCCGGAATTCATGCGCCGAACCCACGAGCTTTCGCACTTGGAATGCCGCGGTGTCTGGGGGTTGATGAGCGATTCCGAAGTCTTCCTCGCGCCTTGGGGCGGCGAGAGGGGACGCTATCTCGCGTCTTGGCAGGTTCCCGCCGGCACGATTCCCTTCGGAGACTGGAAGGTCTGGGAGATTCCGGCCCGGACCTGGATGCGCATCCCCTGTCGCATCGACCAGATCGACGAAGCCCTGGACCACGCGCATCGCGGTCTGTACAAGAACCTGGAATGGCGTTGGGAGGGCGCCGTCCACGAGTCCTATCCAGACGATTTCCGAAATCCCGCGACAGACACCCTTCAATTGATGGTGGGGGTGATGCCGAGGTAGGAAGAGCGGAAAGGGGAGGTTTCCGGTCGGACTCCTGCTTTGTGAAACCCACAAAAGTTCCACCATGGAAACGCCGGTCTTCCAAGATCGGCCAGCGTAAGCTCCTGGAAGGCGCGCACTCATTCCCGGAGATCGGAACATGCGGACTTCTTTGGCTTTTTGGCTCGCGGTTCTCGCCTGGGAACCCTTTGCCCAATCGATCGACCTCCACGGACTCGTCACGAACAAGGCCGGAAAGCCCGTCGCGAACGCGATCGTCGTTCTCCAAAGCAATGGTCTGAAGGATACCTCGGCTTCCGATGGTTCGTACTCGATCACCCAAGGCGTTCCTTCCTCGATTTCCCCGTCGGTCCACCCAATCCAGGGCATTTCGCTGGACGGCGGTGCCTTGGTCGTCGCACTGGACCATCCATCGTCCCTCCAGGTCGAGCTGTTCGATCTGGCTGGGAATTCCTTGAAGCGTGATGTTCTCCAGTACGCCGTTGAAGGAACGCATCGCTTTCCCCTGGCGACATCCTCCGGGAAGGCCGCGTTGCTGTTCGTCCGCGTTTCCGTCGACGGACAATCCACTTCGTTCCGTTGCCTCTCGCTGGGATCGGGTGGCTCGACGCTGGTCGGCAGCGGGTCGGCGAGAGCCTTCGCCGCTGTCGCGGACACCCTCGTCGCCTCTGCGGCGGGCTACGCGACCGGAAAGGTCGCGATCTCGTCCTACGACCAGACGGCGAACATCGTGCTCGACACGGCCGTGGCCGCGGATCGAAGCGCCGGCTGCGACATCGCCCCGACCTTGAACAGCGGAGCCCTCTCGTTGCAAAGCGGAGGGCAAACCCGGAAGTACATCCTCAAGGTGCCAACCCCGTACGACAAGACCCAAGCCTACCGGTTGGTCTTCGCCTTCGCCGAGTCGGGGTCGTCGGCCCAGTCCGTCGCGGACAGGAACTACTTCACGATGGCGACCTACGACGCCAAGAACACGGTCTTCGCGGCGCCCGACGCCGTGAACGGTGCCGGAACCTGGAGCAATGCGGACGTGGCGTTCACCGACGACATTCTCGCCCAGCTCGAAGGCGGGCTCTGCATCGACAAGACCCGGATCTTCGCGACGGGTTTCAGCTTCGGAGCGGGGATGTCCATGGCGCTGGCCTGCACGCGGGCCGACGTGTTCCGCGCCGTCGCCTTCTTCTCGGGAGCAGATCTCACCAGCTCCTGCCCCACCACCCTGACCCGACCGATCGCCTACTACGCGTCGCAGGCGAGCCAGGATGCCAATGGCCTGTCCCCCACTTCGCCAATCACGGGGGAAATGAAGCAGGCCCAGTTCGCCGCAGTCAACGGCTGCACGGCCGAGCCCGCCTCCACGACCTACCCGGCTGCGGGAAAAGCCCACACCTGCACGATCTACAAGAACTGCTCGGCGGGCCACCCGACCGAATACTGCGTCTTCAACGGCCCCCACGGCTGGGAACCGGTGGATCCAGGTCAAACGACGAGTTGGGACCCGCCCGAAGCCTGGAAGTTCATCGCGCAGTTCTAGCCGGGCTCCGGATCAGGGAACAGCCGTGGCTGCGGGAATCGGCGAGAGTCGGAGCACGACCCGGGCGAGATAGGAACCGTACTTCTCTCCAGAAATCCGATCCGTCTCGTCCAAGGACGGCGGCGCACCCATGGCGCCCGTGTTCTGGGCCATCAGCGCCAAGGAGCTCCCCAACCGGTTGGTGCCATCGGTCTGCCGGGGAAGTTCGTTCCAGTTCGCCCACAGGAGGC
>Ga0302276_10004960_pt1 | contig 11129 bp, 12 predicted proteins | sample III_Bog_N2_3_FD_198768 | JGI IMG/M metagenome (GOLD analysis project Ga0302276, IMG submission 198768) | Peat permafrost microbial communities from Stordalen Mire near Abisko, Sweden - III_Bog_N2_3 | ecosystem: Environmental > Terrestrial > Soil > Wetlands > Peat | place: Sweden: Abisko... | reverse complement strand
TCTTCGCCACCAACGAGATTCAGCGCCCTGACGGCACGACGCTCCACCTCGCGGCGCACCCCTACGGCCCGCTCGTTCTCGTCTACGATCGCCTCGCCGACTTCTTCCCCCCCGGCGACCTCCCCGCGGCGGGCGACGCTCTCCGCCTCTGGCTCTGGGAAGACAAGGACGCCGCCCGCGCGCGCGCCAAGGAGCTCTCGCCCCCGTCGTCGGCGAAGGTCGAGGCGCTCTTCACCGACGACCTCCGCACCATCGTCCCCGAGCTGCTCGCCGAGATCGACACGCACGCCGACACGATGCGCGCCGCGTCGCCGCACGGTCGCCTGGCGGGGCTTCGCGCGCCAGTGTTCCTCCTCCACGGCGCGGGGGATTCGGTCATTCCCGCGACAGAGACGCTCTGGCTTGCGACAGACGTACCCAAGGGGCTCGTGCGCGACGTCGTCGTGAGCCAGGCCGTCGTGCACGTAGAGCTGGAGGGTGAGCCCTCGATCGGGGAAAAGTGGGCGCTCGTTCACTTCATGGCCGAAGTGCTGGGCGCGGCCGCGGCAGAGGGAAACTGAGGCGTGAGACTCAGTTCGTGATCGTCGCCGTGCCGATCGTGATGACCCCGGCCAGCAGCGGGAAGTTGCCGGTCTGCGATGCGGTGACCAAGGCGACGGCGCAACCGCTCAGCGTTCCTGCGATCTGAACCTTCGTGGCCCCCACGACGCCACTGATGAACGCACGGGTCCCGTCCGTGCTCGCGGTGGTGGAGGCAACCGTCGTATCGGTCGGCCAGGCCGCCGCCATGTAGCTGACGGTTGCTTCGGGGTGACCGGTCACGGTCAGCGTGACGCCCGTCGTGGTGTCGCAAGGCGCGGTCGCCGCCGCGTCGACCGCGAGCACGACCTCGATGACGGCGGCCTCGCCACCGTCGATCACGAAGCCGGGCACGAGCGTCGTCGTGTCGTTGTCGAGGAGCGTGACCGCGGTGGTGACGTTCGTGCTCGCGGGGATCTCGGCGCCGAGGGCGCTGATCGCCGTCGTCGACTCGTAGAGCGGCGTGACGGCGAGGCCCTGCGTGAGCTGCGTCGTCGCTTGCCCGTTCGCGTCGGTCGTGAGCTCGAAGCCGGCGCAGGTGCTGAACCCGATCTGGGCGCCCGGTAGCGGCCCGAGCGTGCCGTTCGCCGAAACCCTGGCAATCGTGGCGCCGTACCCAACGAACGGCCCGCTCGTGCACGCCGTTTCGCGCGTCGCAGCGTCGCCGGAGACCACGCCGCTCGCGTCCGCTGTGCTCGCGGGTCCTCCATCGTGCGGCGGAGCGGTCGCGGCGTCGCTCCCTGCGTCACTGCCGGCGGCCGCAGCCGCCCCCCCACCGCCGCTGTCGTTCGTCGAGCACGCGGCGACGCTCACCGCGACGAGGATCGTTGCCAGGAGAGCCTTCACGGGCACGCAGATTACCAGCGCGCGGTGCTAACGTCGTCCTCCTCATGAGCGAAGAGAGCACGCTCCACGCCTTCCGTGCGGTCCCTCGTACGGGAGTCATCTACGTCACCAGCGAGGCCGTGAAGCAGGGCTTCTCGCCGGGCGACAGCGACTGGTGCAACCTCGGGCAAGGCCAGCCCGAGACCGGTGATCTCCCCGGCGCCCCCCCGCGTATCCAGAGCGTCACCATCCACATGGACGATCAGGAGTACGCCCCGGTCGCCGGCCTCTGGGAGCTGCGCGAGTCGATCGCGTCGCTCTACAACACGCTCTACCGTCGCGGCATGCCCTCGCAATACTCGGCCGAGAACGTGTGCATCTCGGGTGGCGGACGAACATCGCTCACGCGCGCGGCCGCCAGTCTCGGCCACATCAACCTCGGGCACTTTCTTCCCGACTACACGGCGTACGAGGAGCTGCTCGACATCTTCAAGGCATTCACAGCGATCCCCATCCTGCTCGAGCCCGAGCGCGGATACTCCTTCACGGCCGACGATCTCAAGCGCGAGATCCTCGGGCGCGGCCTCTCCGCCCTCTTGCTCTCGAATCCGTGCAATCCAACAGGCAAGCTCGTCGACGGCGAAGACCTCGCGAAGTGGGTCGCGATCGCGCGTCAATACGACGCAGCGCTCCTCCTCGACGAGTTCTACTCGCACTACATCTACCGCCCGCGCCACGGCGTGCTGCCGGTTGAGAGCGCCGCGCGCTACGTCGAGAACGTCGATCGCGATCCGGTCGTGATCTTCGACGGACTCACGAAGAACTGGCGTTACCCGGGCTGGCGGGTGACCTGGTCGATCGGGCCCAAGCGGGTCATCGACGCACTGTCGAGCGCGGGGAGCTTCCTCGACGGCGGCGGTTCGAAGCCTCTGCAGAGGGCCGCGATTCCGCTGCTCGAGGAGAGCTACGTGGTCGCGGAGACGAACGCGATCCACGCCGCCTTCCGTGAGAAGCGCGACTTCCTCTACTCGCGACTCGAGCGCCTCGGCGTTCGTCTCGATCGTACGCCCGACGGCACGTTCTACTGCTGGGGGAGCGTCGCGGAGCTCCCGGCCGACATGAACGACGGCATGAGCTTCTTCCGCGCAGCGCTCCCTCACAAGGTCATCACCGTGCCCGGAGAGTTCTTCGACGTGAACCCGGGGAAGCGCCGCAGCGGTCGAGCGTCGCGCTTCCGCGACTACGTGCGCTTCTCGTTCGGGCCGTCGATGGCGACGCTCGAGAAAGCGATGACCCGCGTCGAGGCGCTCGTCCGCGGCGGAGTGACTACGGAAGTTCGATCGCTTCAGCGTCGCTGAGCGAGATCTCGTCGAGGTCGCTGGAGCTGTCGCGTGTGCCGGTCCCCCACGGGAGCGCCGCGAGGAGGGTGCGCGCGTGAAGGCGTCGGCGTGGGTCGAGCGCGCTCCGCATCGCGAGCCGCATCGCGTTCGCCATGTCGAGCGCGGACTCGAAGCGGTCGGCTGGATCCTTCGCCAACGCGATCGCCAGGACGAGATCGATATCGGGCGGAAGGCCGGCGAGGAGCGACGTCGGTTGGATCGGGTTCCGGTAGACGACCTGGTAGAGCGTTTGCGGGGTATCGGAGCCTGCAAACGGTGGCTCGCCGGTGAGCGCGCGGTACACGACGGCGCCGAAGGAGAACAGGTCGCTACGGTGCGTCGTCGAGGTGCCCCCCGCCTGCTCCGGCGACATGTACCCGGGCGTACCGACGATCACGTCCTTGGTCAGCGTGCCCCCGGAGTCGGCGAGCCGCGAAACGCCGAAGTCGAGGATCTTCCAGATGGGAGAAGCGTTCATCTGCTGCGCGAGGAACAGGTTCTGCGGCTTCAGATCACGGTGCACGACTCCGGCCACGCGCGCCGCCTCGAGCCCTGCGGCGACCTGATCGACGAATGACATGACCTCATCGAGCGAGAGCTGCCCGCGCTTTCGCAGGTGCCAGGCGAGGTCGTGACCACGGAGCAGCTCCATGGCCAGGTACGGAGAGCCGTCGTCCATGTTCCCGACTTCGTAGATCTGCACGACGTTCGGCGCGCGGAGCTTGGAGGCCGCGTCCCCTTCACGCAGGAACCGCTGCATGAGGAGCGGATCGTCGATCGCCGTCGCAAGGATCAGCTTCACGGCCGCGAGCGTGCCGGTCTCGACGTGCTTGGCCGAGTACACCTCGCCCATCGCGCCGCGGCCGATGCGATCGAGGATCAGGTACGGGCCCGCGCGCGAGCCGGTGTGCGCGGCCGCGTCGCTCGCATGGAGCTTGAGCAGGTTGTCGAGATCGCGGTTCGCTTCTTCGAGCTGCACGTCGCGCTGCCGCACTTCGCGGTACCACTCGTTCGAGCGCTCGATTGCATTCAGCGTCCCGCGGCGACTGAGCCGCGCGTGCCAGAGCGTCATCGCGTACATCAGAGGGACGAGCGTGATCATCGCCAGGCGCGCGACGACCGACGCTCCATTCGCTCGGATGACCCCCGGGTCCGAGACCCTGCCCGACGCCACGAGCCAGGCGATCGCGCCATACGCGAGCCCGGCTGCACCCGTGTAACCGTATGCGGCGACGCGGTCCTCTCCGAGACCGTAGAACGCGACGCCGAGGGTCGTGACCATCGGTGCCGGGGAGAAGACGCCCGCTCGATACGAAAGACAGGTCGAGGCGAGCAGCGACGCGCCGGCGAGGGCGCGCGCGACAGGGCGGGTGTAGCGCAACGGGTCGCTCGTCGAGCGGTATGCGTGCGCTGCAGCGACCGCGAGCGTCACGAAGCTCGCCAGCGACAAGACGCTCGCGCTGGGTGACTCGTCGAAGAGTGACTCCTCGGCGAGGACGAGCACGGCGAGCACGAACGCGCAGGCCGAGTACGCTCGCGCGCGCGACGCCTCCTCGCGCCGAAGCTCGTACGCCGCCGAGCGGGTCGGGCCGTGCGTCGCGCGTCCGACGAAGACCGCGCTGTCGTTCTCGCCGTCGGGGGGGAGGGCGCCGCGCGACCGGGGGGCCGAGCGGAGAGCGTTGGGCACCGTCGGCAATTCGACGTCCGAGGCCCGCGGAACCGACGATTCACCCTCCGGATCCACGCGCATTTAGCTACCACACGCGCCCGGAAGCAGCCTCATTCGCGCCTTTTCGGGTTTTCTCGAGTTTTCTCATGGCCTTTCGCCGCCACTCGACGCCAGCGGTCGAAAGCGCGAGCATCGCCAAGGTCGGTGTTCCGCCTCCGGGGTCAACACCTGGCTTCGTGGCGCTGGGCCGCAAGAAGCTTGAAATAAACGGCCCCCCCTCGAACGACTATCGAGCACCAACGATGCTCGCATCGATCTCCCACTTCTCCCTGGCGTTCCCTGCGGTGCTAGAAAAGCGAAAAGAAGACGCTTTTGCCCAAGAAGCGGCCGCGCTGAGGCCGCTCATCCGCGCCGTGGCGGCCAGCATCATGCGGGAGCCGGTGGGGCACCCGGACGTCGAGGACTGCACAAATGAGACCCTCCGCCGGGCCATCGAGGGCTCGGAGCGACTCCGCGAGGGGGAGGCGATTCGTCCATGGGTCGTCGGCATCGCGCGTCACGTCGCGCTCGACGCACTGCGTGGCCGCAAGCGAGCTCGGGCACGCGACGCCGGCAACGACCGGGGTGAGGACGGCGAGATGCTGGCGCCGCTCGTCGAGCGACTGCCGGACCCGTCGGACGATCCGTTCGAACGCGTGGCGAAGGCCCGCCGCGACGCGACCGTCCGTGATGCCATCGACTCGCTCCCGGATGGGCAGCGGCGCGCGCTGACGATGTTCCACCTCGAAGGGCTCGGTTATCAGGAAATCGCCGCGCGCCTCGAAGTGCCGCTCGGTACTGTGGCAACCTGGGTGATGCGCGGACGTAAAGCGATCGCTTCGGCGGTCGAGAACTTGGCGAGGGAATGATGTCGCGCGAGCTTCCGAACGAGCTCCTCTGGGAGAACCAGCACGCGAGCGATCTCGTGATGAGCGCGATGGCCGACGGCGAGGAGGCGCTCCTCTCCAGCGCAATCATCGCCCACGTGCACTCCTGCGATGCGTGCATGATGCGCCTCGGCGAGATGGCGCTCGAGACGCGCGGCGTGACGAACGCCGTGCAGTCCGTGAAGCCGTGGCTGCCGGCCGCGGTGCTCGCCCCGTCGAAGAAGCGCGCCCCCGCACAGCCCGTTCCGTTCGCGGCCATCTTCGCGGCCCTCGGGCTCACAGCCGTCGGCGCGATGCCGACGCTGCTCGCGCTTCCGCACCGTCTGGCCGAGCTCGCGCTCACGGTCCAGCACGCGGTGCCGGCGATGTCTCACGGCGGCGCGCAGGTGTTCGAGCAAGGGATCGGCGTGATGGCGATGGGCGTGTGCGCGGTGCTGCTTCTGGGCGCAGGGGTCGCCGTGACCCGCTTGCTTCCGCGACCGACGGTCTCGTGAGGATTGGAAAGCGTGGGGATTCGAGCCTGGATGCTGGGATTTAGAAGGGCGTGATGAGGACGATGAAGGCGGTCGCGCGAAATAGCTTGATGGCACTGCTCGCCATGATGACGTTCGTGAGGACGGCGCAGGCAAAGGTGAAGCACGAAGGGAGTTGGCCCGACGGAGAGAAGACGATCTCCATCGATGCCGACGGCCTTACGCGCGACCAGGCCATCCGGCGCGTCGCCGATGCGGCGGGGTGGAGCGTCGTCGTAAAGGCGCCGGAGCAGGCGGGGCCGCCTCTCGCGCTTCACGTGAAGGAGCAGTCGGCGTCGAAGATTCTCGACCTGATCCTGAGCGACGGCGACTACGTCGCGAAGCGCGACGGCTCGATCATCTCGATCCTACAAGGCGCCGGCACCGGCACGAACGACGACACCAGCGACAAGGACATCGAGAAGAACGCGAAGTCGCTCGCAGCCTCGGCCATCGCCGCGGCCGCCTCCGCGATCAACTCCGCGCAGAACGCCGCGCCGACGCCTCCCGCCTCCCCAGCTTCTCCCGCCTCCCCCGCTTCACCGACCTCCCATCCCATCGGCGTATCGGCGCCATCACAAGCACCACGGAGACGCGGATCGCGTGGTCACCGGCGGTCACGTGACGATCGAGAAGGGGGAGACCGTCGGGGACGTGACGGTGCTCGGCGGTTCGCTCGACGTGTTCGGCGACGTCGAAGGAGACCTCGCGGTCTTCGGCGGCGAGTCGGAGATCCACGAAGGAGGCGAGGTTCACGGAGACGCGGTCACGCTCGGCGGCTCGCTCACGGTCGACGACGGCGCCGACGTGGACGGCGACGTGAGTGTCATCGGCGGCTCGCTCCACCGGGGCGACAAGGCGAAGATCGGCGGCAGCGCGCGCGACGACAAGGGCGAGCTGAAGGTCTCGATCGACTCCGACGACGACGCGAAGGCAGAGCCGAAGGCGCCCCATCACTTCGTGTCCAGTATGGCGACCTCGATGAGCGAGTCGGCGCTGATGTTCGTCTTCGGTGCGGTGCTCCTCGCGCTGCTCACCAAGCGCGTCGACGCCTTGAAGGTCGAGGTGGCTTCGCGTCCGATGCGCTCGTTCGCCGTCGGGATCGTCGGCTCGATCGTCGGCGTCATCGCACTGCTCGCCTTGTGCGTCACGATCGTCGGCATTCCGCTCGCCTTCGTCGGGTCGCTCGCCGTCGTGGTCGCGGTGTACGGCTCGGTCACCGCCGTGCTCACGACCGTCGGCCAAGCGTTGCTCGGCCACAAGACGTCGAACCCTTACATGCACCTCGCACTCGGTTGTGCCCTGCTCTTCGTCACGGCGTCGATACCGGTGGTGGGTGGCTTCGTCATCGCCGCGGTCGTCTTCACCGCGATCGGCGCGCTCATCGCGACGCGCGCCGCGGGCCTCGTGCCGCCGCGTACGCGCACGACGCCGAGCGACCCGTACCGGACGGCCGCGTCGCCGTAGTCGCCAACGGCGTGAGGACTCAGGCGGCTCACTGCCGGTTGTGACCGGAACCCCACCTATCGCTCTCGTCGCGGTCCTCGTCGCCCCCCCACCCCTCACCAGGCCCGCCACGCCGGTTCGCCGTGTGCTCGCGCTGCGCGGCGAGCTTCGTGCGCTGGTCGGCGGTCAAGATGGGGAGCAGCCGCGTAAGGAACGCCGTGTCCTTCTCCGCCCCCTCATGCGGTGTCTTCCCGGCTGGCACGAGCGGGGTCTTCGTGGCGTCGAACGTGTCCCCCGCGAACGCCGTGAGCGCGGCGTCCATCTGCTTGTTCGCCTCGTCGTGCTTGGCGTGCATCGTCGCGGGACTCATCGGGTCCAGCTTCGACACGATGTCAGTCACAGATTTCTGCTGCGTCGGATCGAGCCCGAGCTGAGCCGTCAGGCGCTCGACCCGACGGTTCACCCGGTCGGCCGCAGTGCCCGCATCGGCGTCGTGCACCGCGTGCTGCGCCTCGCGTGCTGCATCCTTCGCACGTACGGCGTCCACGAGCGCCTTGAGCTGGATCGGATCGAGCGCCGCGTGCAGCGCATTGAGCGCGTCGGCCTCCTTCGCCTGCCGCGTTTGCGCCCCCTTGTCGATCGCTGCGAAGTCGGTCGCAAGCTTCGCCGCGTCGAGCTTGCCGGCGCGAATGCCGTCGAGCACGTCCGACTGAAGGTCCTTGAAATCGGTCCGGGGCGCGTCGTTGGCGTGCAGCTGCGTGTCGATGTCGTCGAGCTTCGCCTTCACCGGGTCGGCGAGCGGAAGATCGCGAGCCGCACGAATCAGCATCGACGCCGGGCCACCTCCACGGTGCTCTGCCATCCGCTTGTCCGCAGGCGGAGCGACGCTCGCCGCGGGCGTGGGGGCTGGGGCCATGGTTGCCGAAGCCGCAGCGGGCGCCGCCTCCTCGGACTTCTTCTCGTCACATCCGAGAGGCAGGACCGCGAGGAGCGAGAGAGTACAGGCGAGGGTTCGAGTGCGCATTGGATTTGGGCGGATGGAAGCACACGTTCCGGAGGAACGGCCGCAGGTCGTCGGCGCGTAACCGCGGCCCGTCGGAAATGGGGACCGAGCGCCTCGGTTCGGCCGGAGCGCGCGCTTCATCTCATGCGGTAGGGCGCTGCGCAATTCGCGCAACGTTTCGAGCAGATACGGCCGCTCTCTTGCTCGACTGCTTGCGCGATTGCGCAATCGATACCCCGTTTGTGCGCCTTTCGCACACGGCACTGGCCGTGCACTGGGGCTCTCGCACGAGCGGCCCCCGATCCGTGGGACACCGCTCTCTTGAAGCTCACTGAAAGAGAAGAGACACCGATGACCACGGCTCACGTTTCCACCGACCCCTCCTGGGTCTCCCGCTTTGAACAGCTCGTCCGCGAGCATGAGAACGCGCTCATCACCTTCGCACTTCGCCTGAGCGGCTCCCGCTCCGACGCTTCCGACCTGGTGCAGGACACGCTCGAACGCGCGCTCCGCTCGTTCGACTCGTTCACCCCCGGAACGAACGGCCGCGCGTGGCTCTTCACCATCCTCCGTCACACGTTCATCGACCGATGCCGCCGTCGACGCCGCGACGACGGCGACTGCATCGACGATCTCCAGGTCCCCGCACCCGAGCCCGAAGGCCCCTCCGCCTGGGACGCCGTCTCGCCCGAACAGCTCGCGCTCGCGATCGACAGCCTCGCTGACGACTTCGCCCGCGTCTACCGGATGCACGCCATCGACGCGCTCTCGTATCAGGAGATCGCCGCACGCCTCGGAATCCCCATGAACACGGTGGGCACGCGCCTTGTGCGCGCGCGCCAGAAGCTGCGCACGATGCTCGAAGCTTCGGCGCACGCTTGCGCACAGGCGTTCTAGACGAGCACGTCGAGCCGCCCGCGCAGGTAGTCGCGCGCGATGACGATGTCGTGCACCTCGTCCGGCCCGTCGGCGATGCGCGCCGAGCGTGCGTGCCGGTACCACTGCGCAAACGGCATGTCGTCGCTATAGCCGAGCGAGCCGTGCATCTGGATCGCGTCGTCGAGCGTCTTCACGAGCAAGCGTGCGACGTGGTTCTTCGCCATCGACGAGTAGGGGCGCGCCTCCTTGGACTTCCCCTGCTCGAGCATCCACGCGCAGTGCATCGTCATCAGGTTGCCGGCGTGGATGCCCGCTGCGGCGTTCGCGACCATCACCTGGATCATCTGGTGCTGCGCCAGCACCTTGCCGAAGCTGCGCCGCGACGTCACGTAGGCGCGGCACAGGTCGAGCGTGCGCGCCGTGAGGCCAAGCCAGCGCATGCAGTGCGTGAGCCGCGCCGGCACCAGGCGAACCTGCGCCAAGCGGAACCCTTGCCCCACCGCACCCAGCACCGCCTCGGGCCCGACCCGGACGCCGTCGAAGCGCATCTCCGCCTCGCGGTGCGCGAGGAGATCGACGCCCATCGTGGGGATGTCGCGCACGTGGGTGACGCCGGGCGCGCGCCGGTCGACCACGAACATCGTCGCAGATTCGTCCGAGCCCGACGCGACCTCGGCTTGCGCGCCCGTCCGAGCCATCACGATGAGGAACGACGCATCGCCGCCGCCGGTCGAGTACCACTTGTGCCCGCTGATCTTCCAGCCGTCCCCATCGGGCTCGGCCACCGTGCGCAGATTGCTCGGGTCAGCCCCTGCGCCAGGCGCCGGCTCGGTCATGCAGAACGCGCTCGAGATCTCGGCGGCACAGAGCGGCTTGAGCCAGCGCTCGCGCACCGGCTCGCTCGCCGACACACGCAGGAGCTCCATGTTCCCCTGATCCGGCGCGTCGCAGTGGAACACCGACGCACCGACGGGCGAGCGCCCCATCTCGCGAAACAGCGCGCACATCCCGAGGATGCCGAGGCCGCGCCCTCCGAGCTCCGCGGGCAAGTGCGGAGTCCACAGGCCCGCCGCCTTGGCCTCGTGCTGAAGCGCACGAAGCGTGTCCTTCCGCTTGGTGCGATCTTCTTGAATGATCGCAGTCTCGTTCGGGATGACCTTGGTATCGACGAAGTCACGCACCTGGTTGCGGAGGTCGCCGAGCACGGTCGGAAGTGCGAATTCCATGACGTTCTCCTCGTGGCCTCACTCGATGTCGAGCGACGTATCGAAACGCGGGTTATCGATGGCGAGCTTCTCGCGGAGCGACTCGCGAAGCACCGCGGCGATGCGGTCGGCTTCGTCGGTCGCAAGGTCAACCTCGCGGAGACGCACGGCGAGGCGCGTGTTCAGCTCGGCGACGCGCGCGCGCCGCGAGTCGAATGGCGCGTCGGCGCTCTCGGACTCGCCGGGGAAGAGGGAGACGAGGCGCGCGAGGTCACGCGTAACTGCGCCGTCGTCGCTCGCAAGCTCGGACGCAACGACGCTCGCGAGGTTCGCCGCAATGAGCGCACGAAAGGCGAGCCGCGGGTCCGAAAGCGCGGGGCGTGCTTCCTCCATCAGGAAACGCGCGAGCGCAGTCAACAGCACGAGCTTGTTCGGTCGCTCCTGCATCAGCTCGGCCCCCGTTCGATCAAGCGTAGCGCTTCGTACTCCATCTCGATCGCGCGCCGGGCGACTGCGACGAGCTCGATGTCGGCGTCCCCGCCGCTCATGTACCGCTCCCCCTGGTGCAAGCTCGCGGCAGCCCAGCGCACGTTTCCCATCACTTCCCAGAAGTGCACGTCGCGCACAGAGAGCGGCCGGCCGCTCGCGCGCTCATACGCTTCGTAAAGCACCGCTCGTCGCGCGAACCCACCGGCCTCGAGCCGCA
>Ga0302276_10004952_pt1 | contig 11145 bp, 7 predicted proteins | sample III_Bog_N2_3_FD_198768 | JGI IMG/M metagenome (GOLD analysis project Ga0302276, IMG submission 198768) | Peat permafrost microbial communities from Stordalen Mire near Abisko, Sweden - III_Bog_N2_3 | ecosystem: Environmental > Terrestrial > Soil > Wetlands > Peat | place: Sweden: Abisko... | reverse complement strand
ACGAGTCCCGGCCACCCCGATCCCACCGCGCGATCAGCGGTCGGGGAGGAGTCCGACCTTCCAGATGGTGTTCTCGAGCCGCGCCGTTGGGCCGGACCGCGTCGCCTGCAGGATCCCTCGCATGAGGTACACGCCGGAAGCGACTCTTCGCCCTCGCTCGTCGCGCCCGTTCCACAGCAGGCGCACCCGGACCCGACCCAAACGATCGGAGGGCAGGCTCGACGGGTCGAATCGGAGCGAAGCCGAAGTCACGTGGACGCCCAGAATGTCGTAGACGTGGATCCACAGGCCCATCGGCTGGTTCGCCACCAGGGTCGGACCGGAGCAGGCGATGGAGTCGCACATCGCGGCGCCACCCTGGATCCCGGTCCAGGCCTCCCCTGCCAACACCTGGATTTCCAGGGCGGGGGAACTCGATCCGGCGCCGGGGTCGGGTCGGAACATGGGGGTGGGCGGCGTGATCCAGAGGTAGGGGGGGCGGGGCGATCCGCCCACGGGGCGCCAGAGGGTGGAGGCCGTGTTCCCCGACGTGTCCATGACCTCCGTGGTCCAGCGCAAGGAATCGCCCGCACGGACTCCCAAGGTGGCCGTGGACGGAAGCACGAACACCAGCGTATCCCCCAAGTGTCCCGGCGTTCCGTCGGGGAGGCTGGATTCTCCGCCGGAGGAGAGAACGCTCAGCCAGGAAACGACAGGCGTTCCCTCCAAGGTTTCCGAGGGGAGCACCAACAGGGTGTCGTCCCCGCTGTACGACTCGGTGTGGCGCACGAAGGCCGTATCGATGGCGGGACCGGCGCCGTCCGCCACCGGGATGGCCGCTCCTCCCGAGATCCGGATCGACGAGCCCGGGGGCACGGCGGTCCAGCCGAACGGGAAGGGCGCGGAGAGGGGAACCAGGATCGAAAGCGAGTCGTCGGGCACCCGCACCGCCGCGAGGTTGGACCGCGTCTGCGTGCCGGTTGGACCCGACAGGGAGATGTCGAAGTCGGGCAGGGGGCCTGGCTGCGGCGTGACCAGGGAGATGCGCACCAGATCAATCCTTCCGTCGCCGTCGGAATCCAGGTAGGTGGCCAGACGAGGAGGCCGGACCGGGCCTTGGATGGCCACCTTCTTGCCATCGGGGCCAGGCTGGTTTCCGAAGAGGTCCGAAACCACGGGCAGAAGTCCCAGGCTGTCGCCGGGGCGTGGGCAGGAAGCGAGGGACGCGGGCATCCAGAGCAGCATCAGGGTCCTGGAATCCGGGAGGATCCGGACATCGGCGCGATCCGGAACTCCCGCGCCGTCTCCCAATCGCACGAGTGCTTGGGCGGTGACCGCGGACACCGGTTCGGAGAGGATCACCCGCAGGGTGTCGGGAAGGGTGGAGCCGTCGCCCCAGGCGAGTGTGGCGGACACCGGGACGGGAGGAACCCCGTCGGCGGCAAGGACGGGCGACCAGAGGACGCCATCCCAGGAGAACCAGGCTTCCGCTCCGAGGGAACTCGTGGCATCCGCGGCGAACGGAGTGTCGTAGACCGCCACGACGGTGGTGGAGTCCAGCACGACCACCCGGGAGGGGATCTTCGGGGACGACGAATCGGGCCAGGAGGCGCGCAGTTGGTTTCCCGCGGCCCAGGGTTTGGCCAGATGCACCACCAGGCTGTCGGCGCGTCCGTCCCCGTCGCGATCGAACATGCGGGCCGAATCGGGAGGGGCGACGCGGAAGCTGACCGGCTTGCCCGTGTTCGTGGTGGCCGAAGGGTAGGAGACATGGAAGCTGTCGAGCGAGACGGGAGCCTTGCCGACCAGCGCGAACGTGGCGATCCCCGATCCGAATGCAACGGAATCCGTCGCGAGAGCCGTGGAAGCGTTCTCGAACCCGATCCCGACCTGGGTGGTGGAGAGGCCGAGGAATCCGGTGCAGGAGAGGCAGGGTCCGTTCCGACCCCAGACCTGGACCGAGACGCGGGCGGTGTCGCCCACCGCGCGATCGATGGGGACCATCGCGTCGCTCGCCGCACCGCCCGAGAGGAACCGCAGCCGCCACGGGAGCACCTCGATGGGGGAGCGGATCCCCCGCACCGTGGAGTCGGATCCCAGGGCGGCCCCGAACCAGACGGAGTCCGGCGCGAAGGTTCCCCGCACCCAGACGGAGGTACTCCCGCCCGAAAGGGTGACGGAATCCGTCTTCACTCCTCCGGATGTCGCGGACAGGACCAGCGAGGGATCGGAGGGCGAGAGCGCGATCTTCCCCGAGCAGCTCTTGCAAAGGCTGTCGGCGGCCCAAACCGCCATGCGGACGATGGCGCTTTCGTTCGGATCGAGGAGGATGGGGCTGGAGGAGGAGACGACGGCGCCCGTGGAGTCGAGGAAGACGATGGCGCGGGACAGCACGACGATCGAGTCCCAGATGTCGACCGTGTCGGTGGTCCCGGACCCGATGGCCAGGGTCCAGGTGCCGGAGGAGACGGCCACGGCCCAGAAACGACGTGGATGGCCGTTCGTTCCCGTCTGGAACGTGTCGGAGGGACTGGCCAGGCGGGTGCGCAGGGAGTCGGCGTACAGGGCGAGTCCGACCGGAGCGTGGATGTGGAAGGCGACGGAAGCGGAGTCCGGACCGGCCTTGTCGTAGCTCGCCACCGAGACGACGAAGACGTCGCCGGGCAGGAGCGACTCGGGCGGCGTGGCCACGAACCGTGGACCGGCGCTGAACGGAACCGTGAACACGTAGTCGAAGTGGGATGTGCTGTCCCAGGTGGCCGCGATCCGCAGGGTGTAGGTCCCCGGTGCGAGCCCGGTGATGGCGGTGGAGTCCACCCGGGCGGTGCCCTTCGCGGAATCCACTGTGATGCCTCCGTACCAGACCCCCGTGGAAAGCTGCCGCCGGGAGAACCCCGTTCCCGACAGGTACACGATTCCGGTGGAGTGCGCGAGGCTCGTGGTGGCCTCGCAACCCTGTCCGCGGCTCTGCGAAGTCCAGATGTCGAAGGTCCGGTTTCCGACCGAGCGCAGCGTGTCGCGCACCTGGAACCCCGCGTCGGTTCGCAGGTTCATGGACGTCTGGATCATCATGTCGGACCCGGCCGGATCGCGTTCGCAGAAGAAGAAGTCGAAGGGATAGGTCTGGTTCTCCTGGAGCCGCGCGGAGGTCCACTGGAGCGATAAGACCTGGTTCCCGCTCTTGTCGTAGGTGGGATTTCCCGCACTGTCCAGGACAGGGGCGTGGTAGGAACCGATGGAATCGAGGAAGACGCTGTCCTTGGCGGTGGCGTGGATGCCTCCCAGGTCCACCGCGAGACGGTTGTTGATGAAGAACCAGACGTCGTCGTCGCCGGCGAACCGGAAGACCTGCCCCTTCTTGTAGTCGAAGTTGCCGTGCGATTCCAGGCAGAAGCCGTAGTCGTGCAGCTTGCCGTCGTCGCCCTGGATCTGGTCGTAGAAGGGATTGGGCGAGCCGTCGGAAAGCCGCGAGAAGTCGTCGAGGGGGAAGAACTCGGGACTGTTGTACACGTAGTTCCCGGTGGTCGAATCGAGGGCGAGGGGGATGTCGCGGCAGGTCTCCGCGTTCTTCCCGGGAACCGTCCGGAACCAGTTCGCGGCGAGTCCCGTGTCGCCGATTTCCGCCTTGGAGGCGGGTTCCGTCGTGTCGTAGGTGCAACGGAACGCGTAGGTCCAGCTGTTGGGGTAGTTCATCCCGGTGTCGTGGGCGCTGCGGACGGGCTTGCGGTCGGATCCCAGGATGCTGTCGGCCATTCCCTTCACCACGCCCCACCCGCCTCTTCCGCAGCCTTCCCCGCGGCCGAATTCGCGGTTGTAGTTGGGGTCGGAGGTGTTCCTGCTGCTCGCGAAGTCGCGGATGGTGGCCGCGAGGTAGCTGATCTCGCACATCCCGCGGTCCGCGCTGGGAGAGGCGCCCACGACGGGAACCCCGCCGGGCTCCGAGATCCAAGCCGAATCGCCGGTGGAGGTGGCAACGAAGGCCGTGGTGCTCCCGAGCCCCGTCTTCCCGAAGATGGCTCCGGTCCGGTCGTTGGTGAACAGGACCGTGGGGGTCCGGTCGAAGTAGCTGAACGTGTACCAGCCGCAATAGTCGGGGTTGGCGTACATGGCCAGCGGTCCGGCTCCACCGATGGTGATCTTGGGGCGTTGGACGGGCAGGTTCCCGTTCCACGGGTTGAACAGGAAAATGGTCTTCGCGCGCGGTTGGGCCGCGGTGGCGACGACCTTTGTCGGGGCGGTCTCGGGAGACCCGCGGACCCAGATGGTGTCGGAAACGGCGGCGATGGAGTCCACGGAGAACCGAGTCGAATCGGAGATGCCGCCAGCACCAAGGAACTGGGTTTTCGCGCTGTCCGAAAAAGTGAGCGTCAGGGTGCTGTACCCGAGCACGGTGGAGGAGTACCACCCCGGGAGGTATGTCTGGGCGCTCATCTTTCCCCAGGCTCCGGATTCCACCCGCATCCAAGGTGTCTTCCCCGCGGATTCCCAGGGGTTCCAGAGCATCACCGTCTTGGATTTGGGTCGGCTGGCCAGCAGCTTGATGGCCACGTTGGTGGCGGAGCTCGGATAGGGGTCTGTGACCGCCCAGACGGTGTCCACGGTCTGGAACAGGGTGAATGGGTTGAAGCTGCCCGACGACCACGCCCAGTTGTTCCCGCTGGTCCCGTGGGAAAGCTGGATGTTTTCGTTGGTGGCCGTGGCGAAGTCGAACTCCATCCAGCCCTGGGCGTTCTGGGTCATCTTGCCGTTGGTTGCGGAATCGGTGCACCCGTTGAAGCCCAGCGTGTTGTTCATCACGCACACGTTGCCGGAGCCGAAGGGACTGAGGAAGAGAAGGACCTTCGCCGCCTCCGCCCTCGCCCCCAGTGCCGCCGCCATGCCCATGGCCCAAGCTGCGGTTGTGCGCTTCATCGGTGTTCTAGGCGCGGATCGATCAGGGACGGTAGACTTTTCCGACCAGCTCGCGCGCACCCATTCGGATCTGCAGGATGGCGGAACCCGACCCGTGGACCGGGATTTCCAGGTCGTTGGTTCCCGCCGTGGTTTCGAAGGAACGGGACCACATGGTGCGGCCCTGCAGATCCCGGAGCGTTGCCACGGCGGGCTCGGACCCCGTGGCCTGGAAGGAGGCCCGGATCGCCCCGGTGGAAGCGAAGATGCCGAGCGCATCCGGGTTTACGGTCGTTCTGGCGCGGAGGGATGTGGCACCCCAGACCGATGTGGTGGCCGTTTGCCAGGTCAGGTCCGTGGGAACGTTGGCGGTCGGATAGAGATCGACCGATACCACGTTGTTGTTCCCGTCCTGGGGACCGGTCTGGTTGAAGTTGTAGAGCGTGTCGCTGGTCCCGCTCTTGGTCTTGAACACGATCCAATCCACGTAGATCGCTCCGCGGAAAGCCTTCGAATACATCTGGAGGTCGAAGGCCTGTAGGTTCGTCGGATCGGCGGGAACCAAGGCCGCTGAATCCGCCGTGTTCGTCGAAAGCGGAATGCTGTAGTTCTTCCAGCCATCCATCGTGAGCGAGCCGAGGGTCTTTTCGCGCCAAGTCCAGTTGTTCGACATGGTGACGAGGCTGATGGACACGTATCCGGACTTGGCGACGCCCGCCGAGTCGTATTGGGAAGTCCCTTTCACGTAGATCTTGGCGACGATGGAGTCGTACCCGCTTATGTTCGTCTTGACGAGCGGCATGTCGACCTGCCCGTTCATGGAATCCTTGGCCGAATACAGGACCCGCAGGCTGTTGTCCCCGGTCGGAAGCGTGTAGTCGCTGGTGGTGTCGCCCGGGAGCTTGGAAAGCCCCGCCCCGGAGCGGATGGCGTTCAGAAGACCCAGATCGTAGACGGCGCCCTCCGTGTTGCTGCGGCGGAAGACAGACATTGTCCCGTCGCCCAGACCTCCGGCGTCCCAGGCGATGGGGATCATGCCTTTGGTGATGGCCGAGTTCACCACGTAGTTGTAGAAGTGCCGCCGGGACAGGATGTGCAGCTTGAGGTTGTCTCCGGTCAGGGACAGGCGCTTGATGACGCCGAATTCACCGACCACGACGGGTACGCTCGAACCGAACTTCTGGACCACCTCGTTGAATTGGGAGTCCACGTAGGTCTCCTCGAAAGCCGTGGCGTTGTGGGCCACGTCCGTCGCGGAATGGAATCCCTTGCCCCAGTAGTAGACGGCATTGCCCCAACTCGCGTCGGCGCTCATCAGACAGAACTGGTAGGGGTAGAAGTGGTCCTCGATCATGAGGTGGCCGGTGCCCGCCTTGTCGTTGGGCAAGGTCATCCATTGGGTGGATTCGTCGAAGGAGGTGTTCGGGCCCTGCACCACCAGTGCGCGGGTGGCGTTGTTCCCCCCGGTGGCGCGGACCGTGTCCACGAAGATCTGATGGAACCCGAGCAGGACCTTCCATGCGGAGAGGGAATCGGCTTGCGGTTCGTTGGTGCTGGCGAAGAGCATGTGCCGGTCGTAGGTCTTGAATTCGGTCGCGATCTGCCTCCAGAAGGCCCCCTGCCTGGCCGAGATGGCATTTCGGAGGGTGGCATTGGTCACCGCCGCGTCGATGTTGCCCTGCAGCCAGCCGCCATCCCAGTGGATGTTCAGGATCACGAACAGGCTGTCCTTGATGGCGTAGTCGACGACGGTCTTGACCTGGGCCATCCAGGTTGGGTCGATCACGTAGGAGGAGTCGGAATGCGAGTACCAGGCTGCGGGGATCCGGACCGTCTTGAACCCGGCCGCTTTCACCGAATCGAACAGGGCCTGCGTGGGGATGGGTTGGACATTCGACAACTCCAACGTGTTCCCAAGGTTCCAACCGGCCCCCATCTCGGAGGCGATGGATTTCGCGGTGGGGAGGGTCTGCGCGAGCGAGAGCCCCGCGGCAGCCAGGACGATCGCGGCGAGGCGCGAAACCTTCGGACTGTATCTCCCCAGATTCATCTCGACTCCTTGGATGGCGATTCAACACAGGAGCATAGGCGACCAGTGGTTTTCGCAGGCGCCGATCCCCAGGAATGTGCTGAAATGCTTTGCAGCACCCTGGGCTCAACGCAACCGGATATCGTCCAGATCGAGGAATGTCGCAGCGCCGTATGTGCTGAACTGGATCACAAGCACGCGCCTGGCGAAGGCGTTCCAGGTCGCCAGGGAATCCGGCGTGTCGGTACCGGGCACGAAGTCGGAGGTCGATGCACAGGTGTCGTTCCACTGCGAGGCGGGGGGAAGGGTGGCCGACAGGGATGGCCGGACGCCGGAAATGGAATCCCTCTGGAATTCGACCTGGACCGGACCGTCGGCCCGGTAGCTGAAGCAGACCTCGCCGCGCGCCCGCAGGTCGATTTCGAGGTTGGTGATCCCCGCCGCGACTTGGGCATTGGAACCCGTCGGGGTGAATCTGGTATGGAAGACCCTGCCGGGACGCGACGAGTCGGGCCCGATGGCGCGCAGGATGGAGTCGGGTTCCACGGACCCGGGAAGGATCAGGTCGGCCTGGACCGACCAGACGAACCAAGGGGACACCGAAGGGTAGCTCGAGCGGATCATGGGCCAGATTCCGCCCGATTCGAAGTTGTCGATCCACAGGGGAGATCCGGTGGTGTCGCCCTCCAGCAGGATGTTCCCCGATCCGACGTAGCGGACGTCGCCGTCGCCCAATCGCGCGTCGCCCATCGGGCGGAGGGACCCGGAATCGGGGTCCAGTTCCAGCGCGTAGTCTCCCGCCGGGACCTTGTCGAATTCGAAGGAGCCGTCGTCCGGCAGGGACTCCGACCGGAAGGTTGAATCCAGGAAGAGCCTGCCCTGGGCGACGCTGGCGCGGTCGGCCCACCGGCCTTTGAGGCACCGAAGCGTGTCCAGCCGGATGGTTCGGGTGTTTCCATCGCGAACGACGACGAGTTTCACCCAGGCGCCCAGATTCAGCGAGGAATCCCGGATCTCGAGGAAGGCATAGGCATCCCGCGCCAGCGCAATGGCTCCCGTCGAGTCGCCGTGGAGGGTGTCGACGATTCCCGGCGTTCCGGCGAGGGTATCCCAGGATCGCGCGGCGTAGGCCACGGCGCCCGACAGCGGAGAACCGTCCGGTCCCACCGCGACGATGGTCCCCCCGCCGTTGGTCGTGGTGGTGGTCTTGCCCGCCACGGTATCGTATCCGCAGGAGACCAGGAACCCCGCGGCGACGGCGAGGAGCGCGACGCGCCAAGTCCGCGACCGGTACGTCACGCCCCGTCTCCGGGGATGGTGGACATGGGAAAGAGCTGGATGTTCAGGTGGTAGACGCGATCGGAACGCGTGGCGTTCTCCACGAGCTTCGCGACGTTTTCCTGGAATTCCCGGACCATGATCCTCAGGTCCTCCAGGGTTTCCGCATCGATGTTCATCGTCATCGTCGAGATGTCGCGCCGCGAGGGCGGATCGGCATCCAGGGAGCGGGATGCCAGCTCCATGGTGGTCTTCTGGAAGGTCTTGATCGCCTCCGCGCGCCAGTTTTCCCCCGAATGGAGGTGGTTGTCCAGGACCTCGTAGCCCCGATCGGTGCGGCGCACCAAGGCGAGCCTCTCCAGCAGGAAAACCGCGTGTTTGGCTTCGTCCCCCGAGACCGGAGGCGAAATTTCGGCACCGAGCGCCTCGTAATCGCCGTCGAAAGGTCGGTAATCGAGCAGGGAGCGCAGGGCGACGTGGATCCAGTTCGAGAAGTACTCCTCCTGGTCTTCCCGCACCACGCTGTATCCCACGCCCCGAAGCCGCATCAGTTGTTCGTGGAAGACGCGGGCCTGGACCTCGTTCTTGGCCTTGTTGAACGAGACCAGGTTGCGGAAGTACTCCAGGGAATCTCCGGCGAGACCGAAGGCCCCGGCCATGCGTTCGACGAGATCGTCCCCCAGGTGGAGCTTCTTCTGGAACAGGCGCGTGAGGTAGCTGGAATCCATCCCCACCTTGTTCCCGATGAACCGGTAGGAGAAGTACGGCTGGAGCTTGCGCCGCTCCTCGTAGGCGTCCTTCAGATACTCCCGGTATTCCAGGTAGGTGAAGAGATCAGGCATGGGTTCCTTCGTGCAGCTTGGACGAAGGGTACCAACTGCGCACAATCGCCGCTGGAGATCCCGTGGTCGGCACCGAAAGCGACCGCTGAAATGCATTTCAGCGGAGTCGCCCCGGCCCAAGTCGGAAAATCGATACCTTCGGTTCCGGATGCTGCCTGCATCTCTGGTGTTGTGGGTCGTGGGATTCGGGTAAGCGTGGGATTGCAGCTTGGCACGGGATCCGCTTTACGGTATCCTCCAAAACGGTCCCTCCTCCAGTCGAGGGGGGATCGGAAACCAAGGAGATCGCCATGAAGAATTTCAAGACTCTCGCCATCCTCGTCCTGGCCGCCGTGGGCTTCGCCGCGGCCCAGGCACCGCATTCCGACCACGACGTTCCCCAGAGGAAGGACGGGATGCACAAGAAGCACCACAAGAAGCACCACCACAAGAACGTGGAGCATCGGCCCGCGCACGACGAGCACAAGTAGACCAGCGACCGCCGAGGGCTCTCCGGGCTTGCCCGGCGCCGGTCGGAGCGGTAACATGGATGCATGGAGCAGTTGCCGCTCTTCGACGAATCCGTGCTCGGCTCGCTGCGTCGTTTCGGCCAGCCGACGTTCCTGCAGCGCATGGTCGACATGTTCCTGGGCACCACGGGTGGACCCGTCCAGCAGGCCGTCTCCGCCGCCGCCGCCGGAGACTGGGATTCCGTGGCGTTCGCGGCCCACTCCCTCAAGTCCAGCGCGGGGAATCTGGGACTCCCGAGGTTGACGGGAATCGTGCAGGGATTGGAGGTGGCCGCGCGGACCCGGAATTCCGATGCCGCCACCGTCTGGCTTTCCGACCTCCGCGGCGTGTGGGAGGAATCCTGCGCCACCCTGGCGGAGTACCGCGGAAAGATCTGAGCCGGCCCTACTTGGTCCTGCCGTGCAGGCCCGCGGCCAGGATGCCATGGGCCACCGCGACGTTGAGGGACTCCACCCCGCCGGCCAGGGGAATGCGCACCCGCGCGTCGCACTGGTCCAGGATGTTCGCCGAGGCGCCTTGGCCTTCGTTTCCCACCAGCAGCGCGACCTTGTGCTTGAGCGGAACGGACTCGATCACATCCTTGCCGTGGGGGGTGGTGCCCACCACGGTGAATCCCTTGTTGTGGAGGAATTCGATGGTCTGCTCCAGGCGGACGCCGGTCTCGAACGGGATGGCCGCGACGAGCCCCGCCGAACCGCGCGCGGCCCTGGGGTTGAACGGGTCCACGCTCCCCTTGCCCAGCACGATGGCGTCGAACCCGAAGGCCGCGGAGGTGCGGAAGAGGGCGCCCAGGTTGCCCGGGTCCTGCACCGCGTCCACCAGGGTCACGCGGCGCGCCGTGTCCCAGTTGATCCGCAGGGCGCGGGCCATGGCCACCGCCAGCAGGCCCTGCTGGGTCTTGGTGGAGGAGATCTGCTCCATCTCCCGCTCGGAAACGATCCGCACGGTCAGTCGACCGTTCTGCCGGGTGAGCAAGGAACGGTTCCATTCGATTCCTTCCGTCTGGTAGACGGAAACCACGTTTTCCCGCGCGTGGTCCAGTAGCGTCTCCACGGCGCGGACCCCCTCGACCAGATATTGCCCGGTCTTCTCCCGGCCCTTTTCGTTGCGGAGGTCGGCGACGCCCTTGAGCTCCTGGTCCAGGAGGAACAGGCCCTGTTGGTCCAACGCCACCTTGGGAGCGAACGCCCGGGGCCGCCGTTTCCAGGAGGGGATGTCGCCGCCCCGGCTCCCGCCGGGACCTTGGGAACGGTCTCTGTTCATGCTGTCTCCAGGCTTTGGCGGATGCGCCGGGCGACGGACTCGGCGTCCAGACCCAGGTCCGCGAAGAGTTTCGCGTTGTCTCCGTGGTCCACGAACCGGTCCGCCGGGTGCCCGAAAAGGAGGTGCCGCCGGGGGAGGTCCAAGTCGGCCATCGCCTCGCCCACGGCGGATCCGTAGCCTCCCGAGCGCACGCCGTCCTCCAGGGTCGCGATCAGCCTGTGGCCGGAGAGGATGGAATGGTAGTGCTCCGGCGAGAGGGGTTTGGCGAAGCGGGCGTTGACCACGGTCGCGCGGATGCCGGATTCGAGCAGCAGATCGGCCGCGGCGAGTGCCGTGTCCACCATGGCTCCGATG
>Ga0302276_10004937_pt1 | contig 11160 bp, 10 predicted proteins | sample III_Bog_N2_3_FD_198768 | JGI IMG/M metagenome (GOLD analysis project Ga0302276, IMG submission 198768) | Peat permafrost microbial communities from Stordalen Mire near Abisko, Sweden - III_Bog_N2_3 | ecosystem: Environmental > Terrestrial > Soil > Wetlands > Peat | place: Sweden: Abisko... | reverse complement strand
CTCGCAGCCTGTGCACGCAGCGTCGCCGCACGTGGCGCAGATGACCGCCGCGGGGACGTCGATCGAATCGTCGATCGCGTCGTCGCGCGTCCGGAACTCGCGCGGTGGCGTTCGGAGCGACTGTGGCAAGACTTCGCCTCCGGCAGGAGCATGGCACCGCGGAGCCCGCCCCGCCACGCACCCTACATTCCCCGCCTTCGGCGCACGGGTGGCTAGTGGAGGGTCTGGCCGGCCGACGTTCCGTGCATCACGGCGAGATCGTCGATGCGTCCCCCCAGGCGCAACGACACGATGGACGAGGCTAGCGAGACGGCGAGCGTCACGTACATGGGCCATCCCCACGCGAACTGCACGGGGACGAGCGCGCTATGCGGGGGGCGGGCGATCAGCAGGCAGACGGTCACGGCCGGGACGAGTGACAGGAACGTCGCCGCCACCCGCGCCCCACGGAGCTGCGCGATCGAGCGCCGGCTGAGCACCGTCGGAACGAGCACGACCCACGAGACGGCGGCTCCCCACGACCAGCCGAGCCTGCGCGCCAGCTCGAACCCGGTGAAGCTCTCGATCTGCGGGAGCGTCATCCGCACCCAGGGCAAGAAGAAGAGAGCGAGCCCCACGACGCCGAGGGCGACAATGGCCCCCTTGCCCCGGCGGAGATCGGCGTGCGGGAGCGGCTCGTGGTGCGGCTCCACCGGGATTCCGTCGTCCTCGAGGGCCGCCGCCTCGGCGGACGGGGGGAGCTTCTCGAACTCCGTGAGCCGCACGTCGCAGTGCGGACACGTCTCCCGCTCACCCCCCTCGAACATTTCACGGCAAAACGGGCACGCAACGAGCGACACGAGCGGAGCATACGCGATCGAGAGGGCCATGCCGTTTGGGACAGCTGGCTCCGCCGAGGGTTCCCGGGGGGGGAGCGAAAGAGGCGTGTACGGTGATGGAGGCGTGGCGTCCGCCGGGGTACGCTCAATCATGCCTATGAGCCGCCCGACGAAGCTCGAGCTCCCCGACGTGAATGCCTGGCTCATCGCCCATCCGGAATGGACGTTCGAAGCCGGCCGCGAGTTGGTTCGCGCGTTCGTGTTCCCCGACTTCGCTTCCGCGCTCGCGTTCGTCCTTCGCGTGGGGATCGAGGCCGAGAAGAAAGACCACCACCCCGACATCGAGCTTGGCTGGGGGCGAGCACGCGTGCTCTGGAGCACCCACGACGCCGGCGGGGTCACGTCGCTCGATCTCGAGCTGGCCACCCTCACGGACTCCTTCGCGCGAGCGTGAATCACGGATGATCTCGACCCAGCCCTCGATCGATGAAGAGCGTTCCCAGCTGCGGCAGCGGCTCGCGGAGATCGTCGGGGCGGGCGAGATCGCACGCCTCGACGAGGCGTTGTCCCACCCGAGCTACGCCAACGAGACCGAGGGCGTGCCGGACAACCAGCGACTCGAGTTCCTCGGCGACGCGGTGCTCGGGCTCTGCGTGAGCGAGCTTCTGGCGACCGCGCACCCCGACGCCGACGAGGGGGTGCTCACGCGCATGCGCAGCGGGCTCGTGAACGGAGAGGCGCTGGCACGCTGGGGGCGCCTCATGCGAATCGGCGCGTGCCTCTCGCTCGGGCGCGGGGCGCAGTCGGGCACGGAGCGCGATCAGACGAACGTGATCGCCGACGCCGTGGAAGCGATCGTCGCGGCGGTCTTCGCGTCGCACGGGCTCGACGGAGCGCGCGCGCTCGTGCGCGTCGTCGTGGCCGAGCCGATGGCCGAAGCGGAGCGTCTCGGGATGCGCGACCCGAAGAGCGCGCTGCAGGAGCAGGTGCAAGCCGCCGGGGGACCCGCGCCGCGCTACCGCGTCATCGCCGCGCGGGGACCGCAGCACGACCAGGTGTTCGAGATCGAGGTCGTCGTGGACGAGAAGGTGCTCGGGCGCGGCGAAGGGCGCTCCAAGAGGCTCGCGGAGCGCGCGGCAGCGATCGACGCGCTGGCTTCGCTCGAACCGAAGTAACTACTGCGGCGGGACCTGTCCGGGCTTCTTGCGCGCCTTGATCGTGCCGTCGTTGACCGCGACGTCGAACGTCCCGAGCAGGATCTCGTTCACGTCCTTCACCTTGTCGGCGCGCAGCTTGTCCATCAGCGCCTTCTCGGCCGCCTCGGCCTTCTGATGCCAGAGCGTGTCGCGGATCTGCTGCGCGACCTGTTCCACGGTGAAGTGCTGGCCGGCGACGGTCCCGCGCCGCCACGCGACCGCGAAGGCCGTCCCCTCTTGCACCGGAGCCGGCACGAGCTCGCCGTCCTTCACGCTCCGGGCGGCCGCGACGACGGCCGGATCGACCCGCACGCCCGGCTCGTTGGAGACCCCGTCGTCGCCGACGAACCCCAGGTTGCCGCCGCGCATGTACGTCGCCTTGTCGAGGCTGTGATCGCGCGCGAGCTGCGTGAAGTTCTGGATCGTCGGATCCTTCTTCGCGGCGTCGAGCACCGTCAGCGCTTCGTCGCGCGATGGGCAGAGGATGCGCCACACGTTGACGCGGTCCTTCTGGTCGTAGTGAGCGCGGTTGGCGTCGTAGTACTGCTGTACCTCGCTCATCGGAATCGCGTTGGCGATCCCGATCTGCTCGCGAACCTTCCGGAGCGTCGCGCCGGACAGGGTGCGGTCGAGCATGACCTTCACGGCGGGATCCTGGTCGATGTGCTTGTCCTGCGCGCCGAGCGCGAGGAGCGCGTCGTGCACGATGACTTGATCGAGGAACTTGCGTGCGATCTCGCCGGAGGTCGCACCGAACGTGCGCAGCTGGAACCGCGGAATGGGGGCGAGCCTGTCTTCGACCTCACCGACCGTGATCATGTTCGGTCCGACGTGGGCCACGACGGCCGCGCGCCGAGCCGCGTCATCCTGAGCATGCGGAGCGCTGGTCGTGAAGAGGGCCGCGGTCGCGAAAAGACCGGCGACGATGGATCGGGAGGTTCGGTGCGGGGCCACGAGGCGTAGAGCCGTAGGACGACCGCGCGCCTCCGGTCAAGCCCGCGACTTCTTCTTCGCGCCTGGCACCGTCGTGAGCGTCTTCCCGCGGCGCGCCTCGTCGAGCACACCGGCGCCGCGGAGTACGTCGTCGCCGATGCCGACGAAGCGGTACGCCTCGGGTCGGAACCCATACGCTTCATGAAGCCGCTGCACGACCTCCTGGAGCGACTCCGGGGGGAGGTTCGTCTTCCGCACGCGCGCAATCTTGCGGATGGAGCTGAGCGATTCACCCAGATCCATCAGCTCCTGAACGCGCTGCAGGACGTCGAGCGGCTTCAGCTCTCGCTGTCCGCGCGCCTTTCCGTCCTCGAGCTCCTTCAGGAGACGTTGCCGGCGCTTCTCGGTTCGTCCGTCGAGCTTCTGCGCGGAGGCAGCACGGCCACCCAGCACGTCGTTGAACATGCGCGCCGCGCGCCTCTTCTCGATCGCCTCCGGGCTACCGCGCCGGTTCTGAGGCTTTGCCTTGACCATTTCCTCGCCTCGCTCACTTCAAGAAGTGCGACGGATCGTAGGACACGGCAATGCCCCTGGTCAATCAACGTAGATCTCGCGGTTGAAACGGCTTCTATGGCCGAAGATCGGGCGCGTGCGGCTCCGGCTCGATGCGAAGTCCTCGCACGATCCACTCGTGAATCGCGTAGATCACCGGAGTCAGCGCCACGGCGACCGCGAACTTGATGCCGTATTCGCGCCCGATCTTCTGCCCGATCCAGGTCCATCGATCGCCGGACGTCATGCGTCCGAGGAACGAGGTGGGATCCTTGGATGCGCTCCAATTCCAGAAGATCACGTTGATCGCGACCGTGTCGGCAATCTGGCTCAGGATCGTCGAGCCGGTGGCGCGCAGCCACAGGTGCTTCGACTTGGTGAGCGCCTTCCAGAACTGGAAGACGTGGATGTCGAGGAATTGCCCGATCAGGTAGGCGACGATCGAAGCGATGAAGAGCTGCGCGCTGCCGCCGAAGATCTTCGCGAACTCCGTCTGCGTGAAATACGTGGAAACGTCGGGTGAGAGCCACGTGGAGAGCTGCAGGATGCAGTAGGCGAGCACCGCCATCCAGAAGCCCAAGAGCGTGAGGAAACGGGCCCCTTTCGCGCCGTAGAAGTCGTTCACGATGTCGGTCAGAAGGAAGGTGACCGGGAACGGGAGAATGCCGACGGAGATGGCGCCGAGCGGCGTCGCGATCGTCTTGCCGCCGATGACGTCCCCGAGCAGAAGGCAGGCGACGAAGATGGCGCAGAGATAGACGAACAGCTTGTGGTTCGCGCTGAGCTGGCGAAACGCCGGCAACTGCTCGACGTCCGTCGCTTCAGCGAGATCATTCATGCTCGCGATGCTGTAGCAGGCCGCACGTGACGCCTCAATCGGTCGGGATCGGCGTGAGCTCGGTGACCGCAGGCGGACCTGCCGTCGGGAGCACGAGGCGGAACCGAGCGCCGATCGAGCGGGCTGCGGTGACGTTCGCGGGGCCCAGGTAGGCGAGCTCGCCGTCGTGCTCGAGCGCGATGCGCTGCGCGATGGCGAGGCCGAGACCGGTGCCGTGCGCCTTGGTCGTCGCATACGGCTCGAACAGGCGCGCGGCGATCTCGGTCGGTACCCCGGGGCCGTCGTCGGTGACGGTGACCGACACGCGGTCATCGCCGATCGCCGCGGCGACGACGTGGATCTCGCCCCCCCGATCCATCACGGCGTCGAGCGCGTTCTGGATCAGGTTCGTCAGCACCTGCACGATCTGATCGCGATCCGCACGGAGGGGGGGGAGCACGCGCGGCCCGCTCTGGACGATGCGTACGTGGTCGCCGGCGGCGGCGCGATGAAGCTGGACGACCTGGCGCACGACCTCGTCGAGGTCGACCAGCTGCGGGCGTGGCGCGGGGAGCCGGGCGAAGCGCGTGAACTCGGTGACGATGTCGCTGATGCGGTGAACTTCATCGAGGACGGTGCGGGTGGCCTCGTCGAAGTACTCGTCGAACGCCGGATCGTTGCGTGCGCGGAGGCGGCGGAGCGTCTCGACGGCCGCGCGGATGGGGGCGAGCGGATTTTTCACCTCGTGCGCGACGCGACGTGCGACCTCGCGCCATGCGGCGACCCGGCTCACGGCGGCCAGGCGGCGCCTCGTGACCGCGAGGTCCTCGAGCATGCGGTCGAAGGCCTGCGCCAGATCCGCGAGCTCGCCCGAGCCACGCACGGCGAGCGGGCGCGCTTGGTCGGCCGCGACCTTTCGAGCTTCGCGCGCGAGCTCCTCCAGGGGGCGACCGAGGCTCCGCGCGAAGAGGATGGCGAGGAGGAGCGCCGCCCCCGTGGAGGCGATGGCCGCGAGCAAGACGGTGCGGTCGACGCGCGCCAGGTTTTCGTCGAGCGCGGCCTTGGACTTCGTGACCACGATCGACATCGAGGTCCCCGCAGGATCCATGATGACGCAGCTCGCCTGCGCGGCCGAGCGGGTCTCGGTCGCGTGCTCGGCGAACGAAGCGCCGACGCCGGCCGTGTTGCCGAAACGGTCGAGCAGGGGGGCGAGACGTCGCGCGCCCACGAGGCCCACGCCCGCGCCGGTGCGTCCGCGGTCGCTGCACCGGGCGACGATCGCCGGCTCACCGTCCGCCCGCAGAGACCACTTCGCGAGATCCCCGCGGAGCGCGCTTTCGATCTTCGCCCGGGGGATCCCGAGCAGCGCGCGCGGATCGGCGCCCAGGACCTCGCCCGAGTCGGTGACGAGCATCAGCTCGTCGAGGTCGAAGGCCTCGCGCTCCTTGGGGACGAGCGCGGACAAGGCGAGGCGACGTCGAGCTCGCCGCGATCGATCGCCACGAGGGCACGGTCGACGAGCTCGCCCGATTGGCAGGCACCTGCAACGAGCTTTCGATCGGCTTCGGCTTGCCGCTGGACTTCTCCGGCGACGCGCGCGCAGGCGGTCTTCACTTCGTCGTCGAAGCGCTCGGTCTCGTCGTGGCGCCGGTCCTCGCGGACGACGAGACCGAGGCCCGCCGTGGACATCGCGGCGAGGACTCCGAAGGCGATGACCAGGCGAGGCGCGAGCTTCACGGCGTCCTCCGCGCGCGCGAGGCATCACCGAGATCGAGGCTCCCCGAAGGCGTGGCGCCGATCGTCACGTCGGCGGCGTGCGCCCCCTGGACGCGGACTTCGCCGAGGACCCCGATGCGCATGGTGCGCGTGAGGGTACGTGCGGTGCCGTCGACGAGGCGAGGCGCATGCTTCGCAATCTCCGCGGCGGTCTGCAGATCATCGGCCGTCGCCAGACCGAGGAACGCACCCAGCGGGGTCGCGCCGAACGGGCGGGCGGCGTCGATCAGGAGTGAGAACGAGCGGCTCCCGCGACGGGCAACGACGTCGGACGCCGGAACGGGACGAGCGGTCACCTCGTGGGAGGGGCGGGTGATCGTCGCGGCGACGGCGCGAGCCAGCTCGACGAGCCACGGGGCATCGTCGCGCACGAGCAGATCGCACGGTGCGCCCCCCCACCCTTCTTCCTGCTGCGTCGGCCACGGCGCGCCGAGGACCAGGTACGCCAGGCGCGAGTACGCGATCCCGTCGGCGATGCGCTGCGCGATTCCGGGCGCATCCCAGGCGGCGGCCTCGCGGCCGGTACGCAGAATGGGCCAGGCGACAGCGCCGAAGTCGAAGGGGCGCGCGCCTGGACGCGGCTCGTGGAGGCCGGAGCCGAGCCAGCCGATCGCGTCCTCACCCGACTCGAAGGCGCGGAGCGAAGCGGCGACGTCGGCCGCAGCGCGCACGATGACCTCGTCGAGGAACGCAGGACCGTCGGCGGCGCGCGGGTTGCGCGCGAGGACCAGGGTGTCGCCGTGCTTGTCGGCGCGAAAGGGGCCGGTGCCGTCGGGGCGGTCGGGCGCGAAGTTTGTGGGGACGACGGCGACGAGCGGCGAGGCGAGGGCTTGGACGAGCTTCGCGCTGTCGTGGGTCGCAAACACGAGCGCGTCGCGTCCGTCGAGGTGGGGAGCGGGGAGGTCGGCGAGCCACCCGCGCGCGCCGAGCGATCGCGCGCGTGCAATCGAGAAGAGTGCGTCGCGTGCGTCGATGGGGCGATCGCGCGCCGTGCGGACGCCCGTTCGCATCGCGACGCGAAGGCCGGCGCTCGTCGGCTCCGGATCGGACTCGGCGAGCGCAGGGACGATCGCCCCCCCCTCCCCGAGCGCATAAAGCGGCTCGAACAGAGACTCGCCGAGGATCGCCGCGGTCACGTCGTCGATGCGGTGCGGATCGATCGACCCGATGGGCCAGGGGAGGTGAAACGCGAGCGACCCGCCGTCCGCGGTTCGACCGAGCGCGTGCGCCCTCTTCGGCGCGAGAGCGAGGGCGACTGCCGCCAAGATCGCATCGCGGCGACCGATGCGCTCAGCGAACAATCCACACCTCGCCATCGACGACCGCGACGAGCGCAGGGGCGCCCCCCTCTTCGGGCGGACAGGTGCAGAGAGCGCGGACGCCGCCGGGGGCGGGCAAGCGGAGCCTCTCCTTCGGATCGCTTGCGCCGTCCCAGCTCCAGATCGTGATCGCGTCGTCGCCGTCGGCGGCGCTGGCGACGATCTCGGGGGAGCCGTCTTGATCCAGATCGCCGAGCGCGATCTGCGCCCCGACGCCGTCGAGCACGTGCGTCGCTTCGCCGAAGCGCGCGTCGAGCTTTCCGCCGGGCTCGCGAGCGATGGCCGCCGCACGGACGCTCCCGTCGGGGCGCACGACGTCGAACCCGGCCATCGCGTCGCATCGCGCGGTAGGGGAGGCGAAGCGCTTCGCGCGCTGAGATGCGTCGAGCGCGCACGCGACCGGGTCCCCCTCGAAGCTGCTCCCGCCCGCGTTCGGCGCGGCGCAGGCGTCCTCGCTGGCGGCGATCGGGATGCCTCGCAAGGAGCCGACGAGCGAGAGCGATGCGTCGAGCGCGACGCCACCGCGGTCAGTCGTCCCGACGAACAGCTTCGCCTGGTCGCCGTCGGTGACGATCGACGCGCCGCCGATGGCTTCCCGCATCGGCACGGGGGCGCGCGCGGCGAGGCTGGACCACGCCGCGGTCTTCCGGGGGACGAACTTCCCGTTCACGATCCGCCCGACCGCGACGCGCGCGCGCGACACGAGCGCCAGCTCCATCCCGCCGTCACCATCGAGGTCGCCGCACGCGGCCGCGAGCACGTCCCCTTCGTCGTGCTTCGCGCGGTGCACGCTCGCGTGCTCGAGCGCGATCGACGCGAGGAACGCGCGCACCTCGGCGTCGATGGGCGCTTGCGCGAAGGCGTGCCCTCGCGGAGGCGGCGTCGGGTCGCGCACGCGGTCCCAGGCGTTCGCGACGACGGCGTAGACGTCGATCGTGAGGCGGAGCGTTCCTCGCTCGATCGCCGGCTGGACGAACACCAGATCGCTCCCCTTCGCAGCCACGGCGCGCGCTTGCGCCAACGTCGCGGTCTGCGGGTGCGCGCGTGTGGCCGCTCCCAGCGCACCGGCGACGAGCTGCGCGAGGCGCGAGGCCAGCTCCTCGGCACGAGGTGCCGGCACGTCGCTCGTGAGCGGGGCGCTCACGACGATCGCAGACGCGGGCGCCTTGGCGAGCCCTTTGGCGACCTGCGACGCGACCGACTCCAGAGCGCCGTTCGCCCGGGCGTCGACCGCGAAGAGGAGGCTCGCGGCGACGGCGATCGCGATGATGCGCGCGCGGCTCACGGGTCGGTGCCCGCGTCGGCGCCCGTGCCGGCGTCGTCGAGGTACGGGTTGGCAACCTCGGTCGGCTCCGTCCCGGCCAGGAAGACCTCGCTCAGCGTTTCGGTGTCGCCCGAGTACGGAAGCTTGCCGCTCTTCGCGTCGATCTCCACCGTGACGACGCCCGGTGGGCGCGGGAACACGCTGGCGGGCTTGTGCTCGCTCGCCGCCTTCATGAAGGAGACCCAGGCCGGGAGCGCCGTCACCGCGCCCTGCTCGGACGCGCCGGCGCCGAGGGGCTTGCCATCATCGAAGCCGACCCACACGACGGCGGCGATCTCGGTCGTGTACCCGGCGAACCATGTGTCCTTCGAGAGGTTGCTCGTGCCGGTCTTTCCGGCGACGGGGCGACGCAGCTCCTTGGCGCGTTGACCCGTGCCGTGATCGACGACGCTCTGGAGCATGTTCGTGATCACGTAGCTCTCGGCTTCGTCGAGCACGCGGCGCGGCGGAGGGAGCGGAGGGAGCGCGACGTCTTTTCCATCCGGTCCCACGATCCGTGTGACGAGCCGCGGCTCGTCGTATTCGCCCCCCGAGGCGAACGTCGCATAAGCGCCGACCAGCTCGATCGGCTCGACCTCGTAGCTCCCGAGGGCGAGCGAGAGGTCGGGCTTCAAGGTGGAGCGAATGCCGAGCGACTGGGCCCACTCGACGACGCTCGCCGGCCCCACGTCGTCGAGCACGCGCACGGCGACGAGGTTCACGCTGTTGGCGAGCGCCTCGCGGAGCCGAAGAGGGTCGGTGTTCGCCCACCCTTCGTAGTTCGCGGGGTGGTAGCCGTCGGCGAACGTCGTGGGGGTCACGTCGACGAGCGTGGCGGGCGTGTAGCGGCGCGAGTGGATGGCGTACGAGTAGACGATGGGCTTGAAGGTGGATCCGGGCTGCCTGTGCGACTGCGTCGCGCGATCGAGCCCGCCGCTCGCGGCTTCGTAGTTCCCGACGAGCGCGAGCACCTGCCGCGTGCGGACGTCGAGCGCGACGAGCGCCCCTTCGGGCCCCGATTCGATGCGGAGCGGCACCTTCGCCTGGACGCCGTTCGTATCCAGCGGCACGACGGGCGCGAGCAAGCTCACGCGGACGTGCGCTCCGACCGGCGCGAACCCGCTCGCCGGGAGCCCCCCCACGTCGTACCGCGCGCAGTCCGCCATGCGCACGAAGCCGGTCACCGTCCCCACGCGCGCGTCGAACGTACCCGCCGTGTCGTCCACCGCCGTCACGACGCCGACGTAGACCTTGTGCGACTCGAAGGCAGGGGTCCCTTCGAACGGCGCGTCCTTCGCGGGCGGAGGCGTCTTCCCTTTGCGCGCGGCGGTCTGCGGCGCGGGCGGCACCTTGAGCGGGCCGGCGAGACCGTGGCGCTTGTCGTAGGCGCCGAGACCGTCGCGGATCGCCTTCCGTGCCGCCTCTTGCAGGTGCGGGTCGATGGTCGTCGTGATCGTGAACCCGCCGCGCGCCGCGTCGTCGTGGACGGCCTCACGCAGCACCTTGCGGGCGATCTCGATCGCCTCAGGCGCCAGCTCGTTCTGCGGCTCGACCTCGGCGGCGAGCTTCACCGGCTCGTCCTTCGCAGCGTGCCACGCAGCCTCCGGGAGGAAGCCCTTCTCGTGCATCTGGTCGAGCACGTACGCGCGCCTCGTGAGCGCGCACGTCATGTCCCGGCGAGGGGCGCACGACTCGGGCTTCGCGATGCGACCGGCGAGGAGCGCGGCCTCGGCGATCGTCAGGTCCTTGGCCGACTTGCCGAAGTCGTCGCGCGCGGCTTCTTCGATGCCCCAGCGGCCGTGACCGAAGAAGATCTGGTTGATGTACAGCTCGAGGATCTCGTCCTTCGATAGCTCGGTCTCGAGCTTCCGCGAGAGGAGCGCTTCGCGGATCTTTCGATCGAAGGTGCGCGCCGCGTCGTTGAGCAGCACGTTCTTCACGACCTGCTGCGTGATCGTCGAGCCCCCCTGGCGCGTGTGCCCGGCGCGCAGGTTCACGAGCATCGCCCGCGCGATGCCCAGGTAGTTGAGCCCTTCGTGCTCGTAGAAGCCCGCGTCCTCGGCGGCGAGCACGGCGAGCTTCACGTGCGCCGGGAGCGATCCGATCGGCACGACGGTGCGTCGCTCGGTGAACAGCTCGGCCAGGAGCGTCCCGTCGCGCGCCAGCACGCGGGTCACTTGAGGAGGGTGGTAGTTGCCCCGGAGCTCGGTGACGCTCGGGAGCTCGGCTTCGAAGTGGCGGACGACCAGGACCGTCCCGGTCACGCCCCCGGCCACGAGAACCACGAGACCGGCCCCGACGTACTTCGCCCACGTCCAGACGCGACCCGGCCTCCGCGGGCGTCGCGGGCGTTCCTCCGGCGGAGGCGCTTCGAGCATCTCGCGCGCAGAGAGGCGCATATTCCCCGAGGGAACGCTCGGGCGGACACGTGTATTCGCGGGAGGCG
>Ga0302276_10004932_pt1 | contig 11162 bp, 10 predicted proteins | sample III_Bog_N2_3_FD_198768 | JGI IMG/M metagenome (GOLD analysis project Ga0302276, IMG submission 198768) | Peat permafrost microbial communities from Stordalen Mire near Abisko, Sweden - III_Bog_N2_3 | ecosystem: Environmental > Terrestrial > Soil > Wetlands > Peat | place: Sweden: Abisko... | reverse complement strand
TTATCTACTCCACGTCGCTGCCGTCTCCACGCAATAGCTGTGCGCGGCGTCGGGCTTGCGGCCGTTGGTGGGATGCACGTGCAGCACGCGCACGCGGACGGGGATGTTGAGCTTGGCGTAAATCGCCTGCAGCTCGTCGCTGATCTCGTCCAGATGCTGTTGCGCCAAGGCAAGAATCGTCGGTCCGGCGCCGCTCAGGCAGACGCCGAGCAGGCTGGGATGCTTTAGCGCCAGGGCCTCCGTGAGACCGGGCACGATTGCTGCGCGATAGGGCTGATGGAGACGATCCTCGATGGCCTCATGCAGCAGGGCAAAGTCGGCTGAGCGTAACGCCTCCAACAGAAATGCCACGCGCTGCACGTTGAAGATGGCGTCGCCGCGCGGGACGAGCTCCGGCAGCACGGCGCGGCTGGCGCGGGTGGCCAGGTGCACCTCCGGAGTGGCCGCCAGAATGGCCAGCGACTCCGGCCACTGCGCGCGCAACACGCGCAACGCGCCCGGAACCTCACAGCTTACAGTCAACCCGCCCAGCAGGGCCGCGGCCACGTTGTCAGGATGCCCCTCCAGCTCGCAGGCCGCGGTCAGCAGCTCCTGCTCATCAATCGGACCGGCCAGCGCCTCATACAATCGCAGCCCGGCGACGGTGGCGGCGGCGCTGCTGCCCAGTCCGCCCTTCATAGGAATCTCGCTCTCGACTTCGATGTCGAGTGCCGGGATGGTGAAGCCGTGGCGCGTGGCCAAAAAACGCAGCCCGCGTTCGATGTAGTTCTCGCCCTCAAGCTGCACGTTGGTGAAGTTGAATTGCAGTCCCTTACCCGTGCCGGGACGCACGCGCAGCGTCAGGTAGAGCTGCACGGCCACGGCCAGCGTGTCAAAGCCGGGACCGATGTTCGCGATGGAGCCGGGAACCTTGATGACAAATTCGCCGTCATGAGTGCGCATGATTGGCCTCCGCTTTTTGACTCTGCTTCTGATGAGATTGGATGATGAAGTTCGTATCTTTCAGCACGTGTCCGGTAAGGATGGCGACGACCTTGGCCGATGCCGGAATTTCACCGCAAGTGCGCAGCTTGCGCAGCCCGGCCAGCGTCGCGGCCGAGGCCGGCTCGCAGCCGATGCCGTCGCGTCCAATGATGGCCTTGGCCTCACCGATCTCCGCGTCCGTCACGTCCAGCACCTGTCCGCTGGTGGCATTTACGCCACGCAATGCTTTTTGCCAGGAGCGCGGATTGCCGATGCGGATGGCCGTTGCAATGGTTTCCGGCTCGGCCAGGGGAGTCAGCGTTGCGGCCCCGGAGCGCCACATTCGCGCAAATGGATTTGCTCCCTCAGCCTGCACGACGATCATCTTTGGCGCGCGATCAATCAGCCCGAAGCGCAGCATCTCCTCAAAGGCTTTGCTGAAGGCCGCCGAGTTGCCCAGGTTGCCGCCAGGCAGCACAAGATAGTCCGGTGCCTGCCAGTCAAGCTGGTCGAGCAGTTCAAACATCGTCGTCTTCTGACCCTCGACGCGGAATGGATTGATCGAGTTCAGGAAATAAATGCCTTCGCTGGTCTTGGCCAGCAGCGTGTTCAGCGCGTCGTCGAAGCTGCCTTCCACCTCGACGATCTCGGCGCCAAAGTCCAGGGCCTGGGCCAGTTTGTTCAGCGATACCTGACCGGCCGGCAAGTAGACGCGTCCTGTCACCCCGGCGCGTGCCGCATAGGCCGCCAGCGAGGCTGCCGTGTTGCCCGTGCTGGCGCAGGCCACCACCGTGGCCTTCATGTGCTTGGCCTCGGTCATGCCCACGGTCATGCCAAGGTCCTTAAAGCAGCCCGTCGGATTCCATCCAAGATGCTTGAACTGTAGATCGCTGACGCCGGCGTACTCCGCCGTGCGATGGCCGCGGACCAAAGGCGTGTTGCCCTCGCCCAGGGTGACAACCTCGTCTGCAGCATACGCGGGCAGAAACTCCCGGTAGCGCCACACTCCGCTGATGTCACGCGCATCGCGTGAACTGCGCCGCGTGGCCCAAAGCTCCTTCAACTCGGAGGCCGACTTGTGCGGCGCATCCACTTCCACTTCCAGCAATCCATGGCAGCGCGGACATTCCAGCGCCGCATCATGCAAGGGCAGGGTAGTGGCACAGTTGGGATCGAAACAACGTAATTGCATTACAGCTCCCTCGTCAGGATCGGCATGGTCAGCGGCTCGCCCACCAGGAAGTCCAGCTTGCGGATGTCGGCCATGGCTGACTCCAGTTTCTCCGCCGTGCACTCTTCCAGTGTCACCACAAACGGCAGAGCCTCTTTGCCGAAGCCGGGTTTTTGCAGCAGTGCATCAATGTTAATTCCGTGCGCCGCCAGTACGGTGGCAATCGCCGCCACAATTCCAGGACGATCGCGCACCGTGAAGCGCAAATAGTACTTGTCGGCGAAGTTGGCGCTCACCGGCAGAGCCTCGGCTTCCACCTGCGAGCGTGGATCGGAGTGTGAACTTCCGCGCGCCACGTCCAGAAGATCGCTGACCACGGCGACGGCCGTCGAGTGTCCGCCCGCACCGTGACCGCTGAAGGCCGTCTGCCCGCCGTACTTGCCGCTGGAGAGTACCAGGTTCAGGCTGCCCGTAATGTGCGCCGTCGGCGAATCCATGGGCACCAGCGCCGGACGCACCGATGCCAGCACGTGCTGATTGGTGCGCTCTGCCCGCGAGATCTGCCGGATGGTGCAGCCCAATTCGTGCGCGTAGATAAAGTCCACGGCATCCAACTCACGGATGCTGCCGCAGGGAACCTGCTCCGGCTGCACAATGGCCTTCAGGCCAATGCGGGCCAGGATCACCAGCTTGGCGCGCGCGTCGTAGCCGTCCACGTCGTCCGTCGGGTCGGCCTCGGCAAAGCCTGCCTCCTGCGCCTGCTTCAGCGCGGTGCCAAAGTCTAGCCCCTCGCTCTCCAGCTTGGTCAGGATGAAGTTGCAGGTGCCGTTGAGGATGCCGCTGACGCGGTAAAGTTTGTCTCCGGCCAGGCCCTCCTGAAGGGCGTCAATTACCGGAACTCCGCCGGCGACGCTGGCTCCAAAGGCTAGCGTCGCGCCGTGTTCCTGGGCCAACCGGCTCAGCTCCGGACCATGGGTGGCGATCAGCTTCTTGTTGGCCGTCACCACGCTCTTGCCGGCCGTCAACGCGCGCCGCACCCAGTCGTGTGCCGGATCAATGCCGCCCACCAGCTCCACGATGATGTGTGCATCGCTGGCCAGCACCTCGTCCACGTTGCTCGTCCACACCACGCTGGGATCGGTCCACTCCACGCGCTTGCGTTCGACGTTGCGGTTGAATACGTGCGTCAGGCGCAGGGGCAGCCGCTCGGGCTCATCGCCCAGAATGCGCGCCACGGCCGAGCCGACGGTGCCAAAGCCGAGCAGCGCCACCTTCAATGGTTGGGTTGCGGATGATGCTGCGGTGAAAGATGCTTTTGTATCGTGCGATGTCACTCGGTTCTCTCCCGGTGTGTGTGGTCGGGGCGTCATGCGCGTGCCGCTTTCTGCGCGGCCACCACAGGATGCGAAGGGGTCGGCGCCAGTTGCTCAAACAGGTGACGGTGCAGCAACTGCACGGCGTGCACCGCGTCTTTCTCATCCACCACAAAACTCAGGCTGATCTCCGAGGCTCCCTGGGCGATCATGCGGATGTTGATGCCGCCGGTGGCCAGCACGCCGAAGATTTCACTGGCGATGCCGACGCGTCCGCGAATGTCTTCGCCAACCAGACAGACGATGGCCATGCCGGGCTCGAAGTCCACATTGCCCAGGGTCTCAAGCTCCGTCGTCAGCTTCACCAGCTCGCTGCCGCCCTCCACGGCCACCGAGGCCGAGGCGCCACTGATGGCCACGATTTCGCTTTGCAGATGATGCCAGCGCAGCAGGCTGAACAGGTCATCCAGAAAGCGCAGCGAGCCGACGTTGCGCGGCGCGTGGATGTTGAAGACCGCGATCTTGCGCTTGACGGCGATGGCGCGGAAGGCCGATGGCCCCTGCGCGGCCGAGGCGCGAATAATCGTGCCCGCCTCCTGCGGCTTGTGCGAGTTCAGCACCGCCACCGGAATGTCGTGCTCGATGGCCGGCAGCAGCGTGGCCGGATGCAGCACCTTGGCGCCGAAGCAGGCCAGCTCAGTCGCCTCGTGGAAGCTGATTTCCTCAATGCGCCGCGCCGTGGGGCAGAGGCGCGGGTCGGTGGTGAGGATGCCGCTGACGTCGGTCCAGATTTCGATGCGGCTGGCGTTGAGTGCCGCTCCAATGATGGCCGCCGAGTAGTCACTGCCGCCGCGTCCAAGGGTCGTTACCTCGCCGCTTTCGCTGCTGGCGATGAAGCCGCCCAGCACCGGAACCCGCCCGGCCTCCAGCAGTGGCGGAATGGCCTCCTGTAGCCGTGCGCGCGTGGGATTGGGCAGCGGCGTTGCCGCCGGATGGCGCGCGTCGGTGACCACAAGTTGGCGGGAGTCGGCGTGCGCGCTGGGCACCTTCAGAGCCTCGAAGGCCGCCGCCACCAGCACACTGCTCAACAGCTCGCCAAAGGTCAGCATATGGCTGTGCTGCGCCGGCGTAACCGAACCCTGCGCGGCAATCCTGGCGGCCAGGGCGGTGGCTTCGCTGATGCGCGTGTCCAACTCGTCGCCAAAGGCCCGCGCTGCCGCCGGAGAGAGCATCTCGGCACTGGCGTCCACGTGGCGTTGGCGAATGCCGTTCAGCAGCTCGAGAGCCGTACCCAGATCGCTGCGTCCGGCGGCCTCGGCCACCTGCACCAGCTTGTCCGTCACTCCGCCCATGGCGCTTACCACCACCAGCGGCTGCTCGTTGCGCCGGCCGGCCACAATCGAGGCCACCCGTCGAATGGCGACGGCATCCTGTACCGAGGTGCCGCCGAACTTCATGACGATCATTGCAAGCTCCTTGAAATCTTCCGCGCAAAACTAAGAACCCACCGTCCGCCGGACGATGGGTTCTGGAAGGGTGCGAATCAGTTGCTTTTAACTGATCTCTTCGCGGAACCATGCGCCCGGACGCAGGCCTGTAATCATGCCTGTTGTTGTCATAATCCGGGTTGTCGTGCTCATTCGCATGGTATCCATCTACAGTAATGGAGCCCTGTAAGGGTGTCAAGATAAATGCCCACGCCAGGGGGTGACCAGCGTTACTCTCGGGGAGGAGACCCGTAGTGAAATAAATCGCAGTTCAAAGGCCCGCCGTTCAAATTTCAAATAGAAGATACTGAAATGAAAAAGCCCTCCGCCGTAGCGGAGGGCCAGCCAGTTCGGGATGCGACTTGGCTTAGTGCTTAGCTTAGTACATGCCGCCCATGCCGCCGCCGTGCGGGGCAGGAGCTTCACTCTTCGGCTCGGGGATCTCAGCGATCAGAGCCTCGGTGGTCAGCATCAGAGCCGCGATGGAGCCGGCGTTCTGCAACGCAGTGCGGGTCACCTTGGTCGGGTCAATGACGCCGGCCTTCACCAGGTCCACAAACTCGCTGGTCTGCGCGTTGTAGCCGTAGGAGGTGTCCTTGTTGTCGCGGATTTTGCCGATCACGACCGCACCCTCTTCGCCGGCGTTGGCCACAATCTGGCGGAGAGGCTCTTCCAGGGCGCGCTTCACGATGTTGGCGCCAATCTGCTCGTCACCGTGCAGCTTCAGGGCCTCGACGGCCGCGATGCAGCGGATCAGTGCCACGCCGCCACCCGGGACGATGCCTTCTTCGACCGCGGCGCGGGTTGCGTGCATTGCATCCTCGACGCGAGCCTTCTTTTCCTTCATTTCGGTCTCGGTCGCCGCGCCAACCTTGATCACAGCTACGCCGCCCACGAGCTTCGCCAGGCGTTCCTGGAGCTTCTCGCGGTCGTAATCGCTGCTGGTCTTTTCGATCTGGCCGCGGATTTCCTTGACGCGCCCGGCGATGTCTTCAGCCTTGCCGTTGCCCTCGACGATGGTCGTGTTGTCCTTGTCGATGGTGACTTTCTTGGCCGTGCCCAGGTCTGCCAGCGTGATGTTTTCCAGCTTCAGGCCCAGATCCTCGGTGATGGCCTTGCCGCCGGTCAGAATCGCGATGTCCTGCAGCATGGCCTTGCGGCGGTCGCCAAAGCCAGGAGCCTTGACGGCGGCCACGTTCAGCGTGCCGCGCAGCTTGTTCACCACCAGGGTGGCCAGCGCCTCGCCGTCAATGTCCTCGGCGATGATGACCAACGGGCGGCCGCTCTTGGCAACCTGCTCCAACAGGGGCAGAAGGTCCTTCATGCTGCTGATCTTCTTCTCGTTGATCAGGATCAGCGCGTTCTCCATCACGGCTTCCATGCGCTCGGCATCGGTGACGAAGTACGGCGACAGGTAGCCGCGGTCGAACTGCATGCCTTCGACCACTTCCAGCTGCGTCTCCATGGTCTTGGCTTCTTCCACGGTGATGACGCCGTCCTTGCCGACCTTCTTCATCGCCTCGGCGATGATGTGGCCGATGGTCTCGTCGTTGTTGGCGCTGATGGTGCCCACCTGGGCAATCAGTTCTTCGCGGTCCACATCCTTGCTCAGCTTATCCAGCGCGCCAGTGCCCTTGACGTGGTTTCCGTCCTTGTCGGTGGTGCCGTTGACGGCCACAATGGCCTTCTCGATGCCGCGCTTCAGGGCCATCGGATTGGCTCCGGCGGCGACGGTCTTCACGCCCTCGCGGAAGATGGCCTGGGCCAGAACGGTCGCCGTGGTGGTACCGTCTCCGGCGATGTCGCTGGTCTTGCTGGCGACTTCCTTCACCATCTGCGCGCCCATGTTCTCCAGCGTATCGGCCAGCTCAATCTCCTTGGCCACGGTCACGCCGTCCTTGGTAATGAGCGGCGAACCGAACTTCTTTTCGATCACAACGTTGCGGCCCTTCGGACCCAGGGTGACTTTGACTGCGTCAGCCAGGACGTTTACGCCACGAAGGATCGCCTGACGGGATTCCTCACCGTGAACAATCTGCTTTGCCATGTTTCTAAAGCTCCTTAGATGTGTCTAACTACGCCATGTCTCTTTATGCCGCACCGCCAGCCGTTTGGCCGCGCGCGGGAAGCTGCCGGTCGAAGGCGGCCCGAAGACCGCCCGAATGCAGTTAGCCAAGAATGCCGAGGACTTCTTCCTCACGCATGATCAACAGCTCTTCGCTGTCAATCTTGATCTCGGTGCCGGCGTACTTGCCAAACAGAATGCGGTCTCCGGCCTTGACGTCCAGCGGGAAGACTTTGCCTTCGTCGTTCGACTTGCCCTTGCCCACGGCGATTACTTTGCCTTCCTGCGGCTTGTCCTTCGCGGTGTCCGGAATGATAATGCCGCCCTTGGTCGTCTCCGACTCGGCGACGCGCTTGACGACGATACGGTCGTGCAGGGGGGTCAGCTTCGTAGCAGTTGCCATCTTCTTAAAGCTCCTCTGGGATTGTTGGTTCCACTCGTGGCGGCCTTGACCGCCGGGGGGACGCTATGGCCGAGTCACACCTTCAGGGGCGTGTTAGCACTCTAACCACACGAGTGCTAATGTATCGCGTGGAGTGAGGCGCTGTCAAGCCAATATGAGTGAATTACACTCATATCTAGCCTCCGCTGCTAATTTCCTACTTATCAATCGCTTACATCGCCACCCAGCCCCGCGACCGCCCTGATCCAGAAGGTTTCCATCCGTCGGGCGGAGGGCTTACAATAGCCTCCTGAAGCTCGCAGGCTGGCGTCAGGTTGGCAGGCGGTGTTCCGTAGGGTTATTTCCGGGAGATTCAAGATGATGGCAAGCCGTTCGACGCTGCGTACCGTCGGGTTGATGGTCCTCCTGATCCTGCTTCCGCTCTCCGTCTGGGCGGCCGGCGGCAAAAAGAAGAATGAAAAGCCGCCTGAGCAGTTCTGCCGGGTCAGCTTCATCATCCTGCGCGACAGCTCGGGCTCGCCCATCAAGAACGCCAGCATCGTCGTCCACGCCGTCAACAAGTCCGGCGAGCAGGCCAGCGACGGCTTCCAGCTGAAGACCGACACCGATGGCCGCACATTTATGGACGACCTGCCGTACGGCCTCTACCGGGTCCAGGTGATTGTGCCCCGCATGCAGACCTGGGGTGACGATCTGACGCTCAACCAGCCCACGCAGGAGTTCACCATCCGCATCAAGCCTCCCGCCGGACAGCTCTCCATTTACGACGACAAATAGCTCTGCTGGTGATGCCGGGCAGCGAAGACCGATGACGCGAAAAAGCCGCACTCCACAGGTGCGGCTTTCTGCTGCGTGAACCAGAGAACCCGGTTAGCGCTTGCGCGGAGTGCGCGGAGGGTTGCCGTGGCGCTCCATGTAGTCGGCCAGCAGGCTGAGCGCGGTGTGCGCGTTCAGTTTGTGGGGCGCATGGGTGAGCGCCTCAATAACGCAGGGTCCGCGGCCGTGGCGAGCGTTGTGCACGGCCTCGGTGGCGATGCGGAAGACGGCGATGGCGTCATGCGCGTCGGTGCTGAAGACTGGGATGCCGAAGTCTGCATGCAGGGCGCGCAGATCCAGGTTCGGGCTTTTTGCAGAAGGGTAGCGGTTGCTCACGAGGAAGAGGATGGGCAGCTTGTGGCGCGCGGCAAAGGCCAGCACCGGCCGTGGATCGCTGTCCGCCTCCAACGCTCCGGCGCAGAGCAGCACGGTGGCCTTGGGAGTGTTGGTCAAATCCTCTGCCAGCAATTCCTCCACGGCTGAAACCGTGCCGCTGAACAGGCGCTCGGCCAGTTTGGCGCGCCCTGCCCAGGGATGGATGATGGCATCCTTTGCGCCCAGGGTGAGACCGGCGGCCAGGGCTGCAACCTCCGTGCCATCGGCGTCCTCCCACAGTGCAGGCTGCCAGCCGCGCAGGGTGGCGTACATGGACTGCTGCGCCGAGGCCGGAACCAGCGCCCAGGGCGCGGCCTTGACGGCCTTTGCCTTGGTCTTACGGGCTGCGGTGGTACCGGCTTTTGCAGTCCGTGGTTTGCCTGCGCTGCGGGCGCGGGGCTTCGTTGGCTTCGAGGTCGGGGCTTTGGAGGTCGTTACTCGGGAGGTCGGCATGAGTGAGTTTGGCACCAGCAGGACGATTTGTGAATGGTCAAGATCTTCGTATCAGCATTGCTTGTATCGCTGACTTGAATCAGCGACGGTGCGGCCATTCTAAACCATGCGGCGCCCCGAAGGATTTACAATGCCAAAGATCGCCCTCATCTTTTCAACAGAAGTGTGGAAATGGTGGAGGGAAACCTTGCGAACGGGTTGCGGAGGCCGCGTTTTATCAGGCTCTTCTGCGCTTTGCACCACCCGATGTGCGATGCGGATTGGCAAGAAGTTTGCTACAGGCAGGCTGCTGAGTTTTGAACACCTGCGGTAGTGATTTTTGGCGCGTCCATGGTGCAACACGATGCCAGGCGTTCGACGTACGGTCTCGAATTTAGATTCGATCAGTGGAGCGATGGCATTCCCTTCGGGGCTGAGGAATGAGGCTAAACAATGAAGAAGCGCATTGACCTCCTGCTCGTTGAGCGCGGTCTGGCTCCCTCGCGTGAGCGCGCGCAGGCCATGATTCTGGCCGGGCGCGTGCTGGTGGAAGAGCAGAAGATCAGCAAGGCCGGGCACAGCGTTGCCGACGACTGCGCGATCCGCCTGCTGGGCAGCGAGCAGCGCTACGTTAGCCGCGGCGGACTGAAGCTGGAGGCCGCGCTCGAGCATTGGAGCATCCCGCTGGAAGGCGCGGTCTGCATGGACGTGGGCGCCAGCACCGGAGGCTTTACCGACTGCATGTTGCAGCATGGCGCCAAGAGCGTGCTGGCCGTGGATACCGGCTACGGCCAGATTGACGCCCGCTTTCGCGATGACCCCCGCGTGCGCCTGCTGGAGAAGACCAACGCCCGTTATCTGGAGCCCGCGCAGGTGCCGGAGCCGGTCGAGTTCATCAGTATGGATGTGAGTTTCATCAGCGCCACGCAGGTGTTGCCCGCGGTGCTGGAGTCGGCCTTTGCCGAAAAACGGCAGCCGCGCCGCGAGCTTGTGCTGCTTATCAAGCCGCAGTTTGAGGTGGGCCGTGCGATGGTGGGCAAGGGCGGCATTGTGCGCAGCGAAGAGGCGCAACTCGGCGCCGTGGAGAAAGTCCGCCAGGCCGTGATTGAGCTGGCCGGAAATGAAATTGACGTGATTGATTCGCCGATCCTGGGCACGGAAGGGAACCGCGAGTTCCTTCTGCACGCCGTCTTCGGCGCGCCAGACCAATCCAAAATGGAGTACAAATAAAGACGTGAAGATCGCCGCCATTGTCAGCAAACCCGCCAAGCCAGAGCTTGCCGCCATCGTGCCGGAGGCAATTGGCTGGCTGGAAGCCCGCGGCTACCGCGTCTACGTGGACCAGCAGACCTCCGCTTACGCCGCGCATGAGCCGGCGGTGAACCGCGCCGAGCTGGCCGGATGCGCGCCGGAGTTCGTTCTGGTGCTGGGCGGCGATGGAACCCTGCTCTCCGCCGCGCGCGCCATTGGAGAGGCGCAGATTCCTTTGCTGGCCGTCAACCTAGGCTCGCTCGGCTTTTTGACCGAGGTGCGGCTGGAAGACTTGTACACCACGCTCGAAGCTGTCACCGAGGGGCGATGTCCGGTGGAGACGCGCACGCTGCTCGACTGCCGCCTGTTGCGCGAAGGGCGCGAGGTGGCGCGTTACCAGGCGCTGAACGATGCCGTGGTCAAGAGCACGGTGGCGCGCCTGTTGGGCTTCGATCTCCTGCTGAACGGCGACACGGTGGTGGAGTACCAGGCCGATGGAGTCATCATCAGCACGCCCACCGGCAGCACTGCGTATTCGTTGGCCGCAGGCGGCCCGGTGCTGATGCCCAGCGTGGATGCCCTGGTCATCACGCCCATCTGCCCGCACTCGCTCACGCACCGCCCGCTGGTGGTGGGTGATGACATGGTGGTGAGCGTAAGGCTGAAGAGCGGCGCTGACGGAATGCTCAGCGTGGATGGACAGGTTGGCATGCCGGTGGTGCAGGGCGATGAGATCGTCTGCCGCAAAGCTCCGTACGGCGTTAAGATTCTGCGCATGAAGCGCAGCTTCTTTGACATTCTGCGCAGCAAACTGCGCTGGGGCCAGCGCTAGCCGCGCGTCTTACCTTCACTAACTACTTTTCCAGACGGATCAAATCCTCAAAGC
>Ga0302276_10004914_pt1 | contig 11184 bp, 16 predicted proteins | sample III_Bog_N2_3_FD_198768 | JGI IMG/M metagenome (GOLD analysis project Ga0302276, IMG submission 198768) | Peat permafrost microbial communities from Stordalen Mire near Abisko, Sweden - III_Bog_N2_3 | ecosystem: Environmental > Terrestrial > Soil > Wetlands > Peat | place: Sweden: Abisko... | reverse complement strand
GTGCTTCGCGCGCCTCGTCTCGAGGACGACGACGCGATTTGGATCGACGAGCTCTTTAACGCCGAGGTCTACGACGCCCACGGCGTTCGTCGCGGGCGCGTCATCGAGGTCGAGTCGAATCCCGCGAGTGACATCATGGTCCTCGACTCCGGAGCCCTGGTGCCGCTCACCTTCGTCACCCGGATCGAGGCGAATGTGCGCATCGACGTCGAAGTGCCCGAAGGGTTGTTCGAATGACGCTGCGCATCGACGTGCTCAGCTTGTTTCCCGAGTCGATCCGCCAGTACGCGACGACGTCGGTACTCGATCGAGCGAGCGAACGGGGCGTGTTCGACCTGCACGTGCACGACTTTCGCGACGCCACCACCGACGTTCATCGCAGCGTGGACGACACGCCCTTTGGCGGTGGGCCCGGCATGGTGCTTCGACCCGAGCCCATTATCCGCACGCTCGAGCAGACGCCGGGCCTCGCGCACCCGGTCATCGCGCTCAGCCCTTCGGGGCGTGCGTTTAACCACTCGGTCGCCCACGAACTGGCTCAACTCGAGGGCTTCACGCTGCTCTGTGGGCGCTACGAGGGATTCGATCAGCGCGTACTCGACCTCGTCGCCGACGACGAGGTCTCCCTGGGCGACTTCGTGCTCGCCGGGGGCGAACTCGCCGCGCTCTGCGTGATCGAGACGGTCGTGCGTCTGCTTCCCGGTGCGCTCGGCAACGACGAGTCGAGCGTGGAAGAGACCTTCGCCAACGGACTCCTCGAGTACCCGCACTACACCAAACCCGCCGAGTTCCGGGGCCTCGAGGTACCCGAGATCCTTCGCTCGGGCGACCACGCCCGTATCGCGCGCTGGCGACTCGCCCAGTCCCTGCGTCGTACCATCGAGCGTCGCGGTGACCTCATCGAACGTCGCGGCGGGCTGAGCGCGGACGAATGGGCCATTTTGGACGAATTCCCTCCGTTGGAATAGGTCTGGCGCAACGGCTAAACTTCTAAAGCCTCAGTGATCCGAAAGGGACCGCTCACATGAATCCCACCGACCTCATCGACCGCGACTCGCTTCGCGACGACATTCCCGCATTTCGCACCGGCGACACCCTGAAGGTCCACGTGCGCGTGGTCGAGGGTACCCGTGAGCGCGTCCAGGTGTTCCAGGGCATCGTCATCCGCCGCCAGGGTTCGGGTCTCCAAGAGACTTTCACCGTGCGAAAGGTGAGCTTCGGGGTCGGGGTGGAGCGCACGTTCCCGGTGCACGCGCCCACCATTGCCAAGATCGAAGTCGAGTCCTACGGCGACGTTCGTCGCGCCAAGTTGTACTACCTCCGTGATCTGCGTGGAAAGGCCGCCAAGATCAAGGAGCTCCGCGTCACCGAGCGTCCCTAGTCCCTTGGGCGAAGAAGAGCTCGACGACTACGAGTCGACCCTAGAACTCGCTCTCGTTCAAGAGTACAAAGCCGTGGTGGGCATGTTCGACTTCGCCGTGGAGACCGACCGGCGTTTCTACCTCGCCAATTCGGTCGCGGTCGAGGTCCGCTCCAGCGGCACTCCCACCTTGCTCGAGATCACGCTCGCCGACGCCTGGGTCTGGGACATGTACCGCGCCGCGCGCTTCGTGCCGTCGGTGCGGGTGCTCACGTTTCGCGACGTCAACATTGAACGCCTACCCAAGGAAGACCTGCAGCCCTAGCGATGCAGATGGTCCGGCTCTCGACTTCACTGCAAGTACTCGACCAAGTCGCCGAGTTCGTTGGCGAGCAGTCCTCGCCCGTCGCGCTCGCCTGGGTCGACGCCGACTCTGTGGTCGCCGCGGGCGGCCTGAAGGACCGGTGGTCCAAGCCCATTGGCGTCTGGCTCGAAGTGGGCGAAGGCTACCCGGCGTCACTCGCTGCGCGCGACGTTGCGACGCTCAGCTGGCTGATCGAGCTCGATCACGTGATCGTGAGCGGCCCCGACGCCGCTCTTCAGGCCCAAGTGGTTCGCGCGATGCTGGTTGACGACGAGGTGAGCTTCACCAACGAGGTGGCGACCATTCTGGGCGCCTTCAATCGTCCCGCGCCACCGCGCGAGCTTCGCGTATGGAGTTACGACGGCGACACACTGCGCAGTGGCGAGGATGAGCTTCGTGCCGGGCGAACGCAGCGCGAAGCGGTTGGGGACGTGACGGTCTTTTCCTAGTTCGACTATTCGGGTTGTTGGGAGATTCGCTCGGGGTGGATGCGCACGGTGACGCGGATCTCGCCTTCGCGACGCATGGGATAACTATCGACGTCGAGGTACTTTTTGGCCAGTTGGTCAATGACGTCGTCGGCCCCCTCGGTCGTGAAGCCGGTGACCGAGCCTCGCACGACAATCGCCGCGTAGAGGTCGTCAGGGTCGGTGAGCGAAACCGCCACTCGCGAGTCACTCGCGAGATTGCGTGCCTTGGCACGTCCGAGTGCGGTGTTGATGATGATGTCCTCACCGTCGAGCATCACCCAGACGGGCGTGACTTGAGGGGCACCGTCGGGACCCAGCGTGGCGACGTGCGCCAACACCTTTTTTTCGAAGACTGCTCGTGCGGCGGGCGTGAAGGTGTCGGTCATGGTTCATCCAGTTCTAACGGGTGGGGAGTCCCACTGTTTTCATGGTAATGACTGTCGGTGCGCTCCTCGCTGTTCGCACGAGGTTGGGCGCTGCACGGCACCCTCAGCAACGCCGGTCTCGACGAGAGCGGGGTAAAACTCTACGGAACTGCCGAGATTCCTGGGGTGGGGGAAACTGCGGTAAAAAAGTCAGTGGAGAAGTGGAGAGGAAGTCGTGGCAAACGTACGCATCGAATCAGACACCATGGGCGAGATCGAGGTTCCCGCTGATCATTACTGGGGCGCCCAGACCGAGCGCAGCCTGCACCACTTCGCGATCAGTGACGAAACGATGCCGCCGGCTCTCGTGCGCGCCTTTGGCGTGCTCAAACTCGCTTCGGCTCAGGTGAATGAGGCGTTGGGCAAACTCGACGACGAGCGGGCCCAGCTCATCGAGCGCGCGGCGCGCGAGGTTATCGACGGCACGCTCAAGGACGAGTTTCCGTTGCGCATCTGGCAGACCGGCTCGGGTACCCAGACCAATATGAACGTCAACGAAGTCATCTCCAATCGTGCGATTGAACTGGCGGGCGGGGTACTCGGTTCCAAGGTGCCCGTGCACCCCAACGACCACGTGAACATGTCCCAGTCTTCGAACGACACGTTCCCCACGGCCATGCACATCGCCGCCGTGGTCGAGATCACCGACCGGCTGGTGCCGAGCCTGCGGCGACTGCGCGACGCGCTGGACGCGAAGGCGAAGGCCTACGTGAACGTCACCAAGATCGGACGCACGCACCTGATGGACGCGGTGCCGCTCACCCTGGGTCAGGAGTTCTCGGGCTACGTCGCCCAGTTGGACGCGGACCTCGAGCGTCTTGAACTAGTGCTCGGTGGCCTCTACGAACTCGCCGCGGGCGGCACGGCGGTGGGCACTGGGCTTAACACGCACCCGGAGTTTGGCGAGCGCGTCGCCGCGGCGATCGCGACACTGACGGGCAAGCCCTTCGTCACGGCGCCGAACAAGTTCGCCGCCCTTGCGGCGCACGACGCGCTGGTCTTTTCGCACGGCGCGATCAAGACGACCGCGACCAGCCTCATCAAGATCGCCGACGACCTGCGCTGGCTCGGATCAGGTCCGCGCTCGGGGCTGGGCGAGTTGGCCCTTCCAGAGAACGAGCCCGGGAGTTCGATCATGCCCGGCAAGGTGAATCCCACCCAAAGTGAGGCGATGATCATGGTCTCGATCCAGGTCTTCGGTAACGACACGGCGATCGCCATGGCCGGCTCGCGCGGCAACCTCGAACTGAACGTGTGCAAGCCCGTGATCATCCACAACTTCTGTAACTCGATTGACTTGTTGAGCGACGCGTGCGACCGGTTCCGCGAGTTCTGCGTCGAGGGACTCGAACCCGACTACGAACAGATCAGCCACCACCTGAACAACTCGCTCATGCTCGTCACGGCGCTCAACCCGATCATTGGCTACGACAAGGCCGCCAAGGTCGCCAAAAAGGCCCACAAGGAGCGCACCACACTGCGCGAGGCGGCACTCAGCTTGGGCTTTCTCAGCGCGGAGCAGTTCGACGCGGCGGTGGTGCCCGAGGACATGACCCATCCGTGAGCCGACCGGTCCGCCTCGAGGACAGTGTCATCGAAAATTGGCTCGAAGCGAACCCACGCTGGCGCCGTGAGGGCGATCGCCTCGTGCTCGTCGTTGGCACTGCGGACTACCCCGGCGCGGTGGCGCTTCTCCAAGCGCAGGTCCCCCTCGCCCAGCGCCTCGACCATCATCCGATAGCAACCGTTGGGTACCGCGAACTACGACTCGAGTTGTGGACCCACGACCGTGGAGGAATCACCGAGCTCGACCTCGAGTACGGCGAGGAATTCGAGACACTCCTCGCGCGTTACCACCACCTGCTTAGTTGACCGGTAGATTCCACAGCGCCATCCAGCGCGAGAGGTCCTTTTCCATGGGTAGGTCCTTTTCGAGGAACGAACGCACCCGAAGTTCGAGTTCGTTGTCGCGTTGGTTCTTCGAGGTCGGCGCAAAGGGGTAGAACGTACCCTGCTTTAAGAGGTACACGAGTCGCACCGAACCATCGCCGGGAGGCGACTTGGGCACGAACCCGAAGACCGCGCACAACAAGCGCGGCCCGAGGCCGTTCTCCACCATCGAGGTATTCGCGCTGTGGATGCGCGTGACGAGGCTCTCGAGGTCGGGATCTTTGATGACGAGCCACTTGAATCCCAGGTCGTCGGTGGTGATGCTCACTTTGTTGTCGGCCTCGTTGAAGTTGAGGAGTTGTTCGATGTCGGCGTCGGTGGTGATCGTCGATTCGCCGCTGCCGGCCTTGAAGCAGAGGCCGGCCTCGCCGGAAGAGACGAGGTCGAGCTCGCTTTCGAGGGTGAGCGCTCCCGTAGAGAGGGCAAAAAGATTGTCGAGTTTTGGCTGGGCTTGGGTGGTGCGCCCGAAGAGCGCGTCGCGAAAACCCACTAGCCGTTCAGTTCACGCTCGAGCTTGTTCAACTGGTCGAGGCGCTTCTCGAGCGAGGGGTGCGTCGAGAACAGCGAGGCGGCCGTGCCGGGAGCGAGGGCTGGAGCGAAGAAGAAGGCGTTCATGCCTTCACTCTTGCGCAGGTCCGTGCGTGGGATCTTTCCCATGTCCCCGGTGATGTGCACGAGGGCACTGGCGAGCACGCTGGGCTTGCCGATGAGGATCGCCCCCGAACGATCCGCCGCGAGTTCGCGATAACGCGAGAGGGCCATGGTGAGCATGTAGGCAATGACGTAGATGACCAGTGAGATGATCCACGTCGCCATCTCCAACAACACGATGTTCTGGCCGCCGCGACCACGCCCACCGCCACCGAGAATCGCACCCCACATGGCGATGCGACTCACTAGTCCCGCCAGCATGCCCACACCCGAGGCGATCGTCATGACCGCCACGTCGCGGTGCGCGACGTGACTGAGTTCGTGGGCGAGCACCGCCTCGAGCTCTTCGTCACCTAGGCGGTTCATCAGTCCTCGCGTCGCGCAGATCACGGCGTGCTTGGGGCTGCGGCCCGTGGCGAACGCGTTTGGTATATCGACTTCGGCAACGCCCACGCGGGGCTTTTCCATGTTGGCGAGTAGACAGAGCCGGTCGACTATCTCGTGCAAGCGCGGCTCTTGGGCGGGCGTGACCTCGTGGGCGTGCATGGAGAACATCGCGATCTTGTCCGAGAAGTAGTACTGGGAGAAGATGAGCGCGAAGGCGATGACGATCACGAATTCGTAGGCGACGCCCACGCGAATCAGTACCGTGACGATGATGGCGTAGAGCAGGACGAGCAGAAGGCCCGTGACGAACATTCGCGCGTTCAGACCGTGGTCGGTCTCAATCTTGGAATTGGCCATGCTCAGGCGTCTTTCGGGGTGGGAAGCTCACCCGCTGCCTCGGTCGCGCTGCCGGTGCCGGTGCCCAGTTGGGCTTTGAGCGCCGCCAATTGGGCGTCGACGTTGGACGTCGTGCCGGCCTTGTCCAGTTGGGCCTGGATGTCGTCACTGGGACTGTTGAGGTCTGTGAGCGCCCCCGAGGCGAGCAACTCGTCCAGGGCACCGCTGCGTGCTTGCATCTCGGCGACCTTGTCCTGGGCGCGCTGCATCGCGGCCCCGGCGTCGGTCATGGACGTCGAGATGCCCGCGACCGCCTCGTTGATGTGCGAGGAGGCCTCGGCCGCGGTGTAGGTGGCCTTGATGGTCTCTTTCCTCGTGCGAAACGCCTCGACTTCGGTCTGGAGTCGTTGGCTCGTTTGGGTGAGCTTGTCCTCTTGCTCGACGATGGTTGCGTGCTGGGTGTCGAGGTCCTTGAGCTGCGCGGCGATCGCCTCGCGACGACTCAGTGCTTCACGCGCGAGGGGTTCGTTGCCTTGGGCGAGCGCGGCCTTGGCCTGTTCGGCCAACTTGTCACCCTGGGTCTTTAGTTGCTCGGCTTGAATCTCTACGCGCTTGCGCGCGGTCGCGACGTCGGCGACGGCGCGCTTGACCTTGGTGAGGTTCTCGAGCTGTTGTTCGTAGGAGAGATCGAGCGTCTGGCGCGGATCTTCCATCTTGTTCAGGGCGGCGTTGGACTTGGCCTGAAAAATTGTGGTGATTCTCTTACCTAAACCCACGGGGGCCTCCTTCGTTACCTGACCAGACTAGGGGCAACCGGGCAAAGCGGTCGTCAGGAACGCCTGTCCGCACACCAGGGACTCTAATTTCTCGGTAAGTTCTCGTCCTGGTTCTTCGCCTGGTTGGCCAGTTCGAGCCGGTACGTCTCGAGGCCTTCGGCGAGTTTCTCGTCGTCGATGCCGAGCATGCGCACGCAGAGCAATCCGGCGTTGGTCGCCCCGTTGATCGCGACGGTCGCCACCGGCACGCCACGGGGCATTTGGACGATCGACAAGAGTGAGTCCAGGCCGTCGAGGCGCGCGAGCGCGACGGGCACGCCAATCACCGGTAGCGTCGTCACGGCAGCCAGCATGCCGGGTAGGTGGGCGGCGCCTCCCGCTCCGGCGATGATGATCTTCAGGCCCCGACTCCGCGCGGTCCTCGCGTAATCGATCATCGCTTCGGGGGTTCGGTGCGCGGAGACCACGTGGATCTCGTAGGCGACGTCGAAACGCTCGAGCACGGTGGCGGCGTCGTTCATGATCTCGTGGTCCGAGGAACTGCCCATCACGATCCCCACTTGTGGCTGCATTACGCCTCCTCGGTGCTCGTACCGTACGCAAGAGCACCCTGCCATGCTCTCACGTGCACCGTGGCCGGGTCGTCACCGACACTCGTGACGTGGCCGAGTTTGCGATTCGGTCGCCAGGCTTTGCCGTAGTCGTGCACGACGACGTCGGGCGTGGCCCGGGCGCCTTCGAGCGAACCTGGCTGGTCGGCACCGACGACGTTGACCATGACGGCATTGGCGTAGAGCGGCGTGGCTTCGCCGAGCGTTTGAGCACTGACGGCGAGCAGGTGGTTCGCGAACTGGCTGGTACTCGCGCCCTCGATGGTCCAGTGGCCCGAATTGTGCGGGCGAAGCGCTATCTCGTTGACCACGAGGTCCCCGCCAGTGACGAAGAACTCGATGGCGAGGATGCCCACCGCTTCGACCAGTGACGCGATCTGTTCGGCGAGTTCCTCCCCGCGTCGGGCGAGTTCGTTGGTGACGCGCGCGGGGTAGACCACTTCCACGCACATCCCGCTCGCTTGCTCGGTGGTGACCAGGGGATAGATGGCGAGCGAGCCGTCGACGCCGCGAGCGAGCAGCTGGGACACCTCGCTTTGGAGCGCGAGGCGCTCTTCGACGAGCACGTCGCCCGCCGTCGCGAGTTGATCGATCATGGTCAGAGTTTCGGTGCGCGAGCTCGGAAACAGGACGCCGCGTCCGTCGTAGCCCCCGCGCGGCGCCTTGATCACGGGCTCCTCTTCGAGATCGTCGAGAAAACCCTGCAGCGTCGCGTCACTCGAAGAACTCACCACGACAAAGCGCGGCACGGGTATACCCGCTTCGCGAAAACGTCGTCGCTGGTACGCCTTGTCGACCGCGTAATGAAGGGCGGACGAACTCGGTCGAACCGCCACGCCCAGGGCTTCGAGCGCGGCGATCTGATCGAGGTCGATTAATTCGTGGTCGAAGGTCACGACGTCGACCAACGTGGCGAGTTCGGCGAGCGCGCGCGCGTCTTTCGCCTCGCCGACCAGCAGGTGGTCACACGTCGCCGCGGCGGGATCGTTCGCCGAGGTGGCGAGGACGAACGTTTCGACATTGACGGCCAACGCCGCTTCTCCCATCATGAGTGCGAGCTGTCCTCCGCCCACGATGCCGACTCGACGCAAAGTTGGCTGGTGGACGTTCGACACGAACAAAACGCTACAGGACCATCGAGGGAGACCGGCTCAGATAGTCGCCCTCTGCGCAGACAGTAAATTGGTCTGCTACGAGGAGTTGATATGTCAGTAGTAGCCAGTGTCCTTTCTATTGTCTTGTTCTTGGTGTTCGCCGCGTCTGGAATGCAGAAGATCCGATTCAACCCGATGATGTCGAGTGCCGCCGAGCACCTCGGCTTCTCCAAGGTTGCCTACCAGCGCATTGGGTTCCTGGAGTTCGTCGGCGCCGTCGCGGTACTGATTGGCTTGGCGTCGGGTCGGTCTTCGTTCCTTGGGGTGTTGAATGAAGTCGCCGTCGTGGGACTCGCCGTCACGATGATTGGCGCGGTGTACTTCCACTTGCGCAAGGGTGACGCGTTCGCAGTCTTTGCGCCCGCGGGCGCACTGGCCGTACTTTCGATTCTCGAGTTGATCTTTCGCCTGGGCTAGTTCATTGGGGAAGACGCGTGTGCTTGAACTCGTTTAACGCTGACTGCGCCGTCATTAGGGTAACGAGCGACTCGATGAGTGAAATGGACGCTTTGGGGTCGTCGCCGGGAGGAGTCATGTAGCGCACGAACGTCGCGTCGTCTCCCACCACGAAAGTCGGCACGCCGAAGGCTTCGATTTGCTCGAACCTCCTGAAGTTCTCGCCAATGACTTGGTGTGGGCGTCGGCTCTGCAGGTCGAGTCTCAGCATCTCCACGTCGACCCCGACCGGCGTGAGAACCGTGTCGATCTCTTCGAGGGTGACCAGTCGGATTGCGCGTTCGTGACGAGCGCGAAAGAGCGCTTCGTGCGCGGCGAGGAACTTGTCGAGTTGCTGATCACGCACCGAGACGCTCGCGGCGAGGGCGAGGAGGTCCGGGTCGTGGGCGGGGTCGTCCCATACGTCGGGGGCGCCGTCGGCCCGGTAACCCTGGCTCATGGTCCAGGGCACGAAGTCAACGCTGAAGTCGGCGCCCGCGCGGAGTGCACTCAGCACGTGCAAGTGGATGTTCTTGGCGAAGGGGCAGCGATAGTCGTAGGAAAGTTCGAAAGCGGTCACAGCGTCAGCCTACGGACTAGCCACTCGGGACCGGCACGCCGTTCGCGCGACAAAGGTCCTTGTAGGCGCAGAATCGACACGTGTTGGTCGAGGGCGTCGCGGGAAAGTCGCCTTCTTCGTAGTAGCGCTTGATCCTTTGCCAGGCGTCCACGGCGTTCGACGCCCGTGCCTTGACGACAACGTCGGTCACGTTTCGTTCGATTGACTCGCCGTGAGCCACGTATAAGAGTCGGATCTTGGTGGGCGTCTCGCCGAGTTTCTCTCGACAAAGTGCGGCGTACAACTCGGTATTGGCGAAGGTCTGCGCGTCATAATTACGGTTCGGCATTCCACCCGTCTTGTAGTCGACGATGATCAGGTTTCCCTCCTGGTCGCGATCGAGGCGGTCGAGGATGCCAAAGAGTGGCGTGTCGTCCACGTTCACCCCGAGACGAAGCTCGACTCCTTCGGCGTTCACCTCGCGCGGGTCCTCCATCTCGAAATACTTGGTGATGATGTCGCGGGTCTCGTCAACCATGCGGTCGAGCATGGCCAGGTCCATGGCGATTTCGTTGCGCACCGAGTCCGTAAGGATTGCCTCGATTGCGGGATCCACCAATTCGCGGGCCTTCTGCGCGGTGCGCTCCTCATTGGGCAGCAAGAACAGGTGTTCGAATATGTAATGGGCGAATCGTCCTTTGGCGGTGGCGTACGTGGCTGGTTGCGAGATTCTCTCGATGGAGGCGTGTTGGTAGCGGCGAGGACAAGCCTTGAAATCCGCGAGGCGAGACGGAGAGAGTGACTTTGGCAATGACTGTTCGAATGACATGACTGGACCCTACGGCACTGGTGTGACCTGGCGGTTCCTCGTCGTCACGCTGGTGGCGAGTAGACAGGATGCATGGCCGAGTCCACCGAGAAGCGTCCTGACGGATCGATAACGCGAACGAATACGTGGAACGGTGTCGAAACGGGTGAGCCGGTGCTCGTCAATGTCCCAAGGGAGCTGCGTCTGCAGTGGGTGTTTATTGCCCACGGGCGCAACGAAGCCACCGGAGAGGAATGGGTCGAGGTTCGAGGTGGCCGACCCGGTGAATCCAAGAGACGCGCGTTTCGAACCGAACTGATCTATCCCGTGAGTTCTAAGAGGGGCTCGAAATTGGTCGGTCCTTCACTGGAGGCGGCTCCGCGCTTGTCGATGCATTCGCCGCAACCAAATCAGTGATAAGTACTTCTCAGTCCCTCTAGCCTGTTCACGTGAGACAACGCGCGCTCTTGATCTACGACGGGACTTGTGGGCCGTGTCTTAAAGGCGCGAATTGGTTGGAGGCTCATCTTCGAAAGGACGCGGAGCTCGATCTCGTGGCGTCCCAAAGCCTCAGTGACGATTCTCTGGAGACCCTGGAGCTGGATCGCGAAAAGGTTGACGAATCGCTGTGCTGGGTGGGCGTCGAGGGCGTCTGTGTTGGTTCCTTCGCCTTAACGAACGCCGTCGCGAGAATGCGGCGACCGTGGTCGACGCTCGCTTTGATAATGCGTTCGCCAGTGGTATCTCCAGTTCTTGCCCGCAGTTATCCAGTCGTCGCGAGAAACCGTCACCGGTTTTCACGGAGTTGTTAAGCCCTGTTCCACAAGGTCTCAGGACATGAAGACCTCATTCGAACAGCCGGATTTCGCGCGTAGGAGTCGTCTGCCCACACAATGAT
>Ga0302276_10004885_pt1 | contig 11209 bp, 5 predicted proteins | sample III_Bog_N2_3_FD_198768 | JGI IMG/M metagenome (GOLD analysis project Ga0302276, IMG submission 198768) | Peat permafrost microbial communities from Stordalen Mire near Abisko, Sweden - III_Bog_N2_3 | ecosystem: Environmental > Terrestrial > Soil > Wetlands > Peat | place: Sweden: Abisko... | reverse complement strand
TTGCGCCTGCGCGCAAAGCCGACGCCTGGCTTCGATTGAAAGAAGCGGTGCCGTGGCTGATCGCTACGCTGGCGGCAACGCTCGTCAATCCATGGGGCTGGCGCATTTATGCGGCGATCGAGCGGCAGGGCAGCATCGTTCAAACCCATAGTCTGTGGATTTGGGAATGGCAAGGATTGCGGCTTACGCCCGCCGCGCTTTCGAGAGCATTCGCATGGCGCGCTCCGGAGAGCGCCGTGCTTTGGCTGATATTCGCGGCATCCGTCGCCGTACTCTGCGCGTTGGCAAGGCGCAACTTCGTGACAGCACTCCTTTTGGCGAGCGCGATTTATCTTGTGATCCATGCCATACGGATGGAGGCCTGTTTCGCCACAATCACGGTTGTGGTTGGGGGAACGGTTCTGTCGCAAACTCTGAGTTCACTTAGTAAAGGGAAAATCGCGACACGCTTGGAAATGTCGGCAAAAAGCAAAGCTTTTGCTGCAATCGCGTTGGTTGTGATGGTCACTGGCTTTGTCGGCGTCAGGAGCTTTGACCTGATCACGAATCGTTTCTATCTCAAGACTCCTTTCGTATTCTCACTTTTTGGCGCGGGGGAATCGCGGTGGCAGCCGGAGCAGGCGGCGGCGTTTGTATTGAAGGAGCAACTTCCCCGCAATCTGTTCCATGACTTCAATTCGGGAGGGTTCGTAGTTTGGAAGCTATCGCCCGGTTACCCGGACTATATTGATGGCCGTTCGGTTCCTTTCGGAGGCTCATTATTGCTGCGCAACTCGAGCCTATTGGAGGAAGCGCTGGATTCAGCAGCGTGGACGAGCGAGGCCGACACAAGGGGAATTCGCACGCTGCTTTTGTCGATGGATTTCGAGGCGGGAAACGCATTACGAAGCCTGGGCAGCTATTGCGACGCCCAAGGGTGGCGGCCTGTTTTCCTGGATGCATTTGGAGCAGTGTTTGTACGGGTTGCGCCGGAAACAGCCGATCTGGTTCATCGCCTCGAAATCGATTGCAAGACGGTGCAGTTTGCGGATCCGCCGGCTGGCGCGTCAGGACCTGAGCAATTTCGATCGCTGTTAAATGCTGGAACGATCCTGGTGGTGCTGGATCGAAATGCCGAAGCGATGCAACGCCTGGAGAAGGCGGAACGCATCTTTACGGAGAATGCGTTTTTGCACTATGCAAAAGGGATCGCGCTGGGCAATTTGGGGTATGCGAAGGATTCCGAACGAGAGCTCGCGCTTTCGGTAAAGCTCGGTTCGGTTGACGATGCGCCGGCTGCGCTGGCCCGAATGTATGACCAGGACGGCCGCTACGCGGAGGAGGCGGAGGTTCTGAACAACGCAGCGGAGCGATCAAACAGACCCCATTGGCTGTATCTGATGCTCGGAAATGCCGAACTCAAGCTGGGACATGGGAATCTTGCGCTGGCTGCGTTTCACAATGCAGAGCGAGAAAGCCCATTCCGCGGAGAAGCGTATGCGCTGGGCGCGGAATTCCGGGCGCAAGTCGAAGCGGGAAAGCAGGGGGCGAGGGCAGCGAAGTGATCTTACTATCACCACTCAGGTGGTTGGCCCTCAGGGGCTGAAGCCCCGCATTTTTGCTGGCTTGATGGCACGGCTGAAGCCGTGCCCTTCCACAAACCAATTTTGACAAGCAGTTCTACTCTATTGCACAGCTACCCTACTGCACCGTCAAGCTCGCCGTCGTGATCGTCACTGGGTTCGGTTGTGCGGCTGTGGTTCCTTGAATCTTGATCGTGTAAGTCGTGGAACCCGGCGAACTGCCCCCGCCGCCGCACGCCATCAGGGTGAGCAGCAGGACGCCGATGAACGCCAGCAACATCGAGCGTACACGCTGCTTCCGCGATTTGGCGCCGAGCAACAAGATTCCCGCCAAAGGAAAGAAGACGGCAAAGAGCTGTGGCGCAATCCATGGCCGACCTGCCTTCTGCAAAGAAGCGGAAGCGGACGGAACCGTTACCGCAAGCGCAAACGGAACCGAGTTGTTGCTCGGAGTAATGATTGTGATCGTTTGGCCATTTTGCGAAAAGACGCACGTGGCTCCCGCTGGCAAGGAACGTGGCAGACAGGACAGCGTGATGGGCTGGCTCGGACTTCCAGTTCTGGCGTTCAAGGACAGTGAGTAGTTCGCCGTCCCGCCGGGAGATACAGTTTGGGGCGCGGGCTGGGATGCGGCGGGAGCGGCAACGATTGTTACCTGCGCGACGCCGATGGCGGTCGCGTCCGCCTGCGAAACCGCCTCGATGGTGACGGTTGCCGGCGATGGAACGCTGGCTGGAGCAGTGTAATTGCCCGAGGTATCGATGGTGCCAAAGGTCGCGTCGCCGCCTTGCGCTCCCTCGACATACCAAGTCACGGCGGTGTTTGTCGTTCCGGTGACGGTTGCGGTAAATGGTTGCACGGTTCCGGTATAGACCTGCGTGACGGGCGGGTTCGTACTCACAGTTACGGTGATGGTTACGCTGGGATTGGCAATCGTTGCCTGGGCGGTTCCTGTAGTGGTGTTGTCGACCTGGGAAATCGCGGAGATTGTAACCGTGGCTGGAGAAGGAACTGCGGTCGGGGCTTGGAATAATCCGGTGGCCGAGATTGTGCCAACGGTTGAGTTGCCGCCCGCCGCTCCGTTAACGAACCAGTTCACACCTGTGTTGGCATTTCCGGTTACGGTTGCGGTGTATTGCTGGAGCGCACTCACCACGACCGTAGCGGTGCTCGGGGCAACCGTTACTGTGAGCGGAGCGGGAGCCAGTTCGCGGATGCGTGAGTTGTCTGTGTCTGCAATAAACACCTTGCCGGCGGAAGTGACGAACACGCCCGAAGGGAAATTCAGCTCCGCGCTGGTGGCGGGGCCGCCATCGCCGGAGAAGCCGGGTGTGGCAAATCCGCCTTGGGTGGCGGGGATTCCGGCTATGGTTTGAATGACGTTAGTGGCGGCTACGACTTCGCGAATCGCGGCGTTTTCGGAGTCCGCGATGAAGATGTCGTTCGAGGCGTCGAGGAACACGCCGGAGGGACTGTCGAGAAGAGCGCTGGTGGCAGCGCCGCCGTCACCGGAGAAGCCGCCGGTTGCGCCGATGGTTCCCGCCACGGTTTGAATGATGCCGGTCGAGACTGAGACTTCGCGGACGGCGCTGTCGAACGTATCCGCAATGAAGATGTTGTCCGTGGCGTCGACGACGACACCGGCGGGGGATGACAGATAGACAGTATTCGCAGTGTTGGCGACATTGCCGTCGCCGCATAATGTGGATGTCGTGTCCTCGCCGCAATCGAGTTGGGGGGTTCCGGCGACGGTCAGGATCGTGTTGGCTGGGACAGAGATTGGACCGAAGGTGAGCGCGGTAGTGCCGGTATTGACGACGCGGATTACGTCGTTTGCATTGTCAGCGATGAAGATGTTTCCGGAGATATCGACAGCGACGGCAAATGGGTTGTCGAGTTCGGCGCTAAGGGGCGCGACGTTGTCGACAAAGCCTGCCGTGCCATTGCCGACGACGGTTTGGATCTTTCCGGACAACGCGACAACTTCGCGAATCACATTGTTGGCGGAATCGGCGATGAAAATGTCGCCCGCGGAATCGACGAAAACCCCTTGAGGGGCATTGAGTTCTGCGCTAGTAGCAAGTCCGGTGTCACCGGAGTAGCCGGCCACGCCGTTGCCGGCCACGGTCGCGATGTCGCCAGTGCTCGCTACTATTTCGCGAATCACGGAATTGTTTGTATCGGCGATAAAGACGTTGCCGGAAGCATCCACAAAAACGGCCCCTGGGTCGTTCAGCTCAGCGTTGGTGGGCGTGCCGCCATCGCCGGAATAAGCTTCGGTGGCGTTGCCGGCAAAGGCCTGGATATTTCCGCCGGTGACTTCACGGACTTCGAAGTCCTGGGTATCGGCGATGAAGAGGTTGCCGGAGTTAAGGGCGACGCCGCTGGGATAGTTGAGTTGGGCGCTGGTCGCAGCGGCTCCATCGCCGCATTTTGTCGTGGCATAGGTCTGGCAATCGGCGCCGAGCGTGCCGGCGACGGTCGAGATGGTGCCGGCGGAAGCAACCTCGCGAATGGCGAAGTTAGCGTAATCCGCTACGAAAATGTTCTCCGAGCTATCCACGAAGACGCCGAACGGCAGGCACAGAAATGCAGTGAGCGCAGGACCGCCATCGCCGGTCAGTTGGCAAACGGAGCTTTCTGGATCGTATTGAGAGCCGGCGACGGTCGTGATGAAGCCCGCCGGAATGGAGGTACCGGCGATGGTCACGGGTTGCGCGCCCGGATTCACGACACGAATCACCGAGTTGAACGTATCCGCGATGATGATGTTGCCCGCTGCATCGAGAACAACGCTTGCGGGAAGATCGAGTTCTGCGCTAGTGGCCAGCACGCCATCGATATAGCCCGGGGTGCCGGGGGTGCCGGCGACGGTTTGAATGTTGCCGGTGCTGGCAACTACTTCGCGAATGGTGGAATTGCCGAAATCGGCGATGAAGATATTGGCGGAGCCATCCACAAATACGGAATAAGGCAGGCAAAGGTTCGCGCTGAGGGCGGGACCGCCGTCGCCTCCGGACTGGCACGCACTACCGTTACTGGCATCGTAGCTCACGCCCACGACCGTTTGGATGTTGCCGGTACTGGCCAGCACTTCGCGAATGACAGAATTTTCAGTGTCGGCAATGAAGATGTTTCCTGAACTATCGACGAATACACCTTCTGGCTGATTAAGAGCGGCGCTGGTCGCGAGGCCGCCATCGCCGGAGTAGCCCTCCGTGCCGTTTCCGGCGACTACGGTGACGGTGCCCGCCACCGAGACTTCGAGGATCTGACTGGCATACGACTCGGCAATGTAGGCGTTGCCGGCCGAATCGAAGGCAATGCTTTCGGGATACCCGGCGCTGGCGCTGAGTGCAGCGATATGATTCGGGCCGCCGCCGGCGATGGTGTTGATCGTGTATTGACCGAACAAGAACTGCGGCGCACTGAGTGCGAACGCGACGGCGATGCAGATCGAAGCGAGCTTGTTGGGGAAGGTCGTGTTGGGGGAGATCATCTTGGGGGAGGACATGGGTCAGTTCGCCTTTCCGTCGGAAGTCCGATCCAGCCGAACCAGTTCGGTCGCTTTGCGGCCGGCGGGGCCCTCAACGGCTACGAGCAAGTTGAGCCGCTTGGAACGGGTCCACGACCGGTATTCCGAGCGCGGCAGAGTGAACTCTTGCGTGGTGCTCGCAGAAGAGCCGGGATGAACGAGCAGCGAGCAGGCTTGGGGTTTGCCTCCAGGATGATGAGGCGAGTCCCAAACAGTGATCCGCTGGATTTGGAGATCGCGTTGCCCGTGGTTCGACAGGTGGAGTTGGAGTTGAACGCGGGTTTGGGAGCCGACGTCGGTCTTGTGGATCACCTGGTATGAACCGGAGAGATGGGAAACATCGCCGGCGTGGGCGAATCCGATCGTGAAAACGAAAAGACCAGCAAGGACGAGTGCGTGGGAGAGTCGGAAGATCCTGGCATTCATATATAAATCCATCCCTATGACTGGAATTCTACCCGTTGAAGGCATCTGTTGGTTCAAGATACGGGTTGCGCGCGGGGTGGGCAGCCTCCATCGTCACAGCCGATTGTGATCGTCGTCACATAGAGAGGAACCCGCCGGTTGCGCAATGAGGGCAGCCCTTTCTCACACAGACTTGCGCGGCCGCAAGTGCGACACACTGAACCTGAGAGTTCCTTAACGGATTGCAGTGCTTTGATCCAATGCCCGTTGGCGCAGTTGCAACGCCTTTTTATTGTTCGGGTCAATCTGCAACGCTCCTGCCAAGCTCTTCACTGCGGCTTCGTAATCTGCTAGGTCCAAGAGTATCTCGCCGGAATTGGTCAAACATGAGAGTGCCATGTCCTTGCTGTCGGTCAGACTCAGGGCGATCTGATACTGTTCCAGCGCGTCGCGGAGTTGATGGCGATGAAACAGGATCTCCGCCATGTTGTAACGACACTGCGCGTCGCGCGGGAGTAACGTACACGCTTCTCCATAATGCTCATAGGCCTCGTTGTATCGATGGGCGATAACGAGCGCATCGCCGAGAGCCGCTTCAAGGTGAGCATCCGAGCGGCCAGCTAGGACTTTCGCGTGCGTGAACAAGTTGACGCCGTTCTGCCAGTAGGTCAGATCGCGGAGAGTTGCCGCTGCCAATGCCAAAATCAGGCACAGTGCCGCCACGCCTGGCAGAAATCGAGGGACGGCGGCCTTGTCGAGTGCGTCGCCTAATCCCCATGCGACGATGAGAAACAAGCCGATGCAGGGGACATAAGCGTAACGGTCGGCCATCGCTTGGCGGCCAACCTGAACCATTCCGATTACCGGAACCAGCGTTATGACAAAGAGAAACCAGCCCACCGTCAGGTAACGAGCGCGGTGAAAATACAGCACCGCCAAGGTAATTGCCGACAGAATCACCGCCGCTGCGGCAACGTCGGACCAGAGCAAGGAGTGCTGCGGATGAGGATAGAAGACTGCCAGATTGGCGGGCCAGAACGTCTTCCCAATGTAGGCAATATAGGACACCAGGGCATTTCCCAGGCGCAGCGAGAGGGGCAGCGCCGAGGTATCGACCACGGAACCACTGGAACGCTGTGCGATCACGGTGACGACGCAACTTGCGGCGCTCATCAAGAACAGTGGCAACTTCTCCAGCAACAAACGCACCCACCGGCTTCGAAATGAAAGATCTTCGTAGCGTTGCAAGGGCCAATCGTCGAGCAGTAACAGGACCAGCGGGAGACTCACTGCCATGGGCTTAGACATCAGCGCCATGGAAAAGGCGACCAGGACGAGCAGATACCTCTTCCAACCATGCCGAGCAACGTACCAGCCATAGGCGGCAATCGTGAGCAGCGAAAAAAACGCGCTGAGCAGACTTTTTCTCTCGGCCACCCAGGCAACCGTTTCCACGTTCAGGGGGTGCACCGCAAAGAGCGCTGCAACGAAAAAGCTGCGCCAAACCGCACCGGTGGCCCTTTGCAGCAGCAGGAACAACAGTAGAACATTGGCTGCATGAAGCGCGACATTGACCAGGTGCTGCGGCGAGGAATTCAGGCCAAACAGTTGGCAGTCCGCCATGTGAGAGAGCCACGTGAGCGGATGCCAGTTGGCCGCGTAGAAGGTGGTAAAAGCCCAGGCGATATTGCCGAGCTTCAATCCTGTGCTGACATGAATGTTCTTCGTGATGTACTGGGAGTCATCGAAGTCAAGGAATTCGTGATGCCGGACGCTGCTATACAACAGAATCGTAGCGAACACGAGGAGTAGGCCCAGCAGCATGGGCTTCCGACGCAGATTGCCTTCGAATTGTTCCAGGGAAGAACTGCTCACGGTGTGGCCTTCCATCTGGTGGAAGCTATTGCAAGGGTTTCGCCGGCGTCCCCGGCTTTACGCCTGAATGCTTCTTGGCCTGCGCCATCAATTCCAGAACCTTGTCTTTGCCTTCATAGTTCGGATTGGTGTCGAGCAACTTCTGCCACGCGGCGGTCGCTTTGCCGATATCCATCTTGCCCTGCCACTCAACAATACCGAGGTTGAACAGCGCGTTGGGCTTATTCGGTTCATAGGAAAGCGATTTCTGGAATTCCGCGATGGCGGTATCGGCGTCGCCGGTATACCAGTACGCGGTGGCCATGTCGGTACGAACGCCGGCATTGGCTGGCTCGACCTTCAGCGCGCGCTGATAGTAGTCGATGGCTGCGGGGTACTGCTGAGTGTCGTAGTAGATGTTGCCGATGCTGGCCAGAAGTCCTGCATTGGCTGGGTCCGCCTTGAGCTTCTCGATCAATGGAGCGGCCTGTGAGTCGGCCATTTTCTGCATCTGAGCCGGAGTTGGCGGTTGCTGAGCCTGATTTCCCATGGCTGGAGCAGGCGCCGGCGCGCTGGCGGTTTCAACGGCGGCCGCCGGACTCTGGGATCCGCGGATGAACCAGCCGCCGGCGATCCCCACCAGCAGGCAGATCACCGCCAACACGTAGGCCTGCACGCTGGTCCATTGCTCGGCGGGAGTTGTTTGATTTGTATCCGTCATTGTCGTGATTGCTCCTTCAGAATCTTGTTTGGCATGTTGGACGCCGCACGACGCAATGGGCGCTTTTAGCCCTTGCTCTGCTTTTGGACATCCGCGATCAGTTTTTGCACCATGGCTTTGCGCTCCGCGCTCAATTGCGGATTTGACTTCAAGAGCAATTGCCATGCAGCGAGCGCGCCCTTGGTGTCCTTTTTTCCCTGCAACTTGATCATGCCGAGGTTGAACAGGGAGTTGGCATCCTTGGGATCGTATTGTAGGGATTGCTGCAATTGGCTGATCGCCCCGTCCACATCGCCCTGGTAGTAGAAGCAGGAAGCCAACTTGGTGCGAGTGGGGACGTTCTTCGGATCGACTTGGAGTGCCTTGTCGTAATAGGCCGCCGCTTCCTTGAACTGGTGGGTCGCCTGGTACAAGTCTCCGACTTTGGAGAGCAGATCGGTATTGTTCGGGTCGGTCTTCAGTTGTTCGAGCAGGGGCGCGGCTTTGCTGGCGGCCATCTGTTTCATCTGATCCAGGCTTGGCGTCTGGCCGCCCATGGCACCTGCGGCGGGAGACTGCTGGGATACGGCGGGTGCAGGTGGCGGCGGCGCGGGCGATTGCGACCCGCGAAACAAGTAGCCAATCGCCAACCCAACCACCAGGCTGATGACCGCCATGGCATACACCTGCTTCACTTGCCAAGCCGAAGCCGCAGGTGGCTGCGCTTTGGTTTCGTTTTCCATCCCTGATTCCCCCATTGCCGGTTTGCTCAAAGTCGGCTCTTGCCGAACGTCAAGACTATACGATACTTCCGCCCGCTGACTGCGCTTTGTTGCGCTTTGCTTTCGCTCACTCACCTTAAAGGCGGAGCACCCGAGCGGCAGCATTCTGTGTCACTTGGGGATGTGATGGCGATCACATGAAAGAGGAGTCTATCAAGACGATGCTTTGCCTTGCATCCGTCTCATCGCCCCAGTCCGCGAATGGACAATCGGTTTATATTGAACATGAAGCGCTGGTTTTACGAGTCGCAATCTTCCATGCAAGTTTCCTCGGACAAATCCTATTGCGCAGCCAGACTGGTACTGGTTTCTCTAGTGTTGCTTAGCGCGCTGTGCGCGGGTCTGCACACGGTGGGCGATAGCGACATGGGCTGGCATCTGGCGACGGGCCGCTGGGTCGTGAAGCATGGCCAGGTTCCGCGTACGGACGTGCTTTCGTTTCCTGCCGCGGGCACGCCCTGGATGTATCCACCGTTCGCGGGCGTGCTGCTCTACCTCACATATACCGCATTTGGCTACGCCGGTTTGAGCTGGTTTTGCGCGCTGGCCTGTCTGGCGGTCGTGGCGTACCTGGTTCGCCGTCGAGACATGGGGAGCACCGTGCTGGCGCTGCTTGCGGTGGGGTCGATCGCCGCCAGAACCGCTCCGCGGGCGGACCTTTTCAGCACGGTTTTCTTTGCTCTTTTTCTTGGAGAACTCTGGGCTTATCACCGAGGAGTGCGTTGCCGGCTTTGGCTGTTGCCGGGGATCATGCTGTTGTGGGTGAATCTGCACCCGGGATTCATCGCGGGACTCGGGGCCATCGGAGCCTACCTGCTGATGGAGTTCTCCGATTTTGTGTTTGCGGAGCGGCGCGAGGCGGTGCGCTTACGGTTACGGCGGGCATGGCCTTGGCTCGCGGCTGGCGGCGCGGTCACGCTGGTGAATCCGTGGGGACCAAGAATCTATGCGGCGGCGCTCAACATGGCAGGCGCCGCTGGTTCGAGTCAGGGAAAGATCAATGGCAACAACGCGATTGGCGAGTTCATGGGCGTACCCATATCAACCCATTTGTTGTATCAGCTCATCGATGTGCGGCACGCTCAGTTCGGCTTTACCTGGCTGCTTCTGCTGGCGGCGATTCTGGCCGCGATCCTTTTCTGGAAGCGGCAGGCGGGCGCCGGGTTGGTTATGGTTGTGGCACTCTATGCCGCATTGAGTCATGCGCGGTATTCGGCGCTGTTCGCAATTTGCGTCGTAACTTTGGGTGCGGGAGCGCTGGAGGCACTCTTCGACGAGCGCCCGGATGGCTCTGCAAAAAATAACTCTCCGCACGTGCTTCGAGTTCCAACATCTGCCGCCATCCTCTTGACGGCTGTCTTTTGCGCGATCGCGCTGTTGCGGATTGCCGACTTTGTCTCGAACCGCACTTACGTCGTGTTCAATCCCGATTTGAGGTTCGGAACTGGAGAAGCGTCGTGGTTCCCTGCCCGCGCGGCGGCTTTTATTCGGCGGGAACAGCTTCCGGGAAACATTTTCGAAGATTACGAGCTTGGTGGTTACGCCGCGTGGAGCCTGGGCCCGAAGTATCCCGACTTCATCGATGGGCGCGGCAACAATCCCGATCTTTCGATGGAGCAGTTCAACCTCTACAGCGAAGACCCAGATTCCCCGGCATGGCAGACAGAGGCCGAGCGCTGGAATCTGAATGTTCTGCTGGTTGCGACGGCCAACCTTCGTGGCTTGCGAAACATGGATGCGTACAAGTTTTGCCAGAGTGCAAGCTGGCGTCCCGTTTACATGGATGACGTCTCGCTGGTGTTTCTGCGCAACACACCCGGCAATTCTTCGTTGATCCGACGCCTCCAGATTGATTGCTCCACTCAGGCGCTCGCTCCTCCGGCTTCGGCTTCGCGATCGGCGCTTCACGACTTCTACCTGAATTCCGGAGAACTTTTTTTTATTCTGCATCGGGATGGCGACGCGGAGGAGTCTCTAGGCCGCGGGGATGCGCTCGATCGCGGCGATCCGAACGTTCACCTGCTGAAGGGGCTACTCTTTGAGCGGCGGCAGCAATACGCGGAAGCCGAGCAGGAGTTGCGTGCATCGCTCGCGATCAACGAAAACGGCGGAGTCTGGCACTCTCTCGCTTCTGTTTACGGGAGCGAGGGCCGGAACGCGGCTGCTCTTGACGCCCTGGAGCACGCGGCAGGGCTGGCGCTTCAGCCTTTCAATATCTACATGACCATGGGCAAGCTCCAACTTACTTTGAACCATCCGCGGGACGCGCTGGCGGCTTTTGACCGGGCCGAGAAAAGCAGCCCGTATCGCAATGGCGCGGAATCGCTGGCTCCGGAAGTCTATGCCGAGCTCGCGGAAGGCCGCTCGGAGG
>Ga0302276_10004884_pt1 | contig 11212 bp, 10 predicted proteins | sample III_Bog_N2_3_FD_198768 | JGI IMG/M metagenome (GOLD analysis project Ga0302276, IMG submission 198768) | Peat permafrost microbial communities from Stordalen Mire near Abisko, Sweden - III_Bog_N2_3 | ecosystem: Environmental > Terrestrial > Soil > Wetlands > Peat | place: Sweden: Abisko... | reverse complement strand
TGCGACACGTTTCGCGCCGCGGCCGTGGACCAACTCGAGGAGTGGTGCCGACGGGCGGATGTCCCCTGCGTTCGCCAGAAACCGGGAGCCGATCCGGCCGCTGTCGCCTACGACGCCGTGGAGGCGGGGAAGAGCAGGGGGTGCGATCTCGTGCTTCTGGACACGGCCGGCAGATTGCAGAACCGCACCGATCTGATGAACGAACTTGGCAAGATCCTCAAGGTCGTTGGAAAGCACGACCCGTCCTTTCCCCAGCATACGTGGCTGGTCCTGGATGGGAACACCGGACAGAACGCCGTGAGCCAGGGCAAACTCTTCCATGAAACGGCGCCCTTGACCGGAATCGTGGTGACCAAGTTGGACGGAACGGCCAAGGGTGGCGCGGTGTTGTCGTTGCAGGGAGTCGTCCAAGCCCCCGTGCTGTTCCTGGGCGTCGGGGAAAAGGTGGATGATCTGATCCCTTTCGATGCCGAATCCTTCGTCCGAGCCCTGTTCGACCGGGAGTCGCTTCCATGAAGCCCATGGCCTGCTTGGGCTTGCTCGCCATTCTGCTTCTGGGTGGTTGTCGCCGGCGCGGCGGCGAGGCGGAGGCGAAGGACTTTGCTAGGTTGTATGTGCGTCTCAGAGTCGCCTCTTCCAGTCGGGAAGGTCGCCCCGAGCGCGCGCGACAGGCGCGGGAGGATGTCCTCCGAGCCGCCGGGACCGACCTCGAGGGATACCGAAGCGATCTGCGGCACCTCCAGGACGATCCCGATCGGTGGGAGGCATTTTGGACCGAGGTCCAGCGCCTGTCGGACTCGATTTCGAACCCACAGCGGAAAGGACACTGAAATGGCCGGCAACCTGATCGAATTCACCGACGCGAACTTCAACGAGGAAGTTCTCCAATCCGGAACCCCGGTGCTCGTGGACTTCTGGGCACCATGGTGCGGCCCCTGCCGCCAGATCGGACCTTCCGTCGAAGCCTTGTCCACCGAATACGCCGGAAAGGTGAAGATCGGAAAGCTCAACACCGACGAGCAGATCGACACTGCGGCGAAGTTCGGCATCCGATCCATCCCCACGCTTCTCGTGTTCAAGGGCGGCGAGGTGGTGAACCAGCTGGTCGGGGCCTTGCCCAAGGCCAAGATCGCCGAACAACTGGACAAGGTGCTGTAAGAGGGCTTTCGCTCGGATCCTTCATCGCCTGAAGTGCCCCCGCTGGTGCCTGAGGCATCGCGAGGCGGGGTGCGCGGCGCTCGCTGGGGGCGTATATTCCCCTTTCCAGGGATTTATGGGCGTGGGAGGTGTTTCATGAGCGGAAAGTATCGGGCGCTGGTGCTGCGGTTGGGTGTCGCCTTGACCGGGATCGTGTTGGCCGCACCGGCCTTCGCCCAGGAACAGGCGTTGGGACCGAAATTGCCCACCGTGCAATGGGGGAGCCTGGACCAAGCCATGCGAACGGCCCGGGAACAGAAGAAGGCCGTGTTCGTGATGGTCTACACGGATTGGTGCGGCTACTGCCACCAGATGGAGGCCACCACCTTCCGCGATCCCGGGATCATCGCCCGGCTGAACAGCAGCTTCGTGCCCGCCAAGCTGAATGGAGAAAGCCCGAAGGTCCTGAACCTCGGTAAGACGAACATCACCGAGACCCAGTGGGCGCAGGACCAAGGAGTCCAAGGATTCCCGTCTCTCATCGTCCTGGACTCCAAAGGCCGCACGGTCTTCAACTATCCCGGTTTCCTGACCACTCCCCAGACCGCCAAATTCCTCTCCGACATTTCGGATTTCCTTCGGGGCGGTGGGATCGACAAGTTGGGGAATTTCGGCGATTGGGCGGTGCGCAGGGGCTGAGCCGGGCGTTTCAACGCTCGAGCAGGGTGGTGCGCATGCGTTGTTTCAGGGAATCGTCGGCGAACCCATCGGGGAAGATGAGGTCCATTTCGTCCACGATCTCCCAAGTGCAATCGGCACCCCCCCGCAATGCCTGCCAGACGCAACCCAAGGCGTAGATCGGACCCCAGGGGAGGCCCCACCATCCCAACAGGAGAGTCACCAGCAGATAGCGGAATCCGGCCCATTGGGCAGGCGTGTCCGGCGGCAGGTAGATCACACCCGAAGAACGCCGAAAGGTCACCAGCAGAACCGATATGCAATAGCTGAAGCTGACGAAGCGGGCCCCCCGTTCCAATTCGGCGGCCAATCTCTTGCCGTCCAGATGTTCGATCCCGCGTATGCCGGAAACGAAGGTCGGCAGCGGATCGGGGAGTGTCGGATGGGTTTCGGGCATTTGCGGACCGGGGTGGGACTGGATGGAAGCTCACGGTCCAAGGTAGGACAGGCGGCCTGCCGGTCGAAGATCCCGTCTCCGCGCACCGGAACCGATGACCGCATCCCTGAGTCGCCGTCGAACGTTCCCGCGTTCACCATTCGGGAGGGCCCCCCGGGAAACGGATCATTCCTTCAATTCGTAGAAGTTCCGCCAAGTCGATTCGTTTGGAGGCGTCGATTCCTCGGCTTGGCTCCGGCGGTGCACGAGCGTCGTGGATGCCTGCGCGGTGGGCCACAGCACGATTTCGCCGATTTCCACGTGGGGCGGTCGGGTGAGGATGAACAGGGCGGCCTCGGCGACATCCTGGGGCTGGAGGGGATGCAGGCCCGCATAGACGGATTCCGCTCGTTCGCGCTCCCCGTGGAATCGCACGAGCGAGAACTCGGTTTCCACCATGCCCGGGCTGATCTGGCTGACGCGCACCGGGGAGGCCACCAGATCCAGCCGCAACCCGCGCGTCAGGGCGTCCACGGCGTGCTTGGTCGCGCAGTACACGGCGCCTTGGGGATAGACCTCGTGGCTCGATATGGAACCGAGGTTGACCACGTCGCCGCGGCGGCGTTGCACCATGCCAGGCAGGATCTGTCGCGTCACGAGCAGGAGGCCGGTGATGTTGGTCTGGACCATCTCCTCCCAGTCGTCCGGATCTCCCTCCTGCACGGATTCCAAGCCGCGCGACAGGCCGGCGTTGTTCACCAGCACGTCGATGTCCCTGAAATTCCCGGGCAGGCAATCCGGGAGGGCCTCGACGGCCTTGCGGTCGCGGACGTCCAGGGCGAAGGTGTGGATGTCGGAATCGTGGGAAGCGCGCAATTCGTCGGCCAAGGCCTGGAGCCGTTCCAGCCGACGCGCGCACAGGAGGAGTCGCGCGCCTTCGCGGGCGAATTGGCGGGCCATCGCCTCGCCGATGCCGCTGGATGCCCCGGTGATCAGGATGGTTTTCCCCATCAGGTCGTACATGGTTCCCTTTCCCGGAATTCCCGTGCTCGAGAGTGAAGTCTACCATCGCACCGGGCGTTCCGGCGAGGTCGGAACCTGTCCGGGAGGGGTGGGGTGCCGGCTGCGCGAGGCAAACGCGCAATTCGACGTGCCGGTCAGGTCCGCGTGGTGTTCGCCGCCCTCCACCCGCCCCGGGCCGTGATGTCTTCCATTCCTTCCACCGCCCAGGATTCGCCCAGGAATCCGATGGCCGTGGTCCCATCCTCCAGTTCCACCGTACCCAGGCAAAGCGGCGGGCGCACGCAATCGCGCAGGAAGGTGCCGGCTCCTGCGGCGGGGAGGCTCCAGATCTCCACTTCGGTGGGGACTCCATCCCCGGTGCGCACGAGACCGGGGAATTGCCGATCGCCGCGCCGGATGCGGTAGCACCGATAGGCCGCGGATGTCCTGGCGTTGGACTCGAGCCGTCCTCCACGCGCGGTCAATTCGTGGTTGAGGGGCTCGCCGGACAGGTGCAGTCCGGCGACGGCCACTCGGACACGGTCGGGATCCGCGAGCGGGGCGGGAGTGGGAACGCCGGTCCAGCGATCGCCCAGTTCCAGCAGGGCGAGGTCGTGGAACGCCGGGGCGAAGAGGGTGATGCCGAAGGGAAGTCCGCGACCGTCGAACCCGGAAGGGAGCGATAGGGCGGACAAGTCCAGAAGGTTGCAGAAGTTGGTGCCCTTCCCGAGCTCGGAGTTGACTCCCAGAGGGTCGGCTGCCACCTCCGCGAGGGTGGGCAGGCGGCCCGCGGTGGGCAGCATGAGCACTTCGAACCCGCGAAACTGCGTCTCAACGGCGCGGAGGAGCGCCTCCAGACGGTGCAGGGCGTCGTAGACCTCGGCGGCAGTCCGGGATCTTCCTTGATCCAGGACGATGCGGGTGGTAGGATGGAGGGAGTCCGCGTGCGAAGCCGCGAAGGCGCCGAGATCGGCCCATCGTTCGGCGATCCAGGGTCCGTCGTAGAGGAGGGCCGCCACCTCCTGGAAGGGAGCGAAGTCCGTTTCGACGGGCGTTCCGCCCAGTGATTTCAGATGTGTTACAGAATCTGTCCACAAACTTGTCCACAACTGTTCGTTCACGAACGGGACCCCTCCGCGGGGGACGCCGAACCGGAACGTGGCGGGGAGGGTTCGGGGCGTGGACGGAAGCATGGGGCGCGAGTAGGGGTCCAAGGCGTCCTGTCCCGCGACGCATCGCCACACCGTCCGGGCCAGGGATGTGCCTTTGCTGAAGACGCTGACGCAGTCGAGGCTGCGGCATGCCGGCACCACCCCTGCCGCGGACCAGACACCCCGTGTGGGCTTGAGCCCCACCAGGTTCCCGAAGGCGGCCGGAATGCGCCCCGAGCCGGCGGTGTCCGTGCCCAGAGCGAACGGTACGTGGCCGAGGGTCACCGCCGCGGCGGATCCCGAGCTGGAACCCCCGGAGATGTGCTCGCGGGAAAAGACGTTGCGAACGGCCCCGTAGGGGCTGCGCGTACCCACCAGCCCAGTGGCGAACTGGTCCAGGTTCGTCTTGCCCAGCGGCACCGCTCCCGCGGACCGAAGTCTTGCGACCGCCGTGGCGTCGGCGGCGGGCGTGTAGGCGAAATCCGGGCACGCGGCGGTGGTGGGCCACCCCGCGACATCGATGTTGTCCTTCACCCCGAAGGGCATTCCCGCCAAAGGGAGGTCTTCCCCTCGCGCAAGCCTCTCCTCGAGGACGGCCGCCTCCCGCAGGATCTCTCCTTCGCTCGCCAAGTGGATCCAGACCGCCGGGTCGGACGACGATTTCGCCCGCTCCAGCGCCGAGAGAAGCGGTTCCCGGACGCCTTTCATGTCCTCACCACCAACAGGATCTGTCCGGGTGCCACCGCTTGGCCGGCGGCGCAACGGATTTCCACCACCGTTCCCGTCGCGGAGGAGGACACGGGGCTCTCCATCTTCATGGACTCCAGGACGGCCACGATTTCCCCCTCCTGCACCCGGGCGCCCACCGCGGGCAGAACCTTCCAGACCGAGCCGGGAATGTCCGCCGTCACCGCTTCGCAACCATCGGGCACCTCGACCGAAGGAGCGCGCGCGCCGGATTCGGCGCTGGAAAGCACCTGCACCCCTTGTTCGGCCCAGCGCCCTCGTTCTTCCTGGAAGGCCTTTCGCTGCATCCGGCGGAAACCGTCGATGGATTCCGCATTGTGGGACAGGAAGGCCTTGTGGTCCTTCATGCGGAACACCGACTTTTCGATCCTGGGCGTCCAGCGCCCGCGCGGGAAGTCCTCGCGCAAGTCCAGAAGTTCCTGCGCCGAAACCGGATGGAAGCGCAGGATGTCGAAGGAGCGCAGAAGCCAAGGCTTGGGAAATGCCGCCGTCTTGTTCCAGCGGTTCCACATCTGGACGGTTCGACCCACGAACTGGTAGCCGCCGGGACCCTCCATGCCGTAGACGCACAGATACGCTCCACCGATTCCGACCGCGTTCTCGGGGGTCCAGGTGCGGGCGGGGTTGTATTTGGTCGTGACGAGGCGGTGCCGGGGATCCAGCGGCGTGGCCACGGGTGCTCCCAGGTAGACGTCTCCCAGCCCCATCACCAGGTACTCGGCCTGGAAGACGATGTCCTGGACCTCTTCCCAGGACTCCAAGCCGTTGATCCGCCGGATGAATTCGATGTTGGACGGGCACCAGGGGGCGTCGGGCCGCACCGTGGCCGCGTATTTCTCGATGGCGAGCCGGGTCTGGGGGTCGTCCCACGAGAGAGGCAGATGGACCACGCGGTTTTCGATCTCGATCTCGCCCACCGGGGGGAGGGACTCTTCCAACGACAGGATCCGGTCCAGCAGCGCGGACCTGGGAAGGCTCAGGGGATCGAAGCGGACCTGCAGGCTGCGGATGCCCGGGGTGCAGTCCAGGATCCCCGGGAGGGCGAGCGCCTCGAACCGTTCCAGCAGGACGTGGACGCGGAGCCTCAGTTCCAGGTCCAGGACCATGGGCCCGAACTCGACGAGGATCGCGTCGTCGCCGTCCTGCCGCACGCAAAGGTCCGGAACATCGGGACGACCGGCCGCGCGGTGCAGGACGATCTCCGGGGACAGGCGATGCCAGTCGTTTCGCAAGGCGCGCGGCTCCGACGTCCAGGCCGTGAGTTGCGCATCCGCCGAAGCGAATGCCCGCAGCGCGCCTTCCTGCGCTTCGTGCGCTTCGCGCGCTTCCGACCAGGAGAGCGGGGAAAACCGCACGGTGTCGCCTGCCGAAAGCTGTCCCAGCTTCCAGAGTTCGGAGAGCGCGAGGGTCACTGGGCAGGCGAAGCCGCCCAACGAGGGACCGTCGGGGCCCAAAATCACGGGGGTGTCGCCGGTGAAATCCACCGTCCCCACCACGTAGGCGTTGTCGTGGAGGTTGGAGGGGTGCAGACCGGCCTCGCCACCGTCTTCGCGCGCCCATCGGGGACGTGGCCCGACGAGCCGCACACCCGTGCGATCCGAGTTGTAGTGCACCGTGTACGGCGACCCGAACAGGTCGTCCATGTCCTCGGGAAGGAAATAGTCGGGAGCGGCGTGGGGGCCCAGCAAGACACCCAGCGTCCAGTCCCTGCAAAGCACGGGACGCAAGGGATCGGGGACTGCCCTGCCCGCGGGAAGGTCGCAGTCGATCCGCACGGATGCGGTCGAATCGACGTCCAAGGGAAGCTGGTCGCCGGTTCGCAGAGCCCTGCCGCCATGACCGCCGAACTGCCCGAGGGTGAAGGTGGACTTGGAGCCCAGATGGGCGGGAACGTCGAATCCACCGTGGACCAGCAGATACCCGCGCGATCCGAGGCGGGGCCGGGGAATCTTCAGGACGGACCCCGCCGGCCAGTAGAAGGGTCGCCAGGGGGCGACGGCCACTCCATCCAGCGTCGCCCCGAAATCACCGCCGGTCAGGACCGCCGTCGTGTCGCGATTCGATTTCAGGGTCGGGCCCTTGAGCACGAACTCGAGTCCCGCCGTCCCCTCGGGATTGCCCAGAGCCAGGTTCCCCATCCGGAAGGAAAGGGCGTCCATGGGTCCCGAAGGCGGGATCCCCACGTTCCAAAGTCCCAGGCGCCCGGGCCAATCCTGGATGGTGGTCTGGGCTCCGCCTTCCAGGACCTCCACCGTGGCCGGAGTCCAAGCCAGGTCCGCGAGCATTCCGGTCCACACCTGCCCCGAATGGAAGCCTTGCGACCACAGGACATGTCGCAGATACCCGATGTTGGTGGTGATGCCGGCCAGACGCGTCCGGGCGAGCGCCCGGTCCATGGACTCGATGGCCTCGGCTCGGGTGGGCGCGTGGACGATGATCTTGGCGAGCATGGGGTCGTACCAGGGTGGCACCTCCGTTCCGGTGCGCACCCAGGTCTCGACGCGCGCGGAGTCGGGGAAGGAGACTTCCGTCAACCGACCCGAGGACGGTTGGAAGTTCCGCGAAGGATCCTCGGCGTAGATGCGGGCCTGCAGGGAATGACCGCTCGGAACGAGGCGGATGGAATCCAGGGGGGGCAGGTCTCCGGAGCCCAGTTCCACCATCCACTCCACGAGGTCCACGCCGAAGATCTCCTCCGTGACCCCGTGCTCCACCTGCAGGCGCGTGTTGACCTCCAGGAACCAGAATTGGCCCGAATCCGCGTCCAGCACGAACTCCACCGTGCCGGCGGAGCGGTAGGATACGGATCTCCCGAGAGCGAGGGCGGCCTCCCGGAGCTGGCGACGGGTTTCGTCGGAGAGGCCGGGCGCGGGCGATTCCTCCAACACCTTCTGGTTGCGCCGTTGGACGGAGCAATCGCGTTCTCCCAGGGCCACGACCTGGCCCTCGCCGTCGCCGAAGATCTGCACCTCCACGTGGCGGGCGCGGACCACGAGCTTCTCCAGGTAGAGGCCGCCGTCCTTGAAATTGGCCTTCGCCAATGCGGAGACCGCCTCCCAGGCCTCCGACAATTCCCGACTCGATGCGCAGCGGCGCATCCCGATGCCGCCTCCCCCGGCGGTGCTCTTGAGCATCACCGGGTACCCGATCCGATCGGCCTCCTCCAGGGCACGTTCCAGGTCGGGAAGGATGCCCGTGCCCGGAAGCAGCGGAACACCGCATTCCAAGGCCTTCTCGCGAGCCGTGTGCTTGAGGCCGAAGACCCGCATCTGCTCCGGAGTGGGTCCCAGGAAGACGATCCCCCGGGCCTCGCAGCTTTCCGCGAATTCGGCGTTTTCCGACAGGAACCCGTAGCCGGGGTGGATGGCCTGCGCACCGGTGGAACGGGCGACCTCCAGGATCTTCGCGGCGTCCAGGTAGGACAGCGCCGCCTGGGGAGGACCGATGGGCACGGATTCCGTGGCCGCGTCCACGTGCAGGCTGTCGCGGTCGGCCTCGGAGTAGACCGCGACGGATCCCACCCCCAGGCGGTCGAGGGTGCGGACGATCCGGCAGGCGATGGCGCCCCGGTTGGCGATCAGGACCTTGGTGAACATCTGTGCTTCCGTGCTTGGGCGGGTCGTCCCGCCTGTTCGCGTTTCCCGCGCGAGCCGTCCCGCGCGGGCATCGTGGAACGGACCATTCTCAGTCCTCGGGTGGTGGGCGCGCTCCGCCGGGCCGCGGGGGGTCCCAAACCAGCATCCGCACCGGCGTCGGATTCCATCCGTTGCAGGGATTGTTCAACTGGGGGCAGTTGGAGACCAGCACCAGGATGTCGCGCTCGGCGCGCAGCTCCACGTACTTGCCGGATCCAGAAATCCCGTCGGCGAAGGTCAGGACGCCCTCGGGGGTGACCGGCACGTTCATGAAGAAGTTGACGTTGGCCCCGATGTCGCGCTTGGACAGATCCTGTCCCGATCGCGAGAGCGCGAGCAGGAAGCTGTCGCGGCAACTGTGCATGGAGCGCTTCTCGATGGCGTAGCGCACCTGGTTGGATTCCGCGGCGCAGGCCCCGCCCACGGTGTCGTGCCTGCCGCAGGTGTCCGCGACGATGGTCGCCATCGCGTTCCCGCGCACGGAGCGCAGGACGGAACCCGTGGTGAGGTACAGGTTGCCTTGGGACCGGATGGTCGTTTCCGCGCTGTAGCGATCGGCCGGATCCGCGGCGTCCAGGAAGAAGGTGTCCACGGCCTGGTTCCCCTCCAGGTCGACGATGCGCAGAACCTGTCCGGCAGTCAAGGGGTGGAGCCAGTGGTCGCCGGAACCCACCACGTGGTCCAAAACAGCGGCGGCGGGATCGAGGCTGGATTCGGCCAGGGTGGTCATGTTCGCCCTCAGAGGAAGAGACGTTCGGTGAGCGTGAAGCCGCGCACGTTGTAGGGGCAGCATTGGCGGCTCGCGTCCTCGAAGGCGGGGGCGGGAAGCCGCAGGATTTCCAGGCGCACGCCTGCGGGGTCCCATCCGGTGGCCGGGTCCAATGGATGGGGAGTGGCGGAAAGGGCCACCAGCACGTCCATCTCGAAGCGGAGCGTCAGAAATTGCCCTTCCCCTCCTTGCGGGGTCCAGGAGAGCGCGCCGTCCCCGGCCACCGAAACCCTGCTGAAGAAGTTCACCACGGAGGGAAGGTCCCGTTCGGAAAGGCCGTACTTCGCGAGTTCCACCAGGAGGTGGTCGCGGGCGTTGGTGTGGCGCCCGTTGCGCAGTTCCTGGTAGGTGCCGGGGCCGAACCTGCGCTCCACGGAATCCTGGTCGGAGGGACCGGAAATGGCGTCGTGCCAGCCCACGCTGTCCTCCACGAGCGACGCCAGCACATGGCCCATGTCGGAGTAGAGCACGTAGGGCGCAGCCAGGCGGGCGATGAACTGCGACTTCAGCGTGTCCGGCATGTTGTACCGCTCCGACGGCGCATCGGCGCGCAGGAAGGTGGCGGCGACGTTCGCGCGCCCGGTGGGATCCACAAGGCGAAGCCCCCTGCCGCGCCGCAGCACGCCGGACCACGAAGCGCCACCGGGAAGTTCTTCGGTGTACAGTGTTTCCATCATTCGACCTCGTCGCCGACCACCGTGAGCCGGACCATGGGGATGCGCTCGACCTTCGGGGTCGGAAGGGGGGGGTGGATGAGGAGGTCCAGGTGGGAGCGCGTTCCCTGGAACACCGGTGTGGGCAACTGCGAGAAGATGCGCGGCCGCGGAACGGGAACCTCGATGTGCTCGCGCACGCGGCCCGGCCTGGGATCCAGGACCAGGATCCGGTCCGAAAGGAAGATGGCCTCGTCCAGATCGTGGGTGATGAACACGATGGTGATGTCGACGTTCTTCCAGATCTGCAGGAGGTGGGCCTGCATCTGCGATCGGGTCTGCGCGTCCAGGGCGCCGAACGGCTCGTCCATCAGAAGCACCCTGGGTCCGGCGGCGAGGCTGCGGGCGATGGCCACACGCTGCTTCATGCCCCCCGAAAGCTGGTGCGGGTACTTCTCCTCGAATCCCTTGAGACCCACCAGCTCGATCCATTCGCCGGCGTCCGTCTCCGCCGTGGAACGGCCCGATCCGCCCATCTCCAATCCGAAAGCCACGTTCCGGAGCACCGTGAGCCAGGGGAACAGGGTGTAGCCCTGGAAGACCATGCCGCGGTCCCGACCGGGACCGTCCACGGGGTTCCCGTCCACCAGGACTTCCCCCGAGGTCTTCTCCTCCAGTCCCGCCAGGATCCGGATGAGGGTGGATTTCCCGCAGCCCGAGGCTCCGACCACGCAGAGGAACTCGCGGCGGTGGACGGAAAACGACACTCCTCTCAACGCCTCCACCGGACCCTGCGCGCTCTCGAAGGTCTTGCCCAGGTTCCGAACCTCCAGAACCGGATCGCGGCCCTTCATGCGATCCAACCGAGCCCGCGAGGCGTCGTCGGGAACCGGCAGCGGAGTGCCGATCGCGTCGCTCACGCGAACACCTCCTCGGCCGCAGCCGCCAGCGCCGCGGTCTTGCGGCGGCGGAAGAATCCAGGCTTGGCGTCCTTGCGCCAGGGA
>Ga0302276_10004866_pt1 | contig 11236 bp, 10 predicted proteins | sample III_Bog_N2_3_FD_198768 | JGI IMG/M metagenome (GOLD analysis project Ga0302276, IMG submission 198768) | Peat permafrost microbial communities from Stordalen Mire near Abisko, Sweden - III_Bog_N2_3 | ecosystem: Environmental > Terrestrial > Soil > Wetlands > Peat | place: Sweden: Abisko... | reverse complement strand
TTGAGGCGAGCCTGGAGAAAGAAAGCGCCATCCGTTACGCCAAGCTCCACTACGGTATCAATTGCCCTGTCCACCGGAAGTGCGATCTTCATCTTGCTGGCCACGATGGCGATGGCGCTGAGAAAACATGCCGACCAGCCTGCAGCAAACAATTGCTCGGGGTTGGTGCCTCCGCCGTGGGTTGTCGGCGGTGACAGTTTGATGTCGAGACGACCATCGTCGCTGCGTGAGGCGCCATCTCGTCCACCGGTTGTGTGGACCTCAGCGGTATATAGAACCTTTTCGATGTTTGTCACGGTGAGCTCCCTTTTATGATGCCGTTTCTTCCGTGAATCCGGCTTCATTCGGATCAGTCTCTGTTGGATCAAATCTGGGCCACGTCGGCCTACCTCGCATTTGTGCGCGGCAAGATTGGCGGGAAGCCATTTAAACTAACGCAATGATCTGAACGCAGTTCGGATCTCCTCGGAGAAGATTTCCGGCTGCTCCCACGCCGCGAAGTGACCGCCCTTGGCGGCTTCATGGAAGTAGGACAGCGACGGATAGGCCTGCCGTGACCAGCTTTCTGGCGCACGATAAATCTCGTGCGGGAAGACCGTGATGGCCACCGGCACTTTGATCTGATTGGTCTTCTGTGCCGCGGCGCTGAAGTTGTTGTTGTTATTTTCCCAGTAGAAGCGGGACGAAGAGGCGCCGGTGTTGGTGAGCCAGTACAGCGTGATGTCGTCGAGTATTTCGTCGCGACCGATCACGCGTTCGGGGTGGCCGTCGCTGTCGCTCCACTCGGCAATCTTTTCGTACGTGAAGGCGGCCAAGCCACTGGGCGAATCGACGAGCGAATAGCCAATGGTCTGCGGACGAGTCACCATCATCGCGCCGTAGGCCGCGTTTCTTCCGAAGAAGGTACTGAGGGTGTTGTACGCCAGCAGTTCCGGGGCGGTCAGCCCAGCGGGCGCCGGATTGCCGCTGTTGATGCCCTCCACCAGGTTCGCGGGAATTGTGGCCGGCATGGTGAGATGGATGCCGAGCAGTCCAGGCGGCGCCTGGCGCGCCAGTGCGTCGGAGATAACCGAGCCGTGATCGCCACCCTGCGCCACATAACGGGTGTAGCCCAAGCGCTTCATGAGCACGTCCCATGCCCGCGCCACGCGGTCGGGATTCCAGCCGAGGTCGGTCGGCTTGCCCGAGAAGCCATACCCGGGGATGGCGGGGATCACGACGTCGAAGGCGTCTTGCGCGCGCCCGCCGTAGGCAACGGGGTCGGTGAGCGGGCCTATCACCTTCAAGTACTCCAGCGGCGAGCCGGGCCAGCCGTGGGTGAGGATCAGCGGTAGCGCATTCGGTTCACGCGAACGCACGTGGATGAATTGGATATCCACGCCGTCGATTGTGGTCACGTACTCCGGCAGAGCATTCAACTTCGCTTCTATGTTGCGCCAGTTGTAGCCGTTGCCCCAGTACTGCACAAGCGCCTGCACCTCCGCCAACCGGATGCCCTGGGATTCGTCATTGACCGTTTCCTTGTCAGGCCAGCGTGTCGCTGCGATACGATGCCGGAGTTCAACGATTTGCTCGTCCGGAATGTTGATGTGGAACGGGCGGATTGCGCTGTCATCGGGCGCAGCGGGCAGGCTCGTAGGAGGCAAGCTGTTGGCGGAAGCGTCGGCAGTTGCAACGGGCTGGATGTTGCGCGAAGCGGAGCTTCTGCCTGTATCCGGTGGAAAATGACTGAACAACTTCTCCACGCCTTTATTGAGATTCTTGATGTTCTTTTCAGACTTGTCCGATAAAACGTCGCTCAGCGATCCCCGCCAAATTAGATTCTTTGTGTTCGAGTCAAACAAGTCGACGACCAGCGTTCCGACTCGATACGTATCCTGGGTTGTCGTGGATTCACCGAATCCATTTCCCCCTCCGCCAAATCTTCTTCCCCATCCCCAACCACCGCCGAAGCTGTCGTAGTAGGTGTTGAGAGTCTGGTGACTCTGCGTCATCTCCATCGCCATGATGGAAACATTCCCACCAGATTCAGCCTGAGTCCAACCTTTCGCTGCCAGCGCCGAATTTACAGCCGTCTTGATTCGATCGACCCACAGGAGGTTTTGTGTGTTGACGTTTTCCCAGGAGTAGCTCTTGTACTGACTGAAGTCTGTGCTGCGATCGTAGTCAGTCTTGACCTGCTGTGCGAATGATGCTGTCGTAAACAGAAGTGCGATTCCGATGAAAAAGGAAATCCTGCGCTGCATGTTCATGCTCTTCTCCTTGAACCGTTCGAGTTCCGGCAAGATCGGCAACATAAACAGAAATCAGTTAGCTTTCACTGGGCGATTCTGAATTTGCCGTCCTGCCGTTCATGAAGTGCACGTAGAATGCCAATCAAATGTCAGACCTCGATTTGACCTATAGCTAGCAAACTGAAACAGTTGGGCAGATCCTTGAACACAAGGCAAATGTTTCTTAACTCTCGAAGTGTTGTTCAGGCGTCTTCATGTCGGTCCACCGACGTGGAATTCAGAGTTACCGGGCCGCCGCAGAGATCGCCAGGACGCGATTCGAGAGCCAAGCACTCCCACTGTAGTCATCCTTACTAATGCAGCCTAGCCGCACATCCAATGTTGACCTCCCTGGCGCAGATTGACTTCGATTCGTTCTCTGCGACACCCGTCTGTAACCAATCTGATTCCGCAGAGCCTACCTGTAGTCGCGAAGAGCCGACTCGCGCGACACCAAACTCGTGATCGGTGGCTTTTGAAATCGTTGCCGTGCGCTCGTCACCCGTCCATGCACCGACAGAGTGTCGCCTGAAAGACAGGAATTCCAATCGACATGAAGCAGGGTGTGAACAAAAGCTTGCGTTTACAGGCCAGCCGCGTTTGGAGACCCGCATGCATGAATGGTGACGCACGAGCAAATCACTGCTCGTGACATCCAGAACCAAAATCAACAAGGGAGAAAACATGGAGACTCAAGAGAAAAGCAAGTGCGCTCATATCCCATGCACATGTCACGTCCAACCCGGTCAGAAGTATTGCGGAGAGGCCTGCCGGAATGCGGGGAGCGAAGAAGTTGAGATCGCGTGCCAGTGCGATCACACGGCCTGCCCTCTGACTTTATAGAGGGAGAGTGTTCTCTCGATCGCAGCAGTCGAATTGGCATGCTGTGAACTGAAAATAATGATGATGTGTGGAGGCCAAGGATATGGGAACAACGGCAGCAGTGATCGGTACAACGCATCGGGTTGATTTCAGATCCCACGAAAGCAACAGCCGAGAAATGAGTGCAGCGCTATCTAGTCACTTACCTTCTCTTCATCGACGAGCCTATCGGTACCTGGGGAATGCCGCCGATGCTGAAGACGCGGTCCAGGACGCGCTGTTGTCCGCTTACAAACACCTCGGACAGTTCAGGGGGCAGGCGCAGATGTCTACATGGTTGACCGCAATCTTGATTAACTCAGCGCGGACGCAGTTGCGCAGGCGGCCACGCCAAATGCACGTTTCGTTAGACGAGCAACCCGGACGAGCTGACAGTTACGCATTGTTGGGTTGCCTGTCAGACCGCGGACCAAGCCCGGAAGAGGCGTTCCGAGGATCGGAACTCAAAGAGCATCTTTCGCAGCTGGCACGACAGCTGCCGCCGATCTTGCGTAGAGCGTTTCAGCTTCGCGACTTGGATGGCTTGACCATCCGAGAAATGACAGACCGTCTGGGCGTGACAGAAGGTGCCGTGAAGGCTCAGATCTTTCGTGCACGCGTTAAGCTCAGAGGTCTCATGCAGAAGAAACTCGCTGTTTAGCCGCACGGCGCTATGAGTTCAGAGCCGAAATAGACCCCGATGCCGAGAGGGTGCGAAAAGGAATGGCGTGAGGCTTTTGAATGACGAGTTTATCGCGTAATTTGAGTGATCAGATTATCGAGATCATCATTCGCGGCTTTGCGAACTGGGGTAGTGCTCTCTGCGGTGCATGTTGTGCTCAGAACACTCCTCCCACTGAATCGCTAATGGCACCCGGCGGGGAAATCTCGAGTATTTCGTAGCGAAACAACCAAATGCGGAAGATGTCCGGCTACAGGTCCTCAAACCAGGAAAAAATAGTAAAAGCAGAGAAGTCTCCGCTGTGATCGACATGAAAATGGCTGAAAAGAAAAACGTCCACCTGGGACATTTGCGCTCCACACTCCCCAAAGCGGAGAGCACTGCCACCTCCTGCGTCAACGATCACACGCGCACGACCATGATCCCATATCAGGTAACTGGTCGACGCGCGATTATCCTGTAACTCCGGGCCGCCGGAGCCGAGTACCTGTACAGCCAATCCCGTGGCGCCGCACGATTGCGCCGCTACGGGAGAGGCTTGATACGCAAATAAGAGCAACACAAAAATGAGAAGATCTCTTGCGGACGACCTTAGCCAGTACATATTGGAACCTCAAATATTCTCTTACGCCGTGTGAACTCCTTCGCCCCCTTCTGGTCAGCCGATCCAGGATTCTCGAATCGCAACCGTGCTACGCATAGGACTGCTCGGCTGGCACTGTTACGAGGGGTTGATCCGAAGGCGCTGCTTGCTGTCCCAATGTCACACGGAAGATTCCGTGCCGCTGCATCATGGTAATGAGAGTCGTCCTGGCCAGCCCAAGTCTTGCAGCAGCACCATGCCTTCCGCCAACAACCCAATTGGTTTCACGAAGCGTCGCCATGATGTGCGCCCGTTCAGCGTCGGCAAGTGTCCTGACCGCCGCGCCCCCAAAATTCTGCATCCTAAGTTCCGTCGTCCGCAGGTCCAGCACGGGGCCCGTCGCCATGATCACGGCGCGCTCGATGACATTTTGCAGTTCTCGGATATTGCCCGGCCAATCATGACGTTTCAAAACCTCCATCACCTCATCTGGGACGCAGTGAATCGACTTGCCTTGTCGCGTGGCAAACTTACGAACGAAGTGCTCGATTAGCAGCGGGATATCGTCTTTTCGTTCTCGCAATGGCGGCAGCATGATCGGGAAGACATTCAGCCGAAAGTAGAGATCGGCGCGGAACTTCCGCTCCTGCACCATGCGCCACAGGTCCTGGTTGGTCGCCGCGATGACCCGCACGTCAACTTGAATCGTGCGGCCGCTGCCCAAGCGTTCGATCTGCATTTCCTGAAGAACGCGGAGAAGCTTTGGCTGCAGTTCTAGAGGAAGATCCCCAATTTCATCCAGAAACAGCGTTCCGCGATCAGCCGATTGGAAGCGTCCTATGGTCTGGGCCACCGCGCCAGTGAAGGCGCCTCGTTCATGTCCGAAGAGTTCGCTCTCAAGCAATGCACTGGGAATCGCTGCGCAATTCAAGGCCACAAAGCGATTCTGGCGCCGCGGTCCGGCCTCATGAATTGCTTGCGCGATTACCTCTTTGCCGGTGCCTGTTTCCCCTTGAACCAAGACAGCGGAGTCTACCGGCGCGACCATGTTTATCTGGTCGAGCACAGCGCGAAATCTCTCACTCGATCCAATTAAGTCGAAAGCGGCCATAGCTTACCTCCTCGCCGGGTTGCTCCGGAAAGCACCCCTTACAACTCCCGAGCGTTGATTAGAGCCGACTGGATCACTTCGAGCAGATCTGCGGCGTCGAACGGTTTATACAGAAAATCAAGAGCGCCTTCACCGAGTGCTGTCTGCCGAATTTCATCACCGTTATAGGCAGAAATAAAGATGACCGGCAAACTCGGACGCTCAAGCCTGATGCGACGCTGCAACTCGATGCCACCCATTCCAGGCATTCGGACGTCTGTAATCAGACAAGACGCCGCGGCTAGCGCGCCCGAGTCAAGAAACTCCTCCGCGGACGAGAAAATTAAGGGCGCGTATCCGGCTGATTCCACCAGGCTTTTTATGGCCTCTCGAATTCGAAAATCGTCGTCTACGGCTACGACAAATTGTCTTGTAACGTTGGCCATCGCGAAGCCATCTCCAGACACGTTTCGATGGTAACGGCAAACGGGAAGGCTGCCTATTATAGGTTTATTCAGACAGGTCCGGCGAGGCGTGGAATTCCGAGAGTGTCGGCCATCCTAACAAGCTCCGCGAGCGCTTTAGCGCCCATCTTTCGCATAATCTGGCCCCGGTGAACCCCGATCGTGATCTCGCTAGTGCCCAGATCAGCGGCAGTGACCTTGTTGGCGAAGCCTGCGACCACGAAGGGAAGAACTTCCCGTTCGCGAGGTGTGAGATGCTCGTAATGCCTCTGCAGATCGGCAAGTTCCAATCTCTTTTGGCGCGCAACGCGATCGCGAGCAATGGCGTCGTCAATCGCATCTAGCAACTCCCGCTCGCCAATCGGTTTCGACAGGAACTCAATCGCCCCGGCCTTCATGGCGCGCACCGAGGAGGGGATATCTCCGTGTCCGGAGATGAAGACAATCGGGGGCGCATCTGCGGCTGCCAACTGCTGCTGGAGGTCGAGGCCGCTGGTCCCCGGAAGTTGCAAATCCAAAATCAGACATGCGGGAGCATCTGGCTTTTCGGATTCCAGGAATTCCGCGGCCGAGCTGAAGACAGCCACTCGAATCCCCGCCGAGGAGATGAGGCTGGAGAGCGCTTCACGCACACGAAAATCGTCATCCACCAGGAAGACAATGGGGCTATCGGAATTCATGATGCCACACTCGGCTGGACCGGAAGAGCAAAAGAAAATGTGGAACCTGCTCCATCGCCAGATTGGGCCCACAACCGGCCGTGATGTGCATCGACGATAGAGCGACAAACCGCCAATCCCATGCCCATTCCGTTTTCTTTCGTGGTGAAGAAAGCTTCGAAGGCTTTTTCCGAATTCTCCAAACCGACGCCAAAATCCCGTATTTCGACAAGAATGGTTTTCGGGCTGTCCACTTTCGTTCGGATGATGAGTTTCTTGGAACGGTCAGGAACCAATTCCATCGCCTCAATCCCGTTGAGGAGCAGGTTGAGAACCAGTTGCTGCAACTGCACGCGATCGCCCTCTACGAGGGCCAGGTCCTTATCCAGGTCCGTCTCCACGACTATGTGCCTCTTCATAGTCTCGCCGGCCAAAAGACGGAGCACCTCACCGATGACCTCGTTCAGGTTGAGCTCCACTCTCTCGATGAGTGTCCGTTTGAAGAGAGCGCGGAGGCGCCGCACCACTTCTCCAGCTTCCTTTCCGTCGCGAACAATCCTTTCGGCAGCCTCGTATACCTTGGCCAGGCCTGGAGGCTCGGTCGAAAGCCAGCGCAGGCAGGCGTGACCGTTCGCTACCACGGCGGCTAGAGGCTGGTTGATTTCATGGGCAATTGAGGCAGATAATTCAGCGACCGCCGCAATCTGTGTAGCGCGCAAGAGACGCGTCTCATTGCTTCGCAGAGCCTCTTCCATATTCCGCCGGTCATCAATATCGATGAGTAAGCCGTACCAGCGAATAACTCCGCCTTCATTGTCACGCGCGGGTTGGCCGAGCACCTGAAACCATCGATAGGCGCCATCGGACCGCCTGAGTCGGCATTGGATTTCGTAAGGGGTGCCTGTTGCGACAGCTCGCGACCATCCGCGCATGGTCGGCTCAACGTCGTCCGGATGGAAGAAATTGGTCCAGCCGAACTGCGCCCAGTCGCCAGCGGCTGTGCCAGTGTAGTCCAGCATGCGCCGATTCAAGTAGTTGAGTTCTCCGTCAGGAGCCGCGCACCACACTAGACCGGGAATCGTCTCGATGATCAAGCTTAGATCCTGCTCTCTGGCCCGCAGGGCTTCCTCGGCACGTCTTCGGTCTTCAATGTCCGCGTTCGTTCCGTACCACTTGACGACTTTTCCCGATTCGTCGTGCACAGGATTGACGCGGAATAGGAACCAGCGATATTCCCCGTCGAATCGGCGGAGGCGCGCTTCCATCGCACCCGGCTTGCCTGAATCCAGAACGGCTCGCCGGAAATCAGTCACGCTATCTTGGTCGTCTGGATGAAGCGAAACCGTCCAGCCCCAGTCGATTGCCTGTTCTGCGGAGAGGCCTGCATAGTCCAGGTAGAGCTGGTTGAAGAAATCGACGGAACCATCTGGGCGAGCAGACCATACGAACGCGGGGATCGTATTGATTAACGCCCGCAGTTGATCTTCAGACCTCCTTATTTCGTTGAATGCCTTCTGCAGTTCGGTTCTGACTTGGTGCTGCTCCGTGACATCGACGCAGGTACCAATGAACTCGTTCGGTTCGCCCGCCGCATCGTACACGGTGTGCGCCACAATGCGAATCATTCGGTTGGAACCGTCCGGTAAGACGGCGGGGAACTCGCCGTCGGCGATCTTGAAGCGGCGTGCCGTTTCGTACAGTTCCATGATGCGCGGCCAGTTCTCTGGACCAGCAGCTGTGAAGACCCTGCCGGCCTCCTCCGTGGTAGGCGGAACGTCTCCCGGGGGAAATCCCAATATCCGAAACATTTCCGCGGAAAAGTGCAGGTTCTCCGGTGGATGCTTACGGGCGCTGGACGCCCAACTGCCAATACGGCCCAATCTCTCCGCTTCGGCCAGGTAATATTCGCTTTTCTTTGCCTGGGCGGCGATTTGCCGGAGGGATGCCTCACTTTGTCGAAGGGCCGCAGCCTGCACATGTGCACGTTGCGCCAAATAGACCGTCAACCCGAAGATCAGTGCCATCAGGCACCCGCTGCCGAGTAGGACAGCGGGTAGGAGAGCGAACGGTGCAAATCGCGCTGCGATGAGCGCTTGCCACAAGCCTACAGTGGCCGTGGCGATTCCGATTGCAACGCTGATCGGCAACCAGCGTGGACTGCCGGCCGGATCTGTCTCGACGTGCCAGGCCAGCGCAAGCATGCCGACCCCGAAGACTAAGAGGCCGACTGAAGTATGGAACGCCTCACGTGTGACGGTACCCCAGCCGAATGCGTCGCTCGACCCCAGCGCAAATCCTATGCTGCTTGCTATCCCAACCGCCGCGATGATAGACCCGTTCAGGCCTATCCACAGCGCGGACCGCTTCGACAGGGTCCTGGGCACCAGCAACAGCCCAATCGAACCCAAGGTGAAACAAACCGCCGCCACGGGCGCCATGCGCCCCGGGCTCGAAAGCTTGACTGTGATATAGGACGGCCCCAGGAGTTCGTCGATTCCGGCATTGATGCGGAATATGTATTCGACGATCGTGAGGACACTCACGGCGCTGACTATTCCCGCGCTCACAAAGACCAGCCAACGTGGTCTCCCGCGAGCTGCCATCAGCAAGGCCAGACCACAAAGCAGGAAACAGGCGGCTGCGTTGCGCGTCATGGGAGGCAGTTGTGCCAGGAACTGGATCAGTACGGGGACATGAGAGAACCAGCCGACCAAAACGGTTAGACCTAACGCGATGATGAATAAAGCTGAACCCGAAGCCAAGCGCGTCGGCCAAGGTCCTGCCCGCACGGTTTCAGTCACGCCGGAGATCCCTTCGCGGAGTCTCTGATCGCCAGCTGAAGACTCCGATTCGCTTAATGCCTAGACAACGATGGCTTTCGCCGCACAACAGTCCTAATCGGGAGACATCTAACCGTGCCGTTAAATCGATAGACCTCGCCAAATCGGCAACAATCGAGAAAAGGCTGGATTAGATGGAGGCAGACCGGGCCCCTCCTAGTTCGTTCCCTCTGTGCTGGAATTGTACCCAACTCTCGTGGATTCCCGCTTAATAGCTCGGTAGTGTTCTAATTTGAAATCCACAGCATCCAGAGGCTTATCCCCCGGTTTCTAGTACTCGATCTGCAAAAGAGACCAGACATCGTCAATTTAAGGGAGCATCGCAGCAGCCGAGGTGCTACGGACCCAAGCTGAGACGGATTGGTTGCTTGCTTTCGCTGCCGCTTCTACTCGCTTGCGTTCTTCTGGGCTGAATCTTACGGGCATGATGGTTCCTTTGGCTTCGCCTTTTGCCATCTTTGGGCATCCGGGTTCTCTAGGCATCGGTTGCTTCGGCGATTCAGGCCGAAGGAATTATTCAGGGCACTTCGATGGAAGGAAGCCGGATTTCGAACGCACACGGGAATACGTCATGTGAATACAAGCCTCCCCTTGGCAGTCGAGCTAGGCATAAAACTGCCCGTTCGGCGCTGTCATGAGGGATCGATCCGATTGTCCTGCATGTTGTCCTAATGTCTCACGGAAGATTCCGTGCCGCTGCATCATGGTAATGAGGGTCGTCCTGGCCAGTCCGAGTTGAGCAGCGGCTCCGCGCCGCCCCCCGACAACCCAATTGGTTTCGCGAAGCGTTGCCGTGATGTGCGCCCGTTCAGCGTCGGCAAGCGTCCTAACTGGCGCATGACCCCCATTCTGTGTCCTACACTCCGGCGTCGGCAAGCCAAGCAGGGGGCCCGTTGTCATGATAACTGCGCACTCGATGACATTTTGCAGTTCTCGGATATTGCCCGGCCAATCATGACGTTTCAAATCCTCCATCACTTCTTCCGGGATGCGATCGATCAACTTGCCGTGTCGCCTGGAGAATTTTCGAACGAAGTGCTCGATTAGCACCGGGATATCGTCTTTTCGTTCTCGTAATGGCGGCAGCGTGATCGGGAAGACATTTAGCCTATAGTAAAGATCGGCGCGAAATCTCCGCTCTTGTACCATGCGCCAGAGGTCCTGATTGGTAGCTGCGATGACCCGTACGTCAATCTGAATCGTGCGGCCACTGCCCAAGCGTTCGATCTGCATCTCCTGAAGAACGCGGAGAAGTTTTGGCTGCAGTTCGAGCGGGAGATCGCCAATTTCATCCAGAAACAGTGTTCCGCGGTCAGCCGATTGAAAGCGCCCCATGGTCTGAGCCACCGCACCAGTAAAGGCGCCTCGTTCATGGCCGAAGAGTTCGCTTTCAAGCAATGCGCTCGGAATCGCTGCGCAGTTGACAGCCACGAAACGATTCTGGCGCCGCGGGCCAGCCTCGTGAATCGCTTGCGCGATTACCTCTTTGCCAGTGCCCGTTTCACCTTGAATCAGGACAGCCGAGTCTACTGGCGCAACCATATTTATCTGGCCGAGTACGGTCCGGAATCGTGCACTGGAACCAATCAGATCGAAAGTAGCCATCACCTACCTCCACGCAGGATAGTCCAGGGAAACACAACTTCTATTCCCCGAAAGTTGGTTATGGTGCCCTGGATCCCGTCGAGCGAATCGGCGGCAAGTTTCATCGGAAAATCGACGACGTTTCGTCGAAGCTTTATGCGAGAATTTGGAGCCATTATGGGCAGGCTCAAAGATGGACT